>Ga0113563_10001455_pt1 | contig 13457 bp, 11 predicted proteins | sample Mud3Dept3metaG_FD_80117 | JGI IMG/M metagenome (GOLD analysis project Ga0113563, IMG submission 80117) | Freshwater wetland microbial communities from Ohio, USA, analyzing the effect of biotic and abiotic controls - Mud 3 Core 4 Depth 3... | ecosystem: Environmental > Aquatic > Freshwater >...
CTCTGTTCCACGGCGGACGAAGCCGGCGACGAGCCGTTGCTGCTCGCCGCGCACGCGCCCGGTGTGCCGGTGCTGGTTGGACCGGATCGGGGGGTCGTCGGATTGCGGGCGATCGCCGCGTTCGGCGTCGACGTGTTGGTGCTCGACGACGGCCTCCAGCACCACCGGCTGGCGCGTGACGTCGAGGTGGTGGCGTTCGACGGCTCGGGGCTCGGCAATGGACATCTGCTGCCGCGCGGTCCACTGCGCGAGCCGCTCTCGGCGCTGCGCGGCGCCGATGCGCTGCTGGTGGTGGACGGACCGCTGCCGCTCTCCGACGCCGACGCGATTGCCGCACACGCCGCTCGCGCGCGCTGGTTCTCGGCGTGTCGCCGTCCGGTGTTGCTTCGACCGCTCGCGGGTGGCGCCGGGGTGTCGCCCCAGCAGCTCGCCGGGTGCGCGGTGGGTCTGCTCAGCGGCATCGCGCGACCCGCTTCGCTGCGCCGCAGCGTCGAAGCGCTCGGCGCGACGGTGGTGGCCGCGCGCAGTTTTCCCGATCACCACCGCTACCGCGAGCGCGACCTGCGCGATCTCGGCGCAGCGCCGCTCTGGATCACCACCGAGAAGGACGCCCTCAAGATCCTGCCGCGTTGGGCGCACGGGGTCGACGTACGCGTGCTCGTCGCGGCTCTCGAAGTCGAAGCGGGTGATGCCTTCGTCGACTGGCTCGAACGCACGCTGCGTGCGAAGCGGCGTTAGAAGCCTGGCCGAGAAGTTGGATATCTCGGTACATCTCGTGAGCGAACGTGCGCGGCACGGAGTGGTTCTTGGATCAGGCGGTCCTTTCGGCGGGGAGGTCTGGGGCAATTCTCCGGTCGGCACCGGTTCAGAACGGCCAGTGCTAACAATTGATGATGGACGCACGTCGTCCGGTGCTCGTGCCGTGGAGCGACGCACCCCGAGTCGAGCGGATGTGCTGCCGATTGCTGGTCGCGATCGGAGTGCTGCTGGCTTCGCATTCGGTTGCGGCTCCGCCACTCCAACCGACGCTGCGCGAACGACTCGCGGGACTCCGTGTGGTCGCCCATCGCGGCGGATGGGGCCACCACGACCCGAACACGATCGCCCGCTTCGAGAAGACGCGCGAGGCGGGCGTGGATGCCATCGAGACGGACCTCCGAGTCTCGGCCGACGGAGTGCCGTTCCTCTTCCACGACCGCACGCTCGGCCACACCACGGACTGCCAGGGCCCCATCGACGCGCTCCCCGCAGCGGCGATCGAACGCTGCCACCTGAAGGGCCTCGATCAGCCGCCAGACACCTTCGAGGCGGCACTGCGCTGGTCGGCCGGGCGGATGGTGCTGAACGCGGAGTTCAAGACGCCCGCGTCCATCGCGCCAGCGATCGAGCTGGTCCGCAGGTACGACGCCTACGAGTGGGTGATCTTCCAGGTCGCGAATGCTCCCCTTTACTATCGGATCGCGCGTTCCCTGGATCCGCGCGTCGCGCTGTGCGCCGCGCCCCGCGGCCCGGACGCCGACGCACAGATCACGGCCCTGCTGGCGCTGCACGACGAGCGGCTCGTCGTGATCGAGCTGCATCCGGAGCTTCTGACGCGCGAGAATCTCGAGCGCATCCAGTCCGCCGGCAAGCTCACCTCGATCAACGCCTGGTACCTGGGCAGAGAGCGGACGTTCGCGCTCGGCATCTGGCCGTTCGAGCGCATCGCGGCCTGCACGCAGGTATTCGCGAGCGGCGTCACGATCGCCGTTACCAAGGTGCCCGATGACTGTCTGCGACAGCGCGATCGCTTCGCGGACGGCGCAGCGGGCTCGAGCGTTGCGGGCAGCTCCGCCGTTCGAGGCGGCACGGCCACGGATGCGGGTGAACCACGATGACCCGATCCGATTCCGGGCTCTGATCCCGACTCGGAGCGCGCAACGCTGGTGACAACGACCAGGCTTGCTGGCTCGGAGTCCCGGTTCTTCGACGACGTAGCCCGCATCTCCAACCAGCCTTGCTGCTGAGACCTGGTCTAGGAAGACTCGGAGCGCCGATAGCAGAGCGCGTGGCGCGCGACGCGGCGGCGCTCGGCGGGGAGGCGTGCCAACAGCCCATCGCGTAGGGCGTCGTCGCCGCGGGTGTAGGCGCGGAAGAACGCCGTGCAGCCCGGCTCGCCGACGAGGCGCAGCAGGTCGCGCTTCAGCAGCGAGCGGTAGAGGCGCATCAGCTGCGCCATGCGCTGGCGCGCGGCGAGGTCGGGAACGATTCGCGCGCGATCGAGGTCGATCACGACGATCTCGCAGCGATCGGCGAGTTCGCGCACCAGCAGATTCTTCAGGTGCAGATCGGGATGCGAGCCTCCGGCGTCGTGGAAGCGGCGCACAGCCGCGCCGGCGCTCTCGAGGGCGCGCGCGAGCGACGCCTGCGACGGGCCCGCGCGCAGCCACGCCTCGGCGTCGCGCGTCTCCGCTTCGAACCAGGTCGCGACGGCGCCGTTCCACACGAAAGCGCGCCAGGCGCCGCGGCTCCCCGCACCGTGACTGCGGAACGCACCGCCGAAGGCGGGTCGTGGCACGGGCGCGCCGGCGCTGCGCAGCGCCGCCGTCACGGCGATCTCGCGCAGCGGGCGATCGGGCCCAAACAACGCATCGCCGAGCAGCGGCCCGAGCAGGCCGCCGCGGTGCACACCGCGCAACACCAGTTGCGCGAGGCCGATCGACACGAGTGCCGTCCGCGCTCGACCCTCTGCACCTTCGGCACGCGCGAGCGCTGCTCGCACTCCGTCCGCGTCGAGCAGGTGGGCGCGCCGCAGATCGTCCGCGATCGTCGCGTCCGCCAGCCAGCGGCCGTCACCCTCGTTCACGGCGACGAAGCCGGGCGGTGTCGCGATCGTCACGCCATGCCGCGCTGGGCGCTGCGCAGCAGCGGGATCGACGCCAGGCCGAACACCACGTTCGGGATCCAGAGCGCGATCGCGGCGGGCATGCGCCCCGTTTCGCCCATGAACTGGCCGAAGCCGAGCAGCGTGTAGTAGGCCGCGACGAGTGCGATGCAGACCAGGACGCCCCACGAGCGCGCCGCGCGCGAGCGCCGCAGGCCAAGCGGAACGCCCAGCGCAGCGAATACGAAGGGCGCGAACGGAATCGCCATGCGCCGGTGGAAGTGGGCGCGATACTGGGACAGCGAGCGGCCGGGGGATGCGCTCGGCGGGTTGTCCATCACGTCGGAGAGCTGGCCCAGATCCATCTCGCTCGGCTTGAGCTGGCGCGCTGCGTCGATCAACGCGCTGGCGTCGAGCGTGTAGTCGAAGCCCGCGAAGGCGATGCGCTGGTGCCCGGAGAGATCGGTGGACTCCAGATGGATGTCGCCGTTCTCCATCTCCAGATGGATGAGCAGTTGATCGGGGTCGAAACGGAAGCGGGCCGACTGCGCAAAGATCAGGAACGGCCGCTTCGGGTTGCTGCGATCGGCGATGAAGATCCGCTTCAGCAGGCTCTCGTCGTCGAGGTCGCGCGACTGGATGTAGAGCACGAGGCCGCCCACCGTGCGGAAACGACCGGGCCTGAAGATCGCGCCGCGCGACGCGACGTCCGCCAGCACCGCGCGCAGGTCCCTCCGCGCCGCGGGCTCCACGCGGATCATCAGCAGCGCGGTGAGCGACGCGACCACCAGCGCGACCGCGAGCACGGGCCCGAAGATCGCGCCGAGGCCGAGGCCGCACGAGCGCATCGCGGTCACTTCGGAATCGGCCGAGAGCCTTCCCACCGCGGCGAGCACGCCGAACAGGAATCCGACCGGCACGGCGTACGGTGCCACCATGCCCACGAGGTGGATCACGACCGCGCCCGCATCGCGAAACGACAAGCCGACGGCGACCAGCTCTTCGAGCCGCTGCGCGAGGTTCTGGACCAACAGGATCACGATGAAGGCGAGGAAGCCGATCCCCGCGAAGACCAGCACCTCGGCAGCGATCGAGCGCGCGAGGGTGCGGGGCAGCAGCATGGCGGCGTATCCTACCGGCGACCCAACCCCAGCGCGAGGTTCGCCGTCACCATCTCGCCGTGCGCGAACGCACTGTCGCAACCGCCGGCCGCGGATCGCGTTCTGCTGATCCGGCTCGGTGCCGTAGGCGACGTGGTGCGCACGTTGCCCGCCGCCTCGGCGTTGCGCGGCGCGTACGCCGGCGCCCATCTCGCGTGGCTCGTCGAACCGGCGTCGCGTTCCGCGATCGAGGGCCAACCGTGGGTCGACGAGGTGCTGGTGTTTCCGCGCGCCGAGATCGAAGCGGCGCTGCGCCGCGGGCGGCTCCTCGCAGCGGCGCGCGCGCTGTTCGGTTTCATCGGGACGCTGCGCCGGAGGCGCTTCGACCTGGTGCTCGACTTCCACGCGATCCTGAAGAGCGGTCTGCTGGCGCTTGCGAGCGGAGCGCCGCGCCGCGTCAGCTACGCCCGGCCCTTCGCGCGCGAGAGCGCCTGGCTGTTTTCCAACGCGCGCGCGCGAATCGGGCCGCGGCGCATCTCGCGCTTCGAGCGCAATCGCGGGCTGGTCGAGTTCGTGGCGAAGGGCGCCCGCGCATCGCCGAAACCGTGGCGCGTCGACCCGGCGGCGCGCGCGCGCATGGCGAGCGCCGTCGGCGGCGTGCCGCCCGTGGCGATCCACCCGGGTAGCAGCGCCGGCACGCCGCACAAGCGCTGGAGTGCCGCCTGCCATGCCGAGGTGGCGCGGCGCTTGCGCGACTCCGCCGGCGTCGCGTCGATCGTGCTCTTCGGTCCCGTCGCGAGCGAGCGCGCGCTCGCCGAGGAAATCGTCGCAGCGTCGGGCGGCGCCGCGACGCTGGCGCCTGCGACGGCGTCGCTCGGCGAACTCGCCGCGCTGCTCGAGCAGTGTCGGCTCTACCTGGGTGGCGACACTGGACCGATGCACATCGCGTCGCTGGTCGGAACGCCGGTGTTGCAGATCCTCGGTCCGACCGACCCGGTCGAGAACGAACCATATCCGGCGACGCCGTCGCGCACGCTCCGGGTGCCGGTCGCGTGCAGTCCGTGCCGACGCGGTTGCGCGACGGCGATCTGCCTGCGCCTCGTCACGCCGTCGGTGGTCGAGAGCGCTGCGCGCGAGCTGCTGGCGGTCCGTCACGGCGGGTGGTAGATGGGTGGGGCGATGATCGACCCGCAGCAGATCTCCGTGCGCGCCCCACAGATTCTGGTGCGCGCCCCGAACTGGGCGGGCGACGTCGTGATGGCGACGCCCGGCTTCCGCGCGCTGCGCGCGGCGCAGCCGCGTGCGCAGATCGTGTTGCACGCGCGGGCCGAGCTGCTGCCGCTGGTCGCGGGCGCGCCGTGGTTCGACGCCGTGGTGCCGCTCCGCTCGCATCACCGCGGCGTCGCTGCGCTGCTGCGCGAGGGGTTGGCGCTGCGCCCGCGCCGCTTCGATCTCGGTGTCTGCCTGCCGGACTCGTTCGCGGCGGCGTTGCTGATGCGCTGCGCGGGCGTGCGCCGGGTGGTCGGCTATCGGACCCAGGGCCGGCGCGCGTTGCTCGACGTCGCGGTCGAGCCGCCCGCCGGACCGGTCGCGCGCGAGCGGCATGTGCTCGGTCTCGTCGAGGCGATCGGTTGCGCTGCGCGCGGAACACATCTCGAACTCTTCGTCACCGAACGTGAAGAAGAGGCGGCTCGGACGCTGCTCGCGAAGCACCAGATCGGGGCGGACCAGCCACTCGCCGCGCTCGCGCCGGGCGCTTCGTATGGACCGTCGAAGCTGTGGCCCGCCGCGTCGTTCGCGGCGGTCGGCGACGCGCTGGCCGCCGAAGGGGTGCGCGTGGTGGTGCTCGGCGCGCCGGGCGAGGCGCCGCTCGCGCAGCGCGTGGCCGCGGCGATGCGGGCGCCGGCGGCGGTGTTGGCGGGCGAACTCGACCTCGGAAGCATGAAGGCCGTGATGCGGCGCGCGCGCGTGCTGGTCTGCAACGACGCGGGCGCGCGGCACGTGGCGGTTGCGCTCGGCGTACCGAGCGTCGTGCTCTTCGGCCCGACCAGTCTCGCCAAGACCAATTTGAACCTGGAGCGCGTGCGCGCGCTGGCGGCGGACGTCGCGTGTCGTCCCTGCTACCACCGCCGCTGTCCGACCGACCACCGCTGCATGACGCAGCTCACGCCCGAACGCGCCGTCGCAGCCGCGTTGCCCGCGCTGCGCGGCGACGCGGGTGGATTTCGCGGCGACGGCGCGCTGCGCGCGTTGCCGGCGCCCGAGAGCGCGGCCGGGCATGCGTCGTGACGGATCTCTCGATCGTCCTGCTCACCTGGAACGGGCGCGACCTCGCGCTCGACTGTCTCGCCTCGATTGAGCGCGAGATCCGTGCGCGCAGCGACGCCGGACGCCTCGACACCGAGACGATCGTGGTGGACAACGGTTCCGCCGACGGCACGGTGGAAGCCGTGCGCGAGCGCTTCCCGTGGGCCGAAGTGATCGCGCTGCCGCGCAACCGCGGCTTCGCTGGTGGCAACAACGCGGGCATCGCGCGTGCGAAGGGCCGCATGCTGTGCCTGCTCAACAACGACACGATCGTGCAGCGCGACGGCTTCGAGAGTTGCGTGCGTTACCTGGACGCGCACCCGGACGTCGGTGCGGTCGGCCCGTTGCTGCTGCATCCGGACGGCCGCAAGCAGAACAGCATCCACAACTTTCCGACGCTGCTGCTCGAAATCGTCCCGCGCGGCGTGCTCGAGACGCTGTTCCCGCTCCGGTATCCCTCGAAGCGCTTCGAGCACGAGCAACCGCTCGACGTGGAAGCCGTGCTGGGCGCCTGCATGGTGGTGCGCCGCGAGGTGATCGAGCAGGTCGGACCGGTGCCCGAGGACTACTTCTTCTTCCTCGAAGAGACCGACTGGTTCTTCCAGATGCGTCGCCGGGGCTGGCGCGTGGTGCACCTGCCGGAGGCGAAGCTGGTGCACATCCACGGCGCCTCCACCAAGAAGATCGTGCCGCTGCCGACGCGCATCGAATACCATCGCTCGCTCTATCACTTCTTCCGCAAGAACCGCGGGGCAGGGCAAGCGCATGCCGTAATGGCGGTGCGGCTCGTCAAGCTGGTGCTCGCGTTGCTCTTCGGCGCGCCGCTCGCGCTGGTGTCGCGCCACGAGCGCGAACGCTGGCGCCAGCGCTGCTGGATCCTGCTCTGGCATCTGCGCGGCCAGCCGATCGGATGGGGACTGGCGGGCGTGCACGCGAAAGCGGAGGGCGGGGCGTGAAGGTACTGGTGACGGGCGGGGCCGGCTTCATCGGCTCACATCTGGTCGACGCGCTGCTCGCGCGGGGTCACACGGTGCGTGTGCTCGATGTGCTCGATCCGCAGGTGCACGGTCCGAAGCGGGAGCCCCCCGCGTATCTGAATCCCGCTGCCGAGTTTCAGGTGGGCGACGTGCGCGACCACGCCGCCGTGCGGCGCGCACTCGACGGCGTGGAGGTGGTGTTCCACGAAGCCGCCGCGGTGGGCGTCGGGCAGTCGATGTACGAGATCGAGCGCTACGTGTCGGTGAATACGCTCGGCGCCGCCGTGCTGCTCGAAGAACTGGTCGAGCACCGCGCGCAGCTGCGCCGCGTGGTGGTGGCGTCGTCGATGTCGATCTACGGCGAGGGCGCCTACCGGACTAAACCGGAGGGCTCCGCGGGGACTAAACCGGAGGGCTCCGCGGGGACTAAACCGGAGGGCTCCGCGGGGATGAAACCGGAGGTCTCTGCGGGAAGCTCCGAGGGCGCGTTGGTGTTTCCGCGGCTGCGCTCCGACGAACAACTCGAGGCGCGCCGCTGGGATCATGAAGACGCCAGCGGGCGCGCGCTGGAAGCCGCACCCACGCCGGAGTCGAAGCCGCTGGCGCCGACCTCCGTGTACGCGGTTACCAAGCGCGACCACGAGGAACTCTTCCTCGCGGTCGGCGCGGCCTACGCGATCCCCACGGTGGCGCTGCGCTACTTCAACGTCTACGGCACGCGCCAGTCGCTCTCGAATCCCTACACCGGTGTGATCGCGATCTTCTCGAGCCGGCTGCTCAACGGCCGCGCGCCCGTGCTCTTCGAGGACGGCCGCCAGAGCCGCGACTTCACCCACGTGTCGGACATCGTCGCGGCCAATCTGCTGGCGATGGAGCGCGACGCCGCGGTCGGCGGCGTCTACAACGTCGGCACCGGACGCGCGACGAGCGTGCTCGAGATCGCCGAGACGCTGGCCCGCGAGATCGGCGTGACGGAAGCCGCCGAAGTGGTGGGGCGCTTCCGCGCCGGCGACATCCGCCACTGCTACGCCGACGTCGCGGCCGCCGCGCGCGACCTCGGCTTCGAGGCGCGCGTATCGCTCGAAGCCGGCATGCGCGAGCTGCTCGCCTGGCTGCGCACGCAGTCCGCGGAGGATCGCGTCGACCAGGCGCGCAAGGAACTCGAGAGCCGGGGGCTCACCCGCTGATGGCTGCGCGACTCGATGCGCGGCGGCTCGCCAAGTTGGTCCACTCGTTCCGCGAGCTGCGGCTGCTGGTGCTCGGCGACGTGGTGCTCGACGAGTACTTGTGGGGCGACGTCGAGCGCGTGAGCCCCGAAGCGCCCGTGCCGGTGGTGCACGTGCAGCGCGAGTCGATGGTGCTGGGCGGCGCCGGCAACGTGGTGCGCAACGTGATCGCACTGGGCGCCGCGTGCGATTTCTGTACGGCCGTCGGCGACGATCGCGCCGGCGAGCGCGTGCTCGAGCTGCTCGCCGCGTTGGGCGTCGACACGCGCGGTTCGGTGCGCGTCGCAGAGCGACCCACCACGCGCAAGACGCGCGTCGTCGCGCGTTCGCAACAGATCGTGCGCTTCGACCGCGAGACCTCCGAAGCACTTCCCACCAGCGCTGCGCGCGCGCTGCTCGCCGCGATCGACCACTTCGCGCCGCGCGCGCACGGCGCCATCGTCGAGGACTACGGCAAGGGCACCCTCGCGGCGGGTACCGTGCGCGCCGCGATGCGCAAACTCCAGGCGCACGGCGTGCCGGTGGCCGTCGATCCCAAGGAAGACCTGTCGCCGTACCGCGGCGCGTCGCTCGTGAAGCCGAACCTGCGCGAGGCCGAGGCGCTCGCCGGGATGCGGATCCGCTCGAACGCGGACCTCGCCAAGGCGGCGCTGCGGCTGCGGCGCAAGCTGGGTGGCGCCGCGGTGGTGGTGACGCGGGGCGCCGAGGGCATGGCGCTCTTCGAGGGCGACGGCAGCGGCTGCTTCGTCGGCACGCCGCGCCGCGAGGTCTTCGACGTGCAGGGCGCCGGCGACACGACGATCGCAGCGCTCTCGCTGGCGCTGCGCGCGGGCGGTTCGCTGCTCGAAGCGGCCGTCGTCGCGAACGCCGCGGCGGGCGTGGTCGTCGGCAAGGTCGGCACTGCGACGGCGACACCGGACGAAGTGCTGGAAGCGCTGCCCGCGGCGATCGCGGCCGCGAAAGGGGAACCGCGGTGATCCGCAGCATGACCGGCTACGGACATGCCACCTTTGCGGTGGAGGGCATCGGCTTCGAGGTGGAAGTGCGCAGCGTCAACCACCGCCACCTCGACGTGCGGGTGCGCTTGCCACACGGACTCGCCGTCTTCGAAGGCGAAGTTCGCCAGTTGGTGGCCGGCCAGCTCGATCGCGGCAAGGTCGATCTCACCATTCGCGGCGTCGCGGGCGACACGCCGTCCGAGTCGGTGGCGCTCGACCTCGCCGCAGCCGAGCAGTACCTGCGCGCCGCGCGGCAGTTGCGCGACGACCACGGCGTTCCCGGCGAACTCGACGTGCGTGGCCTGCTCGGCCTGCCCGGTGTGGCGCGCGTCGTGGAGCGCGCGTTTCCCGAGGAGTGCGTGCGGAGCGCGCTGGCCGGGGGCGTCGTCGCGGCGCTCGGCGGACTCGCGTCGATGCGCGCCGCCGAGGGGGAGGCGCTCGACCGCGAATTGCGCGGCCGGCTCGATTGCATCGACGCGCTGGTCGTGTCGATCGCGGCGCGCGCGACCGACGTGCAGCGCGCCGTGCGCGAGCGCTTGCGCAAGCGCGCCGAGCAGCTGCGCGACGAGACCGGGCTGCTCGACGAGGCGCGCCTGCATCAGGAAGTGGTGTGGGCGGCGGATCGTCTCGACATCACCGAGGAGACCGTGCGCCTCGCGAGCCACACCGCGCAGTTCCGCGGCATCCTCGACTCCGCGCGTCCTGGAACGCCAGCCGGCCGTCGCCTGGAGTTTCTGCTGCAGGAGATGGGTCGCGAAGGCAACACGATCGGCTCGAAGGGATCCGATGCCCCGATTGCCCATCAGGTCGTCGAACTGAAAACCGAACTCGAACGCCTCCGCGAGCAGGTACTCAACGTTGAATGATCCCCATCCGATCCACCGCGTCGCCCCCAGGTCTGCTTCCGGAAAGGCGGCGACCGAGGCCTCGAGCCAGCCGCTGCGGGGCGCCGCACCGCGACTGCTCAACGTTGGCTATGGCAACCTCGTCACGGCGTCTCGCGTCGTCGCGATCGTCGCGCCGGCCGCGGCGCCGATGCGGCGACTCCGCCACGAGGCGGGCGAGCGCGGCAAGCTCGTCGATGCCACCGAAGGGCGCCGCACGCGCTCGATCGTGATCCTCGACAGCGACCATGTCGTGCTCTCTGCGATCAATCCCGAGACGCTCGCCGCGCGCCTCGTGGAGGACGAGCCGGGGTCGCAGCCGTGAGCGATTCGCGCCGCGGCGTTCCGTTCGTGCTCTCGGCGCCCTCGGGTGCGGGCAAGACGACGGTCTGCAAGGCCGTGATCCAGCGCGATCCCTGCGTCGTGCTTTCGGTGTCGCACACGACGCGGCCGCCGCGACCAGGCGAGCAGGACGGCGTGCACTATCACTTCATCTCGTCGGACGAGTTCCGCAAGCTGGTCGCGGAAGGCGCGTTCCTCGAACACGCCGAGTACAGCGGCAACCTGTACGGAACCTCGTGGGCCGCGATCGACGAGCCGCTCGAGCGCGGTCAGGACGTGCTGCTCGAGATCGAAACCGAGGGCGCCCGTCAGGTGCGGGAGCGGCGTCGCGACGCCCATTTGATCTTCCTGCTGCCGCCGTCGCTCGCCGCGCTCGAGTCGCGCTTGCGCGGGCGCGGCACGGAGCGGAACGAAGAGATCGATCGCCGGCTCGCGATCGCGCGCCGCGAGGTCGCGACGGCCAGTCTTTTCGACAGCTTCGTGGTCAACGACGACGCCGTGCGAGCGGCGGACGACGTGCTCGCGATCATCGCCGCGATGCGACGCGGCGCGCTTTCCGACCTCGGCAACCGCTTCAGCCTCGCGCGGCTCCGCGCGACGCTCGACCCCGCGCTCGTCGCCTGGCTGCCCCGCTGACCCGAACCGCTTGCCGCCGATCCCCCGCCGGGACAGGTCGCAGGAGGGTCGGGTAAGCTAAGCCCATCCACCCACCCCTGGCCGCGGCAATCGATGCTCCGTTTCAACGACGTCGCCGACAAAGTCCTCGAGAATCATCCCGACGCCGATCTCGGGCTGCTCCAGCGCGCCTATGTGTTCGCGGCCAAGGTACACGAGGGCCAGCAGCGACTCTCCGGGGAGCCCTACCTGATCCACCCGCTCGAGGTGGCAGGCATCCTGGCGGAGATGCGCCTCGACCCCGCCGCGGTGGTGGCCGGGCTGCTGCACGACACGCTCGAGGACACGCTCACCACGGCGGGCGAGATCCGGCGCCTGTTCGGCGACGAGGTCGGCTTCCTGGTCGAGGGCCTCACCAAGATCGCCAAGATCGAGTTCACCTCGGCGCGCGAACGCCAGGCCGAGAGCTTCCGAAAGATGCTGGTCGCGATGTCGAAGGACATCCGCATCCTGCTGATCAAGCTCGCCGATCGCCTCCACAACATGCGCACGCTCGTCTCCATGTCGGACGACGCCAAGCGCCGCGTCGCGCAGGAGACGACGGACATCTACGCACCGCTCGCGCATCGGCTCGGCATCGACTGGATGCGGCGCGAGTTGGTGGATCTCGCCTTTCGCGTGCTCCACCCGCAACTGGCCGAGGAGCTGGCGAGCCAACTCTACGCGCGGCGCGCGGAGCGCAAGCAATACGTCGACGAAGTTCGCAGCGTGCTCGAATCGAAGCTGGCGGAAGCGTCGCTCGTCGCCGAGGTGACCGGGCGCGAGAAGGAACTGGCGTCGATCCAGGCGAAGATGACATCGCAAGGAGTCACGCTCGACCAGATCCACGACGTGATCGCATTCCGGATCATCCTCGACGGCGTCGCCGAGGGGGTCTACACGGCGCTCGGCATCGTGCACGGCACATGGCTTCCCGTCCCCGGTCGCTTCAAGGACTACGTCGCGCTACCGAAACCCAACGGCTACCAGAGCCTGCACACCACCGTGATCGGACCCTACGGCGAACGCATGGAAGTGCAGATCCGCACACGCGAAATGCACCGCAACGCGGAACTCGGCATCGCGGCGCACTGGAAGTACAAGGAGGGGCTCTCGGGCGATCGCGCCGACGAGGAACAGAAATTCGCGTGGCTGCGCCAGCTGCTCGACCGCCACCACGAACTCTCCGACCCCCACGAGTTCCTCGATGCGCTGAAGGTCGACCTGTTCCCGGACGAGGTCTTCGTCTTCACACCGAAAGGCGACGTCATCAACCTGCCGAAAGGCGCTACGCCGGTGGACTTCGCCTACGCGATCCACTCCCAGGTGGGCGAGCACTGCGCGGGCGCGCGCGTGAACGGCAGGATCGTCCCGCTGCGGCACACGCTCGCCGATGGCGACACGCTCGAGATCATGACGAGCGAATCGCAGTATCCGCGCAAGGACTGGCTCGACTTCGTCGTCTCGGGCAAGGCGCGCTCGAAGTTGCGGCACGCGATCCGCGTCGCGGAGCAGGCGCGAAGCCGCGAGCTGGGACGCGACATCCTCGAGAAGGAATTGCGCCGCGTCGGCCTCTCGCTCGCGCGGCTGCTCGAGAGCGGCAAGCTCGACGAGCTGGCCGGGCACGAGGTTTCGGGTTCGGCGGACGATCTGTTCTCGGCGATTGGCTACGGGCGCCTCGCGCCGCTCCCGATCGTCGCCAAGCTGCGCGGCGACGCAGCGCCCGAGCCCGAGCCGACACCGAAGCGCCGCCGTCGCATCTTCGGCCGCGAACGCGTGACGCCGCCCAGCACCGGGATCCACGTCGACGGGATCTCGGACGTGCTGGTGCGCTTCGCCAACTGCTGCAACCCGCTGCCGGGTGACGACGTGATCGGCTTCGTCACGCGCGGTCGCGGCGTCACCGTACACGTGAAGGACTGCCATCACGCCTTCACGCTCGACCCCGACCGGCGCATCGACGTGCAATGGGAGGCGAAATCGGCGAAGCCGCGTCTGGTTCGCGTGCGCGCCGTCTCGGTGGACCAGCCCGGCGTGCTGGCGAAGATCACCAAGTCGATCGCGGGCACCAACGTCAACATCGGCGCTGCGCGCGTCAGCACCAAC
>Ga0113563_10001457_pt1 | contig 13453 bp, 11 predicted proteins | sample Mud3Dept3metaG_FD_80117 | JGI IMG/M metagenome (GOLD analysis project Ga0113563, IMG submission 80117) | Freshwater wetland microbial communities from Ohio, USA, analyzing the effect of biotic and abiotic controls - Mud 3 Core 4 Depth 3... | ecosystem: Environmental > Aquatic > Freshwater >...
CCCCGAAAGGTCCGGGTCATAAATCGTGTGGCCACCTCGAAACCGTCCGGGATCGGCTTGTATTCGAGATCGTCACGGAAGCGCACAGGATCCGAGCTCGTGAGGCTGATGGGCATGTGTTTGTCGATCATGCTCCGCATGATCGGTTTCAGATCCCGGGCCGAAGAAAAGGCGGCGGTGTCAAAAATGCGTTGCCCCTGCGGCCAGCGGTCACTGGGAGGGCAAGGCGCAACCAATTGGACGCTGCGATCCACCATGTTAAGCATGAATCCGCTCATACATGCGGGGCTGTACTCGGCGGTCAGGCGCCTGCCGAGCTCACTGTCGCTCTCTGCCTTCTGTCTTGCCCGCCCGGCGCGCGACATTCCGCAAACGTGGAGACCGTACATGAAAAACAGGTAGACGTTGATCAGTTCCTCGGGGCTGAATGTCGCATGAATTCTTCGCAGCATCGATACTGAGAGCACCGAGAAGCGGTTTACCGTGCAGCTCTTCTCGTATGCGAGACGGTTGAGCGCCTTCGTTCTGTCTGCATTCCTCAACGCGTCCGCTGTTGTCGTCTGCGGAAAGAACCCGAACTGACGATGAAAATCAACGCAAAACTTCTCATAGTCGGGATTGTCCATCGGCTCGGTTCCGTAATAACAGATCCCTGCTCCACCAGACGGGTCCAGCACTTCTTTCACGACCTCGAGCACTTCGGCCCAGAGTTCGGCGTTGGCGGCCGTGTAGCGAAAAACGCCGCTCAGCCTGGGAGCTGCAAAGGAGCAAAACCAGCAGCGCATCGAGCATCCCTTGGTCAGCTCAAAGGCCACCACGATATGTCGGACCTCATCGGAAATGCACTTGCGCATCTGGCTATTGATACGCGCCACCTGCCTGGCTCGCCATGCCCTGTAGCGCGGATCTGCGGCCGACTCCGCCCTCTCCTTGAAAGCAGAACTTCGCATCGCCTCCTTGTATTTGTTGCCCAACTGAACAATCTCATGCTTGTCGCAATCCGGACGCGGGCTCGGCTTCGAGAACCAGCGGCTCAGATCTTCCACCTGATCGCGACTCAGCGCAAAACGATGTTTTTGCACCGTGCGCCATGGATCGGCCGTGAATTCCTTCCGGAATGCAGGATCCCCGTAATGCATTTCGCCAAAGCGCTTGAAGAGAGAGATCAGTCTGATCTCATCGTCTGCAAGCCCCTGGACGGAGATCGGGATCTTCGGATGCTCGCCTTCCGTTTCGGTCCCCTCCTTCGGCAGCTCTCCACGAATACTGAGATCTTCTTGGGATCCCCCGTCCTGCATATGTCGATTGCCCCTCCATCAGGCGGTTTCTCAGCGCTTCAACTCCGAACCACATGGCCGGAGCGCATTATACAAAAAGTACTTGACATTCGGAAAAAATTATAGAACATGTTGATCAATATAACTATTTAGAGCGAATTGATCATAGAATCGGGCCAGCGGGAGCCGTCAGGCGCGACACGGTATTCTTCAGGCCCCAAAACACAGGAGGTAACTCCATGAGCGAACTTGACAGGGTCTACCAGGAGGCGACAACAAAGCGGGATGAGTTCGAGTCCAAGTTGATTTTAAAGGCATGGGAAAATGAAGATTTTCGCCGGCACTTTCTCGCCAGCCCCAGAAAGGTTCTTGAACAGGAGATCGGGCTCAAAATCCCGGAGAACATCGAGATCCATACGTTGGAGGAAACCGGAAACAAGATTTACTTCGTGATACCGCAAAAGCCGGTCCTGCCGACTGCGGATGGCACCCTCACCGATGAGGCGCTTCAACAGGTGGCCGGCGGAGCCCTTAACTTTTGTTTTTCCGGAGGGAGCGTAACTTACACGGATGAAGGGAAGGAGATCTACAATCCCATAAAGCTTCTTTTTTGGACTAGTTAACGGGCTCGTGTGGCGGCTGTCCCGCGCGGCTGCGGTTCCGTATCAGAATCAGGCCTCATCACCCGCGATTCGTTCGACATAGGAGGATAACATGGAAACGAAAGGCATCGATCTAAGCAGGGCACTGAAATCCAGAGACGATTTCGAATCGAAGATCATACTCAAATCATGGCAGAACGAGGAGTTTAAGAAGGATCTGATTGCCAATCCAAAGAAGGTGCTGGCCAGGGAGGTGGGTCAGGAAGTCCCCGCAAATCTGGACATCGAGGTGGTCGAAGAGACAGGAAACAAGGTATTCTTCGTCCTGCCGCGAAAGCCTCAAGCGATGACAGCGGATGGAGCTCTCTCCGACGAAGCGCTCCAGGCCGTAGCGGGGGGAGTCTGGTTTCTCGCCATTGCTCCGACCGTAGAATACGACGAGGATGACAACCCAGTCAAATTCATCGGATGGAGATTTATCGGCGTTTCATGAGAGTCACGAAGGCTGAACGGGCTGAGGTTACCGAACTGAAGTGGCAAGTACTCGTTAATGTCAGATGCTGAAAGGAGAATCACTAATGACACCGAAAAAGAAAGCCAAACCTGAAAAAAGCGCAAAGAAACGGGTGGAAGTAAAAGATCTCGCGCCTGAGGAATTGGGAAAGGTGTCGGGCGGCCTGATTACACCCCGTTGCGGAGATTACAAACCGGATCCGAACTACAGCTTGATTCCGAAAGCTCCACTGCCAACCGACATCATCAAGCGCTGACGGTCAATTCCGTCAGACCTGCGGTGCGCCGCAGTGCAAATCCGATCTTGTGTCGAGGGGCGGAGCGTCCTCCTGGTCGCTCTGCCCTGGATACGTGAGAGTTGTCGTCCTATGCCTCCAGGCTGCTTCGGAAATCTGCCGGTGGAACTGTTCAGGATCGGGCCGAAATTCTTCGCCTTCGACGCCGGCAGTGTGCTCTTCATGGAGGTGGACAGGATCTCGCAGGGTGATGAGGCGCCTTTCCTCAAGTCCTGCCGGATGGGACATGGATATAACGCCGTTCTGCCTGGCGAGGACATTGCCGTCTGCGCGGAGGCGACCAGCCATGTGATAGGAAACGTCAACGAGGGTCGCTGGTACCTGGACCGGATTTCCGAGATGAATGGGCGGCTTTACGAGGATTGGCCGGATTGTTCAGGGTGCTTCGTGGGGCGATTTTGCCGCCTGTGCTGGCAAAAGGTTCCCGGGGGTGGACAAGCCTGGCGAAATGGGAGGATGAGGTTCTGCAGATTCACCCGGGAATATTACCTGGCTGTTTTTGACTGCATGCTGCGTGTGCTTGCGCGGAATCCCGCGCTCTGGGACGATCTGGCTCGGGCGGTAGGGGAAAAAATAAGCGAGATCCGCGCAGAGCAACTCAGCTCTTCTTCTCCCCCGAGCTGATCAATTCAACGTATTTTTTGTATCCCAAGATCACCGAAATCGGCTTGTCCTGGCGGCTGATCAGAAAGGTTTTGCCTTCCACGGATGTCTGGTGCAACAACTCCCCGAAGTGCACCTTCGCCTTGGTGGCGTTGATGGTTTCGAGATCTTCGATCTTTATCTTGCCCATATATCGGCCTGCTGGAATCCCGAAATGCCCGGCAATGAACCTCTCGGCGCTCGCCGCAGCGATTCTACTGAGTCCCCGACCCAACCCTTCCGTTCCCGGCGGCAATCCGGGCGCACGGCCACGCCGGTACGTGCCCGGCCATTCCGACTCACATATTTGATACCGCAACTTCGGCAGAAATGCCAGCAAAGGTGAGGTCGGATTGCCGCCCTTGCGAGTCGCCTGATGCCGCCCGCTATCTGGCGGCCCGGCGCAGCCACTTTCCGTATTCACTGTCGCGGGCCAGCCTCTTCACCTCTCTTGTCAGCAGCGGCTTCTTGTTTCCACCTTCCTTTTCAAGAGATTTCTTGAACTTGCGGATCAAAAGGTTGGCTTCGAGGTATTCCTCGAAGTCCTGGTGGGTCAGCCCATTCGAATCCAGCCATTCCTCGGTGTCCGATGCCCGGAACAGGCCTTTCTGCAGCCTGAATGAATCTGCCGCCTTCTGCAGTTCGACCGACCTGATCCTCAGACCGGCTTTCCGAGCCGCTTCGGCGGAAGCCCTCCTGCATTTCACTTCCGCCGACACCTGCCCATACATCCCTTCGAATTTCATGAAGTTCAGAATCTCAGCAACGGAGACCTTCGCATTGGCTTTTTCCATGCCCCCTCCTTGCAGTACATCGGGTCGTAACGTCGGGAGGTATTGAAAATTTGCTTACCACTTATAGGGCTTTTTATTCTCTGGGACAAGCAGAAAGTGTACAATCGGCCGTGTGCTCGTGCCGGCCGGCCGGCTTCCGGGCCTGCGGTTTCTATCAAACTTCCGATAATAATGTTGGGTTATAATGCGATACACGCGCATTGGATCGGTGCAGGAAGATCCCTTCCGATCCGGAGGGGCCCGTGTGTCCGGGCTGACACGTCCCATTCTTTGTGCGGAGAAGAGATTCTGATTCTCCCAATAGGATAACAGATATGCGCAACCCTTGTCTTGTCGCACTGCTGGTACCCTGCCTGCTGCTTCCATGCACGGAGGCCCGAATCGTCTGCGGCCAGGAACCAAAAACCGGCGCGCAGGCGGTGGGGGACATCGGGATTCTGGAGGCGGTCCGGACCACACTGGAGCTGCATCCCCTGCTTCTGGCGCAACAGAAGCAGGTGGAAATCAGCCGCGCGCTGAAGCAGCAGAGCAGTTCGGATTTCGACCCCCAGCTGCAATTATCGGCGATCCACGATCGCACCAACAACCCGCTGACGGATGCGGAGCGCTATAGCGCCCTGCAGTCCGGCCTGGCCGTTGACAATCAGGCTTTCAACCTCACAACGGCAGCGGGCAGCTATCAGAGACTGCTCCGATCGGGGATTGCCGTGGGCCCGACCCTGGAGATCAACCGTTATACGGACAACATTTTGAATACCCTGGGCGCCAACCGTGCGCGCATCGGTTTCGAGGTGAACGTGCCGCTGCGTCGCGGCAAGGGGCGCGAGGTCGTAACCGCCTATGAGAATTCCGCACAGATCGGCGTGGAGGCCAGCCTCTATGATCTGAACCAGACAATGGCGGGGCTCATCCTCGCGACCGCCACCAGCTACTGGGAATACGTGGCCTCTCTGCAGCAGCTGGCGATCATCACGGGATCAGAGGAGCGAGGGAGAGAATTCATCGAGAGCATCCAGACGCTCATCGCCGCAGACAGGATCCCGCGGAACGAGATCAACCAGGTGCTGGCCAATTTCGCCAGCCGCACTGCCACCCGTATTTCCTACGAGGGAAAGGTCGCCGAATCCCGAAACAACCTGGCCGTGGCCATGGGGCTGCCGCCGGAGCAGGTGGTCACCCTTCCCCAGCCCGCCGATTCATTCCCTGACGGGGAAAGCGCGACGCCTCCGGCCACATCCCCGGAGAGCATCCGGGCTCAGATCGCACAGGCCTTGCAGCGTCGTACGGATTTTCTGGCGGCAGAAAAAAGAAGGGATGCCGCCGACGTCCTGCGCTATTCCGCCAGGAACGGCCTTTTATCAAAGCTGGATCTTGTATTGAGCGGCGGCTATTCGGGGCTGCAGGAAGGTCGGAGGCCTGACGAATTCCTCATCTCCCCGTTCACGCGCGCCCACGGCCCGGATTTCACATTCGGCCTCCGTTACACCTTCCCCCTGGGCAATAACCTTGCCGTCGGAAAGCTTGCCGAGGCGGAGGCATCCTACGATCAGGCTGTGCTCATCTGTTCCGAGCGGGCGCGCGTCATCGCCGGCAACGTGGCGAATGCATTGTCCGCCGTATACAGCAGCATTCATCGGCTCAGGAAGGCAGGCGAAGCCGTGACCGGCTACGAGGCGGCGCTCGAAGGCGAGAAAGACAAGCTGCGCCTGGGAGTCGGTTCTCTCACGGACACGCTCCTGGTCGAAGGCAGACTGACAGAGGTGTTGCTCGACCGGATCAGCGCACAACTGGCGTTCGCGGTAGCTTTGGTGCAGTATCGTTACGCCGGCGGGACTCTGATATCCCCCAACCAGCCCGTGCAGTCCATCGAACGGGATTTGTTTTTCCGCCTGCCGGGGGGAGCAGTATCGCGCGACTGATGCAGGAATCGCATCTCTCGCCTGTTCGCCGCAGAGAATCTAAACGGGGCCCCGGCATCGGGATTGGCTGAGGAGTGAGATCGCATGGATCCGACAAAGGTGTTCCGCAAAGTCGCTCTCGAACGCATGTCGTCCCCGGATCAGCTGGACCAGCTGTTGCACGTCACAACCGCCAGGAACTGGCTGGCGCTGCTGGCGCTGATCGCCCTGCTGGGCGCGGCTGTCGCGTGGGGGTACAAGGGACAGCTCACGACAAAGGTTGTCGGCCAGGGGGTGCTGATCCGCTCCGGCGGCGTCCAGAGCGTGATTCCGCTGGGCGCCGGACAGGTGATCGACATCCGGGTGCGGGTTGGCGACCACATTGCCGTGGGTCAGGTGATCGGCACGGTGGCCCAGCCTGCCTTTGTGGAAAAAATCAAGATTGCCAAGGGCCAGCTAACCGACGCGATGAAACAGAAAGAGGACATATTCAAGGTCCGTTCTGACCGCAGCCGCCTTCAGCTGGCCTTTCTGGAACGGCAGCGTGCCAACCTGGAACGCGAGATCCAGGAGTTGCAGCAGGAGGCCAGGATCGTCGAGGAGCAGATCCCGGTAGACGAGGAACTCCTCTCCAAGGGGCTGGTCACCAAACAGCAGGTGTATCTGACGCGGCAGAAGCTGGTCGGGATTCAGGGGAGTATCTCCTCCAGGCGCGCGCAATTCGCACAGCTCGATGCGCAGGAGTACCAGACCGAAAACGAGAGCCTGGAGGCGAACCTCGAGCATCAGAACAGGATCACGGACCTGCAGCGCGAACTGCAGGCCCTGGAGAGCGAGTTTGCAACCCAGGCCACGGTGGTCAGCCCTTACGCAGGTCAGGTGCTTGAGGTCAAGGTTTCGCCCGGGAGTTTCGTTCAGGTCGGAACACCCATCATCAGCCTCCAGCCGGATGTTGAAAACCTCGAAACGCTTGTATACGTGCCGTCCGTCAAGGCCAAGGATGTGCGACCGGGCATGGCAGTCGAGATTTCCCCCTCCACCGTGAAGCGCGAGGAATATGGATTCATCAGGGGCAAAGTTGTTTTCGTCGCCGATTACCCGGCCACGGAGGCGGCGCTGATGAGAATCTTCGAGAACGAACCGCTCGTGAGAGCGTTGACTGCCGGAGGTCCGGCGACTGAGATCCGTGCGGAAATGGATCCGGATCCCGCAACGCCTTCCGGATTCCGCTGGTCGTCGCCGCAGGGCGCCCCGCTGAAACTGAGTGCAGGCACGATCTGCGCGGTTGAGATCGTGGTCCGGACACAAAGACCGATCAGCATGATCTTCCCCTATATCAAAGAGAAGGTCGGGATGAGGTAATCCGTTATGGGTTGGACCGGAGATTCGCTATCCGAGTGGAAGGATGCGCTGTTCGCGGGAGCGGCACGCCTGTTCCGGCGCAGACGGGTCAGGACCCCCACCATAATCCAGATGGAAGCGCTGGAATGCGGAGCAGCCTCGCTGGCAATGATCCTCGGGTACTATGGCCGCTATGTTCCGCTGGAGGAGCTGCGTGTCGCCTGCGGCGTCTCGCGCGACGGCAGCAAGGCACTGAACGTCATCCTGGCGGCACGCTCTTTCGGGTTGCTCGCCAAGGGTTACAAAAAAGAGCCCGAACAGCTCCGCGACACGCCGTTGCCGATGATCGTCTTCTGGAACTTCAACCACTTCGTCGTGGTGGAAGGATTCCGGAGGGGGCGCGTCTATCTGAATGATCCGGCCACAGGACCGCGCACTGTTTCGGAGCAGGAGTTCGATGAATCCTTCACAGGCGTGGTCCTCGCATTCGAGAAAGGCCCGAATTTCACCAAGGGGGGCGAGAAGCCATCCATCCTCCGGTCGCTCGGGAAGCGCCTCCCCGGCAGCAGGCTGGCACTCGCGTATGTCGTCCTCGCGACGTTGGCGCTGGTGGCTCCCGGGATATTGATCCCGGTTTTCTCGAAAGTTTTCGTGGACAACTTCCTCATTCAGGGCTCCCAGATGTGGTTGAAGCCCTTGCTGCTGATGATGGCGGTCACGGCAATTGTGCGCGCTCTTTTGACCTACCTGCAGCAGAAGGGGCTGCTCCGCCTGGAGATGAAGTTGTCCCTGGGCGCCTCGAGCCGCTTCTTCTGGCACGTGTTGCACCTGCCCATGGAGTTCTTTGCACAGCGTTTCCCGGGCGAAATCGGCTCCCGCGTTGAAATCAACGACAATGTCGCGGTGCTCCTGTCCGGGGAACTGGCCACCAGCCTGGTCAACATCGTCATGGTCGGCTTTTTCGCCGCTGTCATGTTTCAGTACGATGCAGCCCTGACGCTCCTGGGCATCGGCATCGCGCTCGTCAACCTGCTCCTCCTGCGCCTGCTGGCGCGCAAGAGGAAAGACAGCAACCGCAGGCTGCTTCAGGAACGAGGCAAGCTGGTGGGGACCTCCATGGCCGGCCTGCAGGGGATCGAGACGCTGAAAGCCACCGGCTCCGAGGACGAGTTCTTCCAGACATGGGCCGGATACCAGGCCAAGTTGATCCGCGCCGAGCAGGAACTGGGGATTTCCGCGCAATATCTGTCTGCCATCGTGCCGCTGCTCACATCGGTGAATGCGGTTGCTGTGCTTGCCCTGGGCGGACTGAGGATCATGGATGGCTTCCTTACCATGGGAATGCTGATCGCATTTCAGAGCCTGATGGCCAGCTTTATCGATCCTGTCAACAAACTGGTTGCGCTCGGCGGAAAGCTGCAGGAGGCGGAGGGCGACATGAATCGCCTGGATGACGTCCTGCACTACCCCTATGACCCTCTCCTGGAGCCGCCGGATCGAGGCGATTCCTCCCATGCCGGGCAGAGACTGGAAGGATACCTTGAACTGCGCGATGTGACATTTGGATACAGCCGGCTCGAGGCTCCGCTGATCACCAGATTCAGCCTGCAACTGAAGCCCGGGCAGCGGACGGCGCTGGTCGGCGGGTCGGGCAGCGGCAAATCCACGGTCGCAAAGCTGGTAACCGGCCTGTACCAGCCCTGGGAGGGGGAGGTGCTCTTCGATGGAATCCGCAGGCAGGAGCTGCCACGCTCTCTGGTCAACAATTCTGTCGCGTTTGTGGATCAGGAGATTGCGCTCTTCGAGGGAACGATCCGGAAAAACCTGACGATGTGGGATGACACCATAGAGGAACCGGTCCTCCTGCGGGCGGCGGAGGATGCCCGCATCCACGACGACATCTCCGATCGAGCGAATGGTTACGATTACGAGGTGGAGGAGCAAGGGAGAAACTTCAGCGGCGGGCAGCGGCAGCGTCTCGAGATCGCCCGCGCACTGGTCAGGGATCCGCGGATCCTGGTGCTCGATGAAGCCACCAGCGCGCTGGATCCCCTCACGGAAAAACAGGTCGACGATGCCATCCGCCGTCGCGGCTGCACCTGCCTCCTGGTTGCCCACCGTTTGAGCACGATCAGGGACTGCGACGAGATTATCGTTCTGGAAAAAGGCAAGGTGGTGGAGCGGGGAACGCACGAGTCTCTCATGAAGCGGAACGGCACCTACGCGCACCTGATCCAGGCAACGTAGCGCATGGAGGCGCCCGGCTTCGGGAGGAAGGATCCGGTCCGATGATCCGAATGCTCCGGATGAAACGGTGGGTGCAAGGGCGACGCTTGCGGGTTGAGAACCAGGTACGGGAAGTCGTCTGAGATCATGGAAGAAAAACTGGCAGACAACAATTCCGGCAGAGAAGGCACGCAGGAGGCAAGCCTGCGGTTTTCGTTTTGGATTCATGATCCATCCAGGTTATGGCTGGTGGAAGCCGGAAGTGTCGACATGTTCCTGGTCCTGGCCGAAGATGGCGAACCTGCAGGCGCCCGGCATCATGTCATGCGGGTGGAGAAGGGCGGGGCCATTTTTGGCGTGGCGTCGCCGGCGTCCACTGCCATGAGGATCCTCGCCGCAGCGACTCCCGAGAGCAGGCTGGCGGAGCAGCCTTTGTCCCGGATGCGTGAGATGCTGCAGGCTCCGGGCGAAAAAGAGAGAGCGGCCGGCCTGCTGGAGGGTTGGATAACCGGTTTTTCCCGGGCAGCCGCGGGAAAAGTGCTGCCTAAGACTTTTGAGTCGCTGGAACCAGGCAGCACTCTGGCCCTGAAGGAAGCGGGATCCGTTGTGTCGCGCGCAGGAGTTGTCTGGGTGGAAGCGCTGCAGGGGAATGCCCGGTTCCTTGGCAAGAGTGACATCGCTTCTCTGGAGGACCGGGGGATATTTCCGTTGTCGGCCAGCGCCTGGCTGGAGGCAGACCCTGGTTGTGCGCTCCTGGCTTCGGACACGCAGGCAGTGATCGAGAAGGATTCGATCTGGACCGGTCTGCAGGCATTCCACGCGATGGTCATCGAGAAGCTGATCGACGATCTCCAACAGGAGACGGCCAGGGAACGCAGCCGACTGGAGCGACGGGAAAAATCGGATGATGTCCGGCTCGACTATGCCGTGCGGCTCCTGGCATCGCCCCTGGGGAGAAGCGACGGGATCCCCGCTTCGGAGGAGGGCGAGGACGACCCGTGGCTGCTCGCGTGCCATGCCCTGGGCAGGGCGCTTCGCATTCAGTTCAAACCGCACCCCGACCGGCGAAGGGGATCTGCCATCGCAGATCCCGTCAGCGCGATTGCCCGTGCTTCCGGTGTGCGCGTGCGGACCGTGGCGCTCCGAGGCTCGTGGTGGAGGCAGGACAACGGGCCGCTTCTGGGCCGGCGCGAGAGCGACCGGCTTCCCGTCGCCCTGATACCCAACCCTTCCGGCGGTTACCGTCTCTGGGATCCCCTGGCCCGCACCAGCAGTGCAGTTCATGGCGAGCTGGCTGCGTCATTGGAACCTTTCGCCTGGTCTTTTTACAGGCCATTTCCCCCGAAAAAGCTGTCGGCGCTGGACCTGATCCGATTTGGCCTTGACGGCTGCCGCCGGGAACTTGTCACCATCGCGATCGTTGGAATCGCCGCCGGACTCCTGGGCATGGTTACTCCCATCATGACGGGCATCATTTTTGACTCCGTCATCCCCGGATCCAACCGGGCCCTGCTGCTCCAGATATTCCTGCTCCTGCTCGTGGTGGTCTTCTGTGTTTCGCTGTTCCAAATGGTGCAAAGTTTCACCATGCTGCGGCTGGAGGGCAGGATGGATTCTGCCGTCCAGGCAGCAGTCTGGGATCGACTGCTGAGCCTGCCGGCGCCGTTTTTCAGGAACTATTCGGCAGGGGACCTTGCCGCGCGGAGTCTGAGTGTCAGCTGGATGCGGCAGATTCTGACAGGGTCGGTTTTGTCGTCCCTCTTCGCCGGGATATTCTCCGTATTCAGTTTTGCCCTGCTCTTTTATTACAGCTCGAAGTTGGCGCTGCTCGCAACCGCCCTGACTCTCATCAGTCTGGCGGCCACGACGCTGGCCGGATACCTGGAGGTGCGTTACCAGCGGGAACTGATGAAAATCAAGGGACGGCTGTCAGGAATGCTCTTCCAGTTCATCAATGGGATCTCCAAACTGCGAGTGTCGGGAACGGAGCGCCGCGCCTTCTCATCCTGGGCCAGGGAGTTCACCAGCCAAAAGGTATTTTCCATCCGGGCGCGAAAAGTCACGCTGGCACTGGCGGTGTTCACCTCCGCTTTTCCCGTCCTGAGTTCTCTTGCCATTTTCTATGCCATGGCAGTGGTCGTGAATCAGCAGGCGGCGCAGCCGCTCTCGACCGGCGAGTTTCTTGCCTTCAACGCGGCATTCACGCAATTCCAGGTTGCCCTGCTGACGCTGGGCACAGCCTTGGTATCCATGTTGGGGGTTGTTCCGCTGTATGAGCGGGCCCAGCCGATATTAGAGGGGCTTCCCGAAGTGGATCGGGCCAAGGGCTACCCGGGAGAGCTGTCGGGCAAGATCGAAATAACCCACGTGAGTTTTCGCTATCGCCCCGACACCCCGCTCGTACTGAAGGATGTGTCCCTGAATATCCCCACCGGCTCGTTTGTGGCGATCGTGGGAGCTTCCGGCAGCGGGAAATCGACGCTTTTCAGACTTCTGCTCGGATTCGAGACGCCCGAATCCGGATCGATCTACTTCGACAACCAGGATCTCTCGCACCTGGACATTCAGGCCGTGCGCCGCCAGATCGGCGTTGTATTGCAGAGCGGCCGGTTGCTGGGCGGTTCCATTTACCAGAACATCGTGGGTTCCGCGCCGTTGACCATCGATGAAGCATGGGCTGCAGCACGAATGGCAGGGCTCGAAGCGGACATCCGCGCCATGCCGATGGGTTTGCATACCGTTATCGCCGAAGGAGGAGGGGGGCTCTCCGGCGGCCAACGGCAGCGTCTCATGATCGCACGCGCGATCGTGAAAAGACCGCGCATCCTGCTCTTTGACGAAGCGACCAGCGCCCTGGACAACGAAACCCAGGCCATCGTGAGCCGCAGCCTGGAGAGCCTGCAGGCCAGCCGGGTCGTGATCGCACACCGTCTCAGCACTATCGCAAACGCGGATTACATCTATGTGATGGACAAAGGAGTGGTTGTTGAGGAAGGCACGTATAAAAAACTGATGCAAAACGATGGCCCTTTCGCCGCCCTGGCGCGGCGCCAGATGGTGTGACGCCGGCGCATGCCCGGACATGCCCGACTGCGGCCGGCGGAAACACCGTGAGCCGCGGCCGATAGACAAAGAATCGAATCCTGCGAGGAACGCAATGAGAAAAGCCCTCTATTTTCTCGGAATCCTGGATGATTCGGACCTGGAGTGGATGATCCGCCACGGCAAGAAGATGTCGCTCGCACCGGGGACCGTCCTGATCGAGCAGGGCAAGTCCACGGAATGGCTGTATTGGGTCTTGCAGGGGCGTCTCGAGGTCTATACAAGAAGCGCTTCGAGCATCGCCCTGCTCAAGGTCGGGGAGGTCGTGGGAGAGATCTCCTTTGTGGATTCTCGCCCTCCCACGGCAAGCGTGCGCGCCGAATGCGAATCCAAAGTCGGCGCCGTACCGCGCGATTTGCTTACGGAAAAAATCCGCGCGGACGTGGGATTTGCCTCCCGCTTTTACCAGGCGATTGCTGTTTTTCTGGCGGACCGCCTGCGCAAGGAGGTGGGCAAGCTCGGCTCCCGGCGCCTGGCGCTCGAAGAAAGCATCGAAGATGAGGATGAGCTGCCGTCGCACCTGCTCGGCAACGTGTCGATGGCGGGAACCCGCTTTGCGGAAATGCAGAAACGCGAGTGGGGCTCTTAGGGTTCGCGCAAAAATAAGTTCACATTCTGGCGCGAGCGCCGGGCGGGCAGATGCAAGGCGCCGCGACGCAGGCGATGTGGTGACATCGTCGAGGAGCGGCAACGCAGCAGATGCCCGCCCGCCGCCGCGCCCCAAAGCGCTGCAGACTTACTATAAGGGCTGCAACCTCTCCG
>Ga0113563_10001458_pt1 | contig 13450 bp, 7 predicted proteins | sample Mud3Dept3metaG_FD_80117 | JGI IMG/M metagenome (GOLD analysis project Ga0113563, IMG submission 80117) | Freshwater wetland microbial communities from Ohio, USA, analyzing the effect of biotic and abiotic controls - Mud 3 Core 4 Depth 3... | ecosystem: Environmental > Aquatic > Freshwater >...
AACTTCCCCGTCTCCCGGTCCGTCCCTACTCGTCGCAAATACTGATCGATAATCGAGATCGCCCGTTTCGCATCCTCCACATTTGCCTCCTGGCTCAACCGTATCCGGGCGCTGGATTCCGCAAGTCGCACAAACGCCTCCAGCTGACGAGGGGTGAACGGTACGGAATCCTTAGAAGAACTCCGGAAATCCACATAATAATTCTGCAGGATTTCCAATGCATCATCCGTCATCACCGGAAAGACGTTCCGTTTCGCATACGCCACATACTTACGCAGGAACTCTGGTTCGAACACGGGTAACACATGCTTCAAAAACGTTGATTCTTGAGATTTTGAGTACATGTTATCAGAGGTCTTTTTCATATGTTCATGGATTTCTCCACCCTTATGTGACTGCAGGATATGAGACGCAAGATCGGTATCCGTCTTTCGATTCGGTTTATCAAGAATCGAAAAGATAAGATCAAAACGTGACAACAACGCAGGGGGCATGTTGATTTGCTCATGCATCGGGATAAATTCATCAAAACGCCCTAGTTTTGGGTTTGCCGCAGCAAGCACTGCACAGCGTGACTTCAGGGTTGCATTAATCCCCGCCTTCGCAACAGAGATCTCCTGCTGCTCCATCGCCTGATGCAAGCTGCTCCGGTCTGTTTCTTCCATTTTATCAATTTCATCGATACAGGCTAGACCTTTATCCGCTAGCACTAATGCACCAGCCTCCAATGTCCACTGTCCCTCACCGAACTCGTCACGGACCGCAGCAGCAGTAAGACCAGCCGCTGAGGACGCTTTACCTGAGGCATACACACTTCGAGGAGCAAGTTTTGACATATACGACAACATCTGCGATTTTGCAGTACCTGGGTCTCCCACAAGCAACGCATGGATATCCCCTCGTGTCCTTGTCCCATCAGGCATTTCCTTCGCGATTCCACCGAACAACTGAAGGACCAATGCATCCTTCTCCACATCAAGACCATAAATCGTCGGAGCGATACTCTGCCGCATCTTCTCATATATCTCTGGATCCTTACTAATCTTCACGATCTTCTTTTCATCCTCTTTTGAGACCTCGACTTCCTCAAACGCGTACTCCTGGCTTTCAATACTCACAGCATCCATAGTCTTATCAAACGAAGTCAAACGGAAGGTCCCCCGATGACGTGCCGTGGAATGAAGAATCCCATTCACAATCACCCGATCCCCTGGAGCGACACCCCCCACGAGATCATCCTCAAGATGTACACTGATACGTTCCGGTTGTGCCCCCCCACGCAACCCCTCCGGGTTCTCCTGAATCTCGATCTTCTGAGAATCAATAAACGATGACAACGTCGTCGACAGCTTAAACGACGAGACCCGCCCACACCCGCCCTGATCCTCATAACACTCCGAAGGTTCCTTCAGAATATCCTCATCTTGTTCAATCCGGATTACCGCACCACATTTCTGACACTGAAACGCCGCGACCTGCAGCTTAGGCCGCACCTCCGTAATCTTCTTCACCAAGCCTTCCACAGCAATAAACGTCCCCAGTCGGTTCGCCCGGATCTTCCGAATCAACACCCGCTGAGACTCCGGGATGTTCTTCACCCGGAAATGCAACTGCAGCTTCTGCTCCGCAGCAACCTCAATAATTTTAAGTGCTTCCTCTGCGTTAAACAACGCTTTAAACGGCTGATGAAGAAGCATCTCTGCTAGCTTTGGATCTGCTTTGTCGATATCCCAATAATCAAGCAACAAACTGCGTGTCTCAGGATAAGCCGTTGCCACCGTCTCGATTTTCGCTTTACAATTATCCTCAAAGAAGTCCTGCCATTCTGCCGTGAGACTCTCGTCTTTCACCAAACGAACCATAAGGAAAACCTCCCGTACTCCTAAAACAGAATACCATATATTAAATTTTGGCGGGTGTAGACGCCTCTTGAGTGGGTGCACGTGGTATACAAGTGATTGCCCGTCTGCATTCTCAACCCCGTTAACCCTCTGAGCATCGGCAGTCTGTGGTAAGGCTGCTCACTTCCGTGCCTCACCCGGTTCCCACAGCGAAGATAGACATATGACCCTCCGGTCATATGCGATTATCACCTCTGATCCCAAAGGACAAGGCGTCATAGGCAACAAACGGATCACGAGATACTCGTAACACCGCCTCGTAAGATCGACCCCAGCGTATCGGCGATTTCTGGTTACAGGGAACGCCTAGCTCCCCGGTCTATTCTACACCTTTCGCCACTTACCAGGAACGACGGCTAAGCTGTCGGTAGTAATTAAACATTTGCACGAACAAAATAACTAAACCGACTGCTAAAAATGCGACATCACGCATGACCAAAACTAATTTATCAGTTACATAGGATGAACCATGGACCATGCCTGCGCCGTATGCATCAGTAAAAAGAAGATAAATGAACACTGCGACGATAATAAAGATAATCACGTTGATGTAAAAGGACCATTTGTTCCATGTTTTTTTATCAACAGGAAGAATCGGATTCTCACTCATGACACACCAACCACCACCAAGCATGAGTTGATGGATATATGAATATTATGATTCTGTCAACTCTCAAAAAAAATCAGTCAATTTCGTGTTTTTCACTTTATCACTGACGAACGTCGAGTCAATGGATTTTTCCACCAACGCGATGCGTTGACGGGCGTACACCGGGAGGTTGTATTTCTCTGCTATTTCTTTGGAGATATCCAGGTATTTCTTCACTGACATCTCATGGACGGTCAGGGTGAGTTTCCCGTTGCATTTCATGCATACACCTTGAAGCGGAATGCGTCGAAACGTGGTGTTGCAGAGAGGGCAACGGACCGATTGTTTACTGAATGCGCGAAGGTTCCCTAGGATGTCTGGGAGGAAATGTCGTTCGATGACTTTGTAGGCGACGTCTGCTTCGTCGACTGCGCGGATCTTTGCTGCAAGACTGAGCTGTACGTTCATTTTCTCCATCATGCTCTTTAAAGTCTTGTATAATGATTCCTTTGGTCCTTCTGAGATATCGTTGGTGTCATGGGTAAAACCGAACTGTTCGTACTGCAGCTCGGTGCCGAGTCGTGAAGCGACTAACCCCATTTTAGATTCAAGGTTCTTTGAATGTTCGTGTCGGAGGGTCGCTTCGTAGAATTCCAGGGGATATCTGGAGAGGGTGTCCAGGTTGTGTGCTTCTTTGTCGACCTCAGATGGATCAAGTCGTGTCGTCAGGATCAAGGGTAAATCCATTTTTCCCCCCCGTTTGTCTGGGATGTAGGAATGAGAGAAATTCAGTAATGCATCCATGAGTAACATGAGTCCATCTTCATCGCCGTCTGCGTTACGACGTTTCGTTGCATGGAAAAAAGGATGAGCATAACATACCTGTGCACTTGTAAATCCAATAATTCGAGCAAGCGCTCCAGCAGAAGTATGTGGTGCGAGTCCCACGACGAGATGTCCAACCAGGTCCTGGTTCTTTTTCACTTTATAGTAGCGGTCCACGTGATAAAACTTTGTCAGTAGCTCATCGATGAACTTGGTGACCTGCACAAAGTAGTCGGCGCAGGCATCTGAGACGATGACGTCCTGGACTTTTAATTCACAGATCTGCTCGTCGTTCTGCAAATCGTTACCAAAGTAATCTTTGTCGTATCCCAGTTCCTTGAGTCGTTTGATGGGTACTGCGATTTCTTTTGGTTTGAAATGGGTAAGCGGGGCATCGGTCATATCAAAGCGGATGGTGCCGTCCTTGAAGACGTAGACATTGTGTTTCGCGCGCAGAATCCCTTTTTCGAGTGGCTCTGGGGTCTTGTGTTTCGAGATGGTACCAATGACTCCTTTGATGGTCTCTGGGAGGCTGTGTTCTTTGAGGTTCTTTTGTGCTTTTTCGAGTTCCTCAGAGAGGTTTATCTGTTGTTTCTCGTGTTTTCCCTCAAGGACTTCTGTATGGGTGCCGCAGGTGCATTGGAGATGGAAGGTGATTTCTTTACAACTCGGACATCGTCGTTTGCCTGCCTCGACTTCGATGGTGACGTTTTCTGCTGCGTTTTTCACCAGTCGTTGGTTCCCCCCGTAGTCTCCAAGGGGGAAGAGGACGTGTGGTGGTGGCCGCATCTTACGTGGGCTTGCTTTCTCTGGTCTTCCCATACGTGTACCGATGCGGAAGGGTGCTCGGGGGCGGATGGTGACGCCAGCAAGTGTTGAGACATACGAGAGTGTTGTTTCATTTTCAGAAGGCTCACGGAAGCGTTCTGTGGTGGTGATGGTCCCATTCGTGATGTCCAGTCCACAGCAGCGGATCAGCGGGTACGCGTAGTGGGTGATTCGGAGTGTTCCTTCTCGTTGGGTGTGGAGTGCTCCTAGTTCGATGAGGATGTTTTTGATTTCTTGGGTATTTGGGAGAAGCAAGGTGAGGTGCTCCTCTGTCAGCAGTGTTCCCTGTTCTTTGATGGAGGCGATGAGTTTCTGATGATCGGTGACGGGAAGGTCATGCCAGAAGAGGTTGCTGCTGGGATGCAGGGGAACCTGGTATTGCTCTGCGAGGAGGAATGCATCGGTTGGTGTGGGGTTGCGCAGATCGATGTGTCTTCCGATTTTGTCGTCGATGACGTGTTGGAGTGTCTGTTCAGCAGTGATGATCTCTGCAGGAGTGGTATTCTTTGGGAGATATCCTTCTTTGGTTTGGAGTTCCTGGATCCACCATTCATAGACATAGGATGAATCTGGCAGGAAGCTGTTGTTCTCAATGAACTCCCCATAGGGGATGAGGATTTCCCCGAGGTCAATGATTTTTTTGATGTCGTTACGAATGTTTTTCACATCATTGATCTGGACAAGGTCCCCGTTTAGTAATAATACAATAGGTCCTTCGATCTGGTCGCAGGGGGTGCCGATGGTTCCTTTCCCTGGTCGTTCGGTCTTCATCTGGGTGCCAACGGTGATGAAGCTATCCAGGAGAAACATGGTCGCTGGATTGATAGCGGTGGAGGCCAGCCCAGCGGTGCGCGCACGTCCGTATCTCAGTCGGAATCCTCCTTTGCGAGAGGGATGGGACAGGACTGGTCTGCCTGCAATAACCTCCCCGATGTATTTGTAGGAGGGCGGGATGGCAGGGATCTCTTTGCTGTCCTTGGATGGTTCAACTCCTTTGGTGGCAAAATGCTCCAGGAACTCCCAACCCGGCAGCTTGAGTTTTTTTATGTGTTTGTTAATCTTTGGTGCCTTCAAACAGAGTCCTTCGGCGATGACGAGACAAGCTCCCCCTCGTAACCGGTTCGTGCCGACCCGGGGGAGGTCGCGGTATCCTGCAACTTCTTCATCCTCAGTTCCTTCTCCGTTAATGCAGATCGGGCAGTTCTTCATGATCAGATCGATTTCATCAACAGATGGGAGATATTGCAGGTGTTGGACTCGTTTGTAGAGGGGGATTTCTTCTTTGAGCCGCTCGATTTCTCCTTGGGTGGCGATGTACCGGCCGATTCCTAGGTCACGGCGGACGACATCGGCGATAAGGACGCTCATGGCTTGGCCGGTTCCCCCTGCGCTTCTGATAGGTCCTGAGAAGTATAAATCGACGTAGTTGGTGCCATCATTGTTTCGTCCGACGCGCACCTCTGCGATTCCTTCAAGAGGGGCGACAAGGACTCCTTCGGTGAGGATCGCAAGACCAGTGCGGATCGCCTGGTCTAATGCTTGTTCGATGGTATCAAAGTGGTAGGTTTTCCGGTCTGCGATCATCCGGGAGATTTCCAGGGAGACGAGCTCTCGGTTGCCGATTTTTTGGGTCGCTACTCTGATCTTTGGCGCGATTCCTTTTGGCCCGACGAGTTGTTCGACGCGAGCTGCAAGGTCTAACGCCTGGGGGATTTCTACGGTGAGCTCTGGGTCGCAGCCTTTCCTACGGGCTGAATTTGCAAGCGTGTAGCAGGCGTCGATTTCCTGCTGCAGCTGCGCAAAATATGCACGCATGCTTGGACTTGCAGCAATATCTCTTGACGTCTCCCCATCCATATGTCTCAGACTCGGAAAATAAACAGATTCTACATAGCGGTTGTTCACTTAAAGGTTTGTGTTTCTCTGAAAAAGAAGAGGTATGGTTAGGAATTTTTTTTCTACATAGACGTTTTGCTGAAATCCATGGAGGTGGCACTCCCCGTCTTCAGGTCAACCAGGGGGAGTTTAGCGGAGTCTGGTACGAAGTTCATCATCTTCTGATAGGAGGTCTGGGTCTGCCAGCTGGAGGCGTTTATGAGGATGACGCCTCGGTAGTTGTCGATAAAGGAGGTGTGGACATGGCCGGTGACGAAGATGTCCGGGACTTGGTTGATGAGCATATAGTCCTCATGTTCCGGGGCCAGTGGGGTGTATCCTCCGTACGTTGGCGCGAGATGTCGTTTCTTCAACATAAGCTTCATGACCTCAGTTGGTTCGTTGTAGTTGAGCGCTTGGATGTTGGTGGAGTAATCCAGGAGGCTTTGTCCGTGATAGGAGAGGATGTTGACGCCATGTAAGGAGAAATAGCTGGGGTTGCCAATGAAGATGAACTCTTTGCCGGTGAAGAGGTCCCGGATTTCTTTTTCGAACGCGGGTTGAGGCTCTGCGGGTCGTACTGCGTCATGATTCCCTGGTTGAAGAAGGATGGTGATATGGTCTGGGATGTATTCGAATTGTTTCGCCAGCGCCTGGTACTGGTCGTAGATGTTGCTGATGGAGAGTTCTTTTTCCTGGTTAGGGTAGATACCGATGCCGTCGACGAGGTCCCCGGGGAGCACGAGGTATTTAAGTTTGCTGGCGACGTCTCGTTGCCGGGAGTTGCCTAGGTCTCCGTTGATCCAGCGCAGGAATGCGTTCCATTCCGCGTCCATGAACATTTTGCTGCCGATGTGAACGTCGGAGAGGAAGGCGACACAGAGGGGGGACTCTATCCGTTTGCGATCCTGATGCATCTTGATGTCTGGGTAGATGATGTTCTGGATGATGATGAGATCCCCATTCTTGCTTATCTTTCCGACAATCCCGATGACCTCATCAAGCATGACTTCCCCTGCTAGCTGCATCATCTCAGTGTTGCTTTTCAACGCGATAAGGGTGGCTGAACCGGTCTCATCCTCGATTTCGATGAGACGATGGCCATTATGGGTGGTTTTAACGGTTTTCACGATGCCGATGAGTTGGACATCCGTCATGGTTTTCTTTATTCGGTTGATGGGGATGAACTGGGAGATTTCTCGACGTTGGCTAGTGAGAATCTTACGAATCCCTTGGTAACGTTCTCGGAAGAGGCTGACGAAATCCTGCGTGGTGCCCTCACTGCTTCGTTTCCCTGTGATGTCCTGAAGGATGCGGACTTCAGAAGCGTATTCCCTGGCGAGTGGCTTCCAGCTTTTCACAGTTTTAATCTCAAGTGGCTGCAGTGGTTTTTTTTCCTGCTGCTCTGGTTGTTCATCTTCAATGTCTTCTTCGTCTTCCTCTTCATTGACCTCTTTTGGAAAGCTTGTTTTGCTGTAGATTTTGGATAGCATCTTTTTTTGGAACTCTTTTTCAATGGTTTTTTCAACGGGGGGCGCTGGTTCTGGTTGTGGTGATGATGGTGGAGGTGGAAGAGGTGTTTCTACAAGCTGCTGGGTGGGCGTCTCAATGTTTTTGATGGTATCCAGGGCGAGGAACAAAGGGTACTCTCTAAGATTTTTAATGAGGAACGCCGCGAAATCATCAGGGTGTTCCTTTGAGGCGATGTAGCTGAGCGCATCAGGGAGGACGAACGTCCCATGATCTGAGAAGAGTTTGAGGATGGATTCCATTGTGTCTCGCCCACAAAAAATGTTTGTCAAGATTCTGTATATGTCAGGTTGTTTTTAGCATTATGGTTGTCAGATGTTCTCATGAGTGTTTTTCACGTTTCACCAGGTTTGGATCTGGATTGAAAGCTTTAATACAGTAAAATCATTCGGTGATTTGTTATGACGCAGATTTCGTATGCGAAACAGGGGAAGAACACTACCCAGATACGGCAGGTGGCGGTAGCGGAAAGATTACCAGCTGAGCTGATTCGGAAGAGGATCGCTGCGGGTCGTATCGTGATTCCTTGTAATCCGATTCATGCACCCTCGTCTCTTGGGATCGGGGAGGGTCTACGGGTCAAGGTAAATGCGAACATTGGGACGTCCCGTGAGTATTGTCATTTAAAAGAGGAAGTAAAGAAAGCAAAGATCGCTGTTCAGGCCGGTGCCCATGCGGTGATGGATCTCTCCACGGGTGGGGATCTTGATACGATTCGTCAACAGCTGTTGAAAACCGTGAAAGTCCCCTTTGGGACCGTCCCGATTTATCAAACCGGGATTGAGGCGATTACCAAGCATGGTTCGATTGTCGAGATGACCAGTGATGATATGTTCAACATGGTGGAGCATCAGGCGAAACAAGGGGTTGATTTCGCGGTGATTCATGTGGGGATCACCAAGGTTAGTGTGGAGCGTCTCCGGAAGCAAAAACGAGTGATTCCAATGGTCTCCCGAGGTGGATCATTCCATATGGCTTGGATCCTGCATCATGAGTTAGAAAATCCATTTTACAAGGAGTTTGGGTATCTATTGGAAATCGCAAAAAAATATGATCTGACGCTATCCCTGGGTGATGGGATGCGGTCTGGCGCACTGGCTGATTCCAATGACCGGGCGAAGTTCCAGGAACTTCTATTGATTGGTGAGCTGGTGGAAAAGGCTCGAAAAGCTGGAGTGCAGACCATGGTGGAAGGACCAGGTCATATGCCTCTTTCTGATATTCAGGCGAATATCCAAGTGATGAAAACGGTGACTGATCACGCCCCGTATTTTGTCCTAGGGCCCCTAGTGACCGACATCGCCCCAGGGTATGACCATTTCGTAGGAGGCATCGGTGGAGCGTTCGCAGGGTTTTGTGGCGCTGACTTCCTCTGCTATGTGACACCAGCAGAGCATCTCTGCCTTCCAGATGCACAAGATGTCCGGGATGGGGTGATTGCGACACGCATCGCTGCGCATGCCGCGGACCTTGCTAGAGGGATTGACCGTGATATTGACAGCACCTTTAGTTTAGCCCGAATGAATCTTGATTGGGAAAAGATGTTCAAACTCTGCATTGATCCAGCCAAAGCAAAGGACTATCGCAAGAAACGATCCCCCTCAGAGGATACCTCGGCCTGTTCGATGTGTGGGAACCTCTGTGCCCTGGAGATGGTGAAAAAATATTTGAAGAAAAAATAAAGAAAAAAAGGGGGATTTTTGGTTGGTTCCACTCCTTATCCTTCTGAGGTGATAAAGACGAACGGCCCGATTTTAAATCCATTGAAATTCTTAATAAGACCAGGTTGGTTTTCAGGAAATACCGTGATTGCGATATGGATTCTGCCCATCCCGAAGAAGTACCCTTGGCTTTGAATTGTTGTTGATGACTCCGCTGGTATGTTGATAATAATCCCCTGTGCTACCGTCTTTTCACGAAGCTGTAATGGACCCCAGGACACGTTAATCCAACAACGCACAAGCGAACAATTGTAGTCCCCAATGTTATTGATTGTGGCTTTGATGCCAATGGAGAACATTGGTGCTGTGATATTGATCTCTGGTGGTTTGAGCAGGAAGAGGGTGACGGTGGTACGGGAAATATTGATACGAGGTGGTGTGAAGCTGGTGTCTTTCGCAGTGAGAGTTACAATATACGTCCCAATCTCATTATAGAAATGGACAGGGTCTGAATTCAATGGTATCGAAATACTCGTATTCCCATCACCGAAATCCCAAAGATATTGGGTGAAAATCGTTCCGTTGGTCACATTTCCATGGAACCGGACACCATTGGGGAAATATTCATACTGCATCATCCACCACCAGCTATACGGACCACCGGCATCACAGGTGAAATTCGTCCCCGGGCCACTGGCGATCACATTGATTTCATCGATGCTGAATTCCTGCTGATCCGCTGAGCTAGTTGTGTTGCTATAATACTGGAATGCGATGCGTACATCGCTTTCCCCGATGTATGCTGAAAGATCGATAGGTTCCTGGTCAAGGTAATTTGATTCATACCATTTCCAGTCCGTGAACGGATTCGGTGGCACCCCCATGTCCATATCATCAAAACTCCAGATGTTCGTCCAGTTCACTCCACCATCTGTGGAGATGCTGATGTTGAACTCAGCATAGCGTTTATAGACCGTTGTATAATAACACGTGTACCAATGGAAACTCAGACTGATTTTAGAATAAACGTTATTGAAATCAAGGTTTGGGGTGATGAGCCATTCATCCTGTACTGTTACGCTTGCGTCTCGATGTATCGTACCACAATACGGATCTGTGTAGGGAACCGTCGAGTCGATATACCAGGTTTCAGTCGGGTTTGTTTGTTGTAACGACCAGTCCCCTGAGTCTCCCTCCGGGGGGATGTTGCCATCAGTAAAATTTTCCTCTAACAAGATGAAGTCCACCGCGGAGGATGCCATGGGACCTGTGTATTTATTTGTGAACTTGGAAACCGTATACTTCTTTTCTAATATATCTGTAGCACTGGAAAGCATAGGAACGCTACAACTGAGGAAAAGAAAGACAATCACTAGCGTACATATTTTTTTTATAATTTTTTCTTTTCTAACTATTTTTTTCATAATGGGTACTCCTCCCGTTAATTCTTCTTTAAAAATCAATATTACCTGGCTCTATTTAAATTATTTCCTACGAATTTAATTGTAACTTTTGTTACAATATATTTTTTGAAAATTAATTTCTAAAAAAACATCCAACCTACGATACTATACACTTTTTTTTTCACTTCAAAACAAACCCTATAAAAAGGAACACATGATTCCTAGGGGCCAATGGCTGATAAAAAAGACTCTGAGAAAAAAATGATTTTTCCCATCTTCATCATGGGATGTTTCTTTGTTGTCATCAACGGGTTCGCATTACTGATGAAAAACCTCTTCCAGCCAACCTTTGAGGATGTCAACAACCCTGTTAACGTCCTATATATTTTTGTAATCATCATCGTCATGACCGTCATTATCCTTCTCATCGCCCGATATTGGAAGAAACAAGTCATCCAGGTGATCATCCTTTTTGCGATTGGATATACTGCTTTTTTTATTTTTGTCCCCCTCCTGAGTTTCTTACCTGAGATGCTCTGTCTTGCTCTGTCTGTTCTTCTTGCTATTGCCCTTGTCGTAGCATTATACAAATATCCTGAATGGTACATCATCGATATCTGCGGCGTCATCGTCGGAGCGGGGGCAATCGCCATCTTCGGAATCTCCTTAAGCGTGCTATTAGTAATTATTTTGCTTGTCGTCTTGGCTGTGTATGATGCGATATCAGTGTATCAGACGAAACACATGATCGATCTTGCAGACACGGTAATGGATCTGAAACTACCCGTCCTCTTGGTCGTCCCCAAGATATGGCGGTATTCCTTGATTAACGAAACGAAAACCCTCAAAGAGAAACTCCAGGAACATGAGGAGCGAGATGCGTTCTTCATGGGATTAGGAGACATCGTCATGCCAGGGATCCTGGTAGTCGCTGCCTATCAAAACATCCCTGATGGACTACCCGTTGCTCTCTCAGTCCTTGCTGGGACACTCGTCGGATTCTCCATCCTTATGACTTTTGTGATAAAAGGAAAACCCCAGGCAGGGCTCCCCCTGCTCTGTAGCGGTGCCATCCTTGGGTACCTCATCTCTAGTTTCGTTTTCTTTGGAACACTGGTTGGACTTGGTATTTAATAATCGGTTTGAAAATGATTGTCGTTACACCAGATCTTCCTATCAAGATGTTGAAGGGGTTTATTACACACCGGGCAGGTGACTTTTTCTAAAAAATGCTCAAGCCACATGTCTCGCACCTGCAAGACGTCTTCTTTTTCGATACGTTGCAGGATTTTTTTTTCATCAGCGGTCTTTACTAGTTTCGTTAAATGGGAAAAGTTTATGGAATCATCCTTTTTTATCTGCATATACTCCAGGGGTTGTATGCTGGAGGTTTGTGACTGTCGTTCTGCTCGATGTCGAAGGAGGAGTGCGGCAAGGATGACTCCGCTGGCAAGTCCCCCAAGATGCGCGAAATGAGCAGTGCTATCCTGGATGGAGAAAAACACGATAATGGTTTCGAAGGCTGCAAACAGAATGGTTGCGTAAATGACCTTGATACGCATGATAAACATAATGCCAATGGGGACGGGCATCATAATTTCGTCTCGGGGATACGCGTAGGCAAACGCCCCAAGGATACCAAAGATTGCACCTGAGGCTCCTACCAATGGAATCACTGAGCCGATGTTCAGGAAAGAATGCGTCAGAGCACCGCACACCCCGGTGATGAGATAGATAAGAATGAATTTTTTCGGTCCGATACGTTGTTCAAAAGCGACTCCCATGAAGAAGAAGACAAACATGTTCCCCAGGATGTGAACAAAATCACTATGGACAAACATCGAGGTAAACAACGTGTAGATGTTCGGGAACATCTCCAGGGATAAGTAGATAGGTCGGAATCCGAGTTCGTTGATAATCTCCGATCGGAAGAACAAGCTGAGAAGGAACACGAAGAAATTCGCGATAATAATCGAATAGGTAAGTGTTATCTTTTTTAGGAACGCTATGATGAGTGTCCCGATCATGATAGCAATAGCAACCAGGGAAATTAAGGATGGCTGTAGAAATACTAGGTCCATTTCCGTTTTCTCCAATCTCGTAGAATCAATACGAGAGTGATGCAAACAACTACGGCAATCAACATGAGGTATTTATAATCTGCCCATATGAGCGCGGACGTATGTTTTTGAGAAGGCTCTAATTTCCAGTCGGAAAGGAAGACGGAGGCATAATATTGTGCGACTTCCTGGTTTGTTATGAGGAGCCCTGCCTCCCGATTCTTCCGAATTGATTGTTCATTCCAGTTGATGCTTGAAATCAGCACCGTAGAATTATCAATGATCATTCCTTTGTTATGTAACGTGGTGAACGGAGACCAGTCGCTGGAGATGAATTTCACTTTAATTCCTGATGTTTCAAGGTATTCCTTGGTCTCCTCCAACAGGGTGATCGTCTTATCAAAACTCTCTTGATAATCAAGAAGAACCAACACCTCGATGCCTTCTAAGGATTTGTTCACCAAATGTTCGATTAAGGGGCTTGGGATCTCACCCCAGTCTTTATAGATGTATAATTGCTGGATGTAAATTGAGCTGTTAGCTGCATCGATGGCATCCAGAAGAGCCTGTTCACTGGTATCAGGAGAAAACACTGGAGTGATTCTGAATGAGCCTGAGATAGTCTGTGCATTGAATTTTGGCTGATATGATCCTGTTGGGACATAATAATCCAAGAGGAACTCCGGATAGTCAGTGAAATTCATCTCCTCAAGTGGATAACTATCAGTATGTAAGGGGTCCCAGTCATCTTGAAACACCTGCAGGAAGATTTCTGTTA
>Ga0113563_10001459_pt1 | contig 13448 bp, 14 predicted proteins | sample Mud3Dept3metaG_FD_80117 | JGI IMG/M metagenome (GOLD analysis project Ga0113563, IMG submission 80117) | Freshwater wetland microbial communities from Ohio, USA, analyzing the effect of biotic and abiotic controls - Mud 3 Core 4 Depth 3... | ecosystem: Environmental > Aquatic > Freshwater >...
CCCAAGCGTCGCGAAGAGGGGATCGTGCCGAAGACTGTCGCGGTGATGCAGCCCGTTTCGATGAAGAAAATAGAGGGAAAAGACGTTTGGAAACAGGAGATATGGGTGATGTTTCAGAAACAAGGAACAACGAACAAGGAACAACGAACAGTAAATAATGGTTCCGGCACACCTTGTTCAGCGATCCCTGCTCACTGTTCACTGAGAATAATCAGTGCCTGGCGCTATCCCGGAGTCAGTCCCAAGCGTCATCCCATCCCGGAAGAGATTTTGCGGGAAATCGAATTGGGAGAGGTTTTTGAAGAGCATGACTCGATTTGACGCTTGAGCGCTTTTTTTGGATTGTGCAAAAAAGGAGTATAATCAAGGGGAGGTAATTTTTTATAAAACAAGTATGTCGTGGATCCTCAGTATTATCGCTCTCGTAGTGGCGCTCAGCCTTCGAGGGCGCGTGAAGTATCTTGAAGAGACAGTGAAAAAGTTATCCGGAGGTGAAGCTTTATTGAATAATACTGCTCCAACTCCAATAACCGTTCCTTCTGCATCAGGCGGTTTTCCTCAAGCAAGCCAACAGACTATTCCCGATGCCGTCTCCGCGTCTCAAGCGGCAGACGCGCAGATCCAGCCCGCGCCTGCTTTGTCTCAAGCCCCGGCATATGTTGACCCAATAACGGCATTTTTTCGTTGGTTCGCGATTGATTGGCCGATGAAACTGGGGGCCATCCTTCTTTTTCTCGCTCTCGTTTGGGTAGTGACGGTGGTCTTTTGGGACGCTATTGGTCCGGTCGGACAAGTGACACTCGGATTTCTCATCGGTATCGCGATTCTTTTCTTCGGCGCAAAACGTATCGAGGGATACGCCAACCAGGGGAGCGTTCTCTTGGCGCTGGGAGCGGGAATCGTCTATGTCACCATTTTTGCTTCGCGGACGCAGTATGATTTTTTCAACCCAGCCATAGCGCTTCTTTTCATGTTCCTGGTAACGGTCTTTGTGGCGTATGTGAGCGTCGTTCAGAAAAACTTTTCTCTCGCTTTACTCGGATTGTTTTTAGGTGGAATCGCGCCGCTTTTGACTGCATCTCCCGAGCCGAGCGTGTTCGGCCTTTTTTCGTATCTTTTCATACTGACTTTGGGAACGCTCTGGGTTGTCCGACTGACGGGGTGGAGAAAGCTGACCATCGCCTCCATGGTGCTCTATGTGCTTTACGTTATACCACTTCTGATGACTTCTCACCCGACTGATGCGGATCAATGGATGAAAATGTTGACAGCGATTGCTTTCGCCCTTCTCTTTTTTGGAGCCAGCCTCCTTTCGGTCATTCATGATCGTAAATCTGAAACCGGAGATCTGGTGGTCAGTCTTGCCAACGGACTTATACTTTTAGGCTGGATCAATACCATCATCCCGCCTGAGTGGCAGAGCTTTATGGCTGTGCTGACAGCGCTGGTGGCTACCATAGGAGCATTTATGGTCTATTCCTTTTCCGGTTTGCGCGAGCCGGTGTATATTCATTCGGCGGTGGCTGGCGTATTTTTCGGCATGGCTACAGCGTATGAATTGTCCGGATCGACGCTTGTTATCGCCTACATTCTGGAAGTCACCGCTCTGGTACTGGGCGCGCAGTTTATGCTCCGAAGCGAAGCAGCCGCTCGCAAGGCAGCACTCGTTTCGGCGCTTCCAGTCATTCTATCTGTAGAGAGCATATGGAATTATGCGATGGCAACAGAGGTATTCACTAAGGATTTCTTCGCTCTGTTTCTCTTGGTACTGATGTTCTCCATCTTTGCCTTCATTTTTCGCAAGAAAGAAGGATCAGCAGTGGAAAATATCGGGCACGGAGCGTTCTTCTCGGTGGTCGGCGCTCTTTACGCGCTGGTTCTGATATGGCTCGCGAGCCACAACATTTTCTCAAATGATCAAGCCACGCTGTTTTCGCTCTTCATCTATACTGTCGTCGGCATGACGCTGTATATCAAAGGCAAGGTCGCTGCTGAAAAAGATATGCGAGCTTTTGGAGCGTTTCTCCTCATCTTGGTTACCGGGCATCTGCTCCTCGTCGATATTTGGGGGATGGATGTGCTGGGACGCATTGCCACCTTCACTATTATCGGGCTTCTCTTTATGAGCACCGCTTTCATCGGACGGGAAAAAATATGAAAACCCTCTTTCTTGCATTGTTTGTCCTGGCAGCCGGAAGCGCTTCGGTGGCCGTGGCGGAAGATATGGTAACTGTAAGAGACACGCTCTCTGTCTTCGAATCAGCGGCGCCCATTATGGCAGAGGTATCCCTCCCAACGGTGCTTGAGGTCCCGGTAACAGACCCGGCCTTTCGAAATGGGGATTTTACTGTCTATGAAGAAACGAGCCAGACATTTCAGCCAGCCTTGTATGGTGAAAAAACGAAAGCCGTGCCAGTGGCATTTACAACCGAAAGCGATATCGTCCCAGCCGCCGGAACACTGGGTGCCCTGACTGATAGAGGAAAGAATTTTGCAGAGTTTCCGGTTTCTGCAGATGCGGAGAAGAATTCGGTAACGCTTGATCTTACGGCGACGCGCCCCATAACGGCATCAGGCATCCTTTTTGAGCTGGAGCCATATGTGGCATTGCCTAATACTTTACAAGTAAGCGTACTGGATGCTGTCGGGAATGTACGGATAGTGCTCGCCAATACAGCTCTCCATGATCAGGCCGTGCGTTTTCCTCAAACGACGAGTGATCACTTCCGTATCCGCCTGGAATACGGACAACTGCTCCGCATCCGGGAAATATCTTTTTTCAATGAAGAGGCTCTCAGGTTGGAGGGGCGGTATGTGCGTTTTCTCGCCAGACCCGGGGAAAAGTATACTTTGTATTTTCATTCTGATCGGGCGTTTGGCCTATCTTTGGGAGAGCGGCCGAATCTTTCTGATGATCGGGATGTAAGGAAGGTGGCAGAACCGCTGGTCGGGAAAAACGTTTTGCATATTTTGGCAGATGTAGACAAAGATGGAGTGGCAGACAAATTGGACAATTGTGTGGCTGACGCCAATGCGGATCAGAGAGATGAAAATAGCAATGGGCGCGGCGATGTCTGTGATGATTACGACAAGGACGGCGTCAAGAATGGCAAAGACAATTGTTCAGCGAATCCGAATCGTGATCAAAAAGATACAGATGGCGATGGCAAGGGAGATGTCTGTGATGGGGTAGAGAGCCGTATCACCGAAAGCAATCCTTGGCTTCCGTGGGCGGCCATGGGCTTTGGAGTGCTGGTAGTTATCGGGTTGTTCATGGCCACTGTCCGAGGACGTAAGTAAGGATTTGGAGCATTCTTTTCCAGAGGAAACTTTGCACGAGTAGGGAGAGGGGAGTATACTGGAACTAGCGGATTAGCTTTCTCGCCTCGCTGAAGTTCGAGCGAAGCGGGTAGCTTCGCTAGCTTGTTAAGAAAATAATTAACTAAAAAATAATATGGAAGGCAATATGCCGCAAGGCGAAATGGGGGGAGCCCAAGGTCAGGGGCAACAGAATAATCAGGGACAGGGAGCGAACCCGGGCGCGAATCCCGGCGGAAGCGATCCGAAGGCCGAGGTCAAAGGCCTCGTCAATCAGCTGGAAGCGCTGCTCGATGAGTATATGGTGAAGAAGGCCCCGTTTACATTGCCGCTGGGGCTGAAGGAATTTATCGTGAAGGTGGCGCCGTATCTCGTGATTATCGCTGCTGTTTTCGCAATACCGGCTATCTTGCTCGCGCTCGGCCTCTCGACTGTTTTTGTTCCAGTTGCCATGATGGGCGGATATGTATGGGGGTTCAGCGCAATCGTATCGCTCATTGCCACTGCCATTACACTGGTGATGGAAGTGATGGCGGTGCCGGGATTATTTAAGCGTACCAAAAGTGGGTGGCGTTTGGTTTTCTACGCGACTATCGTCAGTCTCATCGGGAGCATCCTTTCCGTGAGCGGTATCATCGGAGGAATCATCGGCGCGATCATCGGCTGGTATATCCTTTTCCAAGTCAAGGAGTTGTATAAGAATTAGAGAACAGCTTTTAGCGTCTAGCTATTAGCTTTTAGGAAAAAACGAGGCTAAAACCCTCGTTTTTGTTTTGAATAAATGCTTTATTTGAGCCACTAATAGTATATTTACCCTTGACACAATCCGTTTTTAGGTGTATACTACGACGTTACAAAGTATCTTTACAATCTGACTCGCTTTCCGGGTGGAACGAGGGGTCTCGGATGATTTCGGGATTTCTCGCTCCATTCGGAATTCGAATGGCCCATTAACGGCACAGCCTGTGCCACAACTGTCCAGGGGGACATATGAAAAAGCTTATTACCGCAGTAGCGTTGGCGCTCGGCCTCACCTCGGCGGCGGTTGCCCAGGACATCGGAACGTTGTTCGTACAAATTACATCGACCGTCGTGGGCACGGTCGCCGGCAATGTCATCGTTAGCGGCATGGACGGCGCGAGTTGCGGTGCAACGGCCGCCATTAATACTGCGATTCGCAAAAACAGCAATGGCGGGTATCGACACGATGCAGATTATGACACCTGCATTGCGATGACCAATGCGCGGCGGCAATATGAGAACGCCCGGCGGGAGGCCAAGGCGGAGATGGCCGCCGCTGTCGACGCACAGAATGCGCCACGGTCGCAGTGTCAAGCGCATCGTCGCGTGGACGAGTACGGTCGTGTGTATACGACCGAAGACTGTAACGCGCAAATAATTCGAGGCGGCTACCGCAATTGGTAGCCATTGGTTCGGTCAGTCGGTCGGTTTCAAAGGAGAGAATCATTCTCCTGCGAGACCGGCCGCTTTTATTTTTCCAGAATCTCTAACAGTCTTTTTTGTTTAACAAAATATCTCATGCTAAGCCATTATGAGTATGGGGACTATGGACATTTCCTCCTTTTTGATGTAATGTCAGGGCGCAGAAGTACTGTTAACAAATGAATTATTCCGGCACCGCTAGTGCCATTACCTGCTTGAAGGAGGGCGAAATGAAACAACTACTACTAGTAGCGGCTTTAGCGTTTGCGGTGGCAGGCGTGGCGTCGGCTGATCGCGGCCCTGGCAATTCACGCGGCGTCGGACAGGCCCATCAAGGCGGTACGCAGCATCAAGCTCAAACCCGTGGCAACGTGCAGGCTCATCAGGGCGTTGGCGTACAACAGCATCAAGTTCAAGGCCGCGCCGCTCACGACTATCGCGGCGGCATACAAGTCCAAGGCCGCCATCCGGTCGTTCAGTCTCAAGGCCGTGATGTTGTTCGCAATAATCGTGACGTACTGGCTCATGCCGATCGTGGTGTTCGCGACCATCGTGGCGGCGGACAAGCTCATCAAGGCCGTGACGTCACCCATAACGACTACCGTACTAACTATGATGTTCGCGGCTATCATCGCGATAACACTCGTATCGACCAGCGCCGTAATAATCACGTCCGACCGGCTCACGTCGCCCCGTTCGTTTACCACGAAGGGATCCGTTACGAAACCATCTACCGTGATGGCTACTGGGGATACTGGCATACGGGGGTATGGTTTGTGGTTGGATCTGCTATCATTGGAACCGTTGCGGTGCTTACCAGACCGGGTTGCTATTACGAGGATCGGGAGGTAATTGACCGTTACGGGCGGTTGATAATCCGTACGGTGGAGATCTGCCCGACACGCTGGTAGCAGGCGGCAACGACCAAAAAGAAACGGCTGAGAGATTCTCAAAAGGATGCATAATCCTCGAGAATCTCCAGCCGTTTTCAATTTGTCCAAATTTTCAAACCTTATTCACCCTGTGAAATCCTGCTCTGCAGGAATCTGCTGAGGCAGATTATTTCACGGGGTAAACTTTTCCCAGCCAGTGTTATTTGGGGTATAATGAAAAAGCTAGTGAAGCTGAAAGCTAAAAGCTAATGAAGCTAAAAAAAGTATGAAACAAACAAAAATCGTCGCGACCATCGGGCCGGCGTCGGAGGCCAAGGACACCTTGCGCAAAATGATAGAAGCAGGGATGAATGTCGTGCGTCTCAATTTTTCTCACGGCGAGCACGCCTGGCACAAGGGTGTCATCGATCGGGTACGCGAGCTGTCGGAAGAGCTCAAGACGCCGATCGGTATCTTGGCGGATCTGCAAGGGCCGCGCATCCGCACCGAAGTCGAGGAGACGATCGATGTGAGAAAAGGTATGCGCCTCAGGGTAAGTGATATCGCGCAAAAAGAGAGCTTGCCAAAATCAAAAGACAAAACCATCCTTCTCGATATGGCAGGGATTATCGAGAATGTGAAAGCGGGGCATGCTATTTTGATCGAGGATGGGCTTGTCGAACTGACCGTGACAGAAACGGGAGAGCGCTTTGTTGTGGCTGTTGCCAAAAATGATGGTGCTATCAAGAATCGCAAGGGCGTTATCCTGCCTGACTCGCAACTGACCTTGGATATCCTTTCCGAAAAAGACAAGAAAGATTTGCGCTTTATCGTGGATGAAGGGGTGGATTTCGTCGGAGTTTCTTTTGTCGGAACGGCCCAAGACATCGCAGCCGTACGCGAAGCCATGAAAGCTATGCTTCCAGAGGGAGTTGCTATGCCGAAAATCGTTTCCAAAATAGAACGGAAGGTTGCCGTTGAAAATCTTGCCGCGATCGTGAAAGCCAGTGATGCGGTGATGGTGGCGCGCGGGGATTTGGGGATCGAGATGCCGGAAAGCGAAGTGGCGGTATTGCAGAAACACATCATCGCGGAGAGCCTGCGCTCGGCCAAGCCGGTCATCGTGGCGACGCAGATGCTTCAGAGCATGGTCGCCAATCCGCGCCCGACCCGCGCCGAAGTTTCAGACGTGTCCAATGCCGTCATCGATCACGCAGATGCGGTAATGCTTTCGGAGGAATCGGCGGCGGGCAAGTATCCGGTGGAAACGGTTATGATGATGGCGGAAATCATCGAGAAGACGGAAGAATCGCCGTTTGACGATCTCTTTCAGGCGCTGGACCTTAATTTCAAGAGCGAAACGGCGGCGATGCTTCGGAGCGTGTATCATTTGGCACAGAGTTATGAGGCCAAGGCGATTCTCCTTTTTTCAGCCACTGGTCATACGGCGCGTCTTCTTTCACATTTTCGTCCGGAAAGAAAATTATTGGTAGCCACCAATAACCGGAAGACATACAATGAGCTCTCGGTCGTGTGGGGGATCGACTCATACCTTTTTGAGGGCAACGGTTCTCTTGACGTATCCATCGAGCACCTGATCAAGGAAGCGAAAAAAGATGGGAAACTTTCAGGCGGCGATCAGGTCGTGGTTTTCCACGGACGGACGCCGGATCAAGAAATGCTGAAGCTTGTCGGAATCCGGGAAGTGAGGTAGCAAGTTTATAAGGTTTATCAAGTTCGTAAAGTTGAAAGTTTTCCGAAAGTAAGACTGGCTTTCTTTTGGTTTCTGTTGTAGGTTGTCAGTTGTGGGTTATTAACAAAACTGGTGAGATGACCGAGCGGCTGAAGGTACTTGCTTGGAAAGCAAGCGTACAGGAAACTGTACCGTGGGTTCGAATCCCACTCTCACCGCCATAAATATAATAATAAATTTTTCAAATATGAAAGAGATTTTCCATAAAATCGCGCACAGGACATCCCTCGTGGTCGGTTCGCCCGTGGCGTTTATCGGCGCCCTCTTTGTGGTCGTAGCCTGGGCGGCGGCTGGGCCGTATTTCGGTTACTCCGATACGTGGCAATTGGTGATCAACACGGGGACCACGGTATTGACCTTCCTCATCATCTTTTTGGTGCAGAATACGCAGAATCGCGATGCTCACGCTATGAATCTGAAATTGGACGAATTGATCCGAGCCATGAAGGGTGCGCGCAATCAGTTGTTGGATCTTGAGGATCTTTCCGATGAAAGAATGGAAGAACTTCAAATTCAGTTTCAAAAATTGCGTGAAAAGTCAGAGCTTTTGCATAAAAAGAAAGAAGAAAAAGCATCCGTCATGCCGTAGGTTGCTTGGTTTTTCCCGATTGAATTGAAAAAAGAGGAGGGCTGAGGCTGGCCTCTTTTTCATTCCAAATTGCAGCCACGCTATCCCAGGTGCTATACTGTTCCCATACTGCTTTTATCCTTTAAATGAGAAACATATGAGAATCGTCAATCACGTTATCAAACTGACGACCTCGACTACGCTCGACTTCATCGATATCACCGCCAGAGTCCAGAGGAAGATAAAGGCCTCCGGGATAAAGAACGGCATCATCAACATCCAGAGCCTGCACACCACCATGGCCGTCATCGTGAATGAGGCCGAGCCGCTCCTTATTATGGATATGAAGGCGCTCTTGGAGAAGCTGGCGCCACGCACGTATAAATATATGCATGACAATTTCAAGATCCGTACGGTCAATATGACGCCCCATGAGAAAGCCAATGGCCACTCTCACAACAAAGCCCTCCATCTCCCCACCTCGACCATGCTTAATGTGATGAAAAACGACTTGCAGCTAGGCACCTGGCAGAGGGTCTTCGCCATAGAATTGGACCGCTCGCGCCCGCGAAAGATAGCCTTGCAGATCATCGGGGAGTGAATGAGCAAGTTTTTGATAAGCTTTAGCAGAGGGGTTGTTTACGTGACATCATTCGTCCATGCTTGCCATAACTGATCCGATTTTTCTTCTCAAGTTCGCTATCGTCGGAATACTTTTCGGAAGTATATTTTTTTATGCATTGTGGTCTCTCGTGGCGCGTCGGTGGCTTTCGATCAACCCCTATGATCTCTTGGTCTATATGGCCGTAGGGTTTATGGTAGCGGTGTATACGGAACCGATCCATGATTACGTGTACCGCTATTTCTTCGGAGAATTTCTCTGGACATACCAAGTCTGGCCGATTTTTTCCGGCGCCAGTTCCGGCCTAGCCTTCATCACGTGGCCGTTTTATGGCTACCATCTGTATTTTTTTACCCAGACGCTTCATGGATACGGGGTCCATCTCCCCACCTGGCTCAAGGGGAGCATTCCGGCGCTCGATGGCGTGCCTTTCGATATCGTGGTGAATGCCGCCACCCTCTTCTTTTTCAATGTCATTTTCTTCTACTATCCGCGTCCGGAGTTGTGGCATCTTTCTTCCTGGTGGGTGATGCCGTTTTACTTCGTGAGCGGGATGATATATATTCATTTGCTCAAGCGCTTGCTAGCAAGGAAAAAACAGTGGCGTATCCCAATTGCGTGTTACATCCTCGGTTGTTTGGGGATATTTATCGGAGATTTTTTCTTTTAGTCCTTGATTGAAGCAGTGAGGAGGAGTAGGCTGGAGCGATCTTTAACGGTTTTAGAAGAGGCTTGATTTGAAAACTAGAATAAAACTATGCAAACTGTTTTTCATAAGGCCAACTCACGCGGATATGCCAAGCACGGCTGGCTCACTACCTACCATTCTTTCAGCTTCGCTTCATATTACAATCCTCTGATGATGGGGTTCGGCGCGCTTCGGGTCATCAATGATGATTTGATCGCGGCTGGGCAGGGCTTCGGTCGGCATTCCCACCAAGATATGGAAATCATTACCATCCCTCTTTCAGGAGCGCTCACGCATGAAGACAGCATGGGCAACTCCGCGGTCATTCAAACGGGCGAGGTGCAAGTGATGAGCGCCGGCACGGGAGTGGAACATTCGGAGTTCAACGCTTCAAAGACGGAAGCGGTGAGTTTGCTCCAGATCTGGATTCTGACCCGGACGGAGGGTGTCGCTCCGCGCTATGCCCAGAAACCTTTCGAGCCATCTTTTTTCAGGAACAAGTTTTCTCTCGTGGTAGGGCCGGAGGACGTAAAGCCACACAGTAGCCACGTCCCGCGGGAGAGTGAAAAAACAGGAGCGCTCTTCATCCATCAGGATGCTTGGTTGTCTTTGGGGCGCTTTGACATTGATACCGACACTGAGTATACGTTGCATAATCCACACAATGGCGTATACTTTTTCGTTATCGATGGTGAGATAGCGGTGGCGGATACGGTTCTGGAGAAAAGAGATGCTCTGGGAATATGGGATACCGAAAAAGCTTCATTAAAAGCAAAAAAAGGAGCTTTCGTCTTAGCTATTGAAGTTCCAATGATGTAGTTTTCTTAAGAAAAGCGCTATACTGGAGGGTGTAAACTTATAAGGCCTTTCCTATGCTTGGACAATTTTCCGGTTTTATGGATTTCATTCGGACGCAGGGAGTCGTGGGGCTGGCCGTTGGTTTTCTTTTGGGGGGCGCCGTGTCGAAAGTAGTCACCGCGTTTATCACCGATATCGTGAACCCGCTGGTCGGGCTCCTCTTCGCCCATACCGAGAGCCTCAAGGACGCGGCGCTACAGATCGGAAATTCAAAAATTATGTGGGGAGATTTTGTGAGTACGCTCCTTGATTTCATTATCGTCGCGGCGATTGTCTATTTCGGTATCAAGGGGATTGGGCTTGAGAGGCTCGATAAGAAAAAGGAAGTGAAGAAGTAACTTGTACAATAGCACTTTTCTTGCAATTGCAAGAAAAGTAATATCCATCAAATCGTTTCCTTTGTAAGTTAAGAATACAGATGTATGAAAAAGAGCAACAACGTTTTTGGGGAAAGAGCCATCGCGGTGCACAAGAAATTACGGGGGAAAATTGAAATCCGGTCTAAGGCAAAGGTGACTGATAGGGATGATCTGAGTATCTACTATACGCCGGGAGTGGGGGCGGTCGCATCATATGTGGCAGGGCATAAAGACAGGTTGCGCGAGTACACCATGAAGGGCAACATGGTAGCCGTCGTGTCGGACGTGTCGGCTGTCCTCGGCCTCGGCAACATCGGGCCGGAGGGGGCGCTTCCCGTGATGGAGGGGAAGTGTATGCTGTTCAAAAAATTTGCTGATATTGATGCTTTTCCCCTAGTGTTGGCGACGCAGAACACGGAAGAAATTGTAGAAACGATCAAAAATATCGCGCCGGTGTTCGGCGGGATCAACCTGGAAGATATCGCCGCACCCCAGTGTTTCGAGATAGAACGGAAGCTGAAAGCGCTCCTCGACATCCCCGTTTTTCATGATGATCAGCACGGGACGGCCATGGTGGTATTGGCCGGACTCATCAACGCCTTCTCAGTGGTGGGGAAAAATATAAAAAAGAGCACCATCGTGATCATCGGAGCAGGGGCGGCCGGCAATGCCATCGCGAATCTGCTTATCAAGTTCGGCGTGGGAGACCTCATTTTGGTGGATAGCCGCGGGATTATTTGTGAGGCGCGCAAAGACATCAATCATTTCAAGCGAGTGCTGGCTAAAATCACCAATAAGCGCAAGCTCTGCGGACTGGTAGCGGACGCGCTTTTGGGAGCGGATGCTTTCGTCGGGGTTTCGAAAGGGAATACCATCACGCAGGCGATGGTAAGGTCCATGGCGCCGCGGGCCATCGTCTTCGCTTTGGCCAATCCCATGCCGGAGATTATGCCAGATGTTGCCAAAAAAGCCGGAGCTATGGTAGTAGCAACCGGGCGTTCGGATTTTGCCAATCAGATCAATAACTCCCTCGGGTTTCCTGGTATTTTTCGCGGAGCATTGGATAACAGCGTGAGAGAAATTACTGACGAAATGCTTATTCGGGCGGCTAAAAAACTGGCAGCGTTGGTGCAGAAGCCAACGGCCGAACGCATCATTCCGCCGCCCTTCGATCCGGGCGTCGTCAAAGCGGTAGCAAGTGCCATCAAATGAAGCAAAAAAGATGGTATAATAGAGTAAGTAAGTTAATCAAGTTATAAAGTTTGTAAAGAGACGAAAGCAAAAAAGCAGAGCATTAACTTGAACTTTCTACAGTTGAAAAAAACTGTCGAAGTATTGCTATCGGGTATGGAAGAAACACAAACAGAAAAAGAAGTGTCGGATGTGGAATCTGAAAAAAATAAATCTGTTTCTCAGGTCGAGAACAGCTCGCCAGCGCGTTCGCACGAATCATTTTGGGGAGCGGTTTTATTCGCCGGCATGCTGCTTTTTGTCGTCGCGAGCATCGGCGGCGTCGGATGGGCGGCCTATACGAAATGGCAGAGCGAGAAAGTGGCCAAAAGCCAGCCCTCTATAACCGTGTTACCGGAACAGTCTAATGAACAGAAAAGTGTTACACCTAAGGAAGAGGCGCAGGCGGCAGGCAGTACGGAAGCAAAAGAAGAGCCAGCGAGTGATACTATCGCGGCGGCCAAAAAACTGGGAATCAGCGTCTTGAATGGCGGCGCGGCCAAGGGGAGCGCGGGAGTGCTGGCGGATTTTTTGAAAAAGGAAGGCTATCTCAAGACGGTGGCGGGGAATACGATTAACAATTATACGGGGGTTGTCGTTTATTATGCTTCTGGGCTGGAAAAAGAGGCTGAAATAATCAAAGAAAGTGTCGTGAAAAAATATCCGCAAGCCAAAATCCTTCCAGCCGATACGAACAACAAAGAAACATCCGTTTCCCAGGCGACGATCATCCTTGGGAAATAGACCAGAGACACTCCCTTACAGTGGCCGGACCACTGTAAGAAGAGAATTTTCCTCCCATTGGCTTCGCGTCCGGGAGGTTTGCTTTTTAGGGCCGTTTGGCGCTACTCTTATACATATGTCAGACGGGACTATCGACGAAATCAAGGCGCGGCTGAATATCGTGGAGCTCATTGGCTCCTCTGTTCGGTTGGAAAAAGCAGGCGCACATTATAAAGGACTCTGCCCGTTCCATCAGGAACGGACGCCGTCTTTTATGGTGAATGAGGAAAAGGCCATGTGGCACTGTTTCGGCTGTGGCAAGGGCGGGGACGTGTTCGCCTTCGTGATGGAAATGGAAGGCTTGGAATTCCGTGAGGCTTTGAAGATGCTGGCGGAGCGCGCCGGAGTGGAATTGCCGCAGTACAAAGGCGAAGAAAAAAACAAGGAAACCAAGGAACGCATCTTCGATCTCCTGGAGCTGGCGACCAAGTTTTATGAAAAACAATTGCAGGGGAGCGTGGGAAAAGAAAAAATCGTGAGCTATCTCACGGGACGCGGCCTATCTCCGGAAAGCATCCAAAAATTCCGTCTCGGGTATGCGCCGGATGGCTGGCGGCACTTGCATGACTTTCTCACCAGCAAGGGGTTCAAAGCGGAAGAGATCGAAAGCGCCGGTCTCATCATTAGAAGAATCAACGACCAACGACCAACGACCAACAACTCAGATTCTTCGCCAAATACCAAATATCCGCTTCGCCCGAGCTTCAGTGAGGCGAGCCAACTACCAAATACCAGTTACTACGACCGTTTCCGCGACCGCATCATGTTCCCCATTTTCGATATCCTCGGGCGGGTGATCGGGTATTCGGCGCGAGTGGCGCCTGCCACAGATGAAACGCAGGCCAAGTACATCAATACGCCAGAGACGCCGGTGTATCACAAGAGCCGGGCGCTCTACGGATTGTTCCATGGCAAGCAGGCCATGAAGCAAGCGGGAGCGACGGTGATCGTCGA
>Ga0113563_10001463_pt1 | contig 13436 bp, 11 predicted proteins | sample Mud3Dept3metaG_FD_80117 | JGI IMG/M metagenome (GOLD analysis project Ga0113563, IMG submission 80117) | Freshwater wetland microbial communities from Ohio, USA, analyzing the effect of biotic and abiotic controls - Mud 3 Core 4 Depth 3... | ecosystem: Environmental > Aquatic > Freshwater >...
GCTCGGCAAGTTTTCGAGATGGGTTCTAGTAGGGGGTCGCGACGATCCGTCCGCTGGACTCGACATACCAGCGTTCGCTGACGAACGGCTTGCCGGCTAGGCGCGCTTGCATCCAGTCCGCCGCCAGTCCCGGCGGCGTCGGCCCGAGGTGGGTTGCCGGCACGTTGCCGACCGAGTGCCGGCAGTCCTGGTACACCACCAGCCGCTTCGGGCACTGCAGCAGCGACAGCATGCGCTCGGTATGTACCGGCGGCGACAGTTCGTCGGCTTCGCCGGCGAGGCACAGGTAGGGGACGCGGATTTTTTCGGCATGGCCTTCCCAGGTCAGTGTCCTGCGGAAGGCGTCGAACTCTGCCTCGTCGGTGTAGCTGGACATGTACATGAAGCGCTGCTTGAAGGTGGGTGAGGCTTCCTCGAATATCGTGTGGAAGCCCGGTTCGAGGCAGGTCGCGGCCACGGCGCAGGCGCGGAAGCGCGGTTCGTTGGCCGTGCAGATCGTCGCGAAGAACGAGCCGAAGCTCTGGCCAGCGATGCCGATGCGCTGCGGATCGATCTCGGGGCGCGCGGCGATCCAGTCCATCAGCGCGGGGCCGGCGGCGATCCAGTTGGGCATGCTGACGTGGATGCCGAGCACCGCGCTTTCATACTGGCCCGGACCGTCGACGCTCAGCACCGCGATGCCGCGCGACAGCCAGCGGTCGCCGTACATCGCCACACCCGCTTCCTTGAAGCTGTCCATGCCCGGGAACAGCACTACGGCCGGGATGCGGCCGCCGCTGTAGCCTGGCGGCAGGTGGAACCACGCCGGCAGCGTTTTGCCCTGGAACGGGATCCACGCCGCCTCGACCTTGTGGGCGGCGTATTTCGTGTACGCGGTGTAGCACTCGCGCTTGCGCTGGTTGAGCGCGAGGTTTTTTTCGCTGTTTTCGTCATGCGGCCATTGCGCGGCCGCATATTCGACCGCAGCGATGAAATAGTTCTGGCGCGCAGTGACCCATTCCTCGGCGGCTGCGGCGGCCCGGGCCTTGGCTTCGCGGCGTTTCGCGGCGGTTTCGAACGCGGGTGAAATGTCGGCGTATTTCTTGACGCGCTCGCGGATGCCGGCGAAGTCGGGATTGGCTTCCGGTCCGCAGGGGGCGTTGTAGTTGATACTGCGCGGCTGGTCCCAGTCGATGCCGACCGAGCGGATGACGTTGTCGATCAGCCAGCGTTGCTCGGTCCAGCGGCGGGTCACGGGTGCGTTCATGATGTGGGATTGCTCGCGGTGGTGGACGAGCGGGCATTCTACTCATGCTGTTGCGCGTCGTGTATCGTTCGACCTGCCCGATTTGTCCCTGCCAACTGCCGTCTTCTCCGAAAGTGCCGCCCGCGATGCCGAACGCTGCGCAATCCCCTCTGCAGGCCGTCAACATGATCACCTTCGGCGGCGGCTATTCGCTGCCGGCGTGGGTGGCCCAGCGCCAGGGCTTCTTCGCCCGGCACGGCATCGCAGTCACTATCACCCACACGCCGAACTCGGTCTACCTGATGAAGAACCTGGTCGAGGGCAAGTTCGACCTCGCTGTCACCGCCATGGACAATCTGGTGGCTTACCAGGAAGGCCAGGGCGAGGCGCCGTACGAAGGCACCTGCGACCTGGTGGCCTTCATGGGCGTGGACGACAGTTTCCAGAGCCTGATGGCGGCGCCCGACATCAAGTGCGTGGCGGACCTGCGCGGCAAGAAGATCGCGGTCGATGCGCTGACCACCGGATATGCCTTCATTCTGCGCGAGATGATTGCGCGCGCCGGCATGACCGACGCCGACGTCACGTACGAGCGTACCGGGGGCGGGCCGACGCGGATGCGCGCGATGCTGGACGGCAGATACGCCGCCGGCCTGCTCGCCACGCCACTGGACAAAATTGCCGCTGACCAGGGTTTTACCCGGCTGGGCACGGCGCGTGAACTGCTCGGCCGTTACCAGGGCCGTACCGGTTTTGCGCAGCGGTCATGGATACGCCACAACGAAGCGGCCGTGATCGGCTTCATGCGCGCCTATCGCGATGCGATGGACTGGCTCTATGACACGAAAAACCGGGAGATTGCCGCGGCACTGCTCATCGCCAACGATGCCGCGATGACACCGGGGCTCGCGCGCCAGTCGCTGGACATTCTGCTTGACGAAAAAAGCGGCTTTTCCCGCGACCTGGCACTGGACCTCGAAGGCATACGCACCGTGTTGGCGTTACGCAGCCGCTTCGGCGTGCCGCAGAAAACCCTGACCGATCCATTGCCCTATGTCGATCTGACGCTGCACCAAAAAGCGTTTGCCGCCGCGCCGGCGCGCTGATTCCGGATCCGGGCGGCCTCCTCAAACCGCCGCTGGCGGTTTTTTTGCACGGGAGTGACGGGTGTTCGGCGCCGATGCACGCGTGGCGCCGGCACGTCCGGTTCGATCATTGCATCGACCGTTAACGCTTTGCCGCGGACGATGGCGCGCTGCAGGGCGCCCTCGCGGCGATGCAGTAATGCCAGTGCGGCGGCTCAGAAGCTGTGGTCCGCCAGCGCGGTGGTGCCCGGCACCTGGAGAAACTCGAACAAGAACTCGGAGGTGCGCTGAACCGGGCTGCGTTCGGCAGCGCCGCGGTATGCGGTCTGGCGCAGCACTTCCGACAGGTTCAGCGAAACGCCGAAATAAGCATGGCGGCTGCGCTCCTGTCCGGGCGCGCTTTCATAGCCGTGCGTGCCGTAGCCCACGGCCAGTTCGAAATAGCGCAGCACCGGGTGTTCGCGCAACGCCGGGACGCCGCTCGCCTTGGCCACCAGCAGATAGGTCTGCCCCGAATAGTCGCCGGCGATGTCGTACTGGCCGGCCTGCTTGAGCTCCGGCGAAGGTTTGTAGAGCAGGCGAAAGTCGAGCAGCCGGTCGAGCGCCGGGTTGCGCTCGAGCACGTAGCCCGCCGCCGCCCCGACGACATTCATGATCGCGTCTTCGCTGCTGAACTTGTATTGCCGGGAGTAGCCGTCCAGCACCTCGACGGCGGTCATGATGCCCAGTGTGGACCACGCGCCGAGGCTGACCGCGCCGGCGGAATCGTTGCCGACGGCCTCGAAGGCGCGGGTCATCAGCCGCGTTCCCACATAGGAGAAAAAGGCGTGGCCGAGCTTGTCCTGGCCGCCGTAAGGCGTATTCGGGCCGAACCAGCCCTCGCTCACGCTGCGAAATTCCCCGGTAAACCCGTCGTCCCACCATTTCTGCGAGCCGTACGCGCCGACGAGCAGGCCGGCGCCGGCGATCAATCCGGCATTGCGCCAACGCAGCTGCTGCGGCGTGGGCGCGGTGTCCGACAGGCTCGGCAGCGCGTGCACGCCCGGCTCATCGGCCGCGACGGCTGCCATGGACACGCACAGCGTCAGGCCCACACCGATCGTTGCCCTGACGGCGGCGCGCCATCGCGGCGCGGTCGTTCTTCCTTGTTGCGGTGAGGACGGGGAATGCACGATAGGCTGGGAAATCCGGCGCTGATTGCGGATGTACCGTCTGCCGCTAACCCCGATGCACCACCGGCGCCAGCATGTGCTGGTCGATGATCACGTCGATGACCGCCGGCTTGCCGCTGGCGAACGCGCGCCGGATCGCACCTTCGAGGTCGGCGGGGCGGGTGACGTGTTCGCCATGGGCGCCGAAGACTTTGGCCAGTGCGCCGAAGTCCGGGTTCCGGTAGTCGACGGCGAAATAGCGACCGCCGAAGTGCTCGTTCTGGAACGCGCGTTCGTTGCCCAGACCCTGGTCATTGAAGACGACATAGACGACGGCAATGTTCTCGCGCACCGCGGTTTCGAGCTCGCCGATATTGCACATCGCACCCATGTCGCCGCCGGTGCACAGCACCGGGCGATCGGGCCGCGCGAGCTTGGCACCCATCGCGATCGGCAGCGCGCCGCCGACGGACGCCCAGTCGTCCATGCAGATGAAGGTATCGGGCGCGTAGCTCTTGAAATAGCTGCGCACGTGCTTGCCGCCGTTGCCGGCGTCGACCACCAGGATGCCGTTTTCCGGCAGCGCCTTGCGGATGGTGTGGGCGACGAACTGCGGCTGTATCGGTTCGGCATCGGGCTTGAGGACTTGCTGCAGTTCGGCTTCGCCCTCGGCGCGCAGCCTGGCGACATCGATCCAGGGTTGGCGCGGCCCGGCCTTGGCGGCGCGTTGGGCAAGGCCGCTGATGAAGCTCGTGGCAGAACCGGCGATGCCCAGCGCCACCGGAAACACGATGCCGATCTGGCCGGCCGCGGCAGTCTGATGAACGATTTTCGCTTGTTCGCTGAAGATGCCGTACTTGTACAGCGTCGAGAACACGTCGAAGTGCGCGCCGACGGCGATGATCACATCAGCCTGGGGTGCCGCGCGGTTGGCGCTGGCGAAACCGTTGCGGCCCAGCGGGCCCAGCGCCAGCGGGTGTGCCGAGGGGAAGGCGTCGGGCGAATACTGCAATGCCGCGGCCGGGATGCCCGTGGCCTCGGCCAGTTTTTGCATCGCCGCGACGGCTTGTTCCTTCATCACGCCGCGGCCGATCACGAACAGCGGACGTGCGGCCCCGGCGATCAGCGCCCACGCGGCGTCGATCTGCGTCGGGTCGCACACCGACGGCACGGTGTGGCGGTAGGCGGCGGGCGGGGTGGTTTCGGGCGTGATCTGCTGCAGCAGCACTTCACTGGCGGCCTCGATGTGCGTCGGTCCCTGCGGCTCGGTCAGCGCGACACGGAAGGCCTTGCGCACGGCCTCCTGCACCTTGTCCACATACGGAATGCTGTAGGCCCATTTGGTGATCGGGCGCATGAACGGGATCTGGTCCATGTCCTGCGTCGCATCGCGCTCGCGCATGATGCTTTCCTGCATGCCGGTGATACTGATCACCGGCACGTTGCCCTTGAATGCGGCACCGATGCCGGTGACCATGTTGGTGACGCCGGGGCCCTCGGTGACGGTGACCACCGACGGCTGGTTGGCGGCGCGCGCGAACCCGTAAGCCATGAACGCGGCGCCCTGTTCGTGACGGGTCAGGATGAAGCGGATCTGCGGTGTCGCGCGCAGTTCGTCGAGGAAGGCGAGGTTCTGCGTGCCGGGGATGCCGAAGACGTGGTCGATGCCTTCGCGCAGCAGGCCGTCGACGAGCGCGCGCGCGCCGGTGATGGTGTTGACGGATTCGCGTGCGCTGGTGTCCATGCGGTGCTTCCTGTTGATGGCAGTGTATCGGTGGACTCAGGATGTTAGCCGAAAACCGCGGCGGAGCGGAACCGCGGGGCAATGTTTGCGGGCAACAACAGGCAATCGCAGCGGTTTTTTGGCGTGCAAATTGCATTTCACGCCATGCGGTGCTCCAATGCCCGTAGCGGCGCCGACAATACTGCCGCGTTGGAGGGGAGAAATATGCCGAACCTGATCCGTAATTTTGCCGGTGTCGTGCTGGCTGCAGCAGCAGTCGCAAGTGTCGCCCCGGTTTTTGCCCAGACCTTTCCGTCGCGGCCAGTGCGCATGGTGGTCCCGTATCCGCCGGGCGGCGCCAACGACATCGTGGCACGCCTGCTGTCGCCGACGATGAGCCGCGAGCTTGGCCAGAACGTGATCGTCGATAACCGCGGCGGCGGCAACACCATGATCGGCTCCCAGATCGTCGCTACCTCGGCAGCCGACGGCTATACGCTGCTGGTCGCCGCCGCAGGCCATGCGATCAATCCGGCACTCTACAAGAAGATGCCCTTCGACGCCGCCCGCGATTTCGTGCCGGTCGTGCAGTTCGGCGACGGCGCCTATGTGTTCGTCGCGCATCCCGGCGCCGGCGTGTCCACGAGCAGCGAACTGATCGCGCTCGCCAAGGCGAAGCCGGGACAGGTGGCGTATGCGTCCTCGAGTATCGGCAACATGACGCACCTCGCGGCGGAACTCTTCAATGCACTGGCGGGCATCAAGATGCTGCATGTGCCGTACAAGGGCGGCAATCCGGCGATGGCGGACCTGCTGGCAGGCCGCGTGCAGGTGTTCTTTTCGACGGTGGCTGTTGCGCGGCCGCATCTGCAGTCGGGCAAGATCAAGGGGCTGGGCGTGACCACGGCGAAACGCACGCCGGCATTGCCCACTGTGCCCACCATCGCCGAGACCGGTTTGCCCGGCTACGCGGTCAGCGGCTGGTACGGCCTGGTGGCGCCGAAAGGCACGCCGCAGGCCGCGATCGACAAGCTGCATGCCGCGGTGCAGGTCGCGCTGCGCCAGCCCGAGATCAGGGAGCGCCTGCTCGGCGTCGGCGTCGAGGCGGTCGAGACCTCGCCCGCCGAATTCGGCAAACTCATCGCTGCCGACATCGCGAAGTGGCGCAAGGTGGTGCAACCGCTGAACATCAGCATGGACTGACGCATACTCTCGCGCACGACTGGAAAAACCCCGCCGCAGCGGGATTTTTTGCGGCGGGTGGAGTACGGTTACGCGGCTTTCTGCAGCGCGCGCAGCTGTCTGGCGATGAAGGCTTTGACCATTTCGTGCGAGCGGTCGGCGGCGGGGCCGGGTGTCGCCGTCCATTCGTGTTCGCAGCCTGGAAAAATCTCGAGCTGGCAGTCGCCGCCGGCAGCGCGGTAGGTCGCTGCGAATTTTTCCTGGATCGCCGGGATGACGTTGTCGTCCTCGCCGCCCTGCATGATCAGCATCGGCAACAAGTTGACTTTTTCCTTGCGCTCGAGGATTTCCTGCGGGTTGCCGTCGTGGATGGTTTCCGGCGGGTTGAAGAAAGTATCGGATTTTTTCATCATGTCGGCATTTTTCATTTTCTCGGCCTGCGCGCGGCGCGTGACCGGATCGCTGATCGGCGAGCGGGTGGCGACATAGGCGAAGGTGGCATCGAGGTGCGGCGCTTCCGGCAGCGGGATCGCGGCATAACGCGCGTCGTGCGGGCGCATGGCCAGCAACTGCGCGATATGGCCGCCGCTGGAACTGCCGAGCACGCCGAAATGCGTCGGATCGCCGTTCCATTCCCGCGCTTTGTGCTTGAGCCAGCGGATGGCGTAGTGGGCATCCTGCACCGCAGCGGGGTACGGCGCTTCGGCGGAAAGCCGCATGTCGGGTGATACCACCAGCATGCCCGAGGCGGCGATGGCGCGCGCCATCGGTTCGTTGGCGTAGCGATCCTTGCGGCTCCATGCGCCGCCGTGCAGATCGAGCAATACCGGGAACGGACCCGTGCCCTGCGGCTGGTAGATGCGGGCGATCAGCGTGCGTTTGGCGGTCTTGCGGAACTCGATTTCCCAGACTTTGACGGCAAACAGGTTGGCGGGGTTGTAGGCGAGGGTCATGGTGGTTTCTCCGTGCGGGGCGCGTCGTAAAAGTGCAATATCATAAGCCTTCCCGCGCCTGGCAGATCATCTGCGGGACATCATGCGACAGTCCACATTTAGGGAGCCACATCATGCTTTGGGCCATAGCCTGCGTCGACAAACCGAACACCGCGGCAATCCGCGAATCCGTGCTGCAGCCGCATCGCGATTACCTCGGCAGCCAGAAGGGCATCCTGGTGCTGGCCGGTGCAACGCAGAACGACGAGTGCACCGCTGCCATCGGCAGCCTGTTCATCGTCAACGTCAACAGCCGTGCCGAAGCAAAAAAATTCTCCGACAGCGACCCGTTTACGCAAAAGGGCGTGTTTGCCTGCATCACCATCACCCGGATGCGCAAGGGCCAGTGGAATCCGGGTGCGGCCGAAGGGGCCTGATCGCGGTTGCCTGAAAACGTGCCAGGCGGCGGCGCATGAGCAGCGAACAGTTCTACGCGACGCTGCCGGTGATTACCGATTTCGAAGCGATCACCCGGGCGGAGAGTTACGCGACGCTGCCGGCCGATTGGCATGTCGCGCTGTGCGATGTGCGCAATTCGACGGCAGCGGTGGCCGACGGCAAGTACCGCAACGTCAATTCAATCGGCGCCGCGGCGATTACCGCCGTGATCAACGCGGCTGCCGGCATCGAGATCCCGTTCAGTTTCGAGGGCGATGGTGCGCTGCTGTGCGTGCCGCAGCGGCTGCTGCAGGGTACCCGCGCAGCACTGGCGAGGACGCAACAGCTCGCGCGCGACGTGTTCGGTCTGGAGCTGCGTATCGCCACGGTGCCGGTCACCGCCATTCCGGCGGGTTTTGCGGTGCGAATCGCGCGTTACCGCGTATCCGAGAACTACATGCAGGCGGTATTTTCCGGTGGCGGCATTGCCTGGGTCGACGGTGTGATGAAGGATCCGGCGACCGAGGCGCAGTATGCGATCGCGCCGGGGAGCGTCGAGCCGCGCGGCAATTACGACGGTTTCGAGTGCCGCTGGGAGGACATCCCCAGCCGCCACGGCGAGACCGTGAGTCTGATGGTGCTGGCGCTGCACCACGAACCGGAGCGTGCGGCGGCGGTGTACCGCAGCGTGATCCGCAAGGTGCGCGAGATTTATGGCGATGACGACGCCTGTCATCCGGTCGCGGTACCGCAACTGGCGATGACGCTGGATGCGCGGCTGCTCGCCGACGAGGTGGGCATCCGCTCCGCCGGCGGCCGGTTTGCGCGCTGGAAGCGGCTGCTGATGACGCGGATGGTGGTGGTGCTTGGCAGGGTGCTGATGAGGTTCGGCATCCATACCCGGGAGACGGACTGGAGCCAGTACAAGCCGATGCTGGTGCGCAATTCCGACGTGCGCAAGTTCTCCGATGTCTACCGGCAGATCCTGTCGGGCACGGCGACACAGCGGCTCGCCCTCGACGGCTGGCTGAAGCAGCAATTCGAGGCGCACCAACTGCTCTACGGGCTGCATGTCGCCGACCGCGCGCACATGACCTGCCTGGTATTCGATTACGCCGGCCGGCATCTGCATTTCATCGACGGCGCCGACGGCGGCCTGTTTCTGGCGGCCAGGGCGTTCAAGAGCCGCGCCACCCAGTATGTCAGCCGCACCGGGATTTAGGCGCGTGCGCCGCCTCTGGGTAGTCCCGGCGACCATGATCTGGTCCTTGCCCGATGCGCGGCCCGGTTGATCTATGTCAAGATGCCGGTGTTATGTCTCGGCAATGCTGCCGGTGTATGGTGGTACGCGGCGAGCCGGGGTCATCGGGTTTGCCGTTTCGATAATTTGCAGAGCCGGTCGCAGACGCATTTTGAGTGCGCGCTGCGTTGCGGTTTACCAGGAGGAAATGCCATGAAAAAGCTGTTTGCCGCATTATTTGTTGTGCTGATGGCCGTCCAGGCCCACGCGCAGGATAAGTCCCTGCTTGACCGCGCGCGGACCGAAGGCAAGGCATCGTTCTACGCCAACATCACCGCGATCGAGCCGATCCTGAAGGCGTTCTCCGCCGACACCGGTGTGAAGGCCGAATACACGCGGATTTCGACGTCCAAGTTCGTTGCCACGGCGATCACCGAGTTCGAGGCCGGCAAGCTGATGGCGGACGTGGTGCAGGCGCCGCTGCCGGTGCTGGACCTGCTGAAGGCAAGAGGCGTGCTCGCGTCGTACCGCTCGCCGGCCGCTGCGGGTTACCCGGACTGGACCAGGAAAGATGACCGCATCCAGTTGTTCGGCATCGAATACGTGGCGCTGATCTACAACAAGGAGCGGGTCAAGGCCGCCGATGTGCCCAAGCGTTACGAGGACCTGACGCTGCCCAAATGGAAGGACAAGATCGTCATGGCCAACCCGGCCAATCACGCGACGACCATTTCGTGGCTGATCGGGCTGAAAGAGAACGTGTTCAAGTCGGAAGCCGACTGGCGGAAGTTTCTCGCGGGTCTCGCGGCCAACAAGCCGATGTTCGTGGCATCATTCGGCCCGACGCCGGCGCCGATCGAGAGCGGCGAGAAGCTGATCGGCATCTCGATGCCGAAATACATCGTCACCAAGGCGCCGGCGCCGCTCGACTGGGCGCGGGTTTCGCAGCCGATGATGGGCACGCCGCGGGCGATCGCGGTGACGTCCAAGGCGCCGCACCCGGCTGCGGCACGGGCCTTCGTCGACTACTGGCTGTCGAAAAAATCGATGGATATCCTGGCCAAGGATGTCGGCGAGTATGTGCTGGCCCCCGGCGTCTATCCGCCGATCGACGGCATCAGCAAGGCCAAAGTCATCGCCATCCGCGAACTGTCGGATGACGAGATCCAGAAGTGGGGCGCCGAGTTCAAGAAAATCTTCGACGTAAAATAAGCCACTGCAAGCTGTGTTGCATCAGCCGCCCGGCACGCCGGGCGGCTGTTTGATTACCGCGGCGTCGCTTGATGCCCGCGCACCTGGGCCGGTCTGCCACCGGCATGAACGGTTTACCGGGACACCACCATGGACATCCGCATCCGGGGCGTCAGCAAGTATTACTACTCCGAGGGCAAGACCATCAAGGCCCTCGATGACGTGAACCTGACCATTCCCGCCAACCAGATTTTCACGCTGCTCGGTCCCAGCGGCTGCGGCAAGACTACGTTGCTGCGCTGCATCGTCGGTCTGGAGATGCCGGATACCGGCGAGATCAGCATCGGCGACGATGTGGTCTGGTCGAAGGACAAGAACATTTCCGTGCCGCCGGAGAAGAGGGGCCTCGGCATGGTGTTCCAGACCTACGCCATCTGGCCGCACATGACGGTGTTCGACAACGTCGCTTACCCGCTGCAGGTGCGCGGCGCGGCAAAGGACCGGATCCGGGAGAGCGTCGCGAAGACGCTGCGCTTCGTGCAGCTCGAGGGCTTCGAGGGGCGGCCGGCGACCAAGCTCTCCGGCGGGCAGCAGCAGCGCGTCGCGCTGGCAAGGGCGCTGGTGGCCGAACCCCGGGTCATCCTGTTCGACGAGCCGCTGAGCAACCTCGATGCCAAGCTGCGCGAGGAAACGCGCAAGGAACTGCGGGCGTTTCTCGGCAAGCTGCAGATCACGGCGGTGTACGTAACCCACGACCGCGTCGAGGCGCTGGCGCTGTCGGATTCGATCGCGGTGATGCGCTCGGGAAAGATCATCGAAATCGGCACGCCGAAGAAAATCTATTTTGACGCCGACCACCGCTTTGTCGCGGATTTCATCGGTCGGGCGAACTTGGTCAAAGCAAGGGTTCGCGGCGTGGAGGGCGGCTACACGATGGTCGACTGCGGGCTGGGCGTCATCGCCTGCCAGCAGCGCGATGTCGCCGTCGGCAGCGAGGCTACGCTGTGCATCCGGCCGGAGTTCATCCGCATCGTCGGCGGCGAGGCGCCGGCGGCCAAGAACCTGGTCAACGGCCGCATCGAGTCGCTGGTGTTCGTCGGCGAGGCCTACGAGGCGGAAATCCGCGTCGGCGAGGAACAGCTGCTCGCCAAGATCGATCCGGATGCGAAACTCGACGAGGGCGATGCTGTCAGCTTCACGCTGGATCCCGCACACTGCCTGCTGGTTGCGGTCTGAGCGCGGCCGGCCATGGACCATACCCGTTCCTCGAAGCTGACCTGGCTGCTGATTGCGATCGTCGGCGCGCTGACGGTATGCCCGGTGCTGATGCTGGTGCTGGGCAGCTTTTCCGAGGGGTTGACCGCGTTCGGCGATTTCACGACGGACAAGTACGTCGAGGTCTATACCGATCCGGCATTCTTCGAAGTCATGCTCAACACCACCATTTTCGTGCTGGGCTCTTCGACGCTGTCCACGGTGCTGGCGGTGTTCCTCGCCTACCTGAATACCCGCACCGACATCCCGTTCAAGTTCCTGTTCAAGATCATCTCGATCATCCCGATGATGATCCCGCACCTGCTGTTCTCGGTGAGCTGGGCGCTGCTGCTCAATCCCTCGAACGGGTTGATCAACCTCGGGCTGATGGAGGCGTTCTCGCTGGACAATGCACCGTTCAACATCTATTCGATGTGGGGCATGATCCTGATCGAGGGGCTGCTCGATCTGCCGATTGCCTATCTGATTATCGCGCCGGCCATGGCGTCGTTCGACGTGGCGCTGGAGGAGTCGTCGCGGGTCAGCGGCGCGAGCAGCTGGCGGACGCTGTTCAGGATCACGCTGCCGGTGCTGCGGCCGGCGATTCTTGCGGCTTTCATCCTCGGTGTCGTGCGCAGCCTGGCGTCCTTCGCGGTGCCGTCGGTAATCGGCATGCCGGGGCGCGTGCAGGTCCTGGCGACGCATTTGTACGAAATGATCGCCACCGGTTTTGCCACTGATTACGGCAAGGCCGCGGCGTTGGGTATGAGCGTGCTGGTGGCTTCGGTTACGCTGATCGTCGTCTATCGCGCGCTGACGGCGGAGAGCGAGAAATACGTGACGATCGCCGGCCGCGGTTTCCGGCCGACCGTGATCGAACTGGGCAAGGCCAGGATGCCGCTGTTCTTCGTGGTCGGCGTGCTGTCGTTCGTGCTGATCGTGCTGCCGGTGGCGGTACTGTTGTACACCTCGTTTGTGCCGTACTCGATGGTGCCGAGCGCCCGCGCGTTTTCGATGATGAGCCTGAAGCATTGGCACGACGTGCTCAGTGACCCGATCTCGCTGTTGTCGCTGAAGAACAGCCTGTTCCTGGCAGTGGTCGGCGCTACGCTGGGCGTGATCCTGTCCATATTCGTGGCTTATGTCATCGTCAAGGTGAAGACCCGGGCGTCCGGGGTGCTCGATTCGCTGAGCTACCTGTCGTTCTCGTTTCCGGGCATCGTGATCGGCGTCGGCTTCATGTGGTTTTTCGTGCAGACGCCCCTCTATGCAACGATCTGGGCGCTGCTGCTCGGCTACATCGCCACCTACCTGCCCTACGGCATCCGGCCGATGTCCAGCGCGTTCATCCAGATCCACAGCCACCTCGAGGAGTCGTCACTGGTGTGCGGGGCGAGTCCGCTGACGACGATGCGCCGCATCATCGTGCCGCTGCTGGTACCGGGCATCGTCTCGGGCTGGATACTGATGGCATCGATGTTCGTGCGCGAGCTGACGTTGTCGGTGGTGCTGTCGCGGCCGGGAACCGAGGTGCTGGCGGTGCAGATCCTGCGCTTTTCCGAAGACGGCCTGTGGGGCCGGCTGTCGGCGCTGGGCATCGTGATGATCGGCATCTCGACCGCGCTGGTGGTCACCGCCACGCTGATCGGCAACCGGTTCAGGACCGTATAGACGCCAGCGCGCCGTTCACTGCAGCTTGCCGATGACCTCCAGCAGTTCATCGTTAGGCAGGATGCCGCGCGGATCCCCGACCTTGGCGTAGCGAAGGATGCCGGCCTTGTCGATGACGAACCACGCGCGCTTCGCGCGCAGATAGCCCGCGATGCGCCTGGCGTCGTTGGCGGCGGCCGGATCGTCGCTGAGCGCGCCGTAAGCGCGCGTGATAACGCGGCGCGTGTCGCTCAGCAGCGGAAACTTGAGGCCGAGTTTTTCGGCGAACACCGTATTGGCGGCGTTGAAATCGACACTGACGCCCAGGACCTGGGCGTTGGCGGCCTCGAACTTGGGGAGATCAA
>Ga0113563_10001464_pt1 | contig 13436 bp, 10 predicted proteins | sample Mud3Dept3metaG_FD_80117 | JGI IMG/M metagenome (GOLD analysis project Ga0113563, IMG submission 80117) | Freshwater wetland microbial communities from Ohio, USA, analyzing the effect of biotic and abiotic controls - Mud 3 Core 4 Depth 3... | ecosystem: Environmental > Aquatic > Freshwater >...
CGTAGCACTTCGCGATCACGTTCTTCCGGATCGCCTTGACCGACTCCCGCGCGATGACCTTCGACCCGATCGCCGCCTGGATGACCACTTCGAACATCTGCCGTGGGATCAGCTTCCGCAGCCGCTCGGTGACCTCCCTCCCCTTCGGGTATGCGCTTTCCCGGTGGACGATGAGGGAGAGGGCGTCCACCTTGTCTCCGTTCAGGAGGATGTCGAGCTTCACCAGGCTGGACCGGCGGAACTCGTGGAATTCGTAGTCCATGGAGGCGTAGCCGCGGGAGGCGGTCTTGAGCTTGTCGTAGAAGTCGAGGACGATCTCGTTCAGCGGGAGCTCGTACTCCAGGATGACCCGGTTCGTGGAGACGAATTTCATCTGGCGCTGGACCCCGCGCCGCTCCTCGCACAGCTTGAGGATCCCCCCGAGGTACTCCGCCGGGAGGTGGATCGTGGCGAGGATCAGCGGCTCCTCGATGTGGTCCAGCTCCAGCGGCTCGGGAAGGCGGGCGGGGCTGTCCACCTCCACCACGGACCCGTCCGTCTTCACCGCGCGATACCCGACGGTGGGTGCCGTGGTGATCAGCTCCACGCCGTACTCCCGCTCGAGGCGCTCCTGGACGATCTCCATGTGAAGAAGGCCCAGGAACCCGCACCGGAAGCCGAACCCCAGCGCGACGGAGGTCTCCGGTTCGGCGGTGAAGGAGGAGTCGTTCAGGCGGAGTTTCTCGATGGCGGTGCGCAGCTGGGCGTACTGATCCGAGGCGACGGGATACACGCCGGCGAACACCATCGGCCGGACGACCTTGAACCCCGGCAGCGGCATCGCGGCGGGACGCCGCGAGTCGGTGATCGTGTCCCCCACCTTCGTCTCCGTGAGTTCCTTGACGTTGGCGATGACGAACCCCACCTCACCGGTGCAAAGCCGCTCCACCTCCTGGGGATGGGGGGAGAAGACGCCCACTTTCTGCACCTCGAAGGTGTTTCCGGTGGCCATGAAGGTGATCCGCTGCCCCGGCCGGACAGACCCGTCGAACACCCGCGCAAGGACCACGACCCCTACGTAGTTGTCGAACCACGAGTCGATGATGAGCGCCTTCACCGGGGCTTCGGGATCCCCCTGCGGGGGGGGGACCTGCCGGACGATCCGCTCAAGCAGCTCCGGGACGCCGGTCCCCTTCTTCGCGCTCACCTGGAGCATCCCGGACGTGTCGAGGCCGATGACGTCCTCGATCTCCCTCCGCACGCGTTCCGGCTCCGCGTTCGGGAGGTCGATCTTGTTGAGGACCGGCAGGACCTCGAGGTTCTGGTCCAGGGCCAGGTACACGTTGGCCAGCGTCTGCGCCTCCACACCCTGGGACGCGTCCACAACCAGGACCGCCCCCTCGCAGGCGCACAGGCTCCGCGATACCTCGTAGGAGAAGTCCACGTGCCCGGGGGTGTCGATCAGGTTGAGCTGGTATTCGCTCCCGTCCGGGGAGAGGTACCGCATCCGGACGGTCTGGGCCTTGATGGTGATCCCCCGTTCCCGCTCGAGGTCCATCTTGTCGAGGAACTGGTCGACCTTCTCCCGCTCCGACAGGGTGCCGGTGATCTCCAGCAACCGGTCGGCCAGGGTGGACTTCCCGTGGTCGATGTGGGCGATGATGGAGAAGTTGCGGATGTTTCCGATGCGCATGCCTACCATCTGCCGGAGGATTTCACCTTGTCGCGGAAGTACGCCAGCGTGAGGGCGAGCCCGTCGTCCAGTGATTTTTCAGGATACCATCCCAGCTCGTTGTACGCCAATGCGTTCTCGATGACGGAGCGGCGCTGCTCCCCCGGCATCGCGGGGCCGTGGATCTCCTCCTGGCGGCTCCCGGAGAGGTCCCGGAGCTTCCGGAAGAGCGTGTTCACGTCCGTCTCGATCCCGGTGCCGATGTTGATCGCCAGCCCGTCCCCCCGCGTCAGGGCGGCCAGGTTGGCACGCACCACGTCCCCCACGTAGACGTAGTCCCGCGTCTGCTCCCCGTCGCCGTTCACGATTGCCGTCTGGCCCCGGAGAAGACGTTCCGAGAAGATGGCCACGACGCCCGCCTCGCCGTGCGGGTCCTGTCGCGGCCCGTACACGTTCGCGTACCGGAGGGCGGTGTACGAAAGCCCGTACTGGGCGCGGTAGAAGTGGAGGTAGAGCTCGACGGAGACCTTCGCCACCCCGTATGGGGAAACGGGCCGGAGCGGATGACTCTCGTCCGCGGGGAACTCCTCCTGCTCCCCGTACCCCGCGCCCCCGGAGGATGCGAAGATCACCTTCCGGACTTCCGCCGAGCGCGCCGCCTCCAGGAGCGTCAGCGACCCGAGGATGTTTTCCCGCGCGTCGAACACCGGTTCGGCCACCGACCGGCGGACGTTGATCTGCGCCGCGTGGTGGTTGATCACCTCCGGATGGAACGTACGGACCGCCTCGGCGGCGGTGTCCGATCCCACGTCGCAGAATACGAAGCGCGCCCCGGGAGGGACGTTTCCTTCCTTCCCGGAAGAAAGGTTGTCCAGTACGAGGACCTCATGGCCCGCTTCTACGTATGCCGCCGCGACGTGGGAGCCGATGAAACCCGCCCCTCCGGTGACCAGGATGCGCATGCCTATCTCCCTCCTTTTCCGACAATGGATTCGAGGAACTCGCCCGCCGCCTCTTCCCACGAGCGGGGGGATTCCCCCGTGATCCGCCTGTACCTTTCCTTGCTGAGGACGGCATACGAAGGCCGCTTGGCGGGGTACGGAAGGTCCCGGGTCAGCGCCGGAAACAGCGGCGCTCCCGCCATCCCCGATCGTTCCAGCACGTACCTAGCGAGGCCGTACCAGGTCGTCTCCCCTTCGCTGGAGAAATGCACCGTGCCCCTGGCCCCCGCGTCCAGAAGTTTCAGGACGGCCTTCGCGAGGTCCCCCGCGAACGTGGGGCAGCCGGTCTGGTCGGATGCCACCCGGAGCGTCTCCCCCAGCCGCGCCTTCCCGAGGATCGTGAGGATGAAGTTCCCGCCTCCCGCGCCGTAGAGCCACTGGGTGCGGACCAGGAGATGCTCGGTCCCCGCCTCCCGCAGGGCCTCCTCGGCGGCCAGCTTGCTTTTCCCGTAGGCGGAGAGAGGCAGGACGGGATCTTCTTCCCGGTACGGGCGGGACGCCATACCGTCGAAGACGTAGTCGGTCCCGAAGGTCACCAGGAGGATCCCGCGCTCCCGGCAGACACGAGCCATGTTCCCGGTTCCCACCGCGTTGACGGCGTGCGCCCGTTCCGGCTCGACCTCCGCCCGGTCGACAGCCGTGTAGGCGGCGCAGTGGATCGCCACTTCCGGGCGGAACCCTTCGATCTCCCGGAAGCATTCCGGGAGGATCGTCACGTCGCACTCCTCCCGGTCCGTGACCCGCAGTTCGAAGCGGCCGTGAAACGCCTCCACGATCTCCTTCCCGAGCAGGCCGCGTCCGCCTGTGATCAGAACCCGTCCCGAGCGACCCTCCCCGCGGCTCATTTCCCCACCGACCCGATCCCCTTGAGGTTGAAGGTCAGCTTCACGCTCGTGTCCCTTGGCTGGTTCTTCCTGTCGACGGTGAGGCCGACGCCCCAGCAGTCGCTTCGCGGGTTGACCGTGAAGCCCGCGGAGGCGTCGGTGAAATACCCGCTCTTGAGGGAGTAGTTCGCCTGCGCCTGCAATTTCAGGAAGCGCGCGAGACGCCAGGCGAAGAGACCGTGCACGTCCTGCGCCAGGTTCTGGGTCGTACGGTATTCGGCCGCGAGCCGGTGGTCGTCGTCCTTCTTCCATTCCCCCCCGACCGCGGAGGTTACAAAGGAGGTCGCCACGGGGTCGAAGAGGGCTTCCGCCAGGAATTTCCAGCGCTTTCCGGGCGTCAGCGTGAACCGCGCGTAGATGTCGGACGCGGCGTTGTTGCCGGATGGGAGCCCTTCTGCCGTGCTGATCTGGGACTGCAGCGTCCGGACGAACGGGGAGAGGGGATCCACGTAGGGCGACGGGGGAGGGATCTTTCCGCCGATGTCGTATGCCCACTCGATGTACAGGGCCGCAAGCTCCCTCGGGGACGCGCCGTCCTTCACCCCGAGGAAACGCTGGGCGAGGGTCAGGACGAACTGGTTTTGCGGGGCGATCCGGGACCAGCGGTCGGTCACGGGGATGTTGTCCTGTGCGACTTCGGGCACGTACCGGTACCCGACCGCCGATCCCACCACGTGGACGTATCCCTCCTCCCCGTCCGGGAAATCCTTCCTCGCCTCGATGGAAAGCGTCGCGCCTCCACCCGGCACAACGCGACCCGCGTTCTCCGACCCCCCCTCAGAAGGCAGATCGTGCCGGTCTCCCAGCAGGTTCACGAAGAGGTACGGCGTCAGGGAAACCGACGGGTACATCTCCATGCTGCGGGAAATCGTCGCGAAAACGTTCCCCCGCAATTCCATGTTCCCGTCCTGGCGGTAGAAATTCGTGGCCAGGAACTCTCCCCCTGCGTCGATCCCGACGACCGGTATCGTGGCGGGCAGGAGGGTCGCCGTGTATTCGGGAAGTCGCTGGACAGTGTTGTCCTGGGCCGGGGGGTTTTCCAGCTCCCGGTACCAGGTGGCGGAAAGCTCCTCCGACCAACTCCCCCCGGAAAGCCCCACGAATCCGGTGGCCTGGGCCTGGCGCGCCGACCGCAGGTACTCCGAATCCTGGAGGTCCACGTAGTACTGGTTGTCCGAGGGGATGTCCCACCGCGCGTTGCCCGTCCATCTGCCCGATGCGTAGGTGTTCGCACCCCACGTGCGCCAGCGGGTGGCGTGCGCTTCCATATCGCGGAAATACACTCCCCGGAAAACCCCTTCCGAAGCCGGGTTGAGGACGAACCGGTACTCCGCCTCCGGTTGAAATCCCGCCTTCGTCATGGCGTTCAGCGTGATCGTCGCGTCGCTCCAGCGGTTGATCGCCCAGTAGAACGGCACCGTCAGCGTGAACCCCCTGTACTGGTTCGAGGAGAAGGAAGGCAGCAGGAAACCGGTCTGTCGCGCAATCTTCACGGGGAACGCCCCCCACGGGAGCCACAGCACGGGGACGCCGCGGATCCGGAATGTCACGTCCCTTCCGTACGCGTAGTCGTCGATGGTCACCTTCGCGTGGCGGAGGGTGAACTTCCAGTCCGGTTCCGGGTCGCATGGGCACGTGGTCAGGGACCCTTTATCGATGGTGAAGGATTGCTTCCCGGTCTTCTCTATGCGTTCGCTGGCGAGGAGATAGTTGTTCGTCCGTACCCGGATGGTCCCGTTGTATAGGACGCCGGTCTCGTCGTCCAGATTCATCGTGACCCGGTCGAAGGAAAACTCCTCGTCCTCGTCTCTGTACCGCACCTGCCCCGCGAATTCGGCATCCCCCGACCGGTAGTCGTACCGGATCCGGTCCGCCTTCATCGAGCGGTTCCCCACCGCGAGTTCCACGTTCCCCTCGGCCAGCGCCACACCGGCAACCTCGTCGTATGCGACGTTGTCGGCCGTCAGGTGCACGGGCCCATCCAGGCTGATCCCCCTCCCCATTTTCAGGCTCTGGATGGCGTCGCGGGGGGATTTCGTTTCCTCCCCGGTGGAAGGGGAAGGCGCCGCGGCAAGCAGGATAACGAACCCGGTGACGACGAGCCTTCTCACCGGACGGATCCCACGCGGTGTCTGTACGCCTCTGCGACGTTCGCCAGCGATCCGCAGACCAGCACCACCCCGTCCTTCCCGGCAAGGCGCCGGGCGGCCCTCCACGCTTGCGGAAACTCTTCCATCGCCGCGCAGGGAACGCCGCCGCACCGCGCGCGATCGGCGAGAAGCAAGGCATCCGCGGCCCGGTCGTGGCGCAGCGGGTACGTCACGACGCCCCGGAAGTGGGGCGCCAAGGCCCGGAGGTACCCGGCGTGATCCTTGTCCGCCAGCATGCTCCAGAGGGCGATCAGCCTCCTTCCCTTTCCCCAAGGGGGGGATACGGCGATTTCGCGGGCCAGCGTCCCGGCGGCGTCGGGGTTGTGTCCACCGTCCACCCAGGCTCCCCGGTTGTTCCTGCCCGGCAGCCGGCATAGCCTGCCGGGCCAGCGGGCCGCGGACAGCGCGGCAACCGCCCCTGCGTGAAAACGGGACGGCGGGATCGCCTCCCCCGCCGCCCAGCGCCAGGCTGCCGCGAGCGCGACGGCCGCGTTGTCCCGCTGGAATCCGCCGTCCATGCGGAGGCGGATTCCACGGACCGTAATCCCCGGCAATCCGACCGTGAGGGTCCCGTCGCGGCGGAGACTCCACGTGTAATCCTTCCCCAGTTCCCAGACGGGGCATCCCAGGGACCGTGCCTGTCGACGGACCACGGCGCGGGCCGACGGCCGGATCCGGCCCATCACCACGGGGACGCCCATCCGCAGGATCCCCGCCTTTTCCCTGGCGATCTCCCCCAGGGTGTTCCCCAGCCAATCCCGGTGGTCGACCCCGATCGTGGTGATGACGGACACGAGCGACCGGCAGGCGGTGGTGGCGTCCCATCGTCCTCCCAGGCCGGTCTCCATGACCGCCAGAGGAACCCCAACCTTCCGGAACCAGTCGCACGCCACCCACGTCATCGTCTCGAAATACGTGAGGGGGTCCCCCGGTCTGCCGAGCCGGACCGCGGCCCGGAAACCGCTCCGCAGCGCCCGGGATGATATGTTCCTCCCGTCGACGCGGATCCGCTCCTCCGGCGACAGGAGGTGGGGGGAGGTGTAGAGTCCGACGCGAACGCCGGAAAGCGCCCGGAGGATGGCCTCGAGGAAACAGGCCGTTGAACCCTTTCCGTTGGTCCCCGCGACGTGCAGGGTCCGGAAGGCCCGCTCCGGGTGCCCGGAACGCGCCAGGGCCTCCCGCATGCGGGAGAGCCCTTTCCGGACCGTTTCCGGACCGGACGGCCCCGGGTCCCGGGTCATCGATCCCCGGCACTCGAGAGGTACCGCAGGATCTGCGTCAGGGTCGCCTTGAGCCGGCTCCTCTCGACGATCATGTCCACCATCCCGTGCTCCAGGAGAAACTCCGCGCGCTGGAACCCTTCGGGCAGCTTCTGCTTGATGGTCTGCTCGATGACACGCGGCCCCGCGAACCCGACCAGCGCGCCGGGTTCCGAGATGATCACGTCCCCCAGCATGGCGAAGCTGGCGGCCACCCCGCCCGTGGTCGGGTCCGTGAGCACGCTGATGAACAGGATGCGGGCGTCTGAGAGACGCGCCAGCGCGGCGCTCGTCTTGGCCATCTGCATCAGGGAGAGGGTCCCTTCCTGCATCCGGGCTCCCCCGGAGGCGCTGAAGATGATCAGCGGGAACCGCGACTCCAGCGCGGCTTCCGCGGCAAGGGCGACCTTCTCCCCGACCACGCTGCCCATCGAGCCGCCCTGGAACTCGAAGTCGAGGACCGCCAGCACGACGTCGATGCCGTTGATCCTCGCCTTCCCGGTGATGACCGCCTCGTTCCGCCCCGTCTTCTTCTTCGCTTCCTTGATGCGGTCGACGTATTTCTTGGTGTCCGAGAAGTTCAACGGGTCCACCGACTCCAGTTCCCGCGCGAACTCGTCGAATGTCCCCTCGTCGGTCACGGTGCGAATCCGCTCCATGGCGGGGATCCGGAAATGGTAGACGCACTTGGGGCAGACGTTCAGGTTCCGCTCCACCTCGGGCTTGTAGATGATCTCGAGGCATGCGTCGCACTTGATCCACATCCCCTCCGGGATCTTGATCCGCTTGTCGCCTTCGTCCTTTTTCCGGAACAGTCGAATCGCCATGGCCATTTCACCTCAGCGCCGATTTGAGGGAGCGGACGAACCGTTGGAGCTCCGCAGGGCCACGCCGCCCGCGGCCGTGCGTCTCGACGACCTTCACGCAGGCGCTCCCCACCACCGCGGCGGCCGCGTGGCGGGTGGCCTCTCTTGCCATGCGCGGCGAGGAGATGCCGAACCCCACCGCCACCGGGAGCCGGACCGCGCGGGACACCACCCGGGTCCAGGCCGCGACGCCCGGGGGGAGGGATCTGCGCACGCCCGTCACCCCGGTCAGCGAGATGAGGTACAGGAACCCGGACCCTGCCTTGTCGACCTCCAGAACCCTCTCCATGCCGCTGGTGGGAGCCGCCAGCGGGATCCAGTCCAGCCCGGCTTCCCGCATGGTCGGCACCGCCTCCCGCCTCTCTTCGTACGGCAGGTCGACGACGAGAAAACCGTCCGCGCCGGCCGCCCGCGCATGGCGGCACAACCGCGGGATCCCGTATCGGAAAAACGGGTTGTAGTACCCGAAGAGGACCACCGGCGTGGCGTGGGTCCGCCGGAAGCCCGCTACCAGGTCCAGCGCGCCGGCGACGGTCATCCCCCCCGCGAGAGCGCGGCCGGAGGCGGCTTCGATCGTCGGCCCGTCCGCCGTGGGGTCGGAGAACGGGACCCCCACCTCCAGGATGTCCGCCCCGGCGTCCGCCGCAGCCCGGAGATAGGCCAGGGATGCCGCGGGGGATGGGTCCCCCGCCGTCAGGTACACCACGAGTCCTTTCTCCCCGGACGATCGCAGCCGCCGGAACGCGGCATCAATTCCCGACACCGCGCCCCCCCATGCGCTCCATCAGGATCGCCATGTCCTTGTCGCCCCGCCCGGACAGGTTCAGGATCACGGTTTCCGACCGCCTCATCCGGCGCGCAAGGGCAACGGCGTACGACACGGCGTGGGACGATTCCAGGGCCGGCTGGATCCCTTCCAGTCGCGACAGAAGATGGAACCCCTCGAGCGCCTGGGCGTCCGTCACGGACACGTAACGGGCCCTGCCCGTCGTTTTGAGCCACGCATGCTCCGGGCCGACGCCGGGGTAGTCGAGGCCCGCCGAGATCGAGTGCGCCTCGAGGACCTGGCCGTCGCGATCCTGCAGAACGAACGATTTGCTGCCGTGCAGAACCCCCACCTCTCCCCGGGACAGGGTTGCTCCGTGCCGGCCGGTGGAAAGACCCTTTCCGGCCGCCTCCACGCCGACGAGCCGCACGCGCGGAAACCGGATGAAGGGAGCGAAGATCCCCATCGCGTTGCTGCCGCCGCCGACGCACGCCACCACGGCAGTCGGCAATCCCCCTTCCGCGTTCCGGAACTGGCGGATGGCCTCCCGCCCGATCACCGACTGGAAGTCGCGCACCATGACGGGGTATGGATGCGGCCCGGCGGTCGACCCGATGAGATAGTACGTGGTGCGGACGTGGGTAACCCAGTCGCGGAGCGCCTCGTTCATGGCGTCCTTCAGCGTGCGGCTGCCGGAGGTCACCGGATTGACCTTCGTCCCGAGAAGACGCATCCGGAAGACGTTCAGCGCCTGCCGCCGCACATCCTCCTCCCCCATGTAGACCTCGCAGGGAACCCCCATCCGGGCGCAGATCGTCGCCGTGGCGACGCCGTGCTGGCCCGCGCCGGTCTCCGCGATGATCCGTCCCTTCCCCATGCGGCGCGCCAGGAGCCCCTGTCCCAGCGTGTTGTTGATCTTGTGGGAACCGGTGTGGGCCAGGTCCTCGCGCTTGATGTAGATCCGGGCTCCCCCCGCTTCGCGGGTGAGGCGCTCCGCGAAGTACAGCGGGGTGGGCCGGCCGGCATAATCGCGGAGCGCGGCCGCGAGCTCCTTCCGGAAGGCGGGGTCCTTCTTCGCCGCGCGGTACGCCTCCGAAAGCGTGATCAGTGCGGGCATCAGCGTCTCGGCGACGTACCTCCCGCCGAAGGGACCGAAATGCCCCCGGCGGTCCGGCACCCGAAAGAGTTTACGCACCCGCAAGGAGAAACCCCTTCCTCGCCCTCTCCACGAAGGCGGCCACCTTCTCCGGGTCCTTCCTGCCCGGGGCTGTTTCGACCCCCGACGCCACGTCCACCGCGTCCGGCCTTGCCTCCGCGATCGCGCGCCCGACGTTGTCCGGGGTGAGCCCTCCCGCGAGGACCCAGGGGCGGCCCGGCCCCGACGTCCCCGGCCGCGCAAGGAGATCCCCGAAACGGTCGCGGAGCGTCTTCCACGGAAGTTCGCGACCCGTCCCTCCGTATCGGTCACCCGCCCCCGCATCCAGGAGAAACGCCTCGCACGGGTAGGCGCGCAGCGCCGGGAGGTCGACCTCTCCCCCCGCGTGGACCGCTTTCAGGCGCCACAGGGACAGGCACGCGGCCTCTTCCGGCGCCTCGTCTCCGTGGAGCTGCACGCGGGAGATCCCGAGTCGCGCACACAGGGATGCGACCGCATCGGGCGGCGCGTTGACGAACACCGCCACGACCTCGGCACGGCCCTCGACGGCCCGGACGATCTCCCGGGCGGCGCCCTCGTCCACGCGACGGCGGGAACCCCGGAAAAAATTGATCCCCACGGCGTCGGCGCCGCACGACACGGCGTGAGCCGCGTCCCCCGGCGTCGTGACGCCGCACACCTTGACGCGGAACATCGCCCCGTTCGCTCTACGCCCCGACCTTCGGCAGCCGGTGCAGCGCCTCCGCGATCTTCTCCTTCGGGTATTCGTAATCCTGCAGCCGCCCGTTGAGGAAGTCGTCGTATGCGGTCAGGTCGAAGAACCCGTGGCCGCTCAGGTTGAAGAGGATCGTCTTCTGCTTTCCTTCCTGGTCCGCCTGCTTCGCCTCCACGACGGCCGCATGGATGGCGTGGGACGACTCGGGGGCGGGGAGCAGTCCCTCGGACCGCGCGAAGGTCACGGCGCTCTGGAACACCACGGTCTGGTTGTACGCCTGCGCATCCAGGAGCCCCTCGTGGCACAGCTGGCTGACCAGAGGCGAGTCCCCGTGGTACCGGAGCCCCCCGGCGTGGATTCCCGCCGGCACGAAATCGTGGCCCAGGGTGTACATCTTCACCAGCGGCGTCAGCTGCGCCGTGTCGCCGAAATCGTACGCGTACACGCCCTTGGTCAGCGTCGGGCAGGAGGAGGGTTCCACGGCGACGATGCGGGGGTTCCTCTTCCCGGCGATCTTGTCCCGGAGGAACGGGAAACCGATCCCGGCGAGGTTGCTGCCCCCGCCGCAGCACGCGATCACCACGTCGGGGTAGTCGCCGGCCAGCTTCATCTGTTCCTGCGCCTCGAGGCCGACGACCGTCTGGTGGAGGCAGACGTGGTTCAGGACGGACCCGAGGGCGTAGCTGGTGTCCTCCCGCGTCGCGGCGTCCTCCACCGCCTCGGAAATCGCGATCCCCAGGGAACCCGGGGAGTCGGGGGCCTGGGCAAGGATGCCGCGCCCGGAGTTGGTGTCCGGGCTGGGCGAGGCGACCACCTTCGCGCCGTACGCCTCCATCAGCATCCGCCGGTACGGTTTCTGGTTGTAGCTCACCTTCACCATGTAGACCTTCACTTCCAGCCCGAAGAAGGCACCGGCGATGGCCATGGCAGAACCCCATTGCCCGGCTCCCGTTTCCGTCGCGATGCGTTTCCGTCCCGACATCTTGTTGTAGTACGCCTGGGGAATGGACGTGTTCGGCTTGTGGCTCCCGGCGGGGCTCACCCCCTCGTACTTGTAGTAGATCCTCGACTTCGTCCCGATCGCCTCCTCGAGCCGCCTGGCGCGGAACATCGGGGTGGGGCGCCATAGGGCGTAGATCTCCCGGATCTCGTCCGGTATCGGGATCTCCCGCTGCGAGGATACTTCCTGCTCGATCAGAGGCATGGGGAACAGGGGCGCAAGGTCCGCGGGACCGATCGGCTTCCCGGTCCCCGGATGGAGCACCGCCTCGGGGGGTTTGGGCATGTCCGCGATGATGTTGTACCAGGTCTTGGGAATGTCCGAGTCCTTCAGCAGGAATTTCACTTGCATGGGATCGTCTCCTTTTCCGGGATATTCCGGGCTATTTTCCCATGAACCGGCGTATCGTGTCAGCGGGATCGGCGCTGGCGACCAGGGATTCCCCCACGAGGAACAGCCGTCCCCCGATCGCGTGCAGCCGCCGGACCTGCGCCGCGTCGGATATGCCGCTCTCCACGACCGCGACGGCGCCGGGCGGCAGCAGGGGCAGGAGCCGTTCCGACGTGGCGAGGTCCACGGAAAGGGTCTTCAGGTCCCGGTTGTTGATGCCGACCAGGAGCGCTCCGGACTTCGCGGCCGTCCCCATTTCCCCCTCGTCGTGGATCTCGACGAGGGGTTCCAGCGCGTGGCGCTGGGAGAGGCGCACCATCTCCCCCGTCCGGTCGCCGAGGACGCTGACCATCAGCAGCACGAGGTCGGCCCCGCGCGCCCGGGACTCGGCCAGCATGTATTCGTCCAGGATGAAATCCTTCCTCAGCAGGATCGCTTCGGGGCACGCCGCCCGGACGGCTTCCAGGTCGTCCAGGGATCCCCCGAACAGGCGTCCCTCCGTCAGGACGGAGATTCCCCAGGCGCCTCCCGCCAGGTAGCTGCGTGCCGTCTTCGGGGCATCCAGCCCCTTCCGGATCCATCCCCTGGAGGGGGAGGCGCGCTTGATCTCCGCGATGAGCCCCGGCCCTTCCGGCAGGGAGGACAACAGGTCCCTGGCCGGGCCCCGCAAAGCCGCCCTGCGCAGAAGCCCGTCCATCGGGACGGCTGCCTTCCGGGTGGCCAGCGAAAGCCGCACTCCTCCGAGGATGCGTTCGAGGTGGCTTCCCATCCCCCGTCACCGCGCGTCCTTCCGCCCCAGGATGTCGAGGAACGCCGTAAGCCGCGCCCGTGCAGCCCCGGAGTCGATCGCCGTCTTCGCCACGTGGACGCCTTGCCGGACGTCCTCCGCCTTGCCCCCGGCGATCATCGCGAAGGACGCGTTCAGCAGGACCGCCTGTCGTGCCGGCCCCGGGGCTCCGGAGAGCACATCCTTCAGGATCCCGGCGTTGGTCTCCGGGTCGCCGCCCTTCAGGAACCCCAGCGGCACGTACTCGAATCCGGCCGACCGGGGATCGAACAGGAATCGCTTGACCTTCCCTTCCCTCACGTCCCAGACGATAGTGGGCGCGGAGAGTGAGACCTCGTCCACCCCGTCCGTTCCGTGCACGACGAAGGCGCGCCTGTGGCCGGATTCCGCGAGTACCCTGGCGTACGTCTCGCCGAGTTCCTCGCTGAATACGCCGACCACCTGGCGCCTCGCCCCGGCCGGGTTGCTGATGGGGCCGAGGATGTTGAAGATGGTCCGGATGGCGATCTCCCGGCGCGGTCCGATGGCGTATTTCATCGCGGCGTGGAACTTCGGGGCGAACAGGAAGGTGATCCCTGCCTCGTCGAGGGCGCGCTGCACGCGCCCCGTGTCCGCGTTGAGGTCCATCCCGAGCGCCTCCAGCACGTCGGCGCTCCCCGACCGGCTGGTCACGGACCGGTTCCCGTGCTTGGCCACCGGGATCCCCGCGCCCGCGGCAACGAAGGCCACGGTGGTGGAGATGTTGAACGTGCCGGTCCGGTCCCCTCCCGTCCCGCAGGTGTCGAGCACTTCCGCGCCCGCCGGTGGGACG
>Ga0113563_10001465_pt1 | contig 13435 bp, 11 predicted proteins | sample Mud3Dept3metaG_FD_80117 | JGI IMG/M metagenome (GOLD analysis project Ga0113563, IMG submission 80117) | Freshwater wetland microbial communities from Ohio, USA, analyzing the effect of biotic and abiotic controls - Mud 3 Core 4 Depth 3... | ecosystem: Environmental > Aquatic > Freshwater >...
CACGTCGACCCCGGGCCGCGGATGAGCCTCGAGGCCCGCGGCGCGCAGCTGCCCGGGAAGCTCCTCTCCGGGGTGCGCGACCTCGTGCGCGAGGGCGGGGCGACGAGCGACAGCCTCGAAGCGGGAGCGGAGCGCATCGAGGTCCACCTGCGGGCCCAGGGGCACCGCGAGGCTCAAGTGCGCGCGAGGACGGAGCTCCGCGGCTCCGGCGAGGCCGTGGTCTACGACCTGCAGCCCGGGCCGCGCGCGGTCGTGAGCACGGTGGAGGTGCGCGACGCCGACCCGCTGCTCCTCGAGGGCCTGCACACGCAGCCGGGCCTGCCCCTCGACGACGTGGCCCTCCAGGAGGACGCGCGCCTCCTCGTCTCCCGCCTCGAGGAGCGCGGTCACTTCGAGGCGAGGGTCGAGCCGGAGGCGCCGGAGGGCGGAGGCTACCTCGCCGTGGTCTTCCTCGCACGCCCCGGCCCACGCGCCGTGGTCCGCGCGGTCGAAGTCGCGGGACCGCCCCTGCCTCCCTCCGGCGACGGGAAGGGGCCGGAGGAGCTCGCGCTGCGGCCCGGCCTCCCGTACCGCCTCCGTGACGTGGCCCGCTCCCGCGACACCCTGCTCGCGGCCTGGCGCCGCTCCGGCTACCTCGACGCCCGCGTCCGGCCCGAGGTGGAGTTCTCGGAGGCACGGGACGAAGCCGGAGTGAGCCTGGTGGTCGAGCCCGGCCCCCGCACCATCGTCGAGCACGTGGTGCTCTCCGGGCTGGGGCTCACGAAGCCCGTCGCCGTCGAGCGGGAGATGGCGCTGCGCCCCGGCGAGCCCTTCTCTTTCGAGCGCCTCCTCGAGAGCCAGAGACGGCTGTCCGGCCTCGGGATCTTCGAGCGTGTCTCGATCGCCGAGCTGGACCCGGGGCGCGAGAGGCGCCGTGACGTGGTGGTGAGCGTCCAGGAGGCGCCGCGCACGACCTGGTCGTGGGGGGTCGGCTGGTCCGAGCAGGATCGCCTGCGGGGCAGCGTCGAGCTCACCCGGAGGAACCTCGGCGGCCTCGGCCGCACCGCGTCCGTGTTCGCGCGCGGGAGCTTCCGGGGGAGCCGCTTCCTCCTCAACCTGCGGGAGCCCTGGCTCTTCGGTCGCAAGCTCGACTCGTTCGTCACCGCCTTCTGGGAGGAGGAGGACCGGACGAGCTTCGACTACAACCGCAAGGGCGCCATCGTGCAGGCCGGCCGCTCGCTCGACGCGCGAACCAGCCTCATCCTGCGCTACCTCTACCAGGACACGAACGTCTTCAACATCGAGGTGCCGATCGACGAGCTCGACCGCCAGTACCGCACCTACGCGGTCTCCGGGCCCTCCGCTTCGGTCGTCTTCGACACGCGCGACGATCCCCTCGAGCCGAAGCGGGGGATCTTCCTGGGCGCCGACCTGCAGCTGTCCCTCGACGCGCTGGGCGGCGTGAGCTACCTCCGCGGCTTCTTCCAGGCGTCGAGCGTGCGACGGCTGCGCGCCGACCTGGTCTTCGTGCTCTCGGCGCGCGCCGGCCTCGCCGGCACCTTCGGCGACGAGCTGCCGCTCCTGCCCCTGCCCGAGCGCTTCTTCGCCGGCGGCGACTACGGCCCGCGGGGCTTCCCGGTGGACCTGGTCGGCCCGAAGATCGAGGCCCCGGACGGCGAGGTGTACCCGACCGGGGGCAACGCGCTCCTGCTCGGGGGTGCCGAGATGCGCTACAACCTCACGCGGTCCTTCCAGCTCGCGAGCTTCCTCGACACCGGCAACGTCTACCCGGAGGCGCGCGGCGTCGACCTCGGCGCGCTGCGCTGGAGCGCGGGCCTCGGCCTGCGCTACCGCACGCCCATCGGCCCCGTCCGGCTGGACTGGGGCTACGTCCTCGACCCGGAGCCGGGAGACGAGGGTCGCTCGCACTTCCACCTCTCGATCGGCTATGCCTTCTAGGCTCGTCGCCGCGCTCGTCGCCGCGCTCGCGCTCCCTGCCGCCGCGTCCTCCCAGTCCCCGCCTCTCCCGCGGACGGAGGTCCTCGAGCGCATCGTGGCCGTTGTGGACGAACGCCCGATCCTCCTCTCCGACCTGCGAGCCCTGCGCGCGGTGCGCCGCCTCAACGAGGAGCAGGCCCTGCCGGCGTTGATCGACGAGCGCCTCATGTACGCCGAGGCCATCCGGCTTCCCCAGGCGGAGGTCTCCGCCGAGGAGGAGGACCGCGCCCTCGCGCCCCTCGCCGAGGCGCAGCCCGGCCTGCGCGCCGAAGTGCCGGAGCCGGACCTGCGGCGGCTCGTCCGCCGGCAGCTCGCGATCCTCAAGTACGTGGAGTTCCGCTTCCGACCGCAGGTGCGTGTGAGCGAGCAGGAGGTGCGCAAGGCCTGGGAGGAGGAGCAGGCCGGCAACCCGGCGGGGCCCGCGCTCGAGGACGAGCAGGAAGCGATCCGCGGGCGTCTCGAGCGGCGGGACCTCGACGCGCGGATCGAGGCCTGGGTCGCGCAGCTGCGCGCGCGCGCCGAGGTGCGCTACCCGGGAGGGCCGCCCGCCGCCCCGGCGGGGCCGTAGGCCCCGCGCAGCGCGGCCAGGCGGATGCGGAGGAGGTCGACGAAGGCGGCGCTCCCGCCGCCCAGGCTCACGCGGGAGGCGGTGTCGTTTCGCCAGACGACCGGCACCTCGGCGATCCGCAGGCCCCGCCGCCGCGCCACGTAGAGGGCCTCGACGTCGAAGGAGAAGCCGTCGAGCCGGCAGCGAGAGAACGCTGCCTCGGCCGCCCGGGCGGTGAAGAGCTTGAAGCCGCACTGCGTGTCGGCGAGCCCCGGCAGGAGGAGCCCCTGGACGAGCACGTTGAAGAGGCGCCCCATCGCCTCGCGGTAGGCCGGCTGGTGCACCTCGATCCGCGCCCCGGCGACGGCGCGCGAGGCGATCGCGATGTCGCCGCCACGCTCGATCTCCGCCTCGAGCTTCGCCAGCTCCTCGATGGGCGTCGAGAGGTCGGCGTCGGTCATCAACCGCCGCGCGCCCGCCGCCGCCAGCATCCCGCGGCGCACCGCGTAGCCCTTGCCGCGGTTCGGCTCGTGGCGCAGGACCCGCACGTCGTCTCCGGCCGCGCGGGCGACCTCCGCCGTCGCGTCGGTCGAGCCGTCGTCCACCACGACGATCTCGTGCTCCCGACCGAGCTCCCGGAGATGAGCCCGGACGCGGGCGAGGGTGGCGGGGAGCCGCCCCGCCTCGTTGTAGGCGGGGACGACGACGGAGAGGGAGGAGGCCGTCATGGCCGCTCCCGCAGGAGGGGGGCGACGAGGGTCTCGATCCCCGGGGGGAGGTCCGCCAGGCCGAGAGATCGTGCACTCCAGCCCACCTCCTCGAGCGCCGATGCCAGGAGAGTTCCCTCCTCCGCCCGGCGCGCGTCGAACGCGCGCCGGGCCTCCCCGCGCGACCGCGGGACCGCGGTGGCCAGGGCGGGGAGGGCGAGAGCGGCCGGCGCGGGGTCGCGCCGCCCGTCGGCGTGCGCGCGGGCCAGCGCACTCACGCGCCCGCGCAGCCGCGGGTCGCGAACGAGCCGCCGCAGCAGCGCCTCGAGCTCGGCTGGCTCGGACGGGCCGGGCGACACCCGGACCGCGACGCCCTCCGGCAGGTCCGAGGCGGCGCCGGAGCCGGCGGAGACGAGGGTGGGGACCCCCGCCACGAGGGCACGCACGAGGGGTGAAGGAAGTCCGCCCCGCGGCGCGTGCTCGAGGGCCACCGCGACGTCCGCCGCGGCGAGGAGCCGCTCCCCCGCGCCCGGGTCCTCCGGCCAGGGCTGCACCCGCAGGAGGGGCTCGGCCGCGCTCACGGCGCGCAATGCCGCCGCGGCCGGCTGGCCGGGCGCCGAGAGAATCGCGACGAGGGTGTCGCCGTCGCGGACGCCCAGGGCGTGGCGCGCGGCCTCGCGGGGCATCGTGGCCGCGGGGCGACCGACGAAGTCGAGGGGCAGGTGGACGACGGGCCGGCCGGGCAGGCGCGCGGTGGCCCGGGTGCGAACGAGCTCGGTGAAGGCGACGAGAGCGAGACTGGCCTCCAGGACGCGGTCGTTCATCGCCAGCAGCGAGGGCAGCTCCCCGCCGAAGCCGCGCTCCACCTGGCGCGCGATGAAGGCGCCCGTCGTCCCGTGGGCGCGCCGGGCCTCGGTGAGGTACGCCCCGCCGCCGCCCGGCTCCGCGGCGTCGGCGCGCGCGAGAGAGTGCAGGCTCCAGTCGGCGAGCAGCACGACGCCGGGCCGCTGGCGCAGCGCGCGGTGCACGAAGACGTGCGCGGGATCGTCCGCGACGTGGTAGAGATCGAGGCTCGCCTCTGGCGCCGCGCCCCGCGTCACGACCTCGACCGGCACCTCCCGCTCGAGAAGCGGCACGAGCGCCGCGACCCAGGCCGCGTCGGGCCGCGGGGTCCACAGGGCGAGCCTCACCGCAGGGTCTCCGTCAATCGGTCCACGACGGTGTCCCACGACAGGTGAAGGACGCGCTCCCGCGCCTGCTCTCCCATCTCGCGCAGCCGCGACTCGGGCAGGACGAAGAGCCGGTCGATCGCGTCGGCGAGGGCCCGGGGCTCCGGCGCGGCCACCGCCCCCGTGACGCCGTCCTCGACGAACTCGAGGGGGCCGCCGGCGTCGGTCGAGGTGACGACGGGCTTGCGGGAGAGGAAGCTCTCGACCGTCACGTAGCCGTAGTCCTCGTCCTCCGGCGCGTAGAAGGCCGCGCGGCAGCCGGCATAGAGGGCGACCAGGTCGTCGGGCGAGACGAAGCCGAGAAAGTCCACCCGCCCCTCCACACCGAGCGTCGCCGCGAGCCGTCGCAGCTCGCCCTCGAGCGAGCCCTGACCGGCGATCTTCAGCCGGGCCGCGCTCGTGCTCGCGCCGAGCGCCCGCAGGGCGAGGTCCACCCGCTTGATGCGCTCGAGCCGCCCCGCGTAGAAGAGGTAGTCCCCGTAGCCGTCGGTGCGGTAGAGCCCCGGGTCTCGCGGGGGCGGGTGAAGCGGCGTGCCCGCGAGGCCGTTGTAGCGGGCCAGGCGATCCGCCACGTTGCGGGAGATCGTGAACACGCGCTGGCACTCGCCCAGGGCCGCGGCGTCCATCGCGTGAACGGCCTCGCGGACACGGCGGTCCTCGGGGCCGTCCCCGAAGGAGCCGACCGGCGTGCCGAAGAGGTCGTAGGCCTCGCGGTGCTGGTGGAAGAGCCAGGCGACCTTGCGCGGGGCGGGCACGAGATAGGAAGGGAATTTCGTGGGGATCACGAGGTCGACCGCGCGGCCGTTCGTTTCCCGCAGCTCGAGGAGACGCCAGGCGAGCGCCTGGCGCACCAGCTCGGAGGGCGGGTAGGCGTGGAACGGCAGCGCCACCACGTCCGCCCGGAAGCCCCGCCGGACGAGGTGGCTGACCAGCTCGCGGACGAGGATCTCGGCGCCCCCCGTGACGAAGGGGGCCTGGGCGGCGCACACGAGGACGGTCTTCATGCCCGCCGCCGCAGCGCCTCCTCGAGCTGCGCGAGCCGCGCGCGCAGGTCCGAGAGGACGAGCTCCTGGCCCGCACGGCCGCGAGAGGACTCCGCCAGGACCAGGTCGATGCGGCGCGCGAGGTCCTGCACGTGGGCGACGAGCTCCCTCTCCAGGAGGACGTGCCGCTCGTCGACCTCGTCCTGGCGCCGGCCGTGGAGCCCGAGAAGCCGGTCGTAGTGCCGGTGGGTGGCCGCGAGACGCTCCTCGACGTAGCGGAGCAGCTCGTTGTCCAGCCGGACCTGGTGCGCGTTCCAGGCCCGCTGGGCCTCGAAGGGTCCGCCGAGGAGCCGGAAGGCGAAGCGCTGTACGAGACCGAGAAGGCCGCGACGCGGCGGGCCCTCCACCCGCCACGTTTCGTTGACCGCGGTCGCGTCGGGCGGCGCGGGCACAGGCTCCGGGGGGGGGAGGCTCTCCCTCCGCCCGGCGACGGCCGGGCGCGGAAGAGGAGGGGCTGGCGCGGGCGCGGTCGTCACCGGCGCCGCCCGCGCCTCCTCCCTCACCCGCACGAGCTCCGCCGCGACGTCGTCCCGCTCCTGACCCAAGCCGAGCACTCCCGAAGCACCGCATTCTACGGCAGGAGGCGCAAAGGCACGGCACCACGCGCCTTGACAAGCTTTCGGGCCGAACTCGACAATCCGCCGTGGCCGACGAGACCCTCCACTCCGCACTCCGGGATCTGCGCCGCCGCCTCGAGGACGAGGAGGCCTCCTACGCGGAGGCCCTCGCCGCGCTCGATCGGCTCGCCGCCTTCCCGGTGCCGGAAGAGACGGGGCCCGAGGTCCGTGACCTCCTCGCGGAGCTGAACGGTCTCTGGCCCGCGGCGCCCCGGCCGGAGAGGGGTGGCCTCGGCGCGGCGCTCGACCGCCGCGCCTTCGACGCGCTCGCGCCCGTGATCGACCGCCAGGCGCGGTTCAACGCCGTTCTCGTGCGTCTCCTGAACGCCCACCTCGAGCACGGGGCACGGCACCACGCGCGCCTGCGCGAGATGTCCGAGGCCGTGGTCCGCTACGCGCAGCGGGTCGAGCCCGTGATCGACGCCCGCGACGACATGCGGGTAGCCCGGGTCCCCACCCAGGCCGAGCAGGTCCTCGAGGTCTTCGGCCGCCGTCTCGACCAGATGCAAGGCCGCCTGGACGGCCTGCTGGCGATGCGAGACCGCCTCGAGGTCCTCTCGGAGGAGGTGCGGGCGCTGCGCGAGGGCCTCCTCGCGCAAGCCCCGCCTCCGCCGGTGGCCCGTTCCGCGGCGAAGGCGGCGGCGGACTCCGCCTACACCGCCTTCGAGAACCGATTCCGCGGGTCGCGGGAAGACGTCCGCGCTCGCCAGGCCGACTACGTCGCGCTCCTCCGCGAGCAGGCGCCGGTCGTGGACCTCGGCTGCGGCCGCGGTGAGTTTCTCGACCTCCTGCGCGCTGCGGGCATCGAGGCCCGCGGCGTCGAGGGCAACGCCCACGCGGTGCGGGAGTGCCGCGGGAGGGGCCTCGACGTGGTCGAGGGCGACCTCGTGGAGTTCCTCCGGGGCCAGGACGCGGGCCGCCTCGGCGCGGTCTTCGCCGCGCAGGTGGCGGAGCACCTTCCGCCCCGGGTCCTCGCCGAGCTCCTCGCCGAGGCCCACCGCGCGCTCAGGCCGGGGGGGCTGCTGGTGCTGGAGACGGTGAACCCGGCCTCCGCCCTGGGCTTCCTCGACGTGTTCATTCGCGACCTGACCCACGAGCGGCCCCTGCACCCGGAGACCCTGCGTTTCCTGGCCGCCGCCGCCGGCTTCAGCGAGGCGCGCATCGAGATGCGGTCGCCGGTCCCGGACGACGTGCGCCTGCACCTCCTGCCGGGCGGGGGCCTGCCCCCGCCGGTCGTCAAGGCCCTGAACGAGAACGTCGAACGGCTGAACGCGCTGCTCTTCGCCCCGGTCGACTACGCTCTCATCGCGCGCCGGTGACCCCCGAGCGCGTCGCCAAGCACCCGAGCGCGCCGAAGGCGCGCGAGGGATCTGAGCAGTCGCTCATCGGCTCCGCCGACCCGTTCGCCGCGAGGTTCTTCATTGCCCTCTGGAGAGCCCCCGTGGAGAGCCCCCGGAAGGCCCGCTACCCCTTGCGGGCCCGGGCCACGACGCTCGCTCCGATCGGGAAGGAGAGGCCGGCCCGCACGAGCGCGGCCTCGACGAGGAGAGCCTGCCGGAAAGCCCACTCGAGCGGGGCAGGCAGGAAGCCCACGTCGGAACCCTCGCGACCGAGAAGCCGGTCGAGCGTTCGCCGCGCGAAGAGCACCGGGAAGAGGAGCGAGTTGCAGTAGGTGGCCCGCTCGACCTGCAGGCCGCACGCCTCGAGGAGGGCGACGAGCTCCTTCCGCGTGTAGCGGTGGCGCGACTGGACCTCGACGTCGTGGGCTCCCCACAGGGCCCGCAGCGCCGGGACGCGGACGAGCAGGACACCGCCCGGGCGCACCACGCGCGCCATTTCGGCGACCGCGGCGCGGTCGTCGGTCACCCACGCGTGGTAGAGCACGTCGAACGAGGTGACCGCGTCGAAGGCGGCGCTCCTGAAGGGAAGGGCGAGGAGGCTCGCCCGCACCACCCGCACGCCCCGCTCCCGGGAGAAGGCGACCGCCTCCGGTGCGACGTCGATCCCCACGGCCCGGCCCAGGCGGGAGAGCGCGAGCAGGTTGAAGCCGGTGCCGCACCCGGCGTCGAGCAGGAGCGGCCGCTCCGGCGCGAGGCCGCGCAGGCCCGGCTCGAGGAGGGCGGTCGCGATCGCCCGCTGGCCGGCGTACCACCACTGGGCCGCCTCCGCCTCGTACATCCGGCGGTACTCGGCCGGCTTCACGCGCGGGTGGCGTCGGAGGTGAAATAGGCGACGACGCGGTCGAGGATCTCGTCGAGGTGCACCTGCGGCTCGTAGCCGGTGAGCGCGCGCAGCTTCGAGAGATCGGGCACCCGTCGCCGCATGTCCTCGAAGCCCTCCTCGTAGGCGCGGTCGTAGGGCACGAGCTCGATCGTGCTCCTCGAGCCGGTGCGCCGGACGATCCGGCGCGCGAGATCGAGGACCCGGACCTCCTCGCGGTCGTTCCCGACGTTCCAGACCTCGCCCACCGCCCGCGGCTCCTCGGCCAGGGCGATGAGCTGGCCCACCACGTCGGTCACGTAGGTGAAGCACCGCGTCTGCGTGCCGTCGCCGAAGACCGCGAGCGGGTGGCCGAGGAGAGCCTGCTTGACGAAGTTCGGGATGACCATCCCGTAGCGGCCGGTCTGGCGGGGCCCCACGGTGTTGAAGAGACGAGCCACCACCACCGGCAGTCGCTTCTCCTTGTGGTAGGCGAGGCCGAGGAATTCGTCGATCGCCTTGCTGCAGGCGTAGCTCCAGCGACCCTTCGAGGTCGGGCCCATCACGAGGTCCCCGTCCTCGCGGAAGGGCACCGCTTCGGCCTTGCCGTAGACCTCGGAGGTGGAGGTGAGCAGCACCTTCTTGCGCTTCTTGTTGGCGAGCTTCAGCACCATCTCCGTGCCGTGCACGTTCGTCTCGATGGTGTTGACCGGGCTCTCCACGATGAGGCGGACGCCCACCGCCGCCGCGAGGTGGAAGACCACATCCACCCGGTCCACGAGCTCGGCGAGGACCGGCTCGTTGAGCACGCTGTCGATCGTGTAGTGGAAGAGGGGGTTCCCCTTGAGGTGCTCGACGTTCTCGATCGACCCCGTGGAGAGGTTGTCGACGACGTGGACCTCGTCGCCCCGCGCGAGGAGCGCCTCCGCGAGGTGGCTCCCCACGAACCCCGCCCCGCCGGTGATGAGTGCCTTCATTCGAGCAAGTCCTCCCTGATCGTCTCGTCGGCCTGGATGGGGCGCGAGGCCCGCCGGCCGATGACCCGGTGCGCCTCCACCGGGGCGAGTCCCCGCTCGAAGCGCTCGTCCGTCCGCTTGAAGCGGAGCATCTCCGCGGTGAGGACGTCGCCGCGGCCGATCAGCCCCGCCGCGACGATCGAGCGTCCCCGGGTGGCGGGGCGCGGCGAGGGCGGCTCCCCGTCGCCACGCGCCCGCTCGGCTTGTCGCAGCAGCTCCACCATCCGGTAGAAATCCTCGGGCGACAGGGCGGCGGCCCAGTCGCGGCCCTTGCGCGCGCGGTCCAGGGTCAGGCGCTTCTCGAGGAAGTCGGCTCCGTGTGCGGCGGCGAGGGCGGGAACCAGGAGGGCGAAGGGCGAGCCCCCCTCCGTCGGGTCGAGGAGGCCGACCGGAACGCGATGGCGCTCGCGGAGCGCCGCGAGCTCCGCGAGGCGCAGCTCCTCGGCCGCCGCCGGGGCGGCGGGGGGGCCCACCACGAGCGCCGCGGAGGGCCCCGCCGCGGCGAGTGCGTCGCGCACCAGGGGCTCGTCGGCCCCGCCGGCGCCGACCAGGACCGGACGCCCGGCCGAGGCGAGCGCGCGCAGGAGCTCCGGGTGGTCGAGGTCGGTGGGGTGGGCCTGGAATGCGTCGACCCCGGCCTCCGCGGCGAGGTCGCGCGAGGCCGCGTCGAAGGCCTCGGCCACCACCACCAGGCCGGACGCCTTCGCCGACGTGAGAACCGTCCTCCACTCCCGTGGCGAGAGCTCTGCCGCCTCGAGCTCCTTCCTCTCCGGGTGGCGGCGGGCAAGGAGGTCCGTCACGCGGAAGAGCGGGAAGGCAATCGCGTCCGCGCCCGCCTGGAACGCCGCCTCGATGAGCCGCAGGGCGGTGTCCGCGTCGCCCTCGTGGGCGGTGCCGATGTGGGCCACCACGAGGCAGGGCTGGCCCTCGCCGATCAGTCGGCCGCCGAGCGCGAGGGACGCCCTCTTCATCCGGCCACCACCCTACCACGCGCGGCATCGCGCAGCCGAGCGGCCACCGGGCGAGGGTCCTGGCCCTCCGCCCATTCGAGAACCGCCGCGGGCCGGGGCCCGGCGTCCGCGCGGTCCGCGTCGCCCCCCTCCGGCGCGCCGGGTCGCACGACCACCGCCGCCACCCCGGCGGACGAGCACGCGTGCAGGAGCGCCCGCCGCTCGTCGCGCCCGGGCACGGCCAGCAGCACGGCGGCCGCGCGGGCGGAGACGACGAGCTCGCGAGCCGCCTCGATCCGCCGCACGACGGCCGGGAGGTGCCCAAGGACGAGCGCCCCGAGGTCCCCCGAGGCGAGGTCGGCGAAGGAGACGCCCCGGTGCGAGTAGGAGGCGGCGAGCCCCGGCGAGCCCCGCAGCTGCGTCCGCCGCTCGCGCAGGAGGGCCTCGGCGTCGGCGGCCGCGCGGCGCACGCGGCGCGTCTCCCATCGCGGCAGCTCGGCGAGCGTCACGACGGCGACGCCGCCCCACGGGTCCGAGGACAGGGCCTCCAGCAGCGGCGCCAGCGCACGGACCTCCTCGTCGCCGGCGACGAGCGCGACGAGCGGGCCCTCGTCCCCGGCCTCGACCGCGGGCCGGGCGCGGAGCGGCGGCGGATGGGCGGGGGCGAGGACGTCCGTGATCGCTCTCCTCAGCCGGCCCCGCGGGGCGGGGGCGTCGACCGCGAGGGGCCGCCCCGGGCCCGGGGACGGACCGTGGAAGAGCACGCCCCGCGCGGTGCAGGCGCGCGCCAGGAGGAGAGCGTCGGCGGGGGCGAGGCCCGGCGCGTCCACCTCGGAAGCCGTCGTCGCCTCGAGGAGGCGCAGGGCGAGCTCGGCCGCGCGCGCGCAGCGAGGGCCGGCCGTCTCGTCGCGCAGGAAAGCCTCTGCGCACCACAGGAGAGAGGCCCCGCGCCACTCCACCAGCTCGCGGAAGCTCTTTCCGTCCACGAGCGGCAGGCGGCCCCAGACCCGTGCCCAGGTCCGCGCGGCGGCGTCGGCGGCCGCGAGCCCCTCCGGGCCCAGGACGTCCGCCGCCGCGCGGAACGGGATCCCCTCGCGCGCGAGGGAGTCGCCGGGGGCGCCCGGCCAGCAGACGACGGCCGCGCCCTCTCTCTGGCGCTCGCGGGCAGGGGTGGGTGCGCCCCCGCCCCAGACGACGAGCCCGCCCGGCTTCTCGGGCATTCCCTAGCGCTTCCGCGGCCGGAAGCCGTACCGGAAGCGCAGCAGCGCGAAGTTGAGGAGGGCCATGTAGATCTCCTCGCCCGAGAGCTTCGAAGCCGCGCGCGCGCGGTTCTTGAAGTGGATCGGCACCTCACCGAGGCGGAAGCCGTGGATCCAGGCCTGGTACGCCATCTCCCCGTGGACGACGTAGCCGCGGATCTTGATGCGGTCGAACTGAGGCTCCTCGAGACCGACCCCCCGGGACGCACGATACCCGCTGGTGGTGTCGCGGATCGGCACCCCGGCGACGGCCGCGATGTACTTGTTGGCGAGCCAGGAGAGCAGGGGCCGCCAGAAGCCCCACTCCGACGACCCGCCGCCCTCCACGTAGCGCGAGCCCACCACCATGTCGCAGGTCTCGAGCCTCGCGAGGAGCTTGGGCAGCTCACGGGGGTGGTGGGAGAAGTCGGCGTCCATCTCGACGAAGACCGAGTAGCGCGGGTCGGCCAGGCCCTTGCGGAACGCCGCGATCACCGCCGCCCCGCGACCCGCCTTCTCCTTGCGCAGCACGAGGTCCACGCGGCCCGGGTACTCGGTCGCGAGTTCGCGCACCGCGTCCGCGGTGCCGTCCGGGCTGCCGTCGTCCGCCACCCACACGTCGATCGTCTCGCCCAGGGCGAGGAGCTCCCGCACCAGCGGGCGGACGTTCTCGCGCTCGTTGTAGGTCGGGACGACGACGAGCACGCGCTCCCGGGCCACCGCTCGCTCAGGCCTCCCGGAACGTGCGCAGCGTCTCGAGGTAGTGCTCGGGGAGGCCGATGTCGAAGCGGCGGCCCTCCACGATCAGGCCGTGGAAGCCGTCCTCCTGCCGGAGCCGGTCGAGGGCGGAGGTCAGCTGGAACTCTCCCCGCTCGCGGACGTTGTTGCGAATGTGCTCCTCGAGGTAGCCGAACAGCTGCGGCTTGATGACGTACTGGCCGAAGACCGTGAGGTACTCGCCGTCCGGCAGGCCGGGTGCGCGCAGGCTGGCGCGCGCGTAGTCGGCGGTGGGCTTCTCCGCGAACTCGGTCACGTTGAGCAGCCTCTCCGGCTCGAGCCAGACCCCGGTGGCCGCACCGAAGGCGGCGATCTCGTGCTCCGGGGTACGGCGCAGGCCCACGACGCTCGTCCCGGAGCGCTGGTAGGCCTCCACCAGCTGCCGCGCGCAGGACACGTCGCACGTCGAGCGGTAGAGGTGGTCCCCCAGCATCAGGAGGAACGGCTCCTCCCCGAGGGCGGCGCGGGCGCAGAAGACCGCGTGGCCGAAGCCCTCCTGGGCGGTCTGGGTGACGAACGTGATGCGGCGGCCGATCTCGAGGATCCGTCGCGCGTAGTCCTGGAAGTGCCGGGGCAGCTTGTTGTAGTTCTCGATCGAGATCTGCTCGGTGAAGAACGAGCGGAACTCCCCGAGGTCCTGCTCCTGGACCACGATCACCACGTCCTCGATCCCGGCCTCGAGGGCCTCCTCGACGATGAGCAGGATCGCGGGCTTGGCGATCCCGTCGCGGTCGACGATGGGGAACAGCTCCTTCTTCGTGGCCTTGCTGGCCGGGAAGAGACGCGTACCGAAGCCCGCCGCGGGGATGAGCGCCCGGGTCACCTTCGGCCCGGTGCCGAGGGTGAGGGGAAGCCCCGCGACGCCGAGGTCGCGCTCGAGGATCTCGACGACCGCGCGCTGGTCCGCGGGGCTGCGGGCCACGAACTGGCCGGAGCCGTCGCCCTGCGAGCCGACGCCCTTCCCGCCCCACACGTGGGGCCGCAGCGCCTCGTGCGCGAGCACGCGGTGCAGCACCGGCGAGACGAGCTCCTCGGGGCAGGCGGGGGCGGCGTAGCGGTCGAAGAACGCCTGGGCCTCGCGCATCAGGGCCCCAAGCCGCTCGCCGTCGCCATTCGCGAGCGCCTCCCGGGCCTG
>Ga0113563_10001466_pt1 | contig 13433 bp, 12 predicted proteins | sample Mud3Dept3metaG_FD_80117 | JGI IMG/M metagenome (GOLD analysis project Ga0113563, IMG submission 80117) | Freshwater wetland microbial communities from Ohio, USA, analyzing the effect of biotic and abiotic controls - Mud 3 Core 4 Depth 3... | ecosystem: Environmental > Aquatic > Freshwater >...
AGCGACTGCACGATGAGCCACTGCGCCGCGATGTAGGTCACCATCACCACGAGGGTGGCGGCGGAAAACGGGGCCGCGAATCGGTCGATCGCGAGCGCGCCGTCGGAGATCATGAACAGCGCCCCCCCGGCGGCGGCCGATGCGGCCGGGGCGGTGCGCCGGACCGACCACCGCGCCGCCGCGAGCCAGGCCATCGCCGCCAGCGCGGTGCCATAGAGGACAACCGCGGTGCGCAGCGGACCGAGGTGCGGCCAGAGGAAGCCGAGGAGCCCACCGAGGGCTGCGGCGTACGGCAGCATCACCACCCGTCCGGCACGCCAGGTGACGCCGCGTATGAAGGCGGCGATGTAGCAGAGATGCGCCACGAGGAAGCTGGCGAGGCCGGCCACGAAGCGATCGCCGGGGAGCATCAGGAAGACATCGCCGGCGAGCGACGACAGCAGGCCGGCGCCGACGAGCGCGTGGTACGCGGGCCAGCGGTCATGCCGGTGCGTGGCCGCGGCGCGCCCGTACAGCGTGGCCAAGAGGATCAGCAGCGTCGTCGTCAGCGGCTTGAACAGGTACACCTGCCATTGGGGGCCGGCGTAGGCCGCGCGGAGGTGAAGCGCGAGCGAGAGGGCGGCTGCGAGGGTGACGCCGAAAACGGTGACACTTTCCGTTTCCCGTGGGCCGAAAACGGAAAGTGTCACCATTTTCAATCGCGTCACGGCCGCGTCAGTCGCAGACCACGGCGGTTCCGGCAGCGCTCACCATCAGCATGCCGCCTGTCTGCCCGAGGTTCTCGTAGTCGAGATCGACACCGATGATGGCGTTGGCCCCCATCGCTGCGGCCTGCGCCTTCATCTCCTCGATCGCGATCTCCTTCGCCTTTCGCAGCTCCTGCTCGTAGGCGGCCGAGCGGCCACCCACGATGTCGCGGATGTTGGCGAACAGGTCGCGGAAGATGTTGGCGCCGAGGATGGCCTCTCCGCTCACGAGGCCCAGGTACTGCCGGACGTGCCGGCCTTCCAGCGTGGAGGTCGTCGAGATCAGCATGGGCACTCCTCGCGAGGGCTCACGCGTGCGGACCCGGGACGTGGAGCCGGTCAACGGCCCGCGCGCCCTCGACGTCCTTGAGCGTGATCCCGCCCTCGCTGTGGGTCCAGTACCGGAGCGTGACCCGGCGGTGGGAGATGGTCACGTCCGGGTGGTGGTCAGCGAGTTCGGCGTCGAACGCGAGCCGGACCACGAAGGCCACCGCATCAGGGAAGGACGAGAACGTGAACTGTCGCTGTAGTGCGTCGCCAACCCGCGCCCAGCCGGGCAGCCGGGCGAGCGCGTCGGCAATCTGGGTTTCGTCGAGGCGAGCCATCGAACACCCCCGGGAATCCTACTACGCGCGGCCCCGAGCGCGTGGCCCCCGCTCCCCCCTCGACTGATGCCGTCACGGCGGTGCCGCCGGCGGGTGCCCATGAAGCCGCAGCCCATGAGACCGATACGTAGGGCGGGGCACTCCCCTTCGCCTGCGCGTCGAAGGGTGGAAACCTCGCCCGGCCGCGCCGGTGGGGAGGCCGCACGAGCGGCGCCCTCAGAACTCGGCGCGACCTTGCCGCGGTGCGGCAATCCTCGCCGCGGTGCGATATCATTGAGCGCGGGCGGCCGCCTCACGACCACCCGGGAGACCAGCCATCATGCCGTTCGTCCACTCATTCCCGCACATGACCCCCCAGGAAGCCGCCGCGCTGATTCCTGACGGGGCCTTCGTCGCCTTCAGCGGCTTCACACCGGCCGGCGCCGTCAAGTCGGTGCCCCGCGCCCTCGCCAAGCGGGCGCGCGAGATCCACGACAAGGGCGACCCCTTCAGGATCCGCGTCATCACCGGAGCCTCGACGGGCAAGGGCCTCGACGACGCCTTGGCCGAGGCCGAGGCGATCTCCTGGCGTGCGCCGTACATGTCGTCGAAGCCGCTGCGCGATCAGATCAACAGGCAGCAGACGCAGTTCGTGGACATGCACCTCTCGAACGTCCCGCAGACGCTCGGCTTCGGCTTCTTCGGCAAGCTCGACTACGCGGTGATCGAGGCCACCGAGATCACGCCGGACGGCCGGGTGTACCTCACGACGTCCGTGGGCGCCTCGCCGATGTTCCTGCAGTGCGCCGAGAAGGTCATCATCGAGATCAACCGCTACCACTCGCCACGACTCCGCGAGATGACCGACATCGTCAGCATCCCGCCGCCACCGCACCGCCCGCCGATCCCGCTCCACGACCCGCTCGAGAAGATCGGCTGGCCATACTGCGGCGTGGACCCCCGCAAGGTGGTGGCCGTCGTCCGCAACGACGAACCGGACGATGTGGCGCCGTTCGACCCACCGAACGACACGGGCAAGGCGATCGCCAACAAGGTGGTGGCCTTCCTGCTGAACGAGATGCGGGCCGGCCGGATTCCGAAGGAGTTCCTGCCCTTCCAGTCGGGCGTGGGCAACGTGGCCAATGCCGTGCTGGCCAGCCTCGGTGAGCACCCCGACATCCCGCCGTTCATGATGTACACGGAGGTCTACCAGGACTCGTGCGTGGACCTGATGGAGAAGGGGCGGCTCATTGGCGCGAGCACGACGGCGCTGACCGTGTCGCCGCCGCAGCTCGAGCGCATCTACGACGCGATGGACTTCTTCATTCCGCGCATCGTGATGCGTCCGCAGGAGATCACCAACAACCCCGGCATCATCCGCCGGCTGGGCCTCATCACGATGAACACCGCGCTCGAGGTGGACATCTACGGGCACGCCAACTCGACGCACGTGATGGGCACGCAGATGATGAACGGGATCGGTGGCAGCGGCGACTTCACCCGCAACGCCTACCTGTCGATCTACATGACCCCGTCGATTCAGAAGGGCGGGAAGATCTCGTCGATCGTCCCGATGGTGACCCACGCCGACCACAACGAGCACTCGGTGCAGGTCGTGGTCACCGAGCAGGGGCTCGCCGACCTGCGGGGCCTCGGCGCGATGGAACGGGCGAAGGCGATCATCGACAACTGCGCACACCCGCTGTATCGCGACTACCTGCGGCACTACATCGAGAAGTCGCCGCTCGGGCACGAGCGCCACGACCTCTCGCGGGTCTTCGAGCTGCACCTCAACCTGCAGCGCCACGGGAGCATGTTGCCGGAACCCGACATCAAGCCAGCCCCCTCGAAAAAGGAGCTGGCGGCCAGGGCCTGACCTCCGGCCGGGCCGGGTGCGAAGCCGCTCTTCCGGCCGCCGCCGGCGTGGTGGGGGAGCACGAGCGGGTGTCGGTCCCCTGGTGTCACTCATCCTGCAGCACTGGAGCGACCAGAAGCTCGTCGAGTCCCATCCCGATGCACGGCCAGCAGCGGCCGCGGGGGAAGGCCCTGCCCGCACTGCCGTGGCACCAAACGCACTACCGCGGCCTGTCCTCATGCGGCAGGCCGGGCTGAGGGGCCCGGGTGTCTACGGGCCGGCCCAGGAAGAGCGGGCCGTCATCGGGATGCCGCCGCAGGAGTGAGCCGGCCCGTCCTGGTGTCCCCAAAGGTGGCGGTGCTGTCCCCGCCGGTGGACCCCTGGGAGTCCCACGGCTGTCCCAGAACACCCTCTTGAGGGCGAACTGGCGGCCTTGTCAGGGGGTGGGCCGGGGCACACCCTTTGCTGACTACCGATTGGGACCATGGAGATGACGCCACGATTCCTCACCGCCCTCACCGCTTCCTGCGTGTTGGCTGCTGCGGCGGGTGGCTACTTCGCCGTAAGGCAGAATGCCGCCCCGGCGGCTGTGCCGCTCGCTTCCAGCTTCAGCCCTGTCGAGATTTTGACGGATGAGCCCTCTTCTCCGCCCAAACAGGCGCAAGAGGTCGCTGGGTCCAGTGCTGTCAAAGAGCCGACAGAAAACCTCAAGGCAGAAGTCCGGAAGAGTGTCAGTAGTCCGGCCAGAGCGGTTGCACCCAAAGTCAGTTCCGATGCTGAGAAGCCGATCTCCCCCAGAAGGTCAACGACCAGCCGTCAGCTGGAGACCGTCCTGGTTCAGAGTGCCGGCATTGAACCCGATACGACGATTCCGCCTCAGCGATCTGATGTCAGCGCCACGTCCCCACGGGTTGATGGTCACTCGGCCGACACCGCCAACACCACTCGAAGCGGTGAGACAGGTCCCGCGGCTGACGATTTGTCGACGCAGGCCCAGCTGCCTCCGTCCGGCATGCCGCCGACCTCTGGAGAGCCGTCGCGAGGCATCGCTGACGGCTCGCCGTTGGTGCCGCAGGCCGAGCTCGAGCAGGTCACCGTTCCCCGCGATAGCGTGGTTGGTGTGCAGTTCGAAACCACCGTCTCGAGCGAGACAGCTGCCCTCGAGGACACGGTTGAGGCACGGGTGACCCGAGAGGTGCGAGCCGGGGGACGGGTCGCCATTCCGGCAGGTTCGAGAATGCTCGGGACCGTCACGCTGGTGGACCGGGGCGGCCGATTCAAGGAACGGGCCCGCATCGCTGTGCGATTCCACACGCTGGTGCTGCCTGACGGCACGCGCGAGAGTGCGCCCACCGACACGATCTTCCGCGAGGGGAGCTCACCCACCAACGAGAGTGCGGCGAAGGTTGGCGGCGCCGCCGTCGGTGGCGCCATTCTGGGCGCGATTCTCGGCGGCGGGCGCGGGGCAGCGATCGGCGGCTCGATCGGAGCGGCCGGGGGCACGGCTGCGGTGATGGCCGGTGAGCGAAACGCCGCCATCCTCGCGGCCGGTGCGACGGTGACGGTGCGGCTGCAGGCACCCGTGACCGTCACCCTCGACCGGTAGTTCCGCGCATTCGGAGACCGGCCCTCCCGGGTGCGGACATTCGGAGGGAGGAGCTCGTGGTCCGGGTGGCCGGGACGCCCAGCAGGTGTCCGAGGCACCGCCCTTCGACCGGTTCAGGCGCCCTCCGATGCCGCCCGGCCATTTTTTGCGGTACAACCTCACGAGCCGATGGCCCTGTGCCGAGACCGGTCGCCAAGCCGGCGGCACACGCCCACCGCCCCATGTGAGGTGCACTCGTGACGCCGCACAATCGATCCCTGCTCGGGGACATGTCCCCGGACGAGTTCCGCGAGTACGGCCACCGATTGGTTGAGTGGATCGCGGGCTACCTGGCGACCGCTGAACGCTATCCGGTGCTGTCGCGGTTGGCGCCGGGCGAGTTCGCCGCGAGCCTGCCGGCCGCGCCGCCGACGGACGGCGAGCCGTTTGCCGACGTGATGCGCGATCTCGACGAGCGGCTCGTCCCGGCCCTGACGCACTGGAACTCCCCGAACTTCTTCGCCTACTTCGCCATCACGGCGAGCGCGCCGGGTGTCCTGGGCGAATTCCTGTCGGCGGCGCTGAACCAGCAGGCGATGCTCTGGCGAACCTCCCCCGCGGCCACGGAGCTCGAGACCGTGGTGCTCGGGTGGCTGCGTCAGATGATGGGCCTGCCCCCCGCCTTCGAAGGGGTCATCTACGACACCGCCTCCGTCTCCAGCCTTCACGCGCTCGCGGCCGCCCGGGAACGGGCGGTGCCGGACGTGCGCGGGGCCGGGCTCGCCGGGCGCGACCTCCCGCCCCTGCGGGTCTACTGCTCGGAACACGCGCACTCGTCGATCGACAAGGCGGTGATCCTGCTCGGCCTCGGCCACGGCGCGCTCGTCAAGGTGCGCGCCGACCGTGAGTTCCGGATGGACCCCTCCGCGCTCGCGCGCGCGATCGCCGCGGATCGTGCCGCCGAGCGTCTGCCGCTGGCCGTTGTCGCGACGACCGGCACCACGTCGACGACGAGCGTGGACCCGGTCGCCGAGATTGCGGAGATCTGCGAACGGGAACACCTCTGGCTGCACGTGGACGCGGCGTACGGCGGCGCCGCGGCCATCGTGCCCGGGTGGGAGTGGGTGCTCGATGGGTGCGCGCGCGCCGACTCGCTCGTGGTGAACCCGCACAAGTGGCTCTTCACGCCGTTCGACCTGAGCGCGTTCTACTGCCGCCACATGGACGTGCTGCGCGCGGCGTTCTCGCTCGTGCCCGAGTACCTCCGGACCACCGACCCCTCCGGTGTGCGCAACCTCATGGACACCGGAGTGCAGCTCGGGCGGCGGTTCCGGGCGCTGAAGCTGTGGATGATCATCCGGTACTTCGGCGTGGAGGGCCTGCGCGCGCGCATCGCCGAGCACATGCGGCTCGCGCGTCTCTTTGCGGAGTGGGTGGACGGCGACCCGGGCTTCGAGCGGCTCGCCCCCGTTCCGATGAGCGTGGTCTGCTTCCGAGCGCGGCCCCCAGGGCGCGACTGGCTCGAGCCGGAACTCGAGGCGTTCAACGCTCGGCTGCTCGACGCGGTGAACGCCAGCGGCGAGGCGATGCTGTCCCACACGAAGCTCGACGGCCGCTACGTAATCCGCCTGGCCATCGGCCACATCCGGACGACCGAGGACCATGTGGCTCGGGTGTGGGCATTGCTGCAGCGGGTCAGCGCCGAACTGCTGGAGGTTGCGCCGTAGGGACGGGTCCCTCTGCCGTCCGCCGCGCACGGAGCGACGCCCGACGCCATCCGCCGACCTCGATCGACCGCGGCGCCATCCGTCGTGGCACGGCGCCATCCGTCGTGGTGCGCCGCTTCCCGTCGTGGCACGGCGCTTCAGCGCCGTGCTGTGGTGACATCCTCGCCGGCGAGGGTCGTGGAGCCGTGGCCTTCCAGGACCGCGAGGGGCCAGGCCTATCGGAGTCGCCCCTTCGCCGCCCGCTGTGCCTGTTGCAGCAGCGCCTCGCGGTCGAGGAGCTCGCCGTCGAGGCAGATGTGCCTGATCCGCTGCAGCGCGCGGATGTCGGTGAGCGGGTCGCCGTCAACGAGGAAGAACGCGGCTCGGCCGCCGACGGCAATGCGGCCCTCGTCCGGCGCGCCGAGGACCTCGGCGTTCACTGACGTTGCGCTGCGGATGGCGTCGAGGGGTGACAGGCCCAACGCGGTCAGCTCCGCCAGTTCGAGGTGCAGGCCGAGGCCGGGAACCGGCCAGCCGTCCGCGCCGGCGCCGCTCGCGGCTGCGATCTTGCCCCCGGCCCTGGCGAAGGACGAGACGAACGACCTGCGGGCGGCCGTGGCCGCCGCGCTCGGCGCGGGGCCCTCCTGTGCACGTCTCAGACGGTCGGGCAGCAGCGGCGACTCGGCCTTCCAGCCCTCGCCTCGTGCCCGGCTCGTGGCGCGAAGCAGCGGTGTGACGGCAATCCCCGTTGCCGCCAGGCGCCTGGCGAGCGATACCTGGCCGTTGGGTCCGGTTGCGGCCCACGCCCGGTCGGGATCGATGACCGATGGGGGGGAGTCCCCATCCGTGCGGTTCGGCTCGGCGCGGCGTCCGGGCAGCGGTCCGTAGAGGCCCTCGAGCAGCGTGACGCCGGCCGCAGCGAGATCGGTCGCGGGCGTGACGCCCGGTGCAGCGCTCAGGCGCGCGCGCTGTCGTCGCGCCGCCGCCGCCCGCACCGCGTCCACCGTCAGCGCCGGGCCGAGGCGGACCCACTCGACGCCGGCGCCAGCCTGGCGGCCGACCTCCGCGCCGACCGCCGCCGCGCTGGCCGCGATGGCGCTGGGGAGGAGCAGGCCGGGCGCGGCCGGCCCCGTCGCCCGCCAGGCCGGTCCCGCACCGCCGGTCGTGATCGGCGGGCCGGCGACGACGATCCGTGGCGCGAGGAGTTCCCCGGCGCGCACGCGCTTCCGTTGCGAGAGCAACCACTCCGGCCGGGCGTCCACCACGCGGGCCGTGGTGACGCCGTGCGCCAGCGCCAGCGCGTGGAAGAAGTCCACGTCGAGTGCGGGGCTGGGCACCGCCTGCACCCACACGTCGATGAGGCCGGGCACCGCGGTCAGGCCCGTCGCGTCCAGCTGCGTCGTTGCGGCAGGCAGCGGTGAGGATCCGGCGGGCTGCAGGGCCGCGACGCGCCCCTGCTGGACGACCAGGGCCCGCACCGGCTGATAGCGGCCGCCCACCACGTCCAGCACGCGCAGGTTCGCGAGAACGAGCGAGGCCGGGGGGCCTGGCTGGCCGCTGAGCCCGGAGGCGAGGAGCGCGGTGAGGAGGGCGAAGGCAGCCGCGCGCAGCATGAGGTAGGGTAGCAGTTCTCGGCTGTGAGCCTCGAGGGGTGAACGGTGAGCCACGGGCGTCGGCCACGAGTGCGAGGCCGCCCGATGCTCAAGGCTCCGCGCTTCGCGGTTCCGCCACGCGCCAGACCTCGCGCCACGCCAGGTCGCCGACGAGTTCGAGCGCAACCATCCCGTGCGGCGGGAACGGTGCGGCCCCGGCATCGAGCAGCTCGAGCAGCCGGGCGAGCTGCGGCAGGTGGCCGGCGAGCACCACCACGCGCGCTTCTCCGGCGAGGTGGTCGCGCACGATGCCGGGCGGGTCCTCGGGGCGCAGCCCCTTGATGGCCGAGAACTCGGCCAGCGGATTGCAGGCCGACCACACGATCTCGGCCGTCTGCTTCGCGCGCAGCTTGCCGCTGTGCCACACCGCATCGGGCCGAACGCCGCGGCCGCGCGCGACGGCGGCCAGACGCTCGATCGTGCGCCGGCCGTGCGTCGAGAGCGGACGCTGCGTGTCGATCTCGGCCGGCACGGCGTCCCCGTGGTGGACCAGCACGACGAGGGCGGAGGGCTTGGTCATCACACCGGGACTCATATAACACCGGCGAATCCCGGGGAACCCCGGGCCTAGAACCCTTGACGTCCCGGAACGTGACGTGGCGAGTCACGTTTCGGGGCGTCGAGTGAGCTTGGGGGGCGGGTCTCGCGGACCCGACCCCGCTAGAATACTCGCGTGCTGTGTCGGCTGGCGTCCTCCGTCACGCTTGCGCTGGCCGTTGCCGGCGCGGTGGCGTGCGCCCGGCCCAACGGCGCGCCCCGCGAGATCACGGTCTGCACCAGCCTGCCCCTCAGCGGCCGTGCGCACGACGCCGGTGAGCAGATGCGTCGCGGCTACGAGCGGGCGGTCGCGGAGGTGAATCGCGCCGGCGGGCTCCGATGGCGCGGATCGGGGGGCGTGCTCCCCGTGTCGCTGCAGGTGCGGGACGATGAGGGGCACCCCGCGCAGGTCGAAGCCGCGACCGAGGCCTTCATGGCAGGCGGCTGCGACCTGCTGCTGGGCACGGCGTCGCCGGTCCGCATGGCCGTGCAGGTGTCGGTCGCGGAGCGGCTGCACCGGCCGTTGTTCCTGGACGTGCACGACAGCCCGGGGTTTCCGCTCTCGCGGGCCCGGTGGACCGTGCCAGTGGCGGCCGAGGGCGACCTCGAGGCCCGCGCCCACGCCGTCGCGAGCGCGGCGCTGCGCGTGCTGCGCGCCGCCCGGCGCACCGATGCCGGCGTCCTGCGCGACACCGCCCGGCAGATCCTGCCGGCACCGGCGGCACCGGCCGATTGACACCTCCCGGCCCGTGCGATAGCGTTTCTGACGTGCGTTGTGCCCTGCATCACGCTCCGCGCCATCACCACCGCCTGAAGGGCGGGGCCGGAATCGTGCTGCGCGCGTAGACTCGAACGACCGCCACGAACAGCCAGCAGGCCCCGCCGGTGCGCCACCGGCGGGGCCTTTTTCGTTGTCGGCGGGCCTTCGGGACAGCGGCGCTGTCGGGGCCGCCGTTGCCACTGGGCGGGCAGCCACGGGGCCCGCCCCTGCGGACGACCGATGATCGACTTCACCAAATTGAACGGGCTCGTCCCCGCCGTCATCCAGGACGCCGACACCCGCGAGGTGTTGATGGTGGGCTTCATGAATCAGGTCGCGCTCGAGGAGACGCGCCGCAGCGGGTTCGTCACCTTCTTCAGCCGCACGCGCCACGCGCTGTGGCGAAAGGGTGAGACCTCCGGGAACCGGCTCGCCGTGGATCGCATCTTTCTCGATTGCGACGACGACACGGTGCTGGTGCTGGCCCGGGTGCTCGGTGACGGCAACGTGTGCCACACCGGCGCCCGCAGCTGTTTCTCCAAGGAGCTGGCCGCTGGTGGCTCCCGATCGCCCGAGTGCGCGGAGGGGCCGACGGCCGAACGCGTGAACGCCCAAACGACCGATGGCCGGGCTGAAGCCCCGCCCCGCGAATGACCGACCGACTGACTGACCGAAAGACCTAAAGACCGAGAGACCGAACGTGTCGACACCCGCACTCCGTCTCGGCCTCCCCAAGGGCTCGCTGCAGGACGCCACCGTGCAGCTCTTCGCCCGGGCGGGCTTCAACATCTACGTGAGCACGCGCTCCTATTTCCCGGCGGTGGACGATCCCGAGCTGAGCTGCATGCTGATCCGCGCCCAGGAGATGGCACGGTACGTCGCTGACGGCGTGCTCGACGCCGGGCTCACCGGCCAGGACTGGATCGCCGAGCAGGCCCTCGCCAACGGCGGACGCGAGCCGCTCATCCCGGTGGCCGACCTCGTGTACTCGAAGCAGAGCTTCGGCAAGGTCCGGTGGGTGCTGGCGGCTCCCGAGGACTCGCCGTACCGCGCGCCGCAGGATCTCGCCGGGGCGACGGTGGCCACCGAGCTGGTGAAGGTGACGCAGGAGTACTTCGCGCGCCTGGCGGTGCCCGTCAACGTCGAGTTCTCCTGGGGGGCCACCGAGGTCAAGCCCCCCGTGCTCGCCGACGCCATCGTCGAGGCCACCGAGACCGGATCGACGCTCCGCGCCAATCGCCTGCGGATCATCGACACGGTGATGGAGTCCAACGCTCAGCTCGTGGCCAACCAGGCGGCCTGGCAGGATGCGTGGAAGCGGACGAAGATCGAGAACGTGGCCCTGCTGCTGCGGGCGGCGATCGAGGCACAGGGGCGCGTGGGGATGATGCTCAACGTGCGGACCCTCGATCTGCCCGGCGTGCTGGCGCTGCTGCCCGCGCTGCGCCAGCCCACCGTCTCCCCGCTCGCCGGCGGTGAGTGGGTCGCCCTCAACACAATCATCGAGGAGCGCACGGTCCGCGATCTCATCCCGCGGCTGAAGGCGGCACGCGCGGAGGGGATCGTGGAGTACCCACTGAACAAGATCGTGCTCTGAGGCTGCCATGATCCCCATCATCGAGGCCGGCAACGCGCGCGCGCTCGCGGCTGTGCTCTCGCCGCCCGCCTCGCGCGATCCCGAGATCGAACACCGCGCGCGCGCGATCGTCGAGGAGGTCCGGCGGCGCGGCGACCGGGCCGTTGCCGCCTTCGCGCGGAGGTTCGACGGCTCGTCCGGGCCGCTCGAGGTGGCGCCGGCCGAGATGATCGAGTCCGCCCGGACGGTGCCCGCGGCGGTGCGCCGGGCCATCCGCGAGGCCGCGCGTCACATCCGCGCGGTGGCGCGCACGCAGGTGCCGCGCGGCGCGCGCGTGGTGCCCGCGCCCGGCGTGGTCGTGGCGCAGCGGGTGGTGCCGCTCGCGCGCGTCGGCTGCTACGTCCCTGGCGGGCGGTACCCGCTGCCGTCCTCGCTGCTGATGACCGCGATCCCGGCCCGCGTGGCCGGCGTGCCGGAGGTCGTCGCCGTGTGCCCGCGGCCCGACGCCGTGGTGATGGCCGCCGCGCGCGAGGCGGGTGTCACGCGCCTCTTCCGCGTGGGTGGCGCGCACGCCGTGGCGGCGCTCGCCTACGGCACCGCGAGCATTCCGCGGGTCGACAAGATCGTCGGGCCCGGCAACGCGTACGTGTCGGCGGCCAAGGCCATCGTGGCGCGCGACTGCGCGATCGACTTCTACGCGGGGCCGAGCGAGATCGTGATCGTGTCGGCCGCCGCGCCGGCGGCCTGGGTCGCCGCCGATCTCATCGCGCAGGCGGAGCACGACCCGCTGGCGCGCGCCATCTTCATCACGTGGAACACCCGGTTGGCGCGCGAGGTGGCCCGCGAGGTCGCGCTGCGCGCCCCCGTCGAGGGCCCGGCCGTCAGCGCCCTCGCGAACGCCGGCGCGATCGTCGTCACGCGCAGCCGCGCGGCGGCCATCGAGCTGGCCGACCGGTTCGCCCCCGAGCACCTGGTGTGCGACGACGAGGCGGTGGTGGCCGGCGTGCGGGCGGGTGCCGTGTTTGTCGGACCGATGACCGCGCAGGCGGCCGGGGACTACGCCACCGGATCGAACCACGTGCTGCCGACGGGCGGGGCCTCGCGATTCCGCGGCGGCCTGAGCGCCGCCGACTTCGTCCGCGTCCACAGCGTGCAGCGCCTCACCGCCGCGGGGCTCCGGCGGATCGCGCCCACGGTCGTTGCGCTGGCGGAGGCCGAGGGACTGCGGGCGCACGCCGAGTCCATCCGGGTGCGGCTGTGACGACCCACGAGTACGTGCGGCTGCCGGATCCGGGCGACGGGTTGCGCCTGCACCTCAACGAGAACACGGCGGGCTGCTCGCCGCGCGTGCTCGCGGCGATGCGCGCGGTGTCGGCGCAGGAGGCCGCGTGCTATCCCGACTACACGCGGCTCCACGAGGCGTGCGCGGCGCACCTCGGCGTGCCGGTCGAGCAGGTGCTCGTCACCAACGGCCTCGACGAGGGGATTCACGGCGTCGCGTTCGGCTGGCTGCGGCGGACCGAGGACGGCCGCGCGCGCACCGCGATCGTCGTGGAGCCCGCGTTCGACATGTATGCGGCCTGCGCGGAGGCGGCCGGCGCGCGCATCGTGCAGGTGCCGCCCGGGCACGACTTCGCCTTCCCGCTCGACGCGACGCTCGCCGCCATCGGGCCCAGCACCGGCGTGGTGTACCTCACGAGCCCGAACAACCCCACCGGCATTCCCGTGCCCCGCGAGGCGGTGCCGGCCATCGCGGGCCGGCTGCCGGGTGAGGCCGTGCTGTTCCTCGACGAGGCCTACGTGGACTTCGCCACGTCGAGCTTCCTCGCCGATCTCCCGCACCTGCCGAACGTCGTGATAGGCCGCACCTTCGCCAAGGCGCACGGGCTGGCGGCGGTGCGCGCGGGGCTCGTGGTGGCCGCGCCGGACCTCATCGCCCGGCTGAAGCGCACCGTGCCGCCGTACGGCGTGAACGCGTTCGCGATGGCTGGCATCCTCGCGGCGCTCGACGATGGGGAGCGCCTCGCGTGGTACCGTGCCGAGGTCGCGCGATCGCGCGAGATGATCTACGCCTTCTGCGCGCGGCAGGGACTGACGTGCTGGCGCAGCGAGGCGAACTTCGTGCTGGTGCGCGTCGGAGAGGGGGCGCGTGCGGTGGTGGCCGGCCTGGCGGCGCGGGGCGTGTTCATCCGCGATCGCACCACCGAACCCGGATGCTCGGGGTGCGTCCGGATCACGGCGGGGGTCGCCGACCACACCGCGGCGTGCCTTGCGGCACTGGAGGCAGTACTGTGCGACGTGCGGTGATCGACCGGCGGACGACGGAGACGCAGATCGCCGTGCGGCTCGGGCTGGACGGACGCGGGCGGTACGAGGTGCGCACCGGGATCCGCTTCCTCGATCACATGCTCGAGCTCGTGGCGCGTCACGGC
>Ga0113563_10001469_pt1 | contig 13426 bp, 5 predicted proteins | sample Mud3Dept3metaG_FD_80117 | JGI IMG/M metagenome (GOLD analysis project Ga0113563, IMG submission 80117) | Freshwater wetland microbial communities from Ohio, USA, analyzing the effect of biotic and abiotic controls - Mud 3 Core 4 Depth 3... | ecosystem: Environmental > Aquatic > Freshwater >...
ACGGCACGGAAAATATTTTTCACGACGAACCGCGCGTGATGCTGTGCTCCACTTTCCAGCACCCGTACTACCCGTATTGCGGGGCCGATAGCGGCAACGAGCATATCATCAACGTGCCGCTTGCCGCCGGAAGCGGCGGGGAAGCATTCCGTGATGCCGTCACACGGCACTGGCTTCCCGCGCTGGAACGTTTTCAGCCGGAATTTTTGCTGATTTCGGCGGGCTTCGACGCGCATCGCGACGATGATATGGCGATGCTGAAGCTGGTCGAAGCGGATTATGCGTGGGTGACGGAAGTGTTAAAACAGGTCGCCGGAAAATTCGCGCATGGCCGCATCGTATCGGTTCTGGAAGGCGGATATGAATTGCCCGCGCTGGGACGGAGTGTGCAGGCGCATCTCAAGGGGCTTAGCGGCTTGTAATCTCCTGTAAATGAGCGAGGAATCGCTCACCCTACACGGCTGTCATTGTTTGTAACAATAACTGAGATACCCCGGCACGCTAACCGGAAATAACCTGTTTTTTCGTGTTGTTCCATGTTTTGCTTGCCAGCCAAGCTGTTATCTTGGCATTATGTGCAATGAGTCGAAATCGGTGCGATACGCGCATCAACCAGCGTGAGGGTAACGCCATGTCAAAACCAGCCAAAATCCGATTAGTCAGCAACGACGACGGGGAGTATATCGCCGAGACATTAGCCATTCAGGAGGCGCGGGCGCGCTTGGAGGCTGAAACGGAGGCGAATCTTTCCGCCCAGGCGCGCGTTCGCGCCGAAGCGCATGCGCGGGCGGTGGCTGAAGCGCGCGCACGAACCGAGATTGATCTGGCTGCGCAGATTGAGGCCAACTGTCTGGACGTGGTTAAACACGCCGAAATGGTGAAAGTCAAACTTGACGCCGAGAAAAAACTGGCCCGTGAATTGCAGGAAAAATTGGCTGCCGAGCAGCGTCTCCAGGAAGAAAATCAGGCAAGGTTGCGAGCCGAACAACAGGCGCAAGAGGAATTGAACCAGCGTTTCGAGCACGAACAAATCGTGCGCGCTGCAGCCGAAAGCAAGTCCAGATCGGAACGTGAATTGGCGGCACTGATCGAGCAGCAACGCAAAGCGGAACACGATGCCCAACTGCGCGCCGAAGCAGAAATTCATTATATGCAGATCGCCATCTCCGAAACCATGGCGCGTGCCGAGCGGGCCAGAGTGGAGCGCCAAGCGGCCGAACAGGAGCAAAAGAACCACGCGGAAGAAAAATTGAAGCTCGAGTCCCATTTGAGGGACATGGCTATACAGCGGGCGGAAAGCGAAGCCGAGGAAGCGCGCTTGATGCAAAATCGGGCTGAAGTCGAGCAACGTGAACTGGAGCAGAGAAACAGACGTGTCGAAGCGGAGCTGCGTGCCACTCAGGCAGCGGAAAATCGCGCCAGGATGGAACAGGATTTCGCGAAGCTCGTTTTGGAAAAGGAATCGACCGATAAGGCTATTGCGCAAGCCGTGGAAGAAAAACTCGCCAAAGAGCAGCAGGCAGCCGCGCTGGCGAGTTCCAAACTCAAAGCCGAGCAAGCCGCAGCTGATGCCGCAGATGCGCGGTCGCGTGCCGAGGCGCTGGCGGTTAGTGAAATCGAGGCGCGGCTTGCCGCGTATCGGGATGCCGAGCAGGCCGCACAGGCGCGCGCGACTGCGGATCGGGCTGCCGCAGAGATTGCCGTGCAACGCAAACTTGCCGAGGATCAGGCCAGAGCCGATGCTGAAGCAAGCGAACGCTACGAACGTCTGGCTTTCGAGGTGGCACAGAAGCATGCTGAAGCGGCTGCTGCTGCCCGGGTTGCAGCTGAACGAAAAATTCATGCCGAGCAGGAAGCTGCCGCGTTATTGCTGGCCCAGGCCGATACCGACAAAAAAATATTGCGCGAACAGGAGGAGGCCAACGCTTCGTTGCGCCAGTTGGAACAGGAGGCGAAGGATCGCTTGGCTGCCGAAACCATGGCCAATCAGGCTGCTGCACATAATCTAAAAGCGGAGATGGATTTAGCCGAGCTTGCGCAACAATGTGCCGAAGCAGAATTGAAGGCGGCTCATGAGCTTGATATGAAGTTGCAGGCAGAAGCCCAGGAGATCGCGGCGGCCAATGAGCGCGCTGCCGCTTTGCAAGAGGCGCGCCGTATCGCCGAGCAAAATACTGAAACCGAGAAGCGCACGATTGCCATGATCGAAGAGCGTATGGCCGCCGAATTGCGCGCCATCGAGGTAAATAACGAGCGCATCAAGCTTGAAGAGCGCGCCAAAGATGCGATCGAGGCCGAGAAAAAGTTGAGCGAGCAAGTGATTCTGGATGCGCAGAACTTGGAGCGGGCGACTATGCGCGCCATAAATATAGCTAAAGCTCGCGCCGAGGCGGAAAGCAAAGCAACCAAGGTTGAGGAAGAAAAAATTCGTGCCGAGGCGCTTGCAGTTGTTGCTTTCAGCAAGCAGATTAGCGATGCGGAACAGGCGCGCGACTCGGCGATGATGCGCGCGGAGAACATGGCGAAGTTGCGTGTCGAGGAAGAGAGTAAAGCTGCAGCAGCGGAGCAGGAACGCCTGCGCCGCGAATCGCAGGCGGCAGTTGTGGCGCGCAAGCGCGGCGAAGCTGCCGAGAAGGCCGCTTCAGTAGCGAGACAGCGCGAACAGGTCGAAGCACAGTTGCTTGAACAGCAGCAGCAGCATATCGAGCAGGAGCGTGAATTATTGGCGCAGGCAGCCCAGCGCCAGGAACTGGCGGCAGAAGCGAAACTGTCTACGCAGGCGCGTGCCGAAGCCGAGCGTCTGGCGGTACAGGCCGAGCAGGATAAAGTCGCGGCTGAACGGGCGGCCCTGGAGCGCGCCAAGGAAATTATCGAGGCAGCCAAGAAGCAGCGCGAGGCAGTAGCGCTGTCTGTTGTAGAAGCCGCCGAACAGCGTATTGCCGAGGAGCGACAGGCTGTCCAGGCGGAGCAGGCACGGCTTCAAGCCGAGCAGGCTGCGCAGGATGCAGCGCGTGAACGGTTATCAGTTGCACAACAGGCAGAACAGGCCGCATTGCGCAAACATGAGGAAGAAACAGCATTGCTGGCTCAGCAACAGGCGAGACTGGAAGTCGAACAGCGGGTGCTGGCCGAAATTGAATTGAAGGTAAAGTCTGAAGCGCAAGCCATCGCGGCATTGGAAGGACGCGGAATCGTCGAGCAGCGTGCCCGCGAAGCGGCGCAAAACAAAGCAGTATTGGAAAAAGAAAAAATACTGGTCGAGCAGCAATGTGCAGAGTTGGATGAGCAGGAGAGCAAGCGGCTTCGCGCGGAAGTCGAGGAATCGCGGGCCAAGCTGGCCGCGCTTCAATTGATGGCGAGCCTGCGCAAGAAAAAGAAAGTTGTCCGGTTGGCGAAAGGTGTTGGGCTGGTTTCGGCTATGGCGGCATTCATCGGGCTTTCATTGCAGTTGTTTCATTCACAGGAATCAGTCCAAGTGCAGCCTGCCGGAACTAAGCAAACAGTTCGTACAGCTATGAAGCCGGCAGACAATAAGGCTGTTGCCCCGGTTCTGGGCGGATCAACAAGTGAGCAAATTCAACCGGACACATCACTGGTTCTCGGTGGCTTGAAGATGAGCGATAAATTAGGGAAAAAGGATTAGCGTGGCGGGTGCATGCAGCAGGTTTTGCTTCCTCGTTCAACAATCAAAATAAATTACTTACTTCAGATTGGCTTCCGAAGAGGCAGGCATAAACGGAATGTACTGCCGCTGCCAGGAGTGGAGGTAACTTCAGCATATCCTCCGTGGGATATGGCAATCCAGTTAATCAAGTAAAGGCCAAGGCCTGTACCCCGGATTTTGCTCCCGTGTTCCCCCCGGATGAATTTTTCGATAAAAATACGCTGTTGTAGCTCAGGGGGGATTCCCGGCCCCTGATCAGTCACTTCGACGCAAAGTATGTTTGCATTATCCTGCACGATACGCAGTCCGATATCGCTGCCCGGTGGAGAATATTTGATCGCGTTGTCAATGAGGTTGCCGACCGCAATGCCGATTAAATGCCAGTCTGCCTGAAGTACGGCATCGCCGTCCCATGGGGTATAGCAAATGGAGCGGTCATGGTTTGCCGCAAGCGTGTTCGCAAGATCCGTGCAGAAATTATTGAGGTCACCGGTTTGCAGTTCCAGTTCATTGTCTTTGGTGTTGAAGCGGTCTTCGTCGAGAAATTTGTTCATCAGGACGGCAAGTTGAAGCACCGCCCCCATAATTTTCTTGATGCGCGGCTGCCAATCGGGTTGTTCGGATTGTGCCAGTGCGTTAAGCATTTGCGCAGTATTGCCGATTACCGCGATCGGGCTGCGGATTTCGTGAGCCATCAGGGCTAAAAGATTAGCTTGGTTTTCCCTGCTATTTTTTTCCTGCTGAAGTGAAACTTCCAGCATTTCCTTGGCATCGCTGAGCTGGCGGGTGCGTTTCCTGATTTCGTCTTCCATCCAGTTGTGCGTTTTGTGGACTGCCTGGCGCATAGCCTGAAATTGCGTAGTCAGTTGCCCAATTTCGTCGCCGCTTTTCTCGGTCGGGGCGGCTGCATAATCTCCCTGGCGAATGCGATCGGATGCTGCGGTAAGCACGGCAACGGGCCTCAACACCAGTCTGCGCAGAAATAGTAAAAAAATTGCCATAAGGGTGAGCGCAACCATTCCAATCGTCAGCCCCATTTCCAGAAAATCATGCAGCGGCAATAGCACAGACAGATCGAGCAGGGTGATGTCGTACCAGCCAACTTCCTGCAATGCCACAACACCGGCCAGATAGCGTTTCCCATTTATCTGCAAAAATTTGGTGGCTACGGACGAACTGCCATGCGCGAGTTGGTTGATAGCCTGCCGTATCCAAGCGCTGTCTTCCTGTCTTTCCAACAGCAGGTCGATCGAATGCTGTTGCTTGCCAGACTTGGTGATGCTGGAGAAATCAATATAGCCGATATCGCGGTAAATCTGGATTGCCGCGTTGTGGTCGACAAAAAGGTTGGTTACACCGGGCTGGGGAAGATCGGCCACATTGCGGATAAAGTCGGTCAGATCCAGCCCGGTTCCCAGCACCCCCAGCACCTTGTTGCCATCGCGCAACAACACATTGATCCAAACCTTGGTCACGCCGAGGGGGAGGTCGGGATTCACATTAATCTGATAATTCTCGCCGTTTTTAATTGTGGCATAGAACCATGCATCTCCCGGTTTTGCCGGATCGAGCGTATAGCGCAACTGTTTCCCCGCGTATTGGCTGCTGGCATCGTTGAAGTAATAATGCCCGGACTGTGCGAGCGCCAGAAAATAGCTGCCATCCTGAAAATGCTGGCGAAACTTCTCTATTTCCACCATTGCCTGCTCAAGCAGTTGCGGGTTCTTTTCATTTTTTGCCCACTGTTTGATAATGGCGCTGTCCGCCATCTGGCGCGCAAGCGCCACTTCCCGGATGAGGGGTTGCAAGGTGCGGGCTTTGTCGTAAAGCACCTGCTTTTCTGCAAAGCGCGCACCGATGCGCTCCACCATCCGTTCGGCGACGCTGTTGAATACAACCCAGATTACCAGCGCAAAAAATAGTGACGATGCTCCAAAGACCAGTAGAAATCGGGTTTGCAAGTTAAGCTTGGTAAAAAATAGTTGCACGTTATGCAGACGGTTGCGTAGATTGAACATAAAATTGAATTTCCTGATCTGGAGTGTCAAACACAAGGTGGCTTTATGACGCGCATTATCGTAGTAGAAGATGATATTGGACAACTCGAAGAGCTGGTTTCCTTCCTCAAGTTTTCCAAACATGAGGCGCGCGGTGTAGTGGATGGCATCGAACTCGAAAATTGTTTGTCAGAATTCAGTCCAGAAATAGTGCTGCTTGATTATTGTCTCCCGGGAGAAACAGGTGCCACGCTGGCCGAGCGGTTGCGCGAAAGGTTCGGCACATCCATCGGCATTGTTATGGTTACGGCGCTTAACCGGGGGTCTGACCGCATCGAGTGTCGCCTTGCAGGGGCAGATAATTATCTTGTCAAACCGATCAATTTTTTCGAGTTGCTGGCGCTTATTGACAACATGTCCCATCGCCTTAATTCGCTGCCGAACATGGATCAAACGTGGAAACTGTTGCCGACTCGATCCGAGTTGATGCCGCCCCAATTGCCGGCTATCACGCTGACCAACTGGGAGTTGTTGCTGTTGCAGACAATGGCAGACGCAGATAATCAGCAGGCGGATCGCGACACCTTGATCAAGGCTCTGGGCAAGGACCCGTCACACTATGACCCGCGCGCGCTCGAAACCAGCATGAGCCGATTGCGGCGCAAACTGCCGAGTTTGGAAAACGGAAGCAATCCGTTGCAAACATTGCGTGGCGTAGGTTACAAATTTATTCGCCCACTGGTTGTGGCGCGGTAGTCCTTACGGCAGTTCATCAGGACAAATGCTTTTTTTAGGGTTAAAGGAATTTGCTTCGTTCTTCCTACAGACGATCCGGTGAAACAGATGAATTGTCAGTATTTGTCAGCTTATGTTTGTTGTTTATTGATAGTATTATTTATGGCGCACTTGCAAAACTTCGCATGTGAGCAAAACGTGAGCATTTGAAGGCGAAAAAAGTGGAGTAAGGGCGAACATATACTGGCAAAATGCGTACAAGTTCCAGCCTGAATTTTTTCGATAGCCAAATCGCGGTTGCTCACGATGATAGAACATGATCCCCTCTAATACACACATTAATCTTCGCTCCGCCGTTAAGAATCTGGATAGCTTGCCGGCTATGCCGCTCATCGCTCAGAAGCTGCTGGCACTCAAACTGGATACCGTCAGGGGTGAGCAGGAAATGCAGTTCCTTATCACGCAGGACACCCTTATTTCAGCCAAGATCATCGGCTTGGCAAATTCGCCCATGCTGGGCACTTCCAGAAAGGTCACTTCTGTCAAAGATGCCGCTCTGGTGTTGGGGCTAGCCCGTATCCAGTCGGTGGCTATGGGCATTGCCATCATGTCGCTGATGAAAAAACCGCCGGGACGCTTCAAAGTTCAAGATTTGTGGTTGCACAATCTGGGCGTTGCCTTTGGCATGCTCGCAATCACTAGCGCTATGCCAGCCAAGATCCGCCCGCAGGAAGACCAGACGTTTCTTGCCGGAATGTTGCACGACATCGGTTATTTGGTGTTGGCCTATCTCGACAGTGCGCGTAGCGATGCGCTGCACGACCAACTGGCGAGCCAACTCGACCGGCCGGCATTGGATATTGAGCGGGAATTGCTGGGTGTCACTCACGATGAATTAGGTGCCGAATTGGCTTTAAGCTGGAACTTGCCGGAAGAAATTGTTGCGGTGTTGCGTTACCATCACACGCCGGGCTTGGCAATGGATTCGGTTGGGCAGCCACTGGCACGCATTGTTCATCTTGCCGAAAAACTGCTTACCTCTTTTGGTATGCACGAATATATTGTTCCCACAATTTCCCCAAATGATTGGCAAGAGTTGGGAATAAACCCGGACAAAGCCGACGAAATTGCCTCAAATGTGGTTGAGCAAGCCGAGCAAGCGATCCAGTTCGTCAACAACTTTAATTTGAAGTGAAGCCCTTGTGATGATGCTTCGGCGACGGATTTCTTCAGTGTAGAAATCCGTTTCTGCCATTTGATTCAGTTAAATTGCGTCAGGGGGATTGCTTGCGTAGTATTCGCAGTGCAAAACCAAACTATTATTCACACTAACGAGCATAGCAAGTTGCCACCCCTGATAATGAAACTCGTCATGCCCGTTTCCCACTATCCAAATCCCCCTCGCTGCGCGAGTTTCACGTTAAGGATTCGTTTGATCTCCCGTTATCTCGCGATAGCTCTGTTTGCTTGCTTGGCATCCCCGTTTGCATGCGCCGTCGGAATAGGCGAACTCACCCTGAAAAGCCATCTGTTTGAGCCGCTGCATGCACAAGTGGAGTTGCAGCTAGGGCAGGGCGAAGCGATTAACGATTCCTGCTTGTCGTTGTCTGCGGCAGAATACGAGGAAGAATTTTTTCCGACCGGTTTGACTGTCTCGCTCGATTCATCCCGGCGCATAGCTGTGATCAGAACGCGCAAACCGTTTATCGAGTTGTTTGCGATATTCCGCTTGAAAATCCAATGTCGCGACATGGGCAGTGTTTCCAAAACATTGACCTTGCTACCCGAGTTTGGACCGATTTCAGCAGCGCGGGCTGCGGCGGCATCAGCACAGGATAATGCCAGGGAACCAGACTCTGTTGCGGGTCAAAATGGGCGCGTGCGCGCGTCCCAGCAGCCTGCCGAGCAGGAGGCAGTTCCGCTATCGTCTTCCGGCAAGTTGGCAGCAGACCACGCGAACCGGGAATCTCAGTCAAGATTGACATTATCGGGAGGGCCGCTTGACCTGTCACGTATCCGCAATGCCAAAGAGTTAAAACGCGAACTGCTTGCGCTACAGAAGTTGTTCGATGAGGACGACCAGACTGCACGACTATTGACCGTGCAAAATCAGGTTAGTCAAATGCAGGAGGAACTAAAAACAATCAAGCAACAGCTCGGGCTGCCAGAGCTTAAAGGTGCCGCATCGGTGGTCGCGGATACGCACCGTGTCAATCTGCCAGCCGTATCGCAACCCGCAATCGGTCAGGTTTGGCGTACCGCGCTGATCGCGCTAGGTCTGCTGGTTGCGATATTGCTCACATGGCTGGGGTTGCGCTATGTTGCGCGGAGAAAATCCCAAGTCCGGCAGCCAGATATTTCAACAGTGGCGATTCGCGCACAGCACGAGCTGCAAATCTTAAACCATGTTGCCAATGCCCAAACGCCCCTCAATCCAAATAGCGATGCGCAAATGGCTCATGCCGTTAACCTGCCTTATTCCAAGCAAACGGATTTGTCGGCAAAAAAACCAAGAACAATCAGCGAAGCAGAAAGTGAAGTAATGGAAGAGGCCGAGCTCTACGCAGTCCACGGGCATGCCGATAAAGGGATCAAAATATTGCAGGAATTTGTGGGACAACATCCGACCAGTGAAAAGGCCTGGATATTGTTGCTGTCTATCTGTTCATCGCGCGGGCAAGCGAAAATGTTTGAGAGTGCCGCGCGTAAGTTTTTGTTGCATAACAAGAACAGTACTTCATGGGTAGCCATACAGGCGCTGGGACGGACACTTGACCGGGAAAATCCGCTGTATCTCGATGAAAATAATCCGGGTGCTTCCGTTCCGTTGTTGCCCTATTTCTCCCAGAAAAAACATCGTTTGATCGGAGATATTCTGGTTGAGCTTAATTATCTGTCGTCCCGGGATATAGAAAATCTTTTGAAAGATTTTGATCCCAAACTGCATGGACGTTTTGGTAACTATCTGGTGATGAGCAAACAGGTCAGCTACGCCCAATTGGGTGAAGCCTTGATGAAACAGCAGGCGGACAGTACCTCTCTTCAGTCAGATTCACTGCCTACTTTGCAGCAGATGGAGGACTTGCTCAAGGATTTCAATCCACAGCGTGATGGTAGCGTGGAAGAATTTTTAATGTCGCGCAAAATTTTAATGCCGACTACTGAGGGTGCCTCTAAGCACGTCGTGAAAGCTACTGGACCAGAGTCGCAGGTATTGAGCCTTGCTGAATAAATTATAGTCTGATACAGAGCTCAAACAGCAATGACCGTGAATCTGGGGATGGTACGAGTTGTCAGTATTTGTCAGCCTACTGCTGCTGTTTATTGATAGTATTCTTTCAGAAGAAAATCATGCAAACGGTTTGACCGTCGCCGCTGCGGAGCTAGTTGTTTCACCAGCAATTCCATCAGTGCGAGGGAACGATAGCGTAAGGCCGATCCGTTCGAATTTTGATCAATATATTTACCCATAAATCTGGCGGACTTGCCTGGTAAGTACACTCGTCCAGCTTCTGCTATACTCACTGCAAGTAATCAGCTAACATGTAGCTATAACCCTTTAATAAAGCTGATTTTTTATGTTTTCGGAAGATTGAAATCTGCTCTGTCATGATTGCAATTTTCAAATGTAAACTATGCGGATTGTTTAAATTGCATGCATCGTATCCTGGTAATGAAACGAAACTTCAGACATGATTTTTGCGCTATTACCCAAGATTGTTTACAAAACCCCTTCATACACATGGGGTTACGGGCTTCAATTGGAATGTGCCTGCAAGCGGTTGAGCGCACGGGCAGGATCGTCGGCGGGCAGGTAAATTGACGTATTCAGAATATCTTCAGTTTTTTGGTTTGCGGAATTTGCGGAACCTTGCGTTCGTGGTGCCGTGTTTGTTGTTGGCTGGTTGTGCGGCAAAACGCGATAACTACGATGTGCCTGCGCTCAACCTTCCCAAGCAATATGCAAAAGCTCCACCGGTTGTCGATATCGTTAATTCCAAAAATACTGCTACCTCTTCAACAAATGCGGCTACTCCCTCAACTTCGGTGCCGTTGACACCGGTTGCTGCGTCGCCGTTAAGTGCGGCGCTGGCTGAATGGTGGCGTCTGTTGGGAAGCCAGGAACTCAACGGTTTAATGGATCGCGCGCTGGCAAACAATCCCGACTTGAGGATCGCGACGTTGCGCATTGCGCAAAGCAGGGCGCGGCTGGATCAGTCGGGATCCGCTAAACTTCCGACGATCAGCATTCCAGTCCAGTCTAAAAATGAATACCCGGATCTGGGCATCGGCAGAGCCAACCCGAACGGCAACAGCAAGTCGCGCACTACCCACCAAATCAGCCTCAGAGGCGACTGGCGTCCCGATCTTTGGGGTGAGACCGCATCGTTGTACGAATCCGCCGATTTGCAGTTATTGCGCGCAACTTACCAGCGCGATGATAAGCAAAGAACCATGGTTGAAAATGTGGTTGTCACTTACTTGGAGTACCTTTCGCTCAATGATCGTTTGAGGGTCGCGCGCGAAACCGAACAATCGCTGGGCGAAATGCTCGTGTCAGCGGGGGAGCGCCTGACAATAGGCGATGCCACCATTACGGAAATTGAGCAACAGAAGGTGGCGGTTTATTTGGTCAAGGCCACTATTCCGGTGCTTAGCCAGCAACGCGAAGTCGTGCTGAATCGTTTGGCTTCTCTGGTCGGTTCAGCGCCGGAGGCGCTGAAGCTTTCCAACAGTGGATTTAACACGGTAAAGTTTCCGGCGGTGCTTCCCGGCGTGCCATCGGCATTGTTGTTGCGCAGGCCTGACGTGCGTGCGGTGGAAGCGCAACTGTTGGCGGCCGATGCTGACATTGATGTTGCCCGTGCACGGGTGCTGCCGCCGCTGGATCTGACCGCGCAGGTAGGTTACGGCAGCACGCACATGTCGAAGTTGTTTTTGCCGCAGGCGCTATTCTGGAGCACTATTGCCAATCTTTCGGCGACCGTATTCGACAGCGGTAAACGTGCCAAGGAAGTGGAATTCGCCCAGGCTGTGCACGAAGAGCTGCTGGAAACTTATGTGCGCGTGATTTACGACGCGGTGCGCGAAGTCGATGATTCGCTGAGTGCGATCAGTTTCATGGGTAAGCGTCTGGATGCGCAGGGCGTAGCGCTCGATTCTTCGCTGCGCGCGTGGAATTTCAGCCAGGAAACCTTTATGGCCGGGGCGGTGGATTATTTGGTGGTGCTGGATACGCAACGCACCTATCAGCGCAACCTGGACGATTGGTACAACATTCGCATGGAGCGCTATCGCGGGCTGGTCAGCCTGTTCGGTGCGTTGGGCGGAGGCGTACCCGGCGGTGATGTCATACCGGGAGATGGAGCGCGGCCCGCGCCGCTGCCGGACGAGGTCGATTATGGCGCGGTTCTGGCTGAGGTAGATGCGACACCGAAAACCGGAATTAATGTCGCCCAAAGCAACGCTGGCGGGCTTGCCTTGAAAAATCCCATGGGCGTGATGTTCACTGCCGCTTTGCCGGGCAGGACTCAGATCAATGGAGTAGATTGGCACGGGAGTTCGTTGCGTAGCGGTCATTGGCTGGTGGAGCTTTCCGGAGTGTATGACCGTGGTGCGGTGTTACCTGCTTGGAGGGATTTGCGTGCCCGGTTTTCCCAACAGTTTGAGAAGTTGACTTTGCTCCCGCAACGGCAAGGGCAAGTGAATGCGGCAGGCAAAGAGCGCGCATCCTGGTTCAGGTTGTTCATCGCAACATTTCCCGACAAAAACAAGGCCGAAGATTTATGCGCAATATTGCGTGCCGAACAGCAACGCTGCGCGGTTGTACCGTCGCAATCGTTGGTGGGGAAAGGCGATTTTATTGCGTCATCTGCACCGATAAAACCTGGAAGTGTTGCCGGAAGTGCTGATGTCGGGGCTGGCGCGGCAGCCCATACGGCGGATGTAGCCTCGTCAGGCAAAAATGACAGAGATGTGTATCTATCGAATGATCGCCCGGATACGGCGCGAGTGTTGACTCAGCCCAAAAGCCCGACATCAGCCGAAGCGGCGCAAGTGAATACGGAGAAGAAAGTCAAAGTCGAGGCGGACGCATCAACGCCAGCAGCGCAACAGAAAGCCAAGCATGAGGCGGATGCAGTTCAGCTACCGGGCATTCAAGTAACGGATGCCAAGGCTGCAAAAATCAAGACTGTTGAAGAAGCCCAAGCCGAAATGGTGCAAGCGAATACCGAGAAGAAACTCAAAGCCGATGCGGGCGCTTCAGCGCCAACGGTGCAACTGAACGGGCAAGGCAAAGATGCCGCCCCTGATGATGAAACCCGCCATGCCCGTTCCCCTCTCCCCAACCCTCTGGGTGAAACAACTAGCCATTCGACTAGGCTGCAAACGACCGCAGCCAAGTCGCTGGTTATCCCGCAAGCGGGCGAGGGAGCAAACGAACCGCTGCGCGAGTTTCAAGTTAATGCAAAGCGGGAAGTGGAAGCTGTTCAATTGCCCCTCAGTTCACCGGAACTACTGGTTGAGCGCTGGATGAAGGACTGGGCAAATAGAAATGTGGAAGCTTACCTATCACACTACGACATCGGGTTTCAGCCGGGAGACGGGGATGATCGTGAGGCATGGGAAGCCAAGCGCCGCCGCAGAATTGGTGAAGCGGCCTCAATCAAAGTGCGCGCTGAAAATTTGAAGATTGTGCGGCAGAACGAATTGATGGCGACAGCGAGTTTTGTGGAAACAATTGAAGTGGGCAGCTATAAAAAGTCTGCGCGGAAGCAATTGGTGCTGGTTCGCAGGGATCGGGATGGTGAATGGAAAATATGGGAGGAGCGGGAGGAAACCAAGGCCGAATCATTGCGCTTCAAAGCAGAAGAGCAAGCCAGAGTAGCAGCGGAAGCCAAGGCCGAAAAAATCAAGGCCATGGAAGAGGCGCGCGCCGAAGCGGCGCGTGTGATGGCGGCGAAAAAAGCCAAAGCTGAGGCGGAGGCACTGGCGACAGCGGAACTAAAGGCTAGGCAGGAAGCGGAAG
>Ga0113563_10001470_pt1 | contig 13424 bp, 12 predicted proteins | sample Mud3Dept3metaG_FD_80117 | JGI IMG/M metagenome (GOLD analysis project Ga0113563, IMG submission 80117) | Freshwater wetland microbial communities from Ohio, USA, analyzing the effect of biotic and abiotic controls - Mud 3 Core 4 Depth 3... | ecosystem: Environmental > Aquatic > Freshwater >...
GCGCGTTCACCACCGCCGCCAAAAGCAGGCAGTTCGAGATCAATCGACAATCCTTGCGCATCGTTGCCGATCAGGACGGTCACCGTCCCCGGTGCATCCGCAATCCTGGCCTGCACGATGAACAATCCGGCCACCGGTGCGTTCGCTACGAACGGCGCCAGGCCGCTGATCACCCAGCCGTTGCCGTCGCGCTCGGCGACCACTTCGGGCGTACCCGGAATGTCCGCAGCCGCCGGCATGGCCTGGTGATAGCTCCAGCCACGCTCGGCATCATCGTCGCGGGCGATCAGTGACAGGTGATAACGGTCATTGGCTTCGAATTTGGGCAACCAGCGCTGGCGCTGTCCGTCGCTCATCGCATCATGCACCGCACGCGCCAGCAGGGCCGTCTCGCCCAGCACCATGGCCAGATCGACATCCCCGGCGGCGATTTCTTCCAGCAACACGCAGCTCGTCAGCAGATCCGCCCCCGCGCCACCCGCTTCTTCGGGAAGCGCCAGACCGCGCAGCCCCATTTGCGCCAGCTGGTCGAGAAATCCGGTCATCAGCGGTTTCTCGAACGGCTCGAGCCGCTTGGGATCGATGGCCGCAGGTCTGACTTCGCGATTCACGAAATCGCGAACGGCATCACGAAACTCGATCTGCTCAGGCGTCAACTGCAGGTTGTACATGAATTTCCTTTCCACTGCGGAATATCACTATGCTGAACAAGGGGTCGGAAACCGCAAGGCGGTGGCATTCAGCACACCCGCAGGCTCCTTCATGCGTCCGGATGGTTGTTTTTGTTCCGGCTCGCCTGCAGATGATGCCCAAAACCCGCCACAGCGGCAACCGGGGCACTCCGCACCACGATACGGACGTCACTACGCGTAGCGCGATCAGCATTCAGATCAGGCCGCGGGCAATGCCACCGTCGACCAGGATCGACTGGCAGGTGACATAACTGGTCTTGTGCGAAGCCAGAAACGCCACCATCGGCGCGATCTCCCCAGGCTCGCCAAACCGGCCAAGCGGAATCTCCTGGGCAAACTCGCGCACGATCTCCTCCGGCGGCACGCCCCGCTCCGCCGATAGTTTCTCGATGCGAGTGGTCCACAAAGCGGTCATCGTGCGTCCGGGAGATACCGAATTGACACGAATGTTGTAGGGCTGGAACTCGACGCCCAGCGTTTTCACCAGTGCGATCAGCCCCGCCTTGTGCACGTTGGATACCAGCTGATGCGGATAGGGCATGCGCGGCCCGGCGGCGCCGAGAATGACGATGCGCCCGCCCTTCACGGACTTCTTCAGCAACTCCAGCGCGGCACGGATCACCCGCACCGTACCCATCACATTGAACTCGTAATTCGCATACCACGCCGCATCGTCGAGTTCCTCGAACAACGCGCGCTGGCTGCCGCCCACCGCGGAAACGAGGATATCCAGCCGGGGCACGTGCTGCGCCAGCCAGGCGTGCAATGCAACGACATCCTGCGCACGGGTCACATCGGCAGCGAACCAGCGCACGGCACGACCGCACGCCAACTCCAGGCGTGCCGCCGCCTGTTTCAACTTGTCCGGATTCCTCGAGCAGATCAGTACTTCGGCGCCTTCTTCGAGCAGCGCCTTGGCACTTTCGTAGCCAATGCCCTCGCTGGCACCGACAACCAGCGCCTGCTCACCCTTGATACCGAGATCCATCAGTCAACTCCCGAGGCTGAAAACAAAAGCGCAGACGCGAAACTCCCGCGTCTGCGCACAGTCAGTGCCGGCGGCAATGTGCCGTCTGACCAATTGCCTTACTCGACCTTGGCGCCAGTCAGTTTGATGAGCTTGCCGTATTTTTCGTGGTCAGCCTTGATCGTTGCATTGAACTGGTCCACGGTACTCGGCGAAGGATCAAGCGCCTGGTTTTCCAGACTCTTGATCACGTCGGGAATCGCCAGCACCTTGTTGATCTCGCTGTTCAGCTTGTCGATGACTGCTCTCGGCGTGCCTGTTGGCGCAAAAACACCGATCCAGGGACTCATCTCGTAACCCGGCACGCCCGAAGCAGCAAGGGTCGGCACACCCGGCAGCGCCTTGCTCGGCTTGGTCGAACCCAGCCCCAGGGGTCGCAATTTGCCGTTGCGGATGTGGTTGATGACGGTACCCACGGTAGCAAACGATGCCTGGGTCTCCCCGGCCATCAGCGCCGTGACCTGGGGTGCGCCACCTTTGTATGGCACATGCACGATATCAATACCGGTCATCGAAATCAGCAGCGCCATTTGCAGATGCGGTGCGCTGCCGTTACCAGATGATGAATAATTGATTTGTCCCGGTCGTGACTTCGCGAGCGCAATGAACTCCCTGGCAGTTTTCACCGGCAGCGACGGATGAACAGTCAGCACCCCTGGTTGCGCGGACAGCATGCCGACACCCGTAAAATCCCGGAGCGTGTCGTAGGCCAGTTTCCGGCCGTAGATATGCGCATTACCGACATGGGTCGTTGAATGGACCATGATCGTGTAACCATCGGGCGCAGCTTTGGCAACCACGTCGGCACCAATCGAACCGGATGCGCCAGCCCGGTTGTCGATTACAAATTGCTGGCCGAGCGCCTCCGACATCTTCTGCATGACCACGCGACCGACTACATCGTTGGAGCCCCCGGGCGGCCACGGAATGACCACACGCACGGTCTTGGCGGGATAGACCTGCGCCTGCACCAGAGCGGACCCGCAAAAGTTCACGGCAAGCGCGAAAAATGCAACTCTCAATAACGGTTTCAATGTATTTCCTCCGGGTTTTTGCCCCACGGACGAACGCCGCGGATCGGCAGATTATCCCCAAAATGAACTCTGCCTTCAACGCCGCAGACAGCAAAAGCCGGCGTCGAGCGGCGGCTGATCATATCGGGAATGTACCTTTTCAATCGACGCGCGCGCCAGTGTCCTTGATGAGCTTGGCATACCGGTCGTAATCGGATTTCAGTCGCGCCGCGAACTGCTCCGGGCTCATGAACATCGGATCCAGCGTCTGCGCGCTGAGTTTTTCGGTGACACCCTTGTCCTTCAGCGCTTTTTGGATTTCGGCGTTGAGGCGGTCGACGATGGGCTTGGGAGTGTTGGCCGGAGCGAGCGTGCCGACCCAGGCAATGAATTCGTAGCCCTTGACCGTCTCGGCGATCGACGGCACCTGCGGGAACTGCGCGATGCGCTCCTCCGAGGTCACTGCGACCGGGCGCAGGCGCTTGGAGTTGATGTGTGGAATCACCGAACCGACGGTGGCCGTCATCGCCTGCACCTCGCCCGAGGCAATCGCCACTGCGGCAGGGCCGCCACCCTTGTACGGCACGTGCACCATCTTGGTGTTGGTCATCGAATTCAGCATCGCCATCGCGAGGTGAACGAAACTGCCGCTGCCCGAGGAGGCATAGGTCAGCTCGTTGGGCCGCTTGCGACCAAGGTCGATGAACTCCTTGACGGTCTTCGCCGGCAGCGACGGGTGCACCACCAGCATGCCGACTTGGCGTCCCAGCGGCGAGACACCGACGAAATCCTTCAACGTGTCGTAAGGCACCTTCTTGTAGAGATGAGGATTGGACACGTGCGTGGTCGAATGCACCAGGATGGTATAGCCATCGGCAGGGCTTTTCGCCACCACATCGGATCCGACAATGCCGGAAGCGCCGCCGCGGTTGTCGATGATGAATTGCTGGCCGGTGTTTTCGGTCATTTTCTGCATCACGATGCGGCCGGCGATGTCGTTGGCTCCGCCCGGCGGCCAGGCAATGATCACCCGCACCGGCTTGGCCGGGTAGGTCTGAGCCACTGCAACCAGCGGTGCAATCGACAGCATGCCCAGGGCGATTCCCGTGACATGAATAATTTTTCTCATCATTTGATGATTTCTCCAGAATTGACGATTCGTGCCCCAGCGCACACCGACCGCGGATTATCGTTGAAAAACATCCTGCATTCCAATGCTGTCGAATGCGCAAGGGAAGCCACAGGCAAAACTTCTGACCGTCATGGCACGCGGATGTTCAAAAAAAGAACGTTGGCTGCCAGGTGCAAAAGAACATCTGGCAGCCCTTTCCAGGATTCGACCGTTGCCGCGCGTACAAAAAAATGCGCCCGCCCTCGCGGACGGGCGCATCCACCATTCAATCAATCGACGCGCGCGCCGCTGACCTTCACGACCTTCGCGTATTTGTCATAGTCCGACTTGATGCGCGCCGCAAATTGCTCCGGCGTCATGAGCATCGGATCCAGAGTCTGCGCGCTCAGCTTGGACGCCACGCCCGGATCCGCCAGCGCCTTGCCGATGCCTGCGTTCAGCGCGTCGACGATCGCCTTGGGCGTGCCCGCGGGGACGAAACAGCCGACCCATGCGGTAAATTCATAGCCCGGCACGAATTCCGCGATCGCCGGCACGTCCGGAAACTGCGTGGTGCGCTTGTCGGAACTCACCCCCAGCGGACGAACGCGCTTCGATTGCAGGTGCGGCGTCAGCGAACCGATGGTGGCCAGCATGGCCTGCGTCTCGCCGCCAACCAGCGCGGTTCCCGCCGGGCCGCCGCCCTTGTAGGGCACGTGGATCATCTTGAGGCCGGCCATTTCCGCCATCAGGGCCATGGACAGGTGCACAAAGCTGCCGTTGCCCGCCGAGCCATAGACGATTTCGCCGGGGCGCTTTTTCGCCAGCGCGACGAAGTCCCTGCCTGTTTTAACCGGCAGCGACGGATGCACCACCAGCATGCCTACCTGCCGCGCCAGCGTGGTCACCCCGATAAAGTCCTTGAGCGGGTCGTAATTGAGTTTCTTGTAGAGGTGCGCATTGGCGACATGAGTCGTCGACTGCACCATCGCCGTGTAGCCGTCTGCGGGGCTCTTGGCAACGATCTCCGAGCCGATCTGCCCGGCGGCTCCGCCGCGGTTGTCGATGATGAACTGCTGCCCCATGACGTCGGCGACCTTCTGGAACACGATACGGCCCACCACATCATTCGATCCGCCGGGCGGGAATACGATCACGACCCGCACGGGCTTGTCCGGATACTTTTGCGCGACTGCCGGCAGCGGCAGCGCGAACGACGCGGCGATCAATGCCAGTAAAACACCCATAACCGAGTTCATTAAACTCCTCCTTTTATTGATATGGTCTAAATGCCGGTTCCATTATGTGTGACAACCCAGCACACGATCAACCGTAATTTCCCGTGTTTTCACCCGCAGGATAAAATGGCATTGCATATCATCGTTTATTCATGCGCGTAGGCCGTTGATGTGGCAGCGCACAAATCCGGAGTAATTCCCCATGGCTCTGCCCCTTGAAGGCGTCACCGTACTGGATCTGACGACCGTGATGGCCGGACCCTACTGCACGATGGTGCTCGGCGACATGGGCGCCAACGTGATCAAGGTCGAAAATTTCCCTGAAGGCGATGGGTCCCGCCGCTTCGAACCCAAGGTCAACGGCGAGTCGTACTGTTTCGCCGTGCTGAACCGGAACAAGAAAAGCATCGGCATCAACATGAAGGACCCGCGCGGCAAGGCGATCTTCATGAAACTTGCGGCGACGGCCGATATCATCGCCGAGAACTTCCGGCCGGGCGTGGTCAGGAAACTCGGCATCGACTATCAGGCGATCAGCGCCTTCAACCCCGGGGTCATCTATGCCTCGATGTCGGGCTTCGGCCAGACCGGCCCTTACGGCCACAAGGGCGGTTTCGACATTGTCGCCCAGGGCATGTCCGGCATCATGATGATGACCGGCTATCCGGGCGGCCGCCCGGCCAAGGTCGGCATCGCGATGAACGATATCGCCAGCGGGGTCACCGCGCTGTATTCGATCCTCGGCGCCTACATTGGCAAGCTGAGGACCGGCAAAGGCCAGTATGTCGAGACTTCGCTGCTCGAAGCCGGCCTGGCGTGGACCCACTGGGAGTCCGGCGCGTATTTCGGCGGCGGTGAGGAGCCCCTCGCGACCGGCACCCGCCACCGCCGCTCAACACCCTACCAGGCCTACAAGACGCAGGACGGCTACGTCACCGTCGGCGCCAACAACAACAAGCTGTGGGCAAACTTCTGCAACATCGCCTGCAGCAAACCCGAATGGCTGACGGATCCGCGCTTCAAGGATCTGCCGTCCCGGCTCAAGAACATCGATGAGTTGGAGCAGGAAATAGAAAAAGTTTTTGCCACCCGGCCGACTGCGCACTGGGTCGAGAAACTCGACGCCGCGCAGGTGCCGGGCGGACCGGTGTACACCTATGCGCAGATCCTCGGTGACCCTCATATCAAGGCCCGCGACATGGTCGTTGAATACGATCACCCGAAAATCGGCCGCATGAAATCGATCGGCATCCCGGTGAAATCGAGCGGCGAACTGACGGCGATCCGCCGCGCCGCACCCTGGCTCGGGCAGCACACCGAGGAAACCGTGCGCGAACTCCAGTACCGGGACGCCGACATCGCGACGCTGTTTGCAGACGGCGTGCTCTACGACAAATACCGCGCCGCATAACCGGCGCGAACGGAGGACTTGATGTCAACTTCGTGGATGTTATTGCTGATTGCCGGCGTGCTGGAGGTGGTCTGGGCGATCGGCCTCAAATACACGGTCGGTTTTACCCGGATCGTGCCCAGCGTGATCACCATCGCGGCGATGATCGCCAGTGTCTGGCTGCTCGCGCTGGCACTGAAGGGGATCCCGGTGGGCACCGGCTATGCGGTATGGACGGGCATCGGCGCGGTCGGCACCGCAATCCTGGGCGTTGTACTGTTCGGTGAGCCGGCCACTGCGCTACGCCTCGCCTGTATCGGTCTGATTATCGCCGGCATCTTTGGCCTGAAACTGGCAGCGGGCGGCACCTGACCGGCCGCTGCCGGATCGAAGAGCCTCAGGAAGCGGCCGAGGCCTGCCTCATGATGTCTTCCCCCTGATCCATTACGCCCTCCAGCTCGCACTGGTTTTTACCGCGGGTCACTGTCAGGCTGCCGCTGATCTTGCCTTCCATGCCGCAGAAACGCTCGCGGTCGACGTCCCGGAACAGGAACTTCACGCTGCGCCGCACGTAGTCGATCAGGAACGTGCCTTTCTCTTCATTCAACGTAACCTTGGTCAGGCTGCCGGTGTCCTCCCAGCGACTCCAGGAGTCATCACGCACAATATGCACCGAACAGGTGCGCGGCTTCCATTTCGAGTAATAGGCAAAACTCTTCACGCGCCCCCCGACCAGCTCGACGGCAATCCGTGCGTGCTGGTCTTCAGTCCCCAGCTTGCAGGACAGTTTTTCCTGCTTGCCGCGCATCGGACTACCCTGCTGCTTCACCAGCGCCACGCTGTTGTGCACCCCCCCTTTGGCCGGCACAGCGGCCGGCTGCACCGGCATGTGCTGCTTTTTATAATGACTGACCACTCGATCCTGGGCCTTGGCGAGGGCTGCAGCATCTTTCCTGGCGAGTTCCGCTTGCTTCTTCATGACTTCCGCCGCCTTGGCGGGATCCGGCGGTGGCGGCTCCGGCAATTTGGCTGACGCCAGACCCGCCACACAACAGGCCAGGATGACCGGGATCAATTTCAAAGCTTGATTGGCATTCATAGGTCTCAGCGTTACTGACGGTTTATCGAAAGTTGACCGGGAGTTGCGAGTTATGGTCTTGTAACACACCGCCTGTTGTCAACACAGTGAATTCCTACCGCTTTTTTTTGCCCCGACACAGGAAATACCCATACATCGCGGGTTAATTGACCGCGGCACCCACATCCTTGACGACTTTCGCCCAGCGATTGTGCTCGCTGACCCAGAACTGGTGAAAATCCTCGGGTGATTTGCTGACGATGGCAGCCGCACTTGCAGTGGCCAGGCGGCGGATCACCTCCGCGTCCTTCATGGTCGTCACCACGGCCGGGAACAGCCGCTTCACCACCGCGTCCGGCGTGCCCTTCGGCACATAGACCCCCTGCCACGATCCGACCACATGGTCCGGAAATCCGACCTCCTTCATCGTCGGCGTGTCAGGCGCCACGCTGAGGCGTTCCGGCGCCACCACGGCCAGCAGCCGCATGCGCCCCTGGCGGATGTAGGGCAGCAGCGACGACGACGTCAGCATGGTCAGGGGTATTTCGCCCGCCGCAACCGCCAGCGAGGCCCCGCTGGCGCCGCCCTTGTACGGCACCATGGTCACCTTGATGCCGGCCTGCTGCTGGAACAGTTCGAAGGCGAGACGCGAATTGCTGCCGGCACCGGATGCCGAGAAATTCAGCTGGCCCGGGCGCGCCTTGGCAAAGGCAATCAGTTCCTTGATCGATTTCACCGGGATCGACGGATGCACCACCACCATGCCCGGCACATCAACGACCTGGGTTATGCCGACAAACGCATCCAGCGGCTTGACCTTGAACTTCGGAAACACCGAGGCGTTGATGGACATGGTGCCGATGTTGCCGAGCAGTGCGGTATAGCCGTCAGGTACAGCCTGCGCCGCCAGTTCGACGCCGATGTAGCCCGATGCACCGGTGCGATTGTCGATGATGATCTGCTGTCCGAGTTCCGCCCCCAGCTTGTCCTGGATGATGCGCGCAACGAAGTCCGACGCGCCGCCGGGTGCAAACGGCACGACCAGGCGCACCGGCCGTTCGGGATATCCGGCTGCCTGCGCGACGCCGGCCATCACCGCCACCGACAGGGCGGCACAAAAGATAACGCGTGATGCTCTCTGCATGCTGTGTTCTCCTCGATCTGGTCTTGTGGCCCGGGAGAACGGTGGCGCGATGACCCCGCCACGAACGGTTTCCCCGGAGATGCCCCGGCTGGTGCCGGGGAGGTTCGCCGTGTCTGTGCGCGGCTGAACCATGCAGAGTCTATTACAGGATCACGCGCTTGCACATCACAGGGCGGCGACTATGGCATCGCCCATCTGCGTGGTCCCGGCCTTGCCGCCGAGGTCGCCGGTCAGATGTTTCGCCTCGGCAATGACCCGGTCGACTGCCGCATCCATCAGCTGCGCAGCAGCCGTCGCCTTGGCATCATTGCGCGTGCGGCCCAGCCACTCGAACAGCATCTTGCCGGACATGATCATCGCGTACGGATTGGCGATGTTTTTGCCGGCGATGTCCGGCGCCGAGCCGTGGGTTGCCTGAGCCATCGCCTGGCGTTCGCCAACCACCAGCCCCGGCGCAAGCCCGAGTCCACCGACCAGCCCAGCACCTTCGTCGGTGATGATGTCGCCGAACTGGTTGGTGGTGACGACGACGTCGTACTGCTGCGGCTTCATCACCAGCTTCATCGCAAAACCGTCGATCAGCACTTCCTCGAACTCGACGTCGGGATAATCCCGGGCCACCTTGCGGCACTCCTGTGCAAACATGCCGCAGACCAGGCGGTATACCGGCTCCTTGTGCAGCGCGGTCACCTTCTTGCGCGTGCGCCGGCGTGCAATCTCGAAAGCCTCGCGCGCAACCCGGCTGGCACCTTTGCGGGTCACCACGCGCATGCCGATCGCGATATCGTCGTTGGGCTGGAATTCGCCGCTGCCGGCGAACACCACACTGCCCGATTGCATGCCCTCGGTGGTTTCACGCAGGAACACGATGTCGACATTCTTGTGGATCGACGGCAGGTTGGGGTAGGACTTGACCGGCTTGACGTTGGCAAACAGTTCGAACTTCTTGCGCAGCGGCGGGTTGATCCAGGTCGCATCGTTGCGCGGATAGGCGTTGTGCCCGATCGGACCCTGCACCCAGCCGTCCACGTGCTGCAGCGCATCGACGGTCAGCTGCGGCACGGTGTGGCCATGGGTCTGATGCCCGCGCCTGCCGATCGGCAGCGGCTGCCATTCGATCTGCAGCCCCGCTTTCACCGCGGCAGCCTTCATCACCTTGACGCATTCGGGCACCACTTCCAGTCCGATATCATCACCTTCGAGTATGGCTATCTTGAACAATTCACTGCTCCTCTGTTTGTTCTGGTCGCTGCCGGTGCCGGCGCGATCCGTCAGCATCGGGGAAATACGTTTATTGACCGGCCCTGCCGGTTGAGCCGTCGCGCACCGCGGCAGCGAGCAGCGGATAGGCGCTGGTGGCGTTGGGCGTGCCCAGCACCGGCACCCGGCACAGCCATTGCGGCCCGAGTTGGTTGATCGACGTGACGCCCATCAGGCCCATGGCCGTGCGCACTTCGATTTCCAGCAGTTCCAGCATGCGTGCCACCCCGGCTTCGCCGCCGGCGGAAAGTGCCCAGCCCAGCAGCTTGCCGACGCCGACCGCGCGCGCCCCCAGGCACAGCGCCTTCACGACATCGGTACCGCGCAGGATGCCGCCATCCATCAGGATCTCGGCGCGGCCAGCGACTGCCTCGACAACCTCCGCCAATACTTCGATGCTGCCCTGGGCATGGTCGAGCTGGCGTCCGCCATGGTTCGACACGTACACCACATCCGCACCATGTTCGACGGCCAGCACAGCATCCTCCGCGGTGGCAATGCCCTTGGCAATCAGCGGCAGCCCGACATGCTCCTTCATCCACACCAGATCCTTCCAGTTGAGGCTGGCCTGGTAGGACTGGTCACCGAAGCCTTCCTTGACCGGCAACTGGCTGACGATATCGCGCTCGCGCCGCCCGTAGTAATTGCGGTCCACGGTAACGCATAACGCGCCGTAACCTGCGGCCTTGACCCGGTCGAGTATCGCCTCGACCCAACCGCGATCACCGCGCACGTACAACTGAAAGATCAGCGGCCGCTGCACTGCCGCCTGTGCGGCCTCGAGGCTGGGCTTCGCCGCCGTGGCAATGAAAGCCGTCGTGCCGCGGGACACCGCGGCCCGCGCCACCGCCGGCCCGCCTTCGGCATGCACCTTGCCCAGAAAGCCCCCGACCGGTGCCGGAAATACCGGAAACGCCAGCGGTTGGCCAAGCAACGAGGTACCCAGATCGAAACTGCGCACATCGACCAGCACCCGCTGGCGCAGCGCCAGCGCATCGAGTCCGGCACGATTGCGCCGCAACGTCATCTCCGAATCGGCACCGCCGACCAGATGGTCCCACACGGCCGGTGGCAACTTGCGCCATGCTGCCAATGCGATCTGCTGCAGTGAATCGAACTGCGGTGCTGATTTGCCGCTTGCGGTTTTGGACTTCACTGCAGCGCGCGATTTCTTGCGCACCGGGGGCCGGGTAACACGTGTTTTGTTGCGGGCAACTGCCATCTGCGGACTCCCTCATCGGGTTAGCATGCACCAACCTGAAAGTTATAAATTGAATTTAAAAACAATAACTTATAGATATATGCATAATCCTACCTATTCTGCATGAAGCGCTTTTCCCAGTCTTCCACAGTGTCCAGGTCCAGCACTTCGTTGTATTCCTTCATGGTCAGCATGCGATCGCGCACGGCTTTGGTGTTGCCATCACGCCGGAGCGTGGCCAGCGCTTCCCGGATCGCAAAACCGGCCGCGTTGCGCGCCAGCCCGGGAAAAATCGCGATGCGAAAACCGAGCCGCTCGATTTCCGGCACCGTCAGTTCACCCAGTTTGCCGCCGCCGTCGATATTGACCAGGCAGGGCGCGCCGGATTCGGCAGTCACCCGTTTCAGGTCCTCGAGAATGACCGGACTGTTTTTCAGTTCGACGAACACCACGTCGGCCCCGGCCTTGCGGTAAGCCTGGCCGCGGCGGATGGCTTCATCCAGCCCCAGTCCGGTCGCCGCATCGGTACGCGCGATGATGATGAAATCCGGATCGCGCCGCGCCGCCACGGCGGCCTCGATCTTGCCGGCATGTTCCGCCAGTGACACCACCGGCCGCGACCCCGGCAGATGGCCGCAACGCTTGGGTGCAACCTGATCCTCGATGTGAATCGCCGCGACACCGGCGCTTTCGAACTCGCGCACCGTATGTCGCACATTTACGGCATTGCCGTAACCGGTATCGGCATCGCAGATCAGCGGAATGTCGATGCAGGCGGCAGCGCGATGCGCGTGCGCTGCAAACAGCGTCAGGTCGACCATGCCGACGTCCGGCTGTCCGAGCAGGCACGCCGACACCCCGTTGCCGGTCATGTACGCCGCCTCATAACCCGCCTGCTGCACCAGCCTTGCTCCGTAGGCGTCGTAAATGCCCGGCGCCACGATCATCGAGCCTTCGGTCAGCCGCTTGCGCAACTGTTGTCTTGCAGTCAATTTTGCAGTCACACGTTTGCCGTTACAAATCAGGTTGACTCAATCCTACAAACCGAGTTTTTTCTTCACTGCTTCGGTTTCCTTGGTGTCCTGCATCAGCTGGGCGCGGAACGCCTCCGGTCCCTGGAAGCCGTCGAGCTGCGACACCCGCTTCAGATAGGTTTTCCACTCCTCGGTCTGCTGCGCCTTCTGGATGGCCGACGCCAGGCGATCCACCACCGGCTTGGGCGTGCCGGCTTTGGTCATCATCCCGCGCCACTGGTAGCGCACGACATCCCAGCCTTTTTCCCTGTAGGTCGGCACATCGGGAAAATCCTCCAGCCGCTTGTCCGCCGACACTGCCAGCACGCGCACCTTGCCGGCCTGGATCATCGGCTTGACGTTGCCGGGATTAGTCGCGGCGGCGTCGACATGCCCGCCGGCAACTGCCGTCAGCGCCGGCCCGCCGCCGGGATACGGCACCCACGTCGTCTTGAATTTGGCTGTTTCAGAAAACACTTCCCACGCCACGCGGTGCGAGCTGATCGCGAACGGACCGCCGACATTCAGGTATTCAGGCTTCTTGCGCGCAAAAGCGACGAACTGCTCGATGGTTTTGAACGGGGTCGAGGTATGAACGATCAGGCCGTAGGGATCGATCTGCGAGCGCGCGATCATCTGCAGGTCGTCCGGCTTGAATTGCGCCGTCTTCTCGCTGAACAGTGTGGAAAGAGTCAGCGTGTTGGCGCCAATGGTGTAACCGTCGGCAGCGCCGCGCACCAGCGAATTGACCATGATGATGCCGGAGCCGCCGGTGCGGTTCTCCACCACGACGTTCTGCCCCAGTTCCGGGGTCAGCAATTTGGCGAGCGTGCGGGCGTAGATGTCCACCGGCGAGCCGGCGGCAGACCAGCACAGGATGGTTACCGGCCGCGTCGGATAGGCCTGCGCGCTGGCGGAACCCGTAAATCCCGCCAGCAAAATCATCGCAACGGATTTTTTCAATTTCATGCTCCCTTCCTGAAATAACAGCCGTCCCCGCATGTCATTGCATGCGGGATCCGGGCATCGTGATGCTTATTTGACCTCGAACTTGTATTGCGCCAGCTTGGCATCGTCGAGCGTGACGCCCAGCCCCGGCCCCTGCGGCAGCGCGATGCTGCCCTTGGACAGGTCCAGTTTCTGCGTGACGATGTCGTCCTTGGTTTTCAGCGGGCCCACGCATTCGAGGCCGTCGATCACGTTGTCCGATGTCGCCGCCAGCATGATTTCCGCCATCGTGTTCACGCCGAGGCCGAA
>Ga0113563_10001471_pt1 | contig 13419 bp, 11 predicted proteins | sample Mud3Dept3metaG_FD_80117 | JGI IMG/M metagenome (GOLD analysis project Ga0113563, IMG submission 80117) | Freshwater wetland microbial communities from Ohio, USA, analyzing the effect of biotic and abiotic controls - Mud 3 Core 4 Depth 3... | ecosystem: Environmental > Aquatic > Freshwater >...
CCAGACCAGCACGACGCCCTCACCGACGACGATTACATCATGGTCGTCTGGAAGGGCGGCAAGATCGTGCCCGTCGCGATGAAGTAGGGTGCTCGTCCAGCTCGTCGTCACGGGACTTGCCCTGGGGAGCATGTACGGGCTGGTGGCCCTCGGATACCACATCACCTGGGTCACCAGCCGCACGATGAACTTCTCCCAGGGCCACGCGGTCATGGCCGGGGCGGTCGTGGCCTTCGCCTTCTACGTGGGGCTGGGCTGGCCGCTCTGGGCCACCGTGCCGGCGACGCTCGTTCTCCTCGCCATCTTCGGCGTCGCTCTTGAACGGGTGGCGGTCCGCCCCTTCTTCCGCGCGGCCTCCGCCGCCTGGCTCCTTTCCACCATTGCCTGCGGCATCATCGCCGAAAATGTGGCCATGCTCCTCTTCGGCAAGGACGCGCGAGCCTTTCCGTCGGCCCTCACGCAGAAGCCGATCCTGGTGGGCGGGGCCGGCTTCTATGCGCAGGAGCTGCTCATTCCCGTGGTGGGGCTCCTCCTCATGGGCGGAGTGCAACTCTTCTATCACCGGACCGCCTACGGCAAGCAGCTCAAGGCGGTGGCGTACAATCCCGAGGCCGCGGGACTCATGGGCATCCATATCCCCCGCGCCGTGATGTTCGCCTACGCCCTGTCCGCCTCGCTCGCGGGGATCGCGGGCATCCTGCTGGCGCCGATCCTGAATGTGGCGGCGACCATGGGGACGATCATCGGCCTCAAGGCCTTCGCGGTGGCCATCATCGGCGGGCTGACGTCGGCCCCGGGCATCGTGGTGGCGGGCGTAGGGTATGGCCTGGTCGAATCCTTCGTCGCCGGCTACCTCTCGACGGGTGCGCGCGAGATCGTCGGATTCGCACTGGTCATCCTGGTGCTTGTGGTGCGGCCGTGGGGTCTCCTCGGCGCGCGGCCCACGAGGCGGGTCTGATGGTCCGCCTGGCGTGGGGCCTCCTCGCCGCATGCGCCGCGGCCTTGCCGCTCTTCACCACCAACACCTATTACCTCTACGTCGGCGCCAGCGTCGGTCTCCTCACCATCGTCACGTCGGGGCTCAACGTCCTAGTCGGCTTCACCGGTCAGTTGTCCTTCGGGCATGCCGGATTCTACGCCATCGGTGCCTATGCGGCGGCGTGCCTCACCACACGCGCCGGCTGGAGCCCGTGGGCTGCGATGCCCGTCGCCATCGTCGTGACCGCACTGGTCGGGGCGGGCGTGGCAGGGGCTGCGCTACGGGTGACGGGGCCATACCTGGCCATGGTGACCATTGCCTTCGGCATCATCGTCGAAGGCATCCTGGTCGAGTGGGTCTCGCTGACGAACGGACCGGGCGGCATCTTCAACATTCCGAAGCCGACGCTCCGCGTCTCCTACTGGCTGATCGTGGCGGTCGCGGGCTTCGCGCTGGTCTTGGTTGCCAACCTACGGCGGTCGGGATGGGGACGGGCTTTCCTGGCCGTGAAGGGAAGCGATATTGCTGCAGAGTCGCTCGGCCTGTCCTCCTACTACGTGCGTATTGTCGCCTTCAGCGTCTCGGCGGCCTTTGCTGGAGGGGCCGGAGGGCTCTTCGCGTACCTCAACGGCTATATTTCCCCCGACAGTTTCTCGCTCCAGACCTCGATCTTGTTCGTGCTCGCCCTGCTCTTCGGCGGCGAAGGTCGAGTGGCGGGTCCCGTGGTGGGAAGCCTGGTGCTCACCCTTTTGCCCGAGGTCCTCACGTCACTCGTCGACTACCGACTGATTCTGTACGGCAGCCTCCTCATGCTCTCGATTTACTGGCTGCCGGTCGGCGTGGTCGGCGCACTGGCGCCGCGGCGAGGGGCGGAGGGTGACCGGGACGGGGAGAGGCGGAGACGGGGGCATGGGGACCCGAGAGCAAGGGAGCACGGGCGAGGGGGAGACGGGGGGCAGAGGCGCAGGAAAACAGAGGAAGTAGAAGGCAGAAGCGCAGAGCAGGCGCTGCTCACGGTCGAGGGCGCGAGCCTGGCGTTCGGCGGGGTGGCCGCCCTGGCGGATGTCTCGCTGGAGATCCCGACCCGCGGGATTCGAGCCGTCATCGGCCCCAACGGCGCCGGGAAAACGACGCTGCTCAACGCCCTGTCGGGTTTTTATGTTCCCGACGGGGGCGCGATTCGCCTTGACGGGACGCCCGTGGCGGGCCGACCGCCGTACGTCATTGCCCGGCGCGGCGTGGCCCGCACGTTTCAGACCGCCCAGGTCTTCGGCGAACTCAGCGTCCTCGAGAACGTCGCTGTGGGTATCACGGGGGAGGGTCTGGGCTCCGTCGTGTGGGCGCTCCTGGGTGCCCCATGGACGCGTCGCGCTGACTGGGCGGCCAGGCGCGAAGCACGCGCGGCGCTGGCCGAAGCCGGCCTGACCGAGTGGACGGATCGACCCGCGGACGTTTTGCCCTCGGGCCTGCGTCGGCGCCTGGAGATCGTGCGGGCACTCGCCACGCGGCCACGGCTCCTCCTGTTGGACGAGCCGGCGGCGGGGCTGTCGCCGAGCGAGATCAAGGAGCTCGACGCCTATCTGGTCAGGCTGCGCGAGGAGCGGGGATTGGCCATCGTCCTGGTGGAGCACCACATGGACCTGGTCATGGCGGTGTCCGATCACGTCACGGTACTGGACTACGGGCGGGTGATCGCCGGCGGGACGCCCGATGCCGTGCGAACCAACCCGGCCGTCATCGAGGCGTACCTGGGAGCCACCCAATGACCGCCCTGGCGGTCTCGGGCCTCGTGGCGGGCTATGGCGCCATCCAGGTGCTGCACGAGGTTTCCCTGGCGATCCCGGCGGGTCGGATCGTGACCATCGTGGGGGCGAACGGTGCAGGGAAGACCACGCTCCTGAAAACCATCGCCGGCGTCCTCCGACCGTGGCGCGGAAACGTCCTGCTGGACGGGGAAACGATCGGCGGCCGGCCGTCCTACTGGGTGGCCCGGCGCGGGGTGGTGCTGGTGCCGGAGGGCCGGGGAATCTTCGGCGACCAGACCGTGCGCGAGAATTTGCTCCTCGGGGCACTGGCCCGCCGGGAGGGGCGCGATCAGCAGAGCGTGGCGGTCGACCTGGAGCGAAGCCTGACCCTGTTTCCAATCTTGCGCGAGCGCCTCGAGGGCTTGGCGGGTGGCCTCTCCGGAGGGCAACAGCAGATGCTGGCCTTGGCCCGCGGCCTCATGGCGCGCCCGCGCGTCCTCCTCTTGGACGAGCCGTCTCTGGGTCTCTCGCCCATCTTCGTGCAGCAGATCTTCGGGGCAATCGGCCGCTTGCGGGCCGAAGGGCTCACCATTCTCCTCGTCGAGCAAATGGCCGTCCAGGCCCTGGCTCTTGCCGACCACGCCTACATCCTGGAGCGCGGCCGCGTCACGCTGGAAGGCCCGGCCGACGCCGTGCGCGAGAATCCCGCGGTCGTGCAAGCCTATTTGGGTCGAAGCGATGCGCACCCGGTCCGATGATTCGTTTCGTCCCGCGGAATCGGGTGTAGTACGATACTGAGAACCCGTCTTCACCAAGACTGCTCAAGAAGGTCGAGCAGCCTGATAAACACGGAGCGATTATGAGCATCAAGACCGCCAACCAGACGACCTTGCAGCGGCTCACGGAGGGCCAACCGTTCCTGGTGGACTGCCTGCCGGCCGCCCAGGCGTTCGGGTTGGCGGATCGGACCGTCCTCCATGCCGGGCCGCCGCTCCAGTGGGACCGAGCCTGCGCGACGGTGCAATCGGCCATCTGCTGCGCCGTGCGGTACGAGGGCTGGGCGCCGGATGACGCCGCGGCGGCCGAACTGGTCCGGAAAGGCGCGGTCCGCATCGGCCCCTGTCATCATCATGGAGCCGTGGGCCCCATGACCGGGATCATCACGCCCTCCATGCCGGTGTTCGTGGTGGAGAACCGCGCGCACGGAAACCGGGCGCACGTCGCGATCAACGAAGGCCTGGGCAAGGTCCTCCGGTTCGGCGCCAACGACGAGAGCGTGATCGAGCGGCTGCGCTGGCTGGCGCGAGAAGCCGGCCCGATCCTCGGCAGCGCCATCCGGGCCACGGGTGGCATTGACCTCCGGGCCCTGATGGCGCAGGCGGTGCGCATGGGGGACGACATGCACCAGCGGAACGTCGCCGCCTCGGCGCTCCTGGCGCGGCGACTCCTGGGCGCGCTGGCCCGGACCGGGGCCGACCCCGCCGCCATCGGCCGCGTCGCGGACTTCATGGGCGCGAACGACCAGTTCTTCTTGAACCTCGCCATGGCCGTCGGGAAGGCGCTCACCGATCCCTGCCGCGGGATCGCGGACTCCACGCTGGTCGTCACGATGGCCCGCAACGGCACGGACTTCGGGATCCGGGTCGCCGGCCTGGGGGATCGCTGGTTCGCCGCCCCGGTAGAAATGCCCAAGGGGCTCTACTTCCCCGGCTACACGGAAGCCGACGCCAACCCGGACATGGGGGATTCCGCCATCGTGGAGACCATCGGCCTGGGCGCCTTCGCCATGGCCGCCTCCCCCTCTGTGGTCCGTTTCGTGGGTGCGGGCGGTTTTCAGGATGCCGTCCGCGCCACCGAGGAGATGGCGGAGATCTGTCTCGGCGAGCACCCGCACTTCCGGATGCCGACCATGGACGAGCGCGGCACGCCGGTCGGCATCGACATCCGGAAAGTCATCGAGACGGGCATCACGCCGATGATCAACACGGGGATCGCCGGGAAGGTCCCGGGGACCGGCCAGGTGGGCGCCGGCGTCGCCCGCGCGCCGCTGGCGTGTTTCGAGATGGCGCTGGAAGCCTTCGCGGCGCGCAAAGGCGCCGCGGATGGCAAGGTAAATTGAAAAACTGACAATGTGAAACCGATCAGCGTCCGAGCTTCGACTCATTGATGGGTTGTGCATTGTCGGTTGTCGGTTTTTCATTGGCTGCTTCGCTCTGGAGACGGCGCATGAGCCGGCACGAGGACACCCAGGACTTCGATCTCCTGCTGCATACCTGTCGGTTGCCCGACGGGACGCTCGCCGACCTCGGCTGCCGCGATGGTCGAATCGCTGCCGTTGGGGATCTAGCAGGTCAGCCAGCGGGGCGAACGCTCCTCTGTGAAGGCCGGGCGGTCACGCCCGGCCTTGTCGAGTCGCACATTCACCTCGACAAGGCCCTGCTCAGCGATCGCACTCCCAGCGTCGAAGGCACCCTCCAGGAGGCCATCCGCATCACCGGCGAGGCGAAGCGGCGCTTCACGGTGGAGGACATCCGGGCCCGCGCTCGCGCCGTCCTGGACACGGCGGTGCGGCACGGCACCACATCCATGCGCAGCCACGTCGAGGTGGATCCCATCGTGGAGTTGCGGGGACTGGAAGCGCTTCTGCCGCTCAAGGCGGACTACGCCCCGGCGCTCGACCTCCAGCTCTGCGCGTTCGCCCAGGAGGGCGTGTTCCGGTTGCCTGGGACGGAGCAACTGCTCGGCGAGGCGCTCCGCCGCGGGGCGGACCTGATCGGCGGGTGCCCGTACACCGACACCGATGGCCATGCGCAGATTGACGTCATCTTCCGCCTGGCGCGCGAGTTTGGCGTGGATGCCGACTTCCACGTGGATTTCTTCGACGAGCCGGAGCATCTTCATCTTCGGTACATCGTCGAGCAGACCATCCGCTGGGGATGGCAAGATCGGGTGGTGGTGGGCCACTGCACGGAGCTTGGCGCCCTTCCGCCGACGGATCTGGCGCCGATCGCCGCAGGGCTGAAAGAGGCCGGTGTCGGGGTCATCACGCTTCCTGCCACCGACCTCTATCTCATGGGCCGGAAGGACACCCAACGCATCCGCCGTGGTCTCGCCCCCATCAAGCGGCTGCTCGAGGCGGGGGTGACGGTGGCGGCCGCCACGAACAACGTGCGCAACGCGTTCACGCCGGTCGGGAACGCCAATCTCCTCCTTATGGGATTTCTCTTGACCGTCGGGGCCCACATGGGGACCGAGCGCGACCGAGAAGAGGTGCTCCGGATGCTCACGGCGCACCCCGCGCGGCTCCTGCGGCTGCCGGAATGCGGCCCTGGGCTCGGCCTTCAGGCCGACCTGGTCGTGTGGGACGCCACACGGCTCGACGATCTCGTGGCCGCTCAGGCAGCCCCGTGGGTCGTCGTCAAGCGCGGGCGGATCACGGTGGAGCACGAGCGCACGGTACGCGAACCCTGGCGCCTCTCCTCCACAAGTGTTTTGGAGGCCGGAAGGTGTGCCCAATAAGACCACCGGGTGACTGCCACTTGACGCGTCCTACCCGATCCTGAGATGCTTCGCCCGCCATCACGCCCTTTCCATATTCTCGCCATCACCCACAACGCTTTCAGGAGGGGTTCCATGATGAGTCGTGTGAGTGTCCTCGTGTTCGTGCTCAGCCTCGTTGTGCCCTCGGGGGCCATGGCGGCGGCCAAGTGGAACATGAAGTTCGGCCACGACATGCCTGAAGATTCGGCGCAGCACACCGCTGCCTTGAAGTACGCCGACCTGGTCAAAGAGCGGACGAAGGGGCAGGTCGAAATCAAAGTCTTCCCGGCCCAGCAGCTCGGCACGGATCCGGAGATGGTCCAGCAGGCCCAGATGGGAACGCTGGAGATCGTGCTGCCTCCCACGGCCAAGATCAGCGGCTTCGCCGCCCAGCTCCAGCTGGCTGACCTGCCGTTCTTGTTTCCCTCGAAGGAGATCTGCTACCAGGTGCTGGATGGCCCCGTAGGGGACAAAGTGCTGGCACTGCTCGACGCCAAGGGCTTGAAGGGCGTCTCCTTCTGGGAGAGCGGCTTCAAACAGATCACAGCGAACAAGGCGATCCGGAAGCCCGAGGATTTCGCCGGCATGAAGGTCCGCGTGATGGAGAGCCCGCTGCTCATCGCGCAATACAAGCAGGTCAAGGCGAACCCGGTTCCCATTGACTTCGCCGAAACGTACAACGCGTTGCAGCAGGGTGTCGTGGACGCGCAGGAGAACCCGCTCGTGTCGATTGTCAATATGAAGTTCTACGAGGTCCAGAAGTACACCATGCTGTCCAACCACGGCTTCCTCGGCTACGCCTTTCTCTTCAGCAAGAAGGTGTACGACGGGCTGCCGGCGGATATCCAGAAGGTCATGCGCGACACGGCGCGGGAGCTTGCCTCGTTCGAGCGGCAGGACACGGCGCGGCGGGAGGCGGGTTACATCGAACGGATCAAGAAAGGTGGCAGCCAGGTCGTCGTGCTGACCCCGCAGGAGCTGCAGGCGTTCGCGAAGGCGTTCCAACCGGTGCACCAGCAATTCGCGAAGACCATCGGCGAGGATCTCCTGAAGGAGACCTACGCTCACATCGAGAAGCTCCGAAAGTAGCGCGCGGAGGGCCAGCCCGATGTGGGATCGGATCAATCGGACTGTGGGTCGGGCCGAGGACGTCGCCGTCGGCCTGATCATTCTGTTCGCAACGTACGTCCTCTTTCAGGGGGTGGTGTTGCGCTACGTGTTCAACTATGCCTTTCCCTGGACGGAGGAGGTGGTCCGGTATTCCATCGTGTGGCTGGTTTTTCTTGGGGGGAGCATCGCGGCGCGGCGGGGTGCGCACATTGCCATGGATATCGTGGTTGTGTATCTCCCGCCGCGCCTCAAGCTATTCTTCATGGGCGTGGCGACTGCTCTCACCTTTGTTTTCACTTTGATCATGACCTACTATGGATGTCTCCTCACCTGGTCGATCTGGAGCTTTGACCAGCGGTCCCCGGCGGCTGAGATCCCCATGGCGATCCCCTTCGCCGCCATCCCGGTGGGCTGTGCTCTGATGACCATCCGCTTCTTGGTCGCCGCCGTGGCGTATTTCCGAGGCATCGACCCCTTCAAAAAGCGCGCCCACCTGGAGGCCTAGGATGGTAACCACCCTCTTCCTCCTGTTCGCGGGCTTGCTCGCCCTGGCGGCCCCGATCTTCGTGGTGCTGTCCCTCTCCACGCTCGGCGCCTTTTGGCTCCACTCGGCGATTCCACTGCAGACGATCGTCCAGCGCCTGTTTGCCGGCCTGGACAAGTTCGCTTTGATGGCCATCCCGTTCTTCATCCTGGCGGCCAACGTGATGAGCGCTGGGGGCATGTCCCGGCGGATCATCGCGGTCGCCAATGTGCTGGTCGGGCCCCTTCCGGGCGGACTTGCCATGGCCACCGTCGTGGCCTGCATGTTCTTCGGCGCCATCTCGGGGTCGAGCCCGGCCACCGTCGTGGCCATGGGGGGAATCCTTTATCCGGCCTTGGTCCAGGGAGGATACGACAAGCGCTTTGCCATTGCCCTCATCGTGGCCTCGGGGTCCCTCGCTGTAGTCATCCCGCCCAGCATCACCATGATCGTTTATGGAGCCGTGACGGGGGCATCGGTGGGGGCGTTGTTCGTGTCCGGTTTTGGGGCGGGAGTGGCGTATGGTCTGGGGTTCATGGTCTACAGCTTCGTCTACGCTATCCGGGAAAAAATCCCACCGCTGCCGCGGCCGACCTGGAAGGAAGTCAAGGCCACGCTCGCGGATGCGAAGTGGGGCCTCGGCATGCCGATCGTGATCATCGGTGGGATCTACGGTGGGGTATTCACGCCCACGGAGGCGGCGGCGGTGTCCGCGGTCTATGCCATCGTGGTGGCGCTGTTCATTTACCGCGAGATCGGTTTCCGCGAATTCTGGGACGTGGTCATTCAGTCGGCGGGCAGTACCGCGCAGGTGATGATCCTCTTGGCGGGGGCCTCTGTTTTCGCCTACATCCTGACCAGCGAGCGGGTCACGATCATTCTCACGGAGGCGATCGTCCAGTGGGGCGCCAGTCAGTTCACGGTCCTCATGCTCATCAATATCGCGCTTCTCATCGCCGGGATGCTGATCGACGGTGCCTCGATCATCTTGATCCTGGGGCCGCTTCTCCTGCCGGTGGCGGAGAAGGTCGGCGTGGAGTCGCTTCACCTCGGGATCATCATGGTGGTGAACACCGCCATCGGTATGTTCACGCCGCCGTTCGGCCTCAACCTCTTCGTGGCGGGCGCCGTAGACGAAGAATGGACGATGACCAAGCTGATGCGGCCCATCCTGCCTTTCATCTGGGTGAGTCTGATTCCCCTCCTAGTCGTCACCTACGTGCCACAGATCAGCCTCTGGCTTCCGAAGCTGATCTACGGGGTTCGCTGAGCCTGCCCTTCCGACATCATGCCTCCCGTCGCGACTACGCGCGCTGGCTGTTGACTTCCGAACTCATCAGGGGGTAGCGTAACAGTAACACGAGACCTTCTCGGAAGCGGCTTTCAGGTTCTTCTGCTCGTGAAGGGGGGTCTGCCATGCGGGTCGCCGTTGTGTTCGCCATGCTGGCTCTCGCGTTTCCGCCGCCAACGTCCGCGCAGCAACAGCAGGTCGTCCGACCGCCCATCGCGGTCTACTGGATGAGCATCGACACCGCGAGCGGCATGGGCGCGGGCGGCGCGGCGGGGATGATGGCATCCATGATGGGTCGAGGCGAGGCCGCCCAGCGGATGATGCATCTGCAGCTCGGGTCTTCCCAAGCCGCCTCCGGCGAGCCCAAAGCCGGTCACGACATTCCGCCCGGCCTCAACATGGGCCAGACGCTGCCCCTCGTGAGCCCGAAAAAGGCACCGGAGGCGCCGGGCCGCGCGACGGACTTGCCGGAGGGGGTGGAAAAGCCCAAGGGGCGGATGAAGATCTACTGGGGCTGCGGCAATGACGTCCGCTCCGAGCAGCCGATCGTCATCGATTTCGCCAAGATCGTCGCCGGACAGCAAACCGCGAATATCCCGGCGGTGCGAGTTTCGGTGCCGACCGGTCCAGCGCCGGGACGGAGTCGCACGTACGGGGACTGGCCGAACCCCGAGGACACCAAACTGGTTCCGGCAAACGGGTCGTTGCGCGGGGATCACGCGGTCAAGGGGAACTACTCGCCCGAGATCCGGTTCCCGATCGGGGAACGCCACGACTTCATGGCGCCCGTTTCGTTCGCGCAGCTTCAGAAGACGGCAAACGGCGGCATGTCGGTGCAGTGGAAGCCGATCCCCACGGCGACAGGATATTTCGCTTTTGCGATGGGGGCCACGCAAGGCGCCGAGGACATCGTCCTGTGGTCGTCGAGCGAGGTGGCCAACACCGGCGGCGCTCTCTTCAACTACATCCCGCCCGGGGAAGTCGCGCGGCTCATTCGCGAGAAGGTTGTGATGGCACCACAAGCGACCGAGTGCACCGTGCCGGGCCAAGTGATCAAGGAGATGGGCACGCCGTTCCTCCGCTTCATCGCGTACGGAGACGAGTTGAACCTCGTCCATCCAGCGCGGCCCGAGGACCCGACCCAGCCGTGGGAGCAGATCTGGGCCGTGAAGGTGCGGCTCAAGTCCACCGCTGGCTTGATGCTCGCCGAGGGTATGGGCGGGGAGCGCGGCGAGGGCGAAGCACGTGAGGAGCGGAGCCCCAGGCAGGTCCGGCCCGAAGCCCCGTCTCAACCTCAGCCAGGGCAGAAGTCGGGTGGCGCGGTCGATGACGCTGTCAAGGAGGGAGTGAAGATCTTCCGGGGCATCTTCGGCAAGTAGCGGCGTAGCGGGCTTCGGTCTCGCAAGGGCAACCTCCGCTGCATGCGACTTCTAAGAGAAGGAGGCGTGTCCGTGGCTGCATATCCCGCGCAGTACATCTGGATGAACGGCGAGTATGTCGAGTGGCCCGAGGCGAAGATTCACGTCCACACGTCGGCCGTGCTCACGGGTGCGAACGTTTTCGAGGGGCTGCGGGCCTACGTCGACGCGGATGGGCGGCAGGTGTATGTCTTCCGCCTGCAGGAGCACCTCGCCCGGTTGTGGCAGTCGATGAAGGTCATGCGCATGACGCCGCCGTTTTCGCGGGAAGAGCTGACGGCGGCTTGCACGGGTATCGTGACCAGGAACGGATTCCGCGAAGATGTACAGATCCGTCCCACCGTCTACTTCGGCGAGGGCGGTCTCTACGCCTTCACCCCGGACAAGATCGCTACCGGGGCGTTCATCACGTCGACCCCCCGTCGCTGCACCCTTGACGACGAGAAGGGCATCGCCTGCTGCGTGAGCGCCTGGAGACGCATCGGCGACAACGTGATGCCGCCCCGGGTGAAGGCCGGGGCGAACTACCACCAGAGCCGCCTGGTGAACGTGCAAGCCGCCGTTGACGGCTACGACGGCGGCATCATTCTCAACGATCGGGACAAGGTGGCGGAGGGTCCGGGGGCATGCGTGCTGATCGTGCGCGACGGCCGGCCTATTCTGCCGCCGATCACCGCCGGCGTGCTGGAGAGCATCACCCGCCATACGCTGGTCGAGCTCTTCGCTGCGGAGATGAAGCTGGAGACGCTGGAGCGGGAGGTGGACCGCACGGAGCTGTACCTCGCCGATGAGGTGTTCTTCTGCGGTTCCGCCTGGGAGATCACTCCGATCACGTCCGTGGACCGCTACCCGGTAGGCGACGGCAGCATCGGACCAGTGACGCGGAATATCCGGCAAGTTTACCAAGATGTCATCCGCGGGCGGGTCCCGAAGTACAAGCACTGGCTGACGCCGGTGTACTGACAGGCTGCTGAAAACGGCCCATCTGCTGCGTTGGCGCGCTCGCGCGACGCTGCGGCGTACGGACCAAGTACGCCTCGCACCGGCACCCATCCTATGGGATGGGTACCCGGCTTGCCGCCTTGCATGTGGACCATTTTGAGCAGCCTGGGGAAGGTGTTTATGTGTGCCGGTTACGCGAGGTGTCTCCTACGGACGAGGAGGGTGTGATGAAACTGTCGGAGCAGATGCGGTATATCGAGACAGCGGGGTCGGGCGAGCCCGACGTGCTGCGGGTGGCCACGGGTCCGGTTCCCCAGGCGAAGCCAGACGAGGTCCTGATCCGCGTGCTCGCGGCGGGCGTCAACCGTCCCGATGTCATGCAGCGAAAGGGGATGTACCCGCCGCCGCCCAACGCAAGTCCGATCATCGGCCTGGAAGTGGCCGGGGAGGTGGTCGCCGCGGGCCGGGAGGTCGCCGGCGTCACGGTCGGGGACCGTGTGTGTGCACTGACGAATGGCGGCGGCTACGCGGAGTACTGCGTCGCCCCCGCGCTGCAATGCTTGCGCTGGCCGGCCGGGTACGACGCGCTGAAATCGGGCGCGCTGCCGGAGAACTACTTCACCGTCTGGGCGAATCTCTTCATGATGGGCCGCCTCGGCCGCGGCGAGTCCCTCCTCGTGCACGGCGGTACCAGCGGTATCGGCGTGACCGCGATGCAGCTCGCACGGGAAATTGGCTGCACGGTCTACGCCACGGCGGGCAGCCGGGCGAAGTGCGAGGCATGCGTCCGACTGGGCGCCACGACCGCGATCGTCTATGGCGAGGAGGATTTCGCGGCGCGTATCCGGGAGATCACGAAGGAACAGGGCGTGGATGTAATCCTGGACATCGTCGGCGCGCCGTACACGATGCGGAACCTCGAGTGCCTCCGCATGGACGGCCGATTGGTCCAGGTGGCAGTCATGCACGGGGCGAAGGTGGACGGCTTCGACCTGTTCCTCCTGATGCGCAAGCGGCTCACGATCGTCGGCTCCACCATGCGGCCCCGCACCACGGCGGAGAAGGGACTCATCGCCACGGCGCTGCGCGAGACGGTCTGGCCGGTCCTGGACGCGGGGCGGTGCGCCCCCGTCATCCACCAGGTATTCCCCCTGGCCGAAGCCGCCGCCGCCCACCGGCTAATGGAGAGCAGCGCGCACATCGGGAAGATCATGCTGAAGGTGGCCGACTGAGGCCCACGCACAAGACGGTTCGGTCTTCCGGATGTGGAGATGATTCTATGGCAGTAGAAACGCATTATTTCATGACCGTCCCCATATTTCGGCTTCGCGCGGGTGAGGTGGCTTTCGCCAAGGAGCGCCTCTTTGAGCATCCGAAAACAGGTCAGTCGCACCGCCCTCGGACCTCCCGGCCCCGCCAGATCTGATAGATGGGCGGGTAGACGATCAGCTCCAGGATGAACGACGTGAGAATGCCGCCGATCATTGGGGCGGCGATGCGCTTCATCACGTCGGCGCCGGTGCCGTCGGCCCACAGGATCGGGACCAGCCCGAGCAACATGGTCGCGACCGTCATGAGCTTGGGTCGCAGCCGCTTCACCGCGCCGTTCACGATGGCATCTTGCAGATCGGCCGGGCTGCGCAGCCGTCCCTGGTTCCGTGCGTGCTCGTACGCGAGGTCGAGGTAGAGCAGCATGAAGATCCCGGTCTCGGCGTCCACCCCGAGCAGAGCGATCAGCCCAACCCACACGCCGACGCTCATGTTGTAGCCGAGCAGGTACAGGAACCAGATGGCTCCGACGGCAGAGAACGGCACGGCCAAGCCGACGATGAACGTCTTGGCCACCGAGCGCGTGTTCAGGTACAGCAGCA
>Ga0113563_10001473_pt1 | contig 13414 bp, 14 predicted proteins | sample Mud3Dept3metaG_FD_80117 | JGI IMG/M metagenome (GOLD analysis project Ga0113563, IMG submission 80117) | Freshwater wetland microbial communities from Ohio, USA, analyzing the effect of biotic and abiotic controls - Mud 3 Core 4 Depth 3... | ecosystem: Environmental > Aquatic > Freshwater >...
CCTTGCCTTGTATGGCGACGTCGAGGCTGCGGCCGGTCTGCTGGATCGGCCCCGGCGCAAAGTTGGCCCCGACCGTAGAGTCGGCCACGAACGCCCGCGTCGGCGCAGCGGCGCCAATGACGGGCACCGCGCGGAACACGTTGAATTCGGCGCGGTAGCCGGTGGTGCCGACGTTGGCGAGATTGTGGGAAACGGTCGCCTGCTGCCCCAGCGTCTGCGACGCGCCGGTCATCGCGACGTAAATCAGGCGGTCCATGATGTTCCGATGCGGGCACCGCAGCGCGCGCCTTGAGCGTTAGCCTGCATACGTCATTACCTCAGGTTGACCAGCGTTTGCAGCACCGCGTCCTGGGTCTTGATGCTCTGGGCATTGGCCTGGTACACGCGTTGCGCGGTGATCATGTTGACGAGTTCCGCGGTAAGATCGACATTGGAGTCTTCTACCGCCGCCGACTGCAGCGCGCCCAGGCTGCCTGTGTTGGGGGAGCCGACCAGCGGCGCCCCCGAAGTCGAGGTTTCGGCCCAGCCGTTGTCGCCCATGGGTTGCAGACCTTGAGGATTGTTGAAGTTCGCCAGCACAACCTGCCCCAGGGTCGCCGACTGCCCGTTGGTGTAGCGTCCCAGAATGACGCCGTCGCCCCCTACCGAGAACCCCGACAAGCGTCCCGAGGTATAACCGTCCTGGGACAATGAGTTGACACCGAAAGCGCTGCCGAACTGGGTGGATCCGGTGAAATCCAGGGTGGTCGACATCGGCGTCGTGGCCCCCGTCGTCACCGGAACCGATAGGGTGAACGGCAGGGTCGTGGCCGTGGTATCGATGGTGCCATCGCTGCGGAAAGTCAGGGTGCCTACTGAAGTGGCGCCGATTTGTACGCCGTCATTGGCTGCAAACGCCCGCCAGGTATTGGCGGCGGTCTTGACGAAATACATCGACAGCGTGTGGGCATTGCCAAGGCTGTCGTAAATGGCCACCGACGTGGAATTGTTATAGGTCGTGGGATCGGTGAGGCTGAATGCCGCGGCGCTTTTGATCGTGGCGCGCGAATCCACGTTAACAACCGCATCCACCCCGGAACTCGCTGACGGCTGCAAATCGTTGCTGGGAATCAGCAAATCGGTGGGCGCTGCGGTGCTCAGCACACCGCTTGCGCTTGCGAGATATCCCGTCAGGCGCAGGCCATCGCCATTAACGATGTAGCCGCTCTTGTCGATCTGGAACTGGCCGTTTCTGGAATAGGAAATGGCGCCACTGTCGCTCATGCGGAAAAACCCCTGCCCGTTGACCGCCATGTCCAAAGGATTGTTGGTCACGGAGATGTTGCCCTGGGAAAACAACTGCGCCACTGTCGACAACTTGTTGCCTATGCCGACCTGCGTCCCTCCGGAGCCGCTCAGGGTATTGGCGAACACATCGGAAAACTGCGCCTGCGACTGCTTGAAACCGACGGTGCTTGCATTGGAAATATTGTTGCCGATCACGTCCAGACTCTTGGAAGCGGAATTCAGTCCGCTCAATCCCTGCTGAAAGCTCATCTGTTGCTCCTTGTCCTTGTGATTGCCAAACGACCTGAGAGACGCCCCGTGCCATGCGCAAGCGCCCTGTCCACTTACTTCACGACCTGCTTGATGTCGGAGAGGGCGACGTTGCCCAGTCCGCCTATGCTGAGCATCGCGCCCTGGGCTGTGGGCGACACGGCCGAGACCTGGCCGAATGCGAGCGGGCTGGCATCGACCTTTTGGGTGCCGCGCATCGCTTTCACCGAGAACGTATAGGCGCCGTCGGCCGCGGTTCCGCTGTCGGTAGCACCGTCCCACTGGAACGCCGCCACGCCCGCGGCCTGAGCGCCGATATCCACTTGCTGCAGCACTTTGCCGGACGCATCATGAATGGAGATGACGACCTTGTCCGCCGGCTGCGCAAGCTCGACGCCGGCAACGGCCGCTCCTGACTGGAGGTTGATGGCCGCTCCGGGAACCAGCACGCCGTGGCCTATCATCGACGTAGCCTGCATCGACTGGGTGGCAGTGTAGCTGGCGGCAAGCGACTGCAGCGTGGCATTGAGTTTTTCTATCCCGCTCACGGTGCTGAGCTGCGCCATTTGCGACGTGACCTGGGCGTTGTCCAGCGGATTGAGCGGATCCTGGTTCTTCAGCTGCGTAACCAGCAGCTTGAGAAACCGGTCTTCGGTCGCCCCCATCTCGCTGGCCGCCGACTTCTGCTGCGCGCCGGCAGATACCGGGACAGCTGTCGTGGTGGTGGTGCTCTGAATTGTTGCCATAAGTTTTGCCTCTGCCTTATTGTCCGAGCGTCAGTGTTTTGAGCAGCAGCGTTTTCGCGGTATTCATCATGTCGACGCTGTTCTGGTAGGAACGCGATGCCGAGATCATGTTGACCATCTCCTCGACCACATTGACATTGGGCATCGTGACATAGCCCTCTTTGTCGGCCAGCGGATGTTTGGGTTCGTATATCTTTTTCATCGGCGACTGGTCTTCTGTCACGCCAGCCACCTTGACGCCGCTTGCGCCCTGCGCGGAAACATCCGCCGTGGCGAAAACCACCTGACGCGCGCGGTACGGCTGTCCGTTGGAACTGGTCGCGCTGTCGGCATTCGAAAGGTTGCTTGCCACCACATTCAGCCGCTGCGATTGCGCGGCCATTGCCGATGAAGCGATATCAAACACATTGAATAATGACATTGTCGATTACCCCTGTATTGCCGCCAGCATGGCCTTGAGCTGGCTGTTGAGAAATGTCAGGTTGGCCTCGACGTGAATCGCGTTGTCCGCAAACTGCGCGCGTTCCACGTCCATGTCCACCGTGTTGCCGTCCACGCTGTCCTGGTGGGGCAAGCGGTAGAGCAGGTCTGCGCCCGCGCTGCCGCCGGCGGCGGGAAGCAGATGGCGCGGCGAAGTCACATTGAGCGCAGTACTCCCGGCGCCCTGCGACTGCGCGGCTTTGAGCGCCTTCGAAAAATCGATGTCTCGCGCCTTGAACTGCGGCACATCGGCATTGGCAATGTTGCCGGCGAGAATCTGCTGGCGTTGTGTACGCAGATTCAGTGCCTGGTGGTGAAAGTTCAGCGTTTCATCGAGCTTGGAAATCATGTATCCCTCCATCCGCTGTGCATGACGTATTGATCTAAATAAACTTCCGCACTTGCCGTTAAGCATTAGCCATGCCAGCGATACTAGTCCCGCCTCTGCGCTGCCAGTCGCCGAAATAACGGCCGGATTCGGCCTCTTTTCTCGAGTCTGGCCGGCGCCCACGCTGCTACCATGCATTCGTCGCGGCAATTTTTGCCGGTTGCGGCAAGAACCCACAGTCACCACTAACCCACTATTTATTGCGCCATGATCAACAAACTGTGCTTTTATCCGGCGGGACTGCTGTTACTGATGACGAGCTTCCCGGCCATTGTGTCCGGCGCCGAACGTCAGGAAGCGCTGCCGATCAGGAAGGCCGTGGAAAATTACCTGCGCCGGGAGACTGTCGGGCTGCCCGGCAATGTGAGCTTTGCTGTAGGCGCCGTGGATGCGCAACTGAACCTGCCGGCGTGCACTGCCCTGGAGCCGTTCATGCCTGCCGGAAGCCGCCTGTGGGGCAACACCTCCGTCGGCATACGCTGCAATGGCGCCACCCGCTGGAGCATTTATGTTCCGGTCGAGGTCAGGGTCGTTGCCGACGTCGTGCACAGCACCCGGCCGCTGGCGCAGAATCAGCCTATAGTGGAAAGCGATATCACCCTGCAAAAAGCCGACTTGACCCAGCTGCCGGCCGGCGTCCTGACGGAGATGCGGCAGGCTGTGGGCAAAACGGTAACCGGCACTATTGGTGGCGGTCAGCCGCTACGCCATGATAGCCTGCGTTCACCGATAGTCATTCAGCAGAATCAATCAGTTAAGATCATGGTTCAGGGGCGCGGCTTCAGTGTCAGCGCGGAAGGCCGGGCACTGGTTGCCGCGGCAGAAGGCCAGCCGGTACAGGTGCGGGTCCAGTCCGGGCAGGTCGTGAGCGGTGTAGCGCGTAACGGGGCGCTGGTGGAAATGCGGCCCTGAGCGGGGCTGAAGCAGCCCCAGCCATCAGTATTTTGAAGCCGTCTCAAGAATATTTAGACCCGGGCCTAAAGTTTGCAGCGAGGATGCCGATACCAATACCGTACCGAGCTAACTTGAAGGACTACAGATGAAAATCGAGAACTCACCGAAAAACGTCATCAGTATTACCGGCGGCGATACCCAAAAGCGCACCGAAAAGGCTGCGGCGGCGCCTGCGCGGCCTGCAGCGTCTCAGGAAAAAGTCGAGTTAAGCGCGCTTTCCTCCCAGCTCAAGGCGGCGGGGGCCGGACTGGCCGGCGACGGCGTGTTTGATACCGCAAAAATACAGGAAATCAAACAAGCCATCAGCGATGGCCGATTCAAGGTCAACGCCGAAGTCGTGGCCGACCGGCTGCTGGATACAGTGAAGGAATTGCTGCAGGCTCACCGCAAGGAAATCCAGTGAAGCCCGCCCCGGTTGCGACCGAGTTCATTGCCAGCCTGCTCGCCGAGCGCGACGCGACAGCAGAATTCGTAAATCTGCTGGTCAATGAACAGGCCGTGCTGCGAGACGGCGCATCCGAGCTGCTGGAGACCCTGTCTCGCAACAAGGCTGAAATGGCGCAGCAGCTCAGCGAGCGGGCTGCGCTGAGCGCTCGCTTTCTCTCACTGCAGGGGTATAGCCCGGACGCGAAAGGCATGCAATCCTGGATAAGGAGCCATCCGCAGGATGCTGGAGCCGCTACGGCCTGGCGCAGCCTGCAATCCCTCGCGGTGCAGGCGCGCGCTTTGAATCAGGCCAACGGTGCGCTGATCGAACTGCAGCTGCGCCACCACCAGCAGACGCTCGCCGCGCTGGGAAAGGCCTGCGGCACGCCTATGCTATACGGCCCCCAGGGTCAGACGCTACCCGTGCCCCGCGCCCGGCAACTCAGCGCCGCATAGCCGCACCCGGTCTTCCGTCTTCCTTGGCGAGGGTCGGCCTGACCCCGCCGTTACAGTTTTTTCATCTTGGTCCGCAGGCGGGCAACAGCCTGGGTGTGCAACTGACAAACCCGGGATTCGCTTACCCCGAGCACCGCCCCGATCTCCCGCAGATTCAGCTCCTGTTCATAGTGCATGCCCATGACCATTTTTTCACGGGGCGGCAAATCTGCGATGGCTTTGATCAGCAGTTTGCGCTGGGTCTCGTCGATCAGCATCTCAAGCGGGTTGGAGTCGTCGTCCGCGCTGTGATTATCCAGATAGTTGTCGCTGTCGGAGCCCTTCAGGTCGTCGAAATAGATCAGTTGGCTGCCGCGTGCATCCTGCAGCATGGTCTGGTATTCACCAAGGGAGATGCCCATTTCCTGAGCCAGCTCAGGCTCGGTCGGGGCGCGCCCCAAACGCTGCTCAAGCGTACTGATGACCGCATCAATGCGCCGCATGTTCTTGCGGACGCTGCGCGGCAACCAGTCAGCCTGCCGCAGTTCATCGAGTATGGCGCCGCGGATGCGCTGCGAGGCATAGGTTTCGAATTGCGCGCCCAGCGATCCCTGATAACGATTGATCGCGTCAAGCAATCCGATCATGCCCGCCTGGACGATGTCATCCAGCTGCACCGATGCCGGCAGTTTCGCCATCATGTAATGGGCGATGCGCCTGACCAGCGGTGAAAATTGATTAAGGTGTTGCTGCTTGTCGATTGTTCCGGTCGCAGTGTACATGATTGGCCTATATTCAGATGGTTGCCGCGCCAAGACGGCTGTTTTGAATCAGTCTCCGCATGAAATTTCCGATGCTTTCCTCCGCATTGCCACGGCGGGACCAACCCGTCATTTCATTCGCCATGCGGCGGAAGCCGGTTGCAGAAGACGCCGCGGGAAAAGCATCCACAACCGGCGTGCACAGCGCCGTCGCGCGTTCCAGCCTGTCGTCCGGCGGGATGAACCCCGCATAATCCAGAGACACCGACAGATAGCGTTGGGAGGCCTCCGCCATGTTCGAGAAAATGGCGCGGGCTTCTTTCTCGGTGCGGACCTTGTTTACCAGTATGCGAAAATGTTTTTTCGCATACTGCATGCTCATCGTTTTGATCAGAGCGTAATTGTCGGTGATGGACGAAGTTGACCGCGACAACACCACCATTACATCGTGCGCAACTATGCTCGCCGGCAGCGCCATGCCGCTATTCTCGGTCGCGGTGTCCACCAACACGACACCGACCGGGTTCGCAAGCCTGTTAAAACAGCCGATCAGACGATGCTGGTCATCCTTGTCCAGTCCCGCAAGGCGCCGGACGCCATGGGCAGCCGGCAGCACCGAAATACCCTCCGGGCCCGGCACCAGCACCTGCTCCAGCGACTTTTTACTGTTGATCACATCGAGCAGGTCGAAACGTGCATTGATGCCCAGGCTGTCGCTCACGTTATTGCGCCTCGGACTCTCGTCGAGTATCAGCACTTCACGGCCCGCGCGCGCCAATGCGACGGCAAGATTGATGACGGCACTGGTTTTCCCAACGCCCGCCGTAGCGCTCACCACTGTAATAATGCGCAGCGCATCCCGTGAAAGAAGACGCCGCAGGCCTTCCGCCTGATCGATTGCAGCCTTAGCCAAAGGACACCCCGCCAGCACCCATGGCGCGGTATGCACGAGACCCGGATGCGCTTGCCCCGCCAATCGCAGCAAGCCCGGAAGCCACCAGGGAGAATTCATTGTCCGACAGCGCAAAAGCAGGATCGTCGGCCTGCGATTCGAACGCAAGGTGCATCAGGTTCGGCGCGTTTGCCGCATGCAGGTCCTCGGGCACCTTCTGGCCGTTCGCCACATAATGAAGCATCAGCTTGTGCCGAACCATGGCATCGAGCACCACGCCCAGGCTCGCCGTCTCGTCCGTCTTGGTGATGATGCAGCCATGCGCACTTTCGCCATGGAAAGCCCTCACGACATCATCCAGCGTGCTGCCGTTGCACGTCGCGTTCAACAGCAGCATGCGCTTGATCTCGGCGCCGCCGGCATTGAGCATGGTCTCCTGTTCCATGACGACCTGATCGCGCTGGCCAACGCCTACAGTATCGATCAGCACCATGTGCTTGTTGCGCAGTTCCGCCAGCGTCAATCGCAGATCTTCCTCATCCTTGACCGCCTGGACGGTGACTCCCAGCAACCGGCCATAGATCCGCAGTTGCTCGTGGCCGCCGATACGGTAGCTGTCGGTCGTCAGCAGCGCCAGCTTGTCTGCACCGTGCTTGACCACGCAGCGCGCCGCGAGCTTTGCAGTGGTAGTGGTCTTGCCGACGCCGGTCGGACCCACGAGCGCGTAAACGCCGCCGCGATCGACGATACTGTCGGCGTCACTGGCGACGTGCAGGTTATGGGCCAGCGCGGCCTTGATCCACTTGACTCCTTTGTCCACGTCGCAACCGGCCGGCATTTTCTGCAGCACCTGACGCGACAGCATGGCGCTGAATCCCAGGTTCAGCATCTGCCGCAGAAGCTTGACCTTGACCGGTTCGCGCCGCTGGGCTTCCCCCCACGCCAGACCGGCCAGTTGCTCTTCCATGAGGCTGCGCAGCATCTTTATTTCGGTGACGATGTCACGCGTGCTCGTGTCCGGCGGTGTTGGTTGTACTTTCGCGGCTGGCGGCACCGGCTCCGGGGACGAGCGCATATCGTCACTGCGCGATCGGGCTTGGGCGGGTTTGTCTTTGAACTGCGTAACATCCTGCCCCGACATCGCCACTATTTCCACACCGCCCTCGACCCGCCGGTTTGCCAGTATGACGGCATCCGGACCGAGCCCTTCTTTCACCTGACGCAGTGCTTCGCGTGATGTTTCGGCAAAAAAGCTTTTGGCCTTCACGCTTTACCTCCAAGGATAGACGTGACTTTAATGGTCCCGGAATGGGAAACTTCGGTATGGGAAATCACCTTGATTTGCGGAATGGCACGGCGCAGGAATCGCGACAGCACCAGCCGGAACTGGGGCGGAACCAGCAGGACCGCGGGGTAGCCCAGCCGTTCCTGACGCTGGACGCTGGCCTGCGCCTCCCGAATGAGCGTGTCTGCGAGACCCGGCTCGATTCCCACCAAATTTGCGCCGTTCGGCTGCAACGCCTGGGTCAGCACGCGCTCCAGTTCGTAATCGAGTGCGATGACCTGAACTTCCGCGCCGTTCGGATAGTTTTGCTGGATGATGGCACGGCCCAGGGCGACGCGGACTGCGGCAGTCAGCTCGTTCACGTCCTGGGTGCGCGCGGCGTGGTCTGCGAGGGCTTCCATGATGGACCCCAGATCGCGGATGGGCACATTTTCAGCCAGCAGATGCTGCAGCACCTTCTGCACTGCGGAGAACGACAGCACCTTGGGCACCACGTCTTCCAGCAGCTTCGGCGTATCCCGGGTGAGGCGGTCCAGCAACTGCTGAAGTTCCTGTCTGCCCAGCAGTTCGGCCGCATGGCCGTGGATCAGGTGGTCCACGTGGGTCGCGACGACCACGCTGGCATCGACCACGGTATAGCCAAAGTTTTGCGCCTGCTCTTGCAGTGCCGGCTCAATCCAGACCGCCGGCAGTCCGAAGGCGGGGTCCTGAGTCGCTGCGCCGGGGAGCATTCCAGTGACCTGCCCCGGGTTGATTGCAAGGAACATGCCGACGTATGCATCGCCGCTGCCGATTTCCACGCCCTTGAGGGTGACACGGTACGCATTCGGGCGCAGTCCGAGATTGTCGCGGATGTGCACGGCCGGAACCAGGAATCCGACTTCCTGGGCAAACTTCTTGCGGATGCCCTTGACCCGCCGCAGCAGGTCGCCATCCTGGTTATTGTCCACCAGCGGTATCAGGCGGTAGCCGACTTCAAGTCCCAGCGTATCCACCGGGGTCACATCATCCCAACTGGCCTCCTGCGCATCCGCCGGCGGCAACTCGATGCGCTGTGCCGCCGGCTCCGCGGCCGCAGCCTTGGCGGAAAGCACATAAGCACCCGCGCCGAGCATCAGCGCCAGCAGAAGAAAGGCGAAATGCGGCATGCCGGGGATCATGCCCATCACGCCGAGAATTCCAGCCGTGAGGGACAGTACCTGAGGTTTGCTGAACAGCTGACCTATCATCTGCTGCCCGACATCCTCTTCCGTCGAAACGCGGCTCACCACGATGCCGGCTGCCGTCGAAATCACCAGCGCCGGAATCTGGGCCACCAGGCCATCGCCGATGGTAAGCAGCGTGTAATTCTTGGCTGCGGTCGCAACATCCAGGCCGTGCTGCAGCACGCCGACCGCAAAGCCGCCGACTATGCTGATCACCATGATGATGATGCCCGCGACCGCATCACCCCGAACGAACTTGCTTGAACCGTCCATGGCGCCGTAAAAATCGGCTTCCTGGGATATGACGGCGCGGCGCTTGCGCGCATCCTCCTCGCCGATCAGCCCCGCGTTAAGGTCGGCATCGATCGCCATCTGTTTGCCTGGCATCGCGTCCAGCGTAAAACGCGCGCTGACTTCGGCGATCCGTCCCGCGCCCTTGGTCACCACCACGAAATTGATCACCACCAGAATCACGAACACCACCATGCCCACCGCGTAATTGCCTCCCACCACGAAATGGCCGAAAGCCTCGATCACCTTGCCGGCGGCATCGGGGCCGGTATGACCTTCGAGCAGCACAACCCGGGTCGAAGCCACGTTAAGCGACAGCCGCAACAGCGTGGTGACCAGCAGCACGGTCGGGAACACGGAAAAATCCAGGGGCTTCAACGCGTACAAACTGACCAGGAGCACCATCACCGCAAGCGCGATATTGAAGGTGAATAGCACATCGAGCAGGAACGGCGGCAGCGGCAGGATCATCATCGCCAGGATCATGATGATCAGCACCGGGCCGGCCATGCCGCGCCAGTTGGACTTGGCTCCGGTCAATGCCGGCAAACCGATAGCCTGGCTCATTTCGCACCCGCCTCGGGATCAAGATGGTCGGGGACCGGAAGGTGCTCAGGCGCAAGCGGCCTGATTCCGCCATTCTCGCGGTAACGCCGCAGCTGGAATACATAGGCCAGCAATTCGGCGACAGTGGTATAAAGCGTCTCCGGGATCTCGTCGCCCAGTTCAGTGTGGTGATACAGGGCGCGGGCCAGCGGCGGCGCCTCGAGCACCGGAACGTGATGCTGCTCACCCAGCTCCCGGATACGCTGCGCCAGCAGATGGGCGCCCCTGGCCACGACTTTGGGCGCTCGCATCGTATCGCTTTGATAGCGTAATGCCACAGCGTAATGGGTGGGATTGGTGACGATGACGTCGGCCTTGGGAACCTCGGCCATCATGCGGCGCCGGGCAGCCTCGCGCTGAATGCTGCGGATGCGCGCCTTGACATGCGGATCGCCCTCGGACTCTTTCGCCTCCTTGCGAACCTCGTCTTTCGTCATCCTGAGTTTTTTGTGGTGGCTCCACAGTTGATATGGCACATCGATGGCGGCAATCAGGAGCATGGCGCAGACCACAGTCAGCACGCTCGAACCAAGAAGGTCCGCCATATGCGCGGAGCCGCCTTCGATGGAGCGTGCGGCCAGCGAGAGCATCTCTTCCTGGTTGCGCCACATGACCCACGCGGCGACGCTGCCTATGATCAGCGCCTTGGCCACTGCCTTGACCAGTTCGACCACCCCCTGCAGGGAAAATATCCTGCCCAGGCCGCTGAACGGGCTCAGGCGCGACAGATCGAATTTAGGAGCAGTGAACATCCAGCCGTTGAGGAGGAGCGGCGCGGCCAGCGCTGCGACCAGCAGCAACAGCAGCAAAGGCAGCAATCCGAGCAGTGCGTTTTCGAACAACGCATGCAGCGTCAGCACCATCGACTGCGGATCGGAACCGGGCCCTCCCTGGAACTGCAGGCCGCGCTTCATCACACCGGTCATGCGTTCCCACAGGCCGGCGCCCATGTACCACACGCCGCCAAAACCGGCAAGCAGGACGACAAAAGTCGAGAGTTCCTGGGAACGCGCGATCTGCCCGTCTTCGCGCGCCTTTTCCAGCCGTCGCGGCGTCGCAGATTCCGTTCGTTCTAGATCGCTGTCTTCGCTCACACCCACTCCAGGTATTGAGCAAAGATTATTGAACGCGGATCATCCGTTCAATGCATAAAACAAGCAGGCATTCCTGCCGCTATTCGGAAGTCAGGGAGTGACAGCCGGGGCCTGAGCAACCAGCGCTCGAGGCGCAACCGCCATGACGCGGATTGCGTTCCCGCAGACCAGGAAAAACAAGAACTCTAGAATCCCAGGCTTTCCAGCAAATCGTCGACCTGGTTCTGCCCGGTAACGACGTCGCTGCGGCCCTTCGGGTTGATCACGGGCCCATTCAGCAGGCCGTGGTCAGAGTCGGCTCTTTTTTCCGGGGGAATATTGTCGAGCAGCAGTTGCACCAGTTCCCGCTCCAGAGCCTGCACCATGTCGGTGATCTTCTTGATCACCTGGCCGGTCAGGTCCTGGAAATCCTGCGCCATCATGATTTCCAGCAGTTGCTTGTTAGTGGCGCCCGTCTGGCTTGGAACGTCGTCGAGGTAGGCACGGGTACGGCCTGCCAGGTCCTTGAATTCATCCAGGCTGAGCTGCCGTTCGTAGAGTCTGCGCCACTGCGTGGACAGCCCATTGGCGTCCTGTGCGAGCCTGTCCTGTATCGGCTGGGCCACATCAGTCGCATTCAGTACGCGCTGCGCCGCCTGCTCGGTCATCGTTGCGACATAGGAAAGCCGGTCACACGCATCCGGTATGGCCGAAGTAGCCTTCTCGAGCATCTTGTCGTAACCCAGTTCGCGCAGATTATCGTGAAGCGCGCGGGTCATTTGCCCGACCCGGCTCAGCATTTTTTCAGTGGCGCTCTCGTCGGAGCTGTCCGCGCTAGATGCAGACGAATCGCGGACAGTTTCGTTTGAAGCGCCCCGCTGGCTGTGCTGCACAATATTGTCAAAAAGCGCTTCCAGGTTTTCCGGGCCCAATTGCATATCAGCGGCGTGTGTCATGTTCATGATCGATGGTTGATTTTGGATGGTCACCTGGTCCATTACGCGGGACTGGCGCTCACCATGTTCTGCAGGATCTTGCTCAATTTTTCATCCAGCGTTACCGCGGTGAACGGCTTCACGACATAACCATTGGCGCCGGCCTGGGCCGCAGCCACGATGTTTTCCTTCTTGGCTTCCGCAGTGACCATCAGCACCGGAATTTTTTTCAGCGTCTCGTCGGCCCGCATGCTCTGCAACAAGGTCAGGCCGTCCATATTCGGCATGTTCCAGTCGGAGATCACAAAGTCGAAACCGCCATTGTGCAGCTTACCCAGGGCGACCGCGCCGTCCTCGGCCTCCTCCACGTTAACAAATCCCAATTCTTTTAGGAGGTTACGCACAATCCTGCGCATCGTGGAAAAGTCGTCCACGACCAGGAATCTCATGTTCTTGTCTGGCATCAAGGGCTCCATTAACTAAGTTTCGACGGGTAACCACGGCTTGAGCACAACCATGCACCCGCAAGTCCAGGCGACCCGGCATTCCATCACCCTGCTTTTGATTACGGCATTTCGCGCTGGAAGTTGAGCGGAATAATGTGCCTCATCCGCTTTTCGGTCGGGTGTCGGTCGTGCTTTCTTTGATGGCAGACTCCTCGCCGCCCCTGGGAACCAAGACACCATCGTTGGTCGCTGATTCCTCTGATTTTTTGTTCATTACGATGATGCTGATGCGGCGGTTTACCGGATTCAAGGCATCATTCCGATCGAGCAGCACCGCGGACGACAGCCCTACCACCCTGATGATCTTCCCTTCGTCTATGCCCGCCGCAATCAGTTCGCGCCGCGATGCATTGGCCCGGTCAGCCGACAGCTCCCAATTGCTGTAACCCCGTTCTCCCGAAGGATAGGGCTTGGCGTCGGTATGGCCGGACAGGCTGACCTTGTTCGGCACTTCGTTCAGTGTCTTTCCGACTTCACGCAGTATGGCCCGCATGTAGGGCTGCAGTTCAGCCCGGCCGATGGCAAACATGGGCCGATTCTGCGCATCCACGATCTGTATGCGCAGCCCTTCGGTCGTGATGTCGATCAGCATCTGCTTGCGGTATTCTTTCAGCGCCGGATTGGCCTCGATCGCCGTTTCGAGCTTGCCCTGCAGTTTTTTCAGCTGGGCAGCCTCGACGCGTTCGATTTCGGCCTCTGCCGCCTTAAGATTGATGGTTTTTTTCTTCGCCGGAATTTCGCCGTTCTTTACCTGGCTATGCATGCGTGTCAGGTCCTTGCCGCCGCCTTTGATCACGCTCGCACTGTCTCCGCTGCCCGACCCTCCGGAAAACGCAACCTTGAGCGGTGTGTTGAAATAGTCTGCGATTCCCTCGAGTTCCCCCTTCGTGGTGGA
>Ga0113563_10001475_pt1 | contig 13406 bp, 13 predicted proteins | sample Mud3Dept3metaG_FD_80117 | JGI IMG/M metagenome (GOLD analysis project Ga0113563, IMG submission 80117) | Freshwater wetland microbial communities from Ohio, USA, analyzing the effect of biotic and abiotic controls - Mud 3 Core 4 Depth 3... | ecosystem: Environmental > Aquatic > Freshwater >...
CGGCGATGTCGTTGATCAGCTCGACGATGTTGCCGATCTCCTGCGAGCTCTCGCCGAGGCGCTTGATGCGCTTCGACGTCTCCTGGATGTTCTCGCGGATGGCGTTCATGCCGTCGATCGTGCGGCGCACCGCGTCGCCGCCCTTGTGGGCGATGTCCACCGAGTGCCGCGCCACGTCGGCCGAGCGTTCGGCGTTGCCCGACACTTCCTCGGTCGAGGCGGCCATCGCCGCGATCGACTCGGAGGCCGAGGCGATCTGCTTGGACTGCGCGCCAGAGGCCTTCGCGAGGTGCGTCGACAGCGCCTGCGTCTGGCGCGTGGCCGCGTCGAGCTTGATCGCCGAATCGTTGATCGTGGTCACCAGCTCGCGCAGCGCCTCGATCGCGTAGTTGATCGAGTCGGCGATCGCGCCGGTGATGTCCTCGGTGACCGTCGCCTGCACCGTGAGGTCGCCGTCGGCGAGGCTCGACAGCTCGTCGAGCAGCCGCAGGATCGCCTGCTGGTTGCGCTCGTTCTGCCGGGCCTGCTGCTCGGCGGCCGCGCGCAGCGAGGCGAGCGAGCGGTGCAGGAACGCCGCCAGCGCGAGGGCGAGCGCCGCAATCGCCACGAACACCAGCGGCAGCCAGGGGTTGGCGAGCCATGCAGACGGACCCGACACCAGGCGTTGCTCCGCGGCGCGCACGCTCGCGTACAGCGACGCGCCGCTCTCGGCGAGCGCGTTGCGCGCGGCCTGCATCTGCTCGAGCTGGTCGCCGAGCGCGAGTGCGCCACGCACCTGGTCCTGCTGGCCGCGATACACGGCCGTGAGCGCCTGCAGCGCCTCGGCGGCGGCGCCGGGGGCGGCCGTGACCCCGAGCGCGTTGTCCCCGCCGTTCAGGCCCGCGACCACCTGCCCGAGGAACGCCACGTTGTCGGCCAGGCGGCGCGAGGCCGCCTCGACCGGCGCCGTGCCGTCGGCGAGCGCCGCGACGTCCTGTTCGACGGCCTGCGCGCGCACCTCGAAGCGCTCGAGGTTCAGCACGAGCGGGTCGGCGCGATCGGCGCCGACGGCCTTGGCGACGCCGGCCGCCGCCGCGACCAGCTGCGGCGTGAGTTCGCGGACTGCGGCCGCTGCGCGCTGTGCATCGAGCGCGGCCGTACGGCCGTCGAGCACGGCCTGCGACTGCTCGAGCAGCACGGCCCAGCCGGCCGCGGTGCCGAACAGGTCGGCCCCCGGGGCCGCGACGGCCTGCTCCAGCCGCGCGCGCGACTCGGCGAGCGAGTCGAACGCCGGTGCGGAGCCTCGTGCCGCAGCACCGGCCTGCAACGGGATGTTCTGTGCCAGCGCGGCGAACGTGGCCGCCTGCTCGCGGGCCTCGGCCTGCCGGCCCGCGCCGCGGCCGGCCAGCAGCAGCACGAGGGCCGCGATCACGGTGGCGACGAGCGCGATCACGATCAGCAGGGGCTGCAACCGGGCGGCGTCGAATCGATTGGTCATGTATGGCTTCCGTTCGGTCTGGCGGCCCGCGCCATCAGGAGGCGGCGGCCTGCAGGAATGGCTGGCTCTCGAGCAGGGTGCGCACGCTGAACACCGGCCACACCTCGGCGCCGCGCTTGAAGGCGCCCGCCAGGTAGCGCTCGCAACGCAGCAGCGTCGGCGGCAGGTCGGCCGAGAATTCGCCCTCGTAGAAGCGGCGGAACCCCATCACCTCGTCGACCAGCAGGCCCGCGGGAATCTCGCGGTGGTTGGCGACGAGCACTCGCGTGGCGCGCGTGACCGTGGTGGCGCCCGAACCCAGGAACGCCCGCAGGTCGATGACCGGCAACAGCTGCCCGCGCAGGTTCGATAGGCCCCGCACCCAGCCCTTGGCGCCGGGCACGCGCGTCACCGTCGCCGGGTAGCTCATGACCTCACGGGTTTCCTCACGGGCGAGCAGGAACGCCTCGCCGCCCAGGCGGAAGGCGATGCCGACCCACTCGTTGCCGGCGACGGTCGCCTCCGGGCTGCCCTGGGCGGCGCCCCGGGCACGACGGTCGAATTCGCGCAGCAGCTCCCAGGGACGGTCCCGCAACGACCGCAATTCGGCAACGGTGGTCATCTCAGCCCGCGAGCGCGGCCTGCGCCTTGCGAACGAGCTGGTCGGACGGGACCGGCTTCACCAGGTAGTCGACCGCGCCCTGGCGCAGGCCCCAGACACGGTCGGACTCCTGCGATTTCGAGGTGACCATGATCACCGGGATGGCGCGCGTCTCGGGGTCGGAGGCGAGCTCGCGCGTGGCCTGGAACCCGTTCAGCCCGGGCATGACGATATCCATCAGGATCAGGTCGGGGTGCAGCTCGCGGGCCTTGCGGATGGCCTCGCTGCCGTCCGCCGCCGACGCGGTCTGGAAGCCGTTCTGCTCGAGGGCCTTCTGCATGACGTGCACGTCGGTCGGCGAATCGTCCACGATCAGTACGAGTGCCACGGGTGTGATCCTCCGGTGCGGCGGTCAGCGATGGACGTGGGTTTCAATGGCGGAGAGCAGCTCTTCGCGCGTGAACGGCTTCGTCAGGTAGTGCTCGGACCCGACGATGCGGCCGCGCGCGCGATCGAACAGCCCGTCCTTGGAGGACAGCATGATCACCGGGATCGTGCGGAACACCTTGTTGTGCTTGATGAGCGAGCAGGTCTGGTAGCCGTCGAGCCGTGGCATCATGATGTCCACGAACACGATGTCCGGCTGGTGGTCGGCGACCTTCGACAGCGCGTCGAAGCCGTCCACGGCCGTGAATACCTCGCAGCCCTCGCGGGCCAGCAGGGTCTCGGCCGTGCGGCGGATCGTCTTGCTGTCGTCGATTACCAGCACCTTGAGGCCCGCCAGCCGGGGCCGGCTGCTGCTGGCTGCTGTGTTGTCCATCCCTTAGCAACTCCCGATGGGAATGAGCGCCGCGAGCACGACGCTAAACGGCGAGACGGTGCTCGCGACGGGGTTTTAACATATTGGCCGGGGGCCTGCCATTGGCCGCTTTCGATACCATGACGGGGATCACAGGCGCGGCGCTGGCCGCGCGCCGACCGTGGAGCCGAAGATGCCCGACAAGCGACTGAACGTGGCCGTGGTGATGGATCCGATCGAGGACATCAAGCCGGCGAAGGACACCACGCTGGCGATGATGCTGGCGGCGCAGCGCCGCGGCTGGACGCTGTCCTACCTCGAACTGCGCCACCTCTGGCTGCGCGACGGCGTGGCGTGGGGTCGCGCGCACCCGCTCGAGGTGCGCGACGACCCCGACGACTGGTTCACGCGCGGCGAGCCCGCCACCCGCCCGCTCGGCGAGTTCGACGCGATCCTGATGCGCAAGGACCCGCCGTTCGACACCGAGTACATCTACGCGACCTACATCCTCGAGCGTGCCGAGACCGCGGGGGCCCTGGTGGTCAACCGTCCCCAGGGCCTGCGCGACATGAACGAGAAGGTGTACACGGCCTGGTTCCCCGAGTGCTGCGCGCCGACCCTGATCACCCGTGACATGGCCGACATGCACGCGTTCCTGCGCGAGCACGGCCGCGCCGTCTGCAAGCCGCTCTACGGCATGGGCGGGCGCTCGATCTTCGTGCTCGACGCCGGCGACAAGAACGCCAACGTGGTGTTCGAGACCCTCACCGAGTACGGCACGCGCTACGCCATCGTGCAGCGCTACCTCCCCGACATCGTCACCACGGGCGACTCGCGGGTGATCCTGGTGGACGGCGAACCCGTGCCGTATGCGCTCGCCCGCATCCCGTCGGCCGCCGACAACCGCGGCAACCTCGCGGCCGGCGCGAAGGGCGTGGGCCGCCCGCTGAACGACCGCGACCGCTGGCTGGCGGACCGCATCGGCCCCGCCCTGCGCAGTCGCGGCATGCTGTTCGTCGGCCTCGACGTGATCGGCGGGTTCGTCACCGAGATCAACGTGACGAGCCCCACCGGCGTGCGGGAGCTCGGCCGGCAGTTCGGCATCGACATCGCCGACCTGCTGATGGACGCGATCGCGCGGCGGCGGGGTGGCTGAGCAGTGCAACTGTCCCTGCGCAGCAGCCGCCCCGAGGACCGTCTGGCCACGACGGCGTTCGTCGCCGCGCTGCTCCACGGCCTGCTGATCCTGGGCCTGCGGTTCACCGCGCCCACGAGCGACGAGCGACCGCTGCCGACGCTCGAGGTGCTGCTGGTGCCCGAGGGCGAGCTCGAAGATCCCAATCCCGAGTCCAGCTACATCGCCGACCGCGACCAGCGCGGCTCCGGCAACACCCGCGAACGGCTGCGCACGTCGCTGCCGGAGGCCTCGGCCAGGATTCTCGAGCACTCGGGCGACACCCGTGGCACGGCGTTCACGGCCCCTTCGGCGTCCAGCGTCCAGGGCGGGTCGCGCATGGTGGTGAGCGACGCCGGACGCGGCCGTCGCGCGCTGGCCGGTGAAGCGGTCGAGCAGACCGAGCGCGAGGCCGTCCCGATCGAGTCGCGGCCGCTGCCGACGGTCGGGGTGAACGCGAGCGCGGCGGACGAGACCTTGCGCCTGCGTGGTGAGCCGGCCCCCGACGACCGGTTGCTCGCCGACACGCGCGAATCGGCGATCGCCGGCTACCTCGACGGCTGGAAGCGGCGCATCGAGCAGGCAGGCACGCTCAACTTCCCGGACGAGGCGCGCCGCCGCGCGCTGTCGGGCAACCCCGTGCTCGAGGTCGCCATCCGGGCCGACGGCACGCTGCAGGAGGTGCTGGTGCGTCGCTCCAGCGGGCACCGGGAACTCGATGTCGCGGCCGTCCGGATCGTGCGCCTCGCCTCGCCGTTCGACCCCTTCCCGCCCGCCATGCGCGAGCGCTATCCCATGCTGCGGTTCGCGTACGAGTGGCAGTTCCTCAAGGGCCGCATGGGCGACGGCGCGCTGTTGGCCCCGGGACCCTGAAGGCCGGATACTGGGCGCATGACCGCAACCTTCCTCACCAACCAGTTCCTGATCGCCATGCCCGGAATGGTCGACCCGAACTTCGCGCAGACGGTGACGCTGGTGTGCGAGCACAACGCGCAAGGGGCGCTCGGCATCGTCATCAACCGGCCGCTGCCAATGACATTCGGCGACGTGTTCAAGCAGCTCGGCCTCGACGCGGCGCAGTCACGGCTATCGGCCGATCCGGTGCTCGCGGGCGGCCCGGTGCAGACCGACCGCGGCTTCGTACTGCACACACCGGGCCTGCTGTGGGACTCGACGCTGCCGGTGTCCGACTGGCTGCACCTCACCACGTCCCGCGACATCCTCGATGCGCTCGCCCGCGGGGAAGGCCCCGCCCACGCACTGATGGCGCTCGGTTATGCCGGCTGGGACGCCGGCCAGCTCGAGGCCGAAGTGGCCCAGAACGCGTGGCTGACCGTCCCGGCGCACGAGCGCATCGTGTTCGAGGCGCCGCTGGAAGAACGCTGGGAAGCGGCCTGCCAGCTGCTCGGCGTGAACCTGCTGCACCTGAGCAGCGACGCGGGCCACGCCTGACGGCGCCGTGGCCACCGCCCCCGAAGTCATCCTTGCCTTCGACTACGGCGCGAAACGCATCGGCGTCGCGGTCGGCCAGACCACCACCGGCACGGCGAGCCCGGCCGGCGTGATCGCGGTGCACGGTGGGCCGGATTGGGCCGCCGTCAATCGGTGCATACGCGAGTGGTCGCCGGCCCGGCTGCTGGTCGGCGTGCCCTATAATATGGACGGCACCGAGACCGTCCTCACCGCGACGTGCCGCGCCTTCGCCGCAGAGCTGGCGCGCCGTTTCGGCTTGCCGGTGGATTGCGTGGACGAGCGCCTCACCTCCGCGGCCGCGACGACGGACCTGCGCGAGGCGCGACGCTCCGGAGCGCGCAGCCGCCGCGTCAGGCGCGAGGACATCGACGCCCACGCCGCACGGCTGATCCTCGAGACCTGGCTGCGCGGTCCCGCACACTGACCTTCGGAGCAGCCCTTGACCACCGACACCGGCAGCGAGCTGCAGCGCGACCCCGCGGGCCGCCTGCGTCACCTCCTCACCCTCGAAGGCCTCTCGCGCGACGAACTGACGCACCTGCTCGACCTCGCGCAGTTCTACGTGCGCGTGCCGGGCGAGGTGCCGGCGCGCGACCAGAGCCTGTGGGGCCGCACGGTGGCCAACCTGTTCTTCGAGCCGAGCACGCGCACGCGCGTGTCGTTCGAGCTTGCCGCCAAGCGCCTCGGGGCCGACGTCGTGAACCTCGACATGCAGTCCTCGTCGCGGGTGAAGGGCGAGACGGTGCTCGACACCATCTACACGTTGCAGGCGATGCTGGTCGACGTGTTCGTGATGCGCGACGCCGAGCCCGGCCTGCCCGCCTACGTCGCCGCGCACGTCGCGCCGCACGTGAGCGTGGTCAACGCCGGCGAGGCGCACGTCTCGCACCCGACGCAGGGCCTGCTCGACGTGCTCACGATCCGCCAGCGCAAGGGCGAACTCGGCAACCTGAGGGTCGCGATCGTGGGCGACCTGAGCCACTCGCGCGTGGCGCGCTCCACGGGCCGCGCGCTGCTCACGCTGGGGGTGGGCGAGTTGCGGCTGGTGAGCCCGGCGAACCTGATGCCCGACGCGCACGAGCTCGCGGGCGCGTCGCGCCATCACTCGCTGGTCGAGGGCATCGAGGGCGCCGACGTGGTGATGGCGCTGCGCATCCAGTACGAACGCATGAGCGCCGAGGACAAGCTCGACGCCGCCGCGTTCTACCGCGAGTGGGGCCTGAGCGCCGAGAACCTGAAGAACGCGAAGCACGACGCGATCGTCATGCACCCGGGGCCAATGAATAGAGGCGTCGAGATCACCAGCGAAGTGGCCGACGGGCAGCACTCCGTGATCCGCCAGCAGGTGACGAACGGCGTCGCCGTGCGCATGGCGGTGCTCTCGACCATCGTGCGCAACGTGCAGGAACGCAACGTCGAGGCCGGCCGGAGGGCGGTATGACCGAACGCGCGCACCGCGGCACGATCTTCGTCGAGGACGCGGAACTGCTGTCGCAGCAGGAGTATCCCGGCCAGCAGTTCGTGATCCGCCTGCGCGCGCCGAAGTGCGCCGCGGCCGCGACGCCCGGCAGTTTCGCGCACCTCACCGTCGATCCGCAGGTCCCGATGCGCCGGCCACTGTCGATCCAGCGCGTGGATGCGAAGGCCGGCTGGGTGGAGATCCTGTACAAGATCGTGGGCCCCGGCCTGGAGGCACTGTCGCAGCGGCCGGTGGGCAGCACGATCAGCGTCATGGGTCCGATCGGCAACGGCTTCAAGCCGTCCCCCGCTCGTCCGCGTACGTTGCTGGTGGGCGGCGGCGTGGGCATCCCGCCGATGGTATTCCTGGCCGAGTCGCTCAAGGACCGCACCGACGCCGACTGGAAGCCGCAGGTGCTGATGGGCTCGGAGATCCCGTTCCCGTTCCAGGCGCGGCCTTCGACCATCCTCGTGCCCGGCATCCCCGATGGCGTGATCGCCTGCATGCCGCTGCTCGATGGCTGGAACGTGCCGAGCCGGCTCGCCACGCTCGCGGGCTTCCCGGGTTGCTTCGACGGCTACGTCACCGACCTCGCCGCCGCGTGGCTGTCGTCGCTCGACGAACCGGCGCTCGCGGAAGTCGAGATGTTCGCCTGCGGCCCGACGCCGATGCTGCAGGCCACCGCGCGCGTCGCACGCCGCTTCGGCGTGCCCTGCCAGGTGTCGCTCGAGGAGTTCATGGCCTGCGCGGTGGGCGGCTGCGCCGGTTGCGCGGTGCCGGTCGTGACGGACGCGGGTCTCGCGATGAAGCGCGTCTGCGTCGACGGGCCGGTGTTCGACGCCAACGCCGTGTACCCGCCGGCCGCATAGCCAGAGGAACCGACCATGGCAGACCGCGATCTCACCAAGTCCTATGGCCGCGCCCAGTTCGTCGCCAAGCTCCGCCGCCTGGCCGACGCCATCGAGTCCGGGCGGGCATTCACCATCCAGGTCGCGGGCGAACGGCTGCACATTCCCGCCAGCGCCGTCTTCAACATCGAACACGAGCGCAGTGGCAGCGAGCAAGAACTGGAGTTCCAGCTGCTCTGGCAGTCGAAAGAGGACTGACAATTCATTGAGTTGCCAGCCAGCGTCGGCGCACTGATTGAGCGTCTCCTCGAGCCCCTATTGACGGCTGGTCCAGGCGGAGGACTCCACCCCTACGGTCTCCTGCTCGAACTGCTGCGGCGCGCTGCAGACCTGGCTCTTCCGTTGGCGTGGATTCGTGTGACCCTGGCGCTCCACGAAGCGGACGCTGACGGGCTCGGACCGGCCCGAAGCGGAAGTCGTCACCGCGCGTGGAACGCGGTAGAAACGATCCGAAGCCCGGCTTTCTGCCTTCAGTGGTAGTCATCCTCTCGCTGGTGGCGCACGGCGGGGATCGACACGCGGTTTGGACCGTCGATCCCGAACAGCGCGACGTAGCCCGCGCTGCCGCACGGAATCACGATCTCTCGCAGTAGGGGTCGACCGCCCGGCCAGGCCCTGCGGCAGGAAAAGGGCAAATATGCGAGCAGCTCGAAGGATGTCTCAATGGCATCCACGGCACGTGCGGCCGCCGCCGGGTCCTTCTCGATCAGGAACGCCTGCACCGGCCTTGTGCCAGCTGACGCCTGAGAGTCTTCAGCACGGCGCCTTGCGGTACTCGATCGTGCGAGTCACGGCATCATGAACGAACGACGAGAGTGATTCGCCGGGGGCCAGCACAGCCTCGGCGTCGGCGCGCAATTCCGGGGAGACCCGCAGTGGCGGCAGCGCGCAACTTCTGGATCCCTGATACTGACACCGACTTCTCCGGATACGCTCGTCGGTTCTGCAGGGAGACAATCTTGAACACGACATGCCCCGCGGACGGGCCGCATTGTCGCAATGGGGATCGTCAGAATGGCTGATATCAAGGGACCAGCGATCGCGACCGAGACTTTCCGTGTCGAGGGTCATTGTTGCGGAATCCGAATCCCCGCGCTGACGGACCTGAGCAGCGCGGGCGTGCGGTTCGAGATGTCACCGGAGATCCGCGCGGAACTCCTCCAGGCTGGCATTCACGCCGCCGAAGGCCCGCAGGATTCGCCTCGAAGTGACGAGGTCGCGGAACCGCGTGCAGGTCAGAAACCTGGCCAGCGTGCTGGATAGCCGCTCAACGACCCCAGCTGCAATTTCTGATCATCGTCAGCTCAAGAGCTTCTTCGCCTCATCGAGCGAAGGCACCTTGCCGCTGAGCTTCACGACACCGTCTATCACAAGCGCCGGCGTTAACATCACGCCGAACTCGGGATAACGCTTCATGTCGGTGACCTTCTCGAGGTCGTAGGAGATGCCAAGGTCCTGCGCCGCTTGCTCTGCCACGGCCGTGAGCTGGCGGCACTTCGCGCAGCCCGAACCAAGGATCTGGATCTTCATCGTCGTCTCCTGCAGGCCGTGCCCGCGTCAGGACATCAGGAGCCCGTAGCCCCAGCCACAGAACGCCGCCATGACGATGACGAGCGCGATGTAGGTAGCCGTCTTTCTCGGACCAAGAATCGAGTTGATGACGATCATGCTGGGCAGGCTCAGCGCAGGCCCGGCCAGCAGCAGTGCCAGCGACGGCCCGCTGCCCATGCCGCTGCCGACCAGGCCCTGAACGATGGGGACCTCGGTCAGGGTGGCGAAATACATGAACGCGCCCGCCACTGCTGCAAACAGATTGGCTGCCACGGAGTTGCCGCCCACCAGCCCGCTGATCCAGGCCGACGGGATCAGCCCCTCGTGGCCCGGGCGGCCCAGCAGGAAGCCTGCGACCAGGACGCCCGCCATCAGTAGCGGCACGATCTGCTTCGTATAGCTCCACGCCTGGTTGAACCATTCGCCCGCCTCGTCTTCGCGACCCGCCGTGAGCCAGGCCAACCCGAGCACGGCAACGAGGAAAGGCCAGGTCGGATGACCCGGAACGGCCAGTGCGACGAGCAGCGACGCTGCCGCGACCGTCGCAATGCGCAGCGGCTCGAGCCTGAACCAGCGCCACAGCAGCACGGCGAGGGCGAGGCCAAGCGCTGAGGTCAGCCACCACTTGACGGCGTAGACCGCTGCGAAGAATCCCGTAACCTGCGAGGCAGCCCCCCAGTTCGCGAATACGAGGATGCCCACCTGCACCGCGAAGAAAGTGACTGTCTGCCACAAGGGTCGTCCGGCTTGCGACTCCGGCAGCGCAGCCGCCGCGGCAATCTTTGCCTGCTCGTCACGCCGAAAGATCGTCGCCATCAGCAGGCCGATGACGATGGCGAACGAGACCGCACCGACCGCCCGGGCGATGCCGAGCGGCGCGCCGAGCACCTTCGCCGTCATCACGATCGCGAGCACGTTGATCGCCGGGCCCGAATACAGGAATGCGGTGGCGGGACCCAGGCCCGCACCCATGCGGTAGATGCCCTGGAACAACGGCAGGACCGTGCAACTGCAGACCGCCAGGATCGTGCCGGAGACCGAGCCCACGCCATATGCCAGGGGCTTGGGTGCGGTCGGACCGAGATAGCGCATCACCGACGCCTGCGACACGAAAGCGGCGATTGCGCCGGCGATCCAGAATGCGGGCAGCAGGCATAGGACGACGTGCTCGCGCGCATACCACTTGGTGAGTTCCAGCGACTCGGTTACTGCACCGTCGAATCGGGGCGTGCCGACCGGCAGGAAGTAGATCGCCCCAAACGCCGCGGCCAGCCAGCCGAAGATCTTGAGCTCGTGCCGGGCGGTCGGGTTTAGTGTGAGGGTGGCCATGGGGCCTCCGTCGGCAAAGTCAGGCGCAGTCGCAAGCAGCGCGCGGCGAGGAACGGCCGAGTCGGACCCGGTCGAGGCAGTGGATGAAGTGCGACACGCACTCCAACTCGAGGCGATAGAAGATCTTCTGTCCGCGCTTCTCGCTCGAGACGACGCCTGCTTCGCGGAGGATGTCCAGGTGCTTCGAGGTGGTGGACCACCCGAGCCCGACTGCATGCACGAGATCGCAGACGCAGCGCTCACCGCCCACCAGCGTGCGGACCAGCGTCAGGCGACCGGGGTTGCCGAGAGCTTTGAAGACTTCGTCCGGGGATGCGCCAGGCGGTCGGGTGGCCATGACGCAAGTATTTCGTTAATCAGCGAAATTTGAATCAGCAACTTCCGCAGGTCCGCCTGAAGGTCCTGCAGCCATGCGGCTGCGACGGAGCGCAGCACGCGTCGGAAGGTCTGCTTTCCGGTAAGGCCGCTCCTGGCCGATTGCGCCGTTATGCTCGTGTCCGCAATCCCAAAGTGCCTAGGAACACCCGAACCACTTGTCCCGTGAGCGGACGCTCAAGGGGGAAGACCGACCCGGAGCAGACGTCAATTGACTGCTCAACTCCGCGGCGCTAAATTCGGGCCATGTTTGCGTTCGTTCCACTGGCAATCATCGGAGCCATGATCCGCTGCCGTAAGGCCGGGCCGTCGTGGTCGTGCGTCTTGTAGAACTCAGACATATCCGACTCCCACGAGGGCCCCGCCGGCGACGGACGGGGCCCTTGGTTTTTCAGGGCGCCCCACGTGTTTCGACTGCGGGGAGAGCGCCATGGGTAGACAACATCATCGAGGACGCGCAAAGCGGCTCGATTCGTTGCGCCCGGGCGCCCAAGGGACCGATAGGTCGCGCGAGCGCGATGGGGCAGCGTACCGGCAGAGTGCTGACGCGTGCTTGGATCATTCCGGACGCCACGCGCGCTCATCCACCGACGGTCACTTGCGACGCGGGGCGGTGCCTGGCGTCAGCTGGGAACAACTTCGACGCCGCAAGGTTGGTCACTGGGCTGTGCTTTACGCCACCGGCGCATGGGGCTTTCTCCAGGGCGTCGGCTACGTAACAGAATTGTTCGGCTGGCCGACCGAATTACCGCGTGTCGTGGCTTTCGCGCTGCTCACGGGCCTTCCTGCCGTAATAGTGGTCGCATGGTTTCATGGCGATCGCGGTGACCAGCGGGTGAGCGGAACCGAACTCACACTGGTGACAGTCTTGTTCCTGCTTGGAGGCGGCGCCTTCTGGGCGTACCAGCAAGCAGGCAGCTCCGTCGACCGCGCTTACGACGAACACTCTCAACCAAGCCCACCGGTCGAAGGCGACTCTCGTCCGGTGGTAGCCGTATTGCCGTTCGAGAATCGGAATGATCTTGCTGAGGACGCGCACTTCGTTGACGGCGTCCACGATTACGTACTTACGCAACTGGCGAAGGCCGAGGCACTGCATGTCGTAGCGCGCACTTCGGTCACGAAATTCCGTGGCTCGAAGGAGACAACGCAGCAGATAGCAACGGCGCTAGGTGCAACGGTGCTCGTGGAAGGCGCAGTACAGCGCTCCGGCAGTCGGGTCCGGGTCACCGTGCAACTGGTGGACGGGGGATCGGCCTTGCACTTGTGGGCCGAGCATTACGACCTAGATCTGTCGACAACGAATGCTCTCGAAGTTCAAAGTGAATTGGGGGTAGCGGTCAGCGAGGCCGTGAAGAATCGACTGACCGGCAACCGATCCGACCGAAGAGTGGCCGTTTCCGTACCGACGCACGACGTCACTGACGGGGCCGTGGTGGGGTCTGTGGTCCTGCCGTGACCACTCTCATTCAGAAGCGCGGCCTGTGGAGGGGCAACGCGTCCTGGCTACGCGAAGACTCGGGGAACTCTGCCATGGTTTGGGAGCCCTGGATGCCGGCCACGTGGCCTAACAGACGCGAGCAGCTTTGACCAATGACGGACGGTCTCAGAATTCATGGAGGCCTAATGACCGCATTCTTGCCGATACCAGCCCGTCACGAATGGCTGCTTCCAGACCGAAGACCGCTTGGAAAGGGGCCAGTACAGCCGCAGGCACGGCGGGATCCGGTTGACGCTGCCTGCGCCGTGCGACTTTTTCGGCTCGGCGAGAAAGTCGCTCAGACGCCTGACTTAAAGCAGGGTTTCGGGTGTTCCCCAGGCGAGCATGTCCTCTTCGCGAGACACGGGAACACCCGAAACCCTGCCTGACCGCCGTCGCCCTACGCGACGCTACGAACCGCCTCAGCCGAAATTGATCTTCGCCTCGAGGTTGGTGCGCGAATCCGCGTTCGCCAGCGCCTCCTCCATGGAAATCTTGCCCTGCTGGCAGAGCTGGTAGAGCGCCACGTCGAAGCTCTGCATGCCCTTCTCGCCGCTGCGGATCAGCGCCTCCTTGACGCCGACCACGTCCCCCTTCTTGATCAGTTCCTGCACGTGCGGCGTGTTGAGCAGCACCTCGATCGCCGCGCAGCGCTTGCCGTTGGTGCCCATCACCAGCCGCTGCGACAGGATCGCCTTCAGGTACTGCGACAGGTCGAGGAAGATCTGCGAGTGCTGGTCGCGCGGGAACATGTTGATGATGCGGTCGAGCGTCTCGGCCGCGTTGTTCGCGTGCAGCGTC
>Ga0113563_10001476_pt1 | contig 13402 bp, 11 predicted proteins | sample Mud3Dept3metaG_FD_80117 | JGI IMG/M metagenome (GOLD analysis project Ga0113563, IMG submission 80117) | Freshwater wetland microbial communities from Ohio, USA, analyzing the effect of biotic and abiotic controls - Mud 3 Core 4 Depth 3... | ecosystem: Environmental > Aquatic > Freshwater >...
CGCAAGCGATGAACAGATCGCGGCGGCGCTTGCGCGGCAACTCAAGCTGCTTTATGTCGACCTGAAATTCAGGGAATTCGATCCGAAGGTGGCTCGCAAGCTTCCTGATTCCCTCGCACGGCGTTTCCGGGCGATCGTGCTTGAAGAGCGCGAAATCGATTTCCTGGTCGGGGTGTCCGATCCGACTGACCTGTTCGCGTTTGACGAAATCACGCGCAGCCTGAAGAAGGGCGTCGAGTTGGCCGTCGTCGGCGAATCCGCCCTCGCCAAGGCGATCGACCAGACCTACCGCCGCAGCGCGGAGATCAGCGGACTCGTCCGGGCGCTCGAGAAGGACTTCAAGGAGACCCCCGTCGACTTCGGTGCGGCATCCGGCGAACTCGGCGCCGAAGATGCGCCCGTCGTGAAACTCCTGCAATCGGTCTTCGAGGATGCAGTCCAGATCAACGCTTCAGACGTGCATTTCGAGCCCCAGGAAACGCGCGTGCAGATCCGATTCCGCATCGACGGGGCTCTGATTCTTCAGACCGAGTCCGACGTGCGCGTCGGGCCGGCGCTTGTGCAGCGGCTCAAGCTGATGGCCGGGCTCGACATATCCGAGCGCAGGCTCCCGCAGGACGGACGCCTGAACGTGCTGGTGGGGGACAAGCCGATCGACGTGCGAATGTCGACGATGCCCACCCAATTCGGCGAATCCGTAGTGCTGCGCCTGCTCAACAAGAGCACCGGGCTGCAAAAACTCGATTCGCTCGGGATGCCGGCGGGCATCCTGGCCAAGCTGCGCGAGATCATGAAGCGCACCACCGGGACGGTTCTTGTCACCGGCCCGACCGGCAGCGGAAAGACGACCACGCTGTATGCGGCATTGTCGGAAGTCAATACGATCGACCGCAAGATCGTCACGGTCGAGGATCCGGTCGAATACCGGCTGTCAGGGGTCAATCAGGTTCAGGTGAACGAGAAGATCGACCTTTCGTTCGCGCGCGTGCTCCGCTCCACCCTGCGGCAGGATCCCGACATTATTCTCGTCGGGGAAATCCGCGACCAGGAGACAGCGCAGATCGCGTTGCGGGCGGCCCTCACGGGCCACCTGGTGTTTTCCACGTTGCACACCAAGGACGCGATGACCACGCCGATTCGCTTGATTGACATGGGCGCGCCCGCCTACATGGTGGCGACGGCATTGGAGGCCGTAATTGCGCAGCGGCTCGTGCGGAAAATCTGCGAAAGCTGTTCCGAGCCACATGTGCCGGACGAGCGCGAGATGCGCTGGATGAAGCACATTCTCGGCGAGGCCGCGGCAGCGGGCGCATTCAGGCACGGGCGCGGATGCTCGCATTGCCACAATACCGGCTATTACGGGCGCATCGGGGTATATGAGATGCTCGAGATGACACCGGAACTGGTCGCGGCCGCGAGTTCGGCGGACTCCAACCTTTTCATCTCGGCAGCGAGCCGGCAAATTGCCGGGCACACTCTCATGCACCACGCGGTGGAGCGGGCGCTGGCCGGCACGACTACGATCGCAGAGGCGATCAAGGTGTCCACCGAGTTGGAAGACTGACCGTGACGACTTTCAGCTATCGCGCACGTGACCGGCGCGGTGCGCTGGTCGCCGGGCGCCTGGAAGCGGCGAACGCTCCGAATGCAGCGGAGCAGCTGATCGGGACCGGGCTTACGCCGGTCGACATCACAGAGGCTGCGCCGTGGCGCGAAGATAGCGTTCTCGTCGCGTGGCTCGCCGGCGCGTTCGTGCCAAAAGTCACGATCGTCGATCTGGCGCTTTTCTCGCGCTACATGCACTCGCTGCTGAAGTCGGGGGTGCCAATACTGCGCGCACTTGCAGGGCTCCAGGAGTCCACCGTAAATCGCGCCTTTGCGGCCGTAATTGCCGACTTGCGAATCGCACTGGACAGCGGGCGTACGCTTTCCTCCGCGATGCGACAGCACCCGCAGATCTTTTCCCGGTTTTATGTCAGCATGGTGCGCATCGGGGAGGTCACGGGAGGGCTGGACGAAACGTTCAGCCGCCTTTTTGTCTATCTGGAGTTCGAAAAAGAACTGCGCGACAGGATCAATGCCGCAATGCGGTATCCACTAATCGTACTGACGGTCGTCGCGATCGCCGTAGGAGTGGTGAATTTTGCGGTGATCCCCGCATTTGCCAAGATCTTCAAGACCGCAGGTGTCGCCCTGCCGCTGCTTACCCGCATTCTGGTCGGCACCTCGGAGGCGACGCAGAATTATTGGTACGTCATGATCTTTGTGCTGGTATGCGTGGTCGTGGGCGCAAAGGCCGCGGTGCGCTCGGATGCCGGTCGATACGCGTGGGACCGTTACAAACTCCGACTTCCGGTGACAGGCTCGATCGTACTGCGCGCGACGCTGGCGCGGTTCGCGCGCAGCCTGGCTTTTTCGCTGAAGGCAGGCGTCCCCGTGGTGCAGGCGCTGACGGTGGTGGCCGACGTGGTGGACAATGCGTACATCTCGCGACGGATCGAACTGATGCGCGACGGCGTGGAGCGCGGCGAAAGCGTATTGCGCACAGCGGTGACCGCAGGGGTTTTTACGTCCACGGTGCTGCAGATGATCGCAGTTGGAGAGGAGTCCGGGGAGTTCGACAGCCTGCTTTCCGAGATTGCCGAATTCTACGAACGCGAAATCGACTACGAGATCAAGGGCCTCAGCGCGCAGATCGAACCCATCATGACCATATTGATGGGCGTCCTGGTCGCGATACTCGCGCTCGGGGTATTCCTGCCTCTGTGGGATCTGGGATCGGTCGCATTGAAGAAGTAGGATTCCAGAGCCAGAATGCTGACGCGCCGATTCAGCCTGATAGAACTCGCCATGGTGATGTTGGTCCTGGCGATTGTGGTGTATGCGATGTCTTCGCGGATATTGCGCTATTTCGAAATCGGCGAGAAAGCCGCAATGACGATCACCGTTCTCGAGGTCGAGCGCGGAATGCGCGTCCGGCTTGCACTCGCTGCGATGGGAGCGACATCGGCGCCGGTGGAAAAACTGCAGTTTGTCAATCCATTCGAGTTTGCGCGCGCCGTCCCGCCGAATTACTTGGGAGAATTGGACGGACCCGCAGATGTGAGAGAACTCAAGCGGGGCAACTGGTTTTACGACCGTGACCGGCACGAAATTGGCTATCTTCCCCGCCTCGCCAGCCGGTTACGGACCCCCGACGGGAAGGAGGTTGCCGTCCTGCGGTTCCGGGTCGAAAAAGGGAGTGACTCGTATGGGTTGCCGCACCTTGTTTCCGCGTTCGCCTACCAATGGGAGCCTGAATTCGGGACCTTCTGAGGCGGTACTTGCAGTACGATATTGGAAGCATTCGGCAGTCCATTGCTTATAAATGACTTTTCGGTTAAAGTCCCATGAAATACTGTCACTCTGATGCTTGAAGGGAGCTTCCAGATGCGCCCGCGGCAAAAAGGTTTTACCCTCATTGAGCTCGTGGTGGTCATCGTGATTCTTGGAATCTTGGCTGCCGTAGCGATTCCCAAGTACATGGATCTAAGCACCGCCGCCCGCACTGCGTCGGCGCAGGGATTGTGCGGCGCCTTGGCTTCCTCCGCAGTGCTGCTTTATGCATCCAACAAGGTGCCCACCTCGGGCGCAAATATCATCGCCGGCACCTCCTACAGTGCGTCCGACTTCACTTCCGTGACCAACGCGCTCGGCGCGACGGGTTGCACCTTCTCGGTGACCCCCGCGGGTGGTTCGGCGACGTCCTGTTCGTTGGTCCCCTTGAGCGTGTGCAACGCTCTGTGATCTCCTGCACGCGTCGGCGCGGCTGACGCACTGCGCGGATTGCCGACATACTTGAACGGAAAGGGGGCTAAGGCCCTCTTTCTGTTTTTGGGGGTACTCGTTTCCGCCTGGGCTTCGGGCAGGGCCGATGCGGCGGTCTGGCATTGGGCGCTTTCACTGGCACTATTCGCGGCCGCGCTTTACCCGCCGTCCGAGCGTGTACCTACCTGGGGGGGGGCCGCGGTTGCAGCTTTCGTGCTGTGGGCCGTGTTTCACACATTGTTTGTCACCCAGTCCTATTCACCGGCCGGGCTGTTCCAGCCGCTTTTCCTGGCAACGGGATTCGCGCTTGGCCGGCGTGCCTTCGAGCGAAGCAGCGAACACGCCTGGGCATACGCCTGGGGCTGGGCGGTCGTTGCGATCACCTGCTACGCGCTGCTGGAGGCGGGCTACACAGGCGCGTTCGCCGCGGCACCTTTCGAGACCCGCGCAGTTCTTACGGCATTGATCAATCTCGCTTTGCTGCCCGCTCTGGCGCATGCGCTGTGGGGACCACGGGCCTCGCGGAGCCGGTTTATCGCGCTCACGGTGCTTGTTGCCGGCCTGATTGCGGCGGGGAGCCGCGGCGGATGGATAGGCCTTCTGGTCGGACTTGCTGCCACGCTGGTTGTTTTTCGCGGCCGCACTCCCGCGGCGCGGAATACCGTCGTGGTCGCAGGGGCGGTGTTTTCCGCCGCAGGGATGGTCGTCGTCATTCGGTTTTTGGGCGCATTCCTCGGCGGACATGGCGCTGACACGGTCGGGCGGAGCTGGGCGGGCCATCTGGCATCTTTCCTTTCGCCGCTCGCCCTGCAGGTCCACTCTGCGGTCAGCCGCCTGGAGCTGTACGCACTGGCGATCGACCGCATCGGGCAGGAAATGCCGCTCGGAAGCGGCTACCTGTCTTTCGCCCAGATCCTTGAAGCCGGGCGCGAACGCGTGCCGTCCTACGGCACGGAGAACGTTACCTTCTTCGTGCACAACGATTACCTTCAGACGCTGCTTGAACTCGGTATCCCGGGGTTGTGCGCTCTGATCGCACTGGTGCTGTCGCCGCTGGTATTTCTGCTTCGCAACCGCGCTCGATTCGCGGACAAGGATCTTGTACTGTGCGGCGGTTGCGCGGGGGGAATCGCCGCAATGGCTTTCCAGGCGGGCGTGGATTTCCCGCTGTATATCCCGGCCTGCCTGGCTGGGTTCGGCTTTCTGCTCGGTGCCCTCGCTGCGCGGAGCGCCGCGGTCGGGATCGGAGTTCTCGGCATGCGGTCGGGAGCGGATGCGATATCGCAAATCACAGCCTCTGCGCGCCGGATTGGATTGGCGACCGGGATCGTCCTGCTCCTGGTGCCGCTCGCGGCCGAATGGTCATTGGCGTACGGGCAGGCACGCTGGCGACAGGGCTTCGGCCAGCAAGCGGCCTATGGTTTCGAGCTTGCGCGGCGTTTGCAGCCTTGCGACTGGCGCTACGCATGGTATGCGGGCGGTTTCTGGACCGCTCAGGCTGCCTCGGAACGAAATCCGAAGGCGGCGATACTCGCGGATACGGCTTTTGCAGGCGGATATGCCGCCAATCGCCTGGAAGTGAAAAATCTCCTCGGCCGCATCAAGTTGCAGCGAAGCCTGCCGCTGTTGCTTGAGCGGCCGGTATCGACCGGCGAGCTTGAAGCCTGGAGCGTCAAGGCGATGGAACTTGCTCCGCGCAACGCCCAGGTTCGCATCGAGCGCATCTTCGTGCTGGAGCGGGCCGGGAAGCTCGCGGCCGCCCATCGCGTGGCCACGCAATTCGTGCTGGACGAGCCGGGCAACCGAGCAGCCCGGTTCCTCGCTGCACGCCTCGCCGAGAGGCTCAAATGATGGAACCGGGATCTGCGGCCAACCGGCGAACCGCGGGTTTCACCCTGCTCGAGCTGGTGGTCACCCTGGTGATCCTGGGCATTCTCTCCGCGATCGCGATGTCAAGACTGAACCAGCCGCAAGTCGATGCCGCGTGGTTTCCCGACCAGGTGCGGGCTGTGGTGCGCCTCGCCCAGAAGCAGGCGATCGCCCAGCGCGCGAGAATTTTGGTCGTGGTCAGCGCCAGCCAGCTTTCACTCTGTTACGCGACGACTTCGGTCAGTTTTACCTGCGGCGCAGCGGTGAGCGATCTGGCGACGGGGAGTGCGATCGTGATCAATGCGCCAAGCGGCATCGCCATGGGTGCCACCAGCACGCCGTTCGCGTTCAACGGGTTGGGTCAGCCGAGTTCTGCGGTTACCCTGACCGTGGGCACAACGACGATCCAGATCACCGGTGAGACCGGCTATGTCATCTGAGATTCGCCGCCGCTCCACAGGAATCTCTCTGATCGAGCTCGTGGTGTTCATCGTTGTGGTTGCTATTGGAATCGGCGGCGTCGTTGCAACGTACGGGCAATACACCAGGTCGAGCGTCGATCCGATCGTGCGCAAGCAGGCGTTGGCGGTCGCCGAGTCGCTCCTCGAGGAGGTGGCGTCGCAGCCATTCACGTACTGCGACCCGACCGACCCGGCCGTGTATACCGCGACCAGCGCGACCGCTGCCCAATGCCCGATCCTCCTCGAGGCGATCGGTCCAGAAGCGGGCCAGGCGCGCACCGGGGCCAATCCGTTCAACAACGTGAACGACTACAACGGATTCGGGATGGCGGGTGCAGGCATGACGGACATTACGGGGGCGGCCGTCCCGGCACTGGCCGCGTACAGTGCCACGGTGAGCGTATCGGCTTCGACGGGAGAGTTGCCCAATCTGCTGTCCAATTCCGATGCGATCAGGATTGTCGTAACAGTGACCGGGCCCGCTGGTGTGAACGTCGTGCTGCAGGGATATCGGCTGCAATATGCGCCCAATCAACCTTAGGACCAGCGGCTTCACGTTGATCGAACTGGTGGTCACGATCGTGCTCACGGCGCTGATCATGGGGGCCCTTGTGTTCTTCACCTATCCCCTGCGCCAGGCTGTCGACGTCACCGCGCGCGCCGACCTCACAGACGCGGCCGACAACGCGCTGCGGCGGGTCGGGCGCGACGTCAGGCTCGCGCTCCCTAACAGCGTGCGGGTCGCGACGGATGCGAGCGGGCGCGCCTACCTCGAATATCTTGCGGTCCGCACGGCTGGTCGCTACCGGTCGGACGGCCAGGGAGCGGGCGGCGGCAGTCTGGCCAACTGCGCTTCCGACGACGCCACGCTGAGCCCGATGCAGCCGAACAACGACCAGCTGAGTTTTGACGTGTCCGCCGATACCTGCTTCAAGACGATCGGCATCGTTCCTGACCGGTCCACGATTGCGGCGGGAGCGGACTATCTGGTCCTGAACAATCTCGGCAGCGGATTCACCGGTCAGGACGCCTATGCAAGCGGCAGCCCGCCGGCCACAAACCGTACCTTGGTGACGGCGGCCAGCGACGACGCCACATTACCGCAGTCGCAAATCCAGTTTTCCTCGGGCACCTTTTCGCGCACCCTGCACGATTCGGTCGGCAAGCGCTTCTTCGTGATCTCCGGTCCCGTGGCGTATATCTGCGATCCGCTCGCGGGTACTCTGACCCGGTACTGGAGTTACGCGATCCAGGCGAATCAGTGCGTCGGCCAGGCGGCTGCGCCGTGTTCCGGCAGCGTGAACATGCCGCCAGCCGGTGCCAGTTCGGCCGTGCTGGCCACGCAGGTCACCGCCTGCCAGTTCAACTATTCGCCGAACGCCTCGTCGCAGGCCGGGCTGCTGTCTTTGCTGATGACCCTGTCAAAAAGCATTTCATCCGGTTCCCCGGAGCGGGTTTCTCTTTACCATGCGGTGCATGTGAGCAACGTCCCGTGAATATGGCGATCAAGCAGCAGTCAAGCCGGCGTCAGTCCGGATTCGTGCTGGTGCTTGCCGTCTTCATGCTCGTGATGCTCGCGGCGATCTCTGCATATCTGCTGACGATTTCGAACCTGCAGGTACAGACCGGGGTGCAGGACGAGCTGGGCGCGCGCGCATACCAATCGGCTCGCACCGGAATCGACTGGGGCGCCTACCAGATCCTGCGCGCCCCGGCGCAGGCGTTCGCCACGGCCTGCGTCGCTGGTTCGAGCACGCAGACGATCGCACTCTCGGGCCAGCTGGCGGGATTTTCGGTCGCGGTGACCTGTCAAGCGGGCGCCGTGCAGACTGAAGGCGCGAGCACATTCCGTGCGTACAGCATCACCGCAACAGGCTGTAACCAGGCCAGCTGTCCGGGAACCGCAAGCGCGACCTATGTCGAGCGGCAGCTGAGGGTTTCCCTGGTCAACTGATGGCCGACGAGCCCACGCGCGGCAGGCAACGCAACGCCAGATCCCGGCTTGCCTTTCTACTCGTAACGGGTTTCCTGTTGTCCGGACTGGGATCTGCGCTGGCCGCAACGTGCACGAGCGGGGCCGGTGCCCGCAACTGGAATACGGCGGGTACCTGGAGTTGCGGGAATGTGCCGGCGGCCGGCGATTCGGTGGTCATCCCGAACGGCAGCACGGTAACGCTGAACGTCGATTCCAACGCGATCGCGGGCCTGCAGATCGACGCGGGCGGCACCCTGCGCGTTACGGCTGGCACCAACTTCGACCTCTATCTCGGCGGGGACCTCGTCAACAATGGCACCATCAATTTCTTCACGTCCACAAGCACGAATGCCATCTACCTCACCGGAGCCGGCCTCACGTCGACTTTCTCCGGCGCCGGAACCTGGCAGTTGGACAGGATCGACCTCAACGGCAATGCGCCAAAGACCTGCACGTCGCCCTGCAAGGTGGAATTGTCGGGTTCGCCCAACCTCCAGTTCTTCAACGCCACCCCGTTTTCTGCTCTTGGTGGGGGATATACATTCAATGCCCTGGGGAACTCGACGGCCACGGTGGACCTCGCCCTCGCCGGAAACCAGACGATCGCTACGACCAACGCGACCTACCCGAATCTCGTGCTCTCGGGAAGCGGCAACAAGACGCCAAATGCCGGCACCCTGAATATTCTAGGCAACCTGACGGTCTCCGCCGGCACGACTTTCAGGGGAACTACCAGCGATCCGGCCGTCAACCTGGCCGGCGATTTTTCCAATGGCGGCACGTTCAACTCCGGCACGGGCACTTTCACCTTCAATGGCGCGGGGGCTCAGACACTGGGCGGAACCGTGGCGTCCACCTTCACGAATCTGAGGATCAACAAGGCTGCCGGCGATGTAACGATCACTTCCGCATCGGTCGCGCTCTCGCCCACGGTCAGCGGCACGCTCACTTTGACGAGCGGGAATGTGATTACCACTATCGGCACCAACGATATCGGGATAGGAACCGCAGGAACGATTGCCGGCGCGAGCGCAGCGAGTTATGTGGTTGGGAGTATCCAGAAGAATTATGCGGCGGGGGCCAACTTGAGCTACCTGGGCGGCAATGATTTCCCGGTCGGAGACGCGACCGGCTTTGCCCCGGTCAGCATCAACGCCGGAACGACAACTACTGCGGGCAGTCTGACCGTCGCGACCCTTACCCCCGATCATCCGCAGGTGACCACGCCGATCGCCTCCACAGGCATCGACGCGGCGCAGAGCGTCAATCGCTACTGGAGGTTCACGAATGCGGGGATTACGCTCGGAACGGCGATCAATGTGACCTTCACCTTCGTGGCCGGCGACATCGATCCTGGCGCGGTAACCGCGAATTTCATCGTCCAGCGCTATGACGGCACGAACTGGAACCCGACCGCGATCGTCTCGGCCAACCCCCTCAGTACGCAGGTTTCCAACATCACGCCGCTTGCGGCAGGAAGCAACGACTTTGCGATCGGTGACCCGATTTCCGGTTTCAACGGCGCCGCGGGCGCGTTCAACGCATTCGAGACGACAACGCCCGCGAACGCGATATTGGGGCGCATCTACACGAAAATCGTCGGTACAGCGTTCAACCTGAGCGTGGTGGCGGTGAACGCAGGGCGCACGGGCGTAAACACAGCGTTCGCCGCCAGCCCGATCACGATCGCCCTGCTCGACGCCCGCGACAACAGCGGCGCGCTCGCGGCGGCCACGAACTGCCGCGCCACCTGGACGACGGTCATTTCGACGCAATCGATCGCAGTGGCATGGGGCGGCACTGGCAGGGTGAACGTCACGATCACGGCGCCCGCCAACGCATGGCGCGACGTACGCGTGCGGGTCACTCAAGGCGCCAATGTCGGCTGCTCAAGCGACCGGTTTGCGATCCGGCCCACCGCGTTCAGCAGCGTCACCTCGACGATGAACAACAGCGGCTCGTCGGGCGCACCGAGCCTCAAGACCGGTCAGAATTTCACGATCAGCGCGCTTACCGGGCTGACCGGGTACGACAACGGCTCGGGTGCGACGCTTGCCAACCCGCAGATCATCCCCCTCATCGACAATACGCTGATTGTGGGCAGCCCGACCGCGGGAGCCATCGGCGGCGCCTTTGGCGCGGCATTAGCGGGAACCGCAACCGGTGCGGCGTTCTATTACAGCGAGGTCGGCAATTTCGGCCTCGGCGCGAACGCCATTTACGACAACGTGTTTACGGCGGTCGACCAGGTGGGAGATTGCACGGCCGACTTCTCCAACGTGCTTGTCGGCGGAAGGTACGGATGCAATTTCGGCAGTCCCGCGGTAGCGCTGGCCAGCGGCTTCGGCCGATTCATCCCCGACAATTTCGATGTGAGCTTGAATGCCCCGCAGTTCGCCACGGCCTGCGCGGCGGGGTCCTTCACGTATACGGGGCAGACGTTTGGCTATTCGACCGCCCCGGTTCTCACCGTGACCGCGCGCAACGGCACGAGCAATGGCCTCGGCAACGCGACTGCGACCAACTATGCCGGCGCGTACATGAAAATAACCAACGCGGTCCTGACGCCGAACACGCAGGCTGCGCGCTACTCCCGATTCGACGCATTGGGAGGCGGCACCACCCCAGCGCTGGATACGGGCAACGTGCCAGGGGCACCAGGCGTCGGGTCGGATCCGGTCATCGGCGCGTTCGCGGCGGGCGTCGGTACGCTCACGTTCAGCGCGGGGACGGGGCTGGCCTTCACGCGCGGGGCGGCGCCTTCCTCTCCGTTCAGCGCGGATATTGCGCTCTCAATCAACGTGCTTGATGCCGACGGCGTCGCGTTTGCCGGCAATCCAGCCGCCTTCGGCGCAGCGTCGGCCGGTAACGGCGTCGCGTTCTCGTCCGGAAAGGCAATGCGGTTCGGACGCCTTCGACTGCAGAACGCGTTCGGCCCGCTCGGCAACGATTTGCCGGTTACGCTGCTGGCCGAGTACTGGAATGGAACCGCGTTTTCGACCAATACTCTTGACTCCTGCCTCAGCCTGGCCGCGGGCAATTTCGCGCTCAGCGGCTACGTCGGGGGAATCTCGGCGGCAAACATGAAACCCGGCGCGCCCGCCGCTGGAAACGTCAGCGTTGGCGGGGCATTCGCCAACGGCGTGGGCACCCTCCGGCTGACCAAGCCCTCTCCCGCAGCCGTGACGCCCGGTGGCGTCGTGCTCTGTGCGGACCTCGATGGCGGAGCGCCCACAGACGCGACATGCGTCGCCACCACCACAGCCGACCTGCCGTGGCTGAAAGGCAATTGGGGTAACGGCGCGACCTACATCGACGATCCCAAGTCACGGGCGACGTTTGGCCTGTTCGGCGCCCAACCCAGGCAGTTCATCTACTTGCGGGAATACTACTGATTGGACTTAAAAGTGCCAATATGACAATATGTTACAAGATTGTGTTAGACTTCTTTGTAAGCTGCGCCGGGTGCGTCCGAGGTCATGCAAATGGGCTGGCTATTACCGCGCAAAATTGAGCCGGGCTGGATGGCGGTCAGTCTTCAGACGACCGAGTTCAGCATTGCGCACGGGCGACGGGAACCCGGGGCTCGGCCGCTCATTTCGCAGATCGCTTCCTATCCGATCGAAGAGGGGCGCCCAGATGCAGCGAAAGTTCTGGCGCAGCGCATGCGGCTGGACAGGTTTCACTGCGAGACGTTGATGTCCGCAGGCGAGTACCAGTTGCTGACCGTGGAAGCGCCCAACGTCCCGCCCGCGGAACTCAAAGCAGCAATCCGCTGGAGCGTGCAGGGCCTGATCGACTTTCATATCGATGATGCGACCATTGACGTGCTCGATATACCGCCCGAACCCGGATCCTCGGGCGCCGCGCATGCCATGTACGCCGTCATTGCGCGCAACGAACTGGTGAAACGCCACATCGACCGCTTCCAGGAGGCGGCGATTCCACTGTCGGTGATCGATATTGCCGAGACCGCGCAGCGCAACATCGGCGTATTGTGCGAGGCGACGGATGCGCAAGGTGTGGCGCTGATTTACGTGGCCGAAACGTACAGCCTGCTTACCGTCAATTTCAAAGGCGAGCTTTACCTCGCGCGGCGCATCGAATTTGGGTTGCAACAGCTGCTTCGGCAGAATGATGATGGCGCGCGCGCGGGGGGGCTGAACCGGATCCTTCTCGAGGTCCAGCGCACGTTTGACGTGTTCGAGAGGCAATACCATTTTGTGCCGGTCGGAAAGCTGGTCGTCGCACCCGAACCGGAGGACTCCGGGATACGCGCCTACCTCGCGGAACATCTGGACCTCCCGGTGGTATCGATGGAACTGGGGGAAATCGTCGACTTCGCCGCCGGGCTGGAGCCGGACCTCGCGACCCAGTGGAAGCAATTCCATCTGATCGGGGCTGCCCTCCGGCAGGACTCGAAAGCGCTCTGAAACGTAGACACACGGCCATGAGCCAGCAGATCAACCTCTACAACCCGCTCTTTCTCCGGCGCGAGAAGCATTTTTCCGCGGCCACGATACTGTGGTCGCTGCTGGTGGTGGCGATTTCTCTGGCTGGTTACAGTGCGTATGCAATTCATGCGGTGCGCGTACCGGAGGACCGTGCGAAATACTACGAGCAGCAGCTCAATTACAAACGCACTGAAATGGCTGATACCGTCGCCCGGTATTCACCGGAAGGGCGCAACAAGCAGCTTGAGGCAGACGTCAGGAATCTCGAATCGCGGCTCGCGTCTCGACAGGAGTTCTGGCGTGCGCTGAATAGCTTTGAACTGGGTACCGGGAACGGTTTTGCAGATTATCTCGAAGCATTTTCCAGGCGTGCCGTGCCTGGCGTCTGGCTTACGGGGTTTTCGATAGGTGGCGGGGATCTGACCATTCGTGGCCGGGTTCTGCAGCCTGAACTGGTCAGCGTGTTCTTGTCCGCTCTGGGGCAGGAATCGGTCATGCGGGGGCGGAAAGTAACGGAGCTCAATCTTCAAACCGGTGAGGAGCAACCGGCGCCAGTCGCTGCGGTGACGCCTGGTTCGGCCGGGACTGCTGCGCTGCCGGTACAGTTCGTTGAGTTTTCGGTGAGCGCTCCGGCCGCGCTTCCCGGACCGGTGCCATCAGCCGACGGCCGTGCTCCAGCGTCCGCGGGAGTCGCGCGTTGACGAAGTTTGCAAACAAGATCATGTCGCGTATCGACGCAACCAGCTTGCGCGAACGAGTGCTGCTGTTTGTCGCTTTGGCGGTCGTGCTCATAGCAATTGCCGATTCGCTGGTGATCAGCCCCATAGCGGAAAGAG
>Ga0113563_10001477_pt1 | contig 13397 bp, 17 predicted proteins | sample Mud3Dept3metaG_FD_80117 | JGI IMG/M metagenome (GOLD analysis project Ga0113563, IMG submission 80117) | Freshwater wetland microbial communities from Ohio, USA, analyzing the effect of biotic and abiotic controls - Mud 3 Core 4 Depth 3... | ecosystem: Environmental > Aquatic > Freshwater >...
CAGGATACACCGGGACCGACTGCCCTCAAACTCCAGGTCCTCGTTGCTGTCCCCGAGGTACATGTACATCGGGTACCGGACGTAGTCTCCGTTCATAATCATGGGACACGGAGCTTCGACGTCCGGTTTCAATGGATTGCTGAACCAGATGCTGTGGATGTTAATTGGACTTACCATAAAGTCTCTGAGGGAGGAGGGTCCCTTGCCCCCCTCCCGGTTAGGGTGAGTTAGACTGTGGTTTCAAGTCCGGAAATACGAACTGCCAGTTCGGGGTACAGGGTCTTGACGCCGTAGAGAATGTCAAGACGGCAGATCTCTTCGTCCCCGGCGATGGAATACTGCTTCACGATCCGGATGCTGAACCCTTCGTCTGTCATCGTCGCTCCCCACTCGTCCTTGGGCTGTTCCAGGGGGACCATGACCAGGGCGAAAGCGTCCTTGTGGAACGCCAGGTTCTGGACGGTCTGACCGTTGGGAACGTGCCAGATGGCGGCAGTAGCGTTAGGGGCGGCAACCGTGGATACGGTCTTGTAGGGTCCGGTGTTGACCATGGCCGGTTCGAAGGAAACCGTGATGGCGTTTCCGGAGCTGGTTCCGGTGACGAGCCCGGCAACCGTAGCGGTGATGACGAACTGTCTCAGGGTTCCGGTGGACTCCCCGGACATCGGGTTGACGGCAAACACGTTGCTGATGCTGAAGGTGTCTCCGGGGAGGAAGCACTCAGTGCGGGCTGCAGTGCCGCCGCCGAGGTAGTCGATCATGATGACCGACTTGGCTGAGGTACAGATGGCCCCAGCAGCAGCTCCACCGGCAGTAACGATACCGGTTCCACCCGTTAATCCGATGTGGACGTGATCCATGCCGGAGGTCACAGATGCCGTGTCGTACCAGCCGCCGAAGGTGTGGACCTTGATGTTCTGGTCCATGTAGAACTCGGCGTTAGCGATGCGTCCCAGGAACCCCTTGCGGAGTGCCTTGGTTCCGGGTTCCTGCTGGTAAAGGGTAGTCAGGGTGTTAGCTAAAGCCCAGTGAGCGGCAGGGTTGAGGACTACCACCCGACCGTCCGGGGGTGCGGCTTCCTCGTCCAGTCTCTGCATCGCCTTTCCGACTACGGTATAGGTGTGCGGAGTGACAAATCCGCTGGACTCGTAGACCTCGTTGTAGATGTCTTTGTACAGGGCGCAGAGGTCGGCATCAACCTGGTTGGCCAGGGCCGCGCATGCGGGTCGGAGGTAGCGGTCACTGTACTCCTCGATGGTCAGAGTCAACTGAGCCATCTCGAACTGCCAGGAGACGTGGGCCTGGGTGGATACAGACAGCGTTATGCTGTGTTCGGTGATGACACTGGTGGTCCGGGTGCGAGCCTTGGTCACCGTGAACTTCACCGGCTTCCGGATCGTGACGTTGCCCCCCTTTTTGGGGTTTCCGGGGAACTCGGCCTCGTAGTCACGATACACAAGTCCTCCCATGACCATGTTGTTGCGAAGAAGTCTCAGCGCTTCTCTCGCTATGATCGTGGGGGACAGGGTAGAGTTAATTGTCATGATGCTCCTTTAAAACCGCCGACCAGTCCGTTTCTCCATCTCGGCTTCGAACTCCCTCTGACTCATCTTGTCTAAGTCCTTGGAGACAGTGTTCGATCCTCCGACAGGTCTCACGGGCGGCGGCGCGTTGGTAACCCGTCTAAGCGGGTTGAGTTGACTGGGTGGGTTCTGCTTGATAGCCATTTCTATCCTCGCTATAGCTCTTCCTGCCGCAGCAGGAGTCATTCGGGAGATTTGTAGTGCTTCGGCGCGGTTGCGACCGAGATAGTACGCAACGTCCTCTGGGTTCTCGGACTCGGCCATGGCGTCCATGACGACGTTGCTGATCGGTACAGTTTCGGCTAACGCTACCTCCTCGAAGTCCTCGTACTTCTCAAAGCCCCGGTTCAGTTTCTCCCGGACCTCCATCACCTTCTGCTGGTACGCTTGTTGCGCGTTTCTCTGGGCCGACTCCTGCTCCCAGGCTCTCAGCTTCTGGGTGGTGCGATAGTCCACAAGGTCCTGAACGAACTTTGAGTGAGCTTCTTGGTACTTCCGGTAGTCGTCGAAGTCCTCCTGTGCAGGGGGTTTAGGCTCTCCCGGCTGGGGAACGACTGGAGGAGGAGTGTATCCTGCCCCCGGGTCCTGGCGGGACTTGAAGTAGTCCGCTCTGGCTTGCGCTTTCTCTCGTCTCCAGTACTCGGCGTCTTTCCTGGCTTTCTCCCGAGCTTCGTTCAGCTTCTCGATCTCGGACTTCAGGGAAGACGAGTCCGGAGCGGTGTCTACCGGTTGAGGTGCAGGTTCCGGAGCCTGCTCCTCTGCGGTGGGTACGGGTGCTTCTACTAATTGGTTCTCGTCCATGACTCCTCCTTTTCAGGGTCTGGTTCTGGGAGATGGAGCAGCCACTCCCGAGTCGGTCTGCCGAACAGGTCGGCGGTGTTTCCTGATAGTGAACGGATGAATCGGCCTACAGGTCTGCATGCCATTTCCATCCACTTCCATTGATGAATCCGGTGGTCTTTGTGGACCTTTATGTCGTTGCTGGGCAGCAGAGGTTTATACCAGTTTCCAGAGTTGTCCATAGGACAGCCGCACAGGACAACCCGGGTGTAGTCCAAAGCAAGTCCGATCTTGAAGGCGAGGTTGGCCGAGGTACCATGCCATCCACCCCTACCTTGGCGTATCCACCTAACATTGAAGTTCTTGCTCCCGGGGTTCCAAGCGTGCTTCACGACATCCAGGGGCAGCTTCTCGGCTATCATCTGCATGTCCTTCATGTGAGCATCGCCAGCCGCATAATGTTGGATCGGGTGGGGACAGATGAGAGCGGAGTAGTTGACGCACATGGTGTCGTAGGGGACGATTCCTTCGGCCAACTGATACCAGTCACCAATGTCCTGGAGGACGTTGCTTCCGTCCCCGACGATCAGGAGGACATCCACATCCTTGTTCTTCTTCAGACTCATGTAGTCGTCGATCACAGGGGTGGCAAAGTAGTCGTTAGGGACGATGCGGGTAGGGACGATGGTATTGTTGGTTATGATCTTGTTCATGAGATTACCCAGTCGCGGTAGGCTTGGCCGACGATCTTGGCGGTGTAGCCACTCATGGACCGCACCCGGTACGCTTCGTCATCGTCTACGGAGAAGTCGAGCCAGCGGCGGTAGGTACCACCCTCCCAGATCGGACCCTTCTCAACCTCGTCGTGGTACCAGTGGCCATTTTCGTCTAATGGACACCCGGCCAGTACTATTTTCCGGTAGTTCATAAATATGGCAATTAGAGTAGCAAAGTAAGCTGTGGACCCCTGCCATGGGGTGCCGTCGGGGAGACCGTCGTCCCAGATGCAGTCGAACCATTCGAGTTCCCCGAGGGTGTGGCGCAACGGTATCTTGCCGTCATTCTTGGCTGGAAGGTGCTCGCACCACCACTTGGAGTCTGCTCCATCTACGTTGGCCCAGTGGTGGACCCGACTCGTGATCAGGTTGATGCTCCTGCCGATACTGATGATGTCGTGGGGTATGTTCCAGTTGACAAAGTCGGAGATGTCCTCCAGACAGGTTCGACCGTCACCGGTGATGAGGACCGTATCATTAATCGGTTTCAAGGGTACGGTAGTCCTGATTAGTTTCAGATTCACTTTCCACTATTACCCTGTGGAGGTTTAGGCTCCGGCGGCAACCCCGCTCTTATCCTTTGTATCCTCTGGAACCTCTCAGCGTTCTCCAGCTCTTTGCCCTTGGTCTCAACCTGAACCTTCTGCATGTCGAATTGAGCTTTCTGGAGTGCCATCATCTGCATCGGGTCGGGGGCCGGAGGCTGGGGAGGTGCAGCCCCCGGCAGAGTCGCCTGGATCTGAGGGGGTAGGAGCAGACGCAGACGCTCTTCAATCTTGTCGGCACCCGGCCAGTCGAGGGACTTGGCGAACAGGTCGGCCAGGAGCATGCCGGCTTGGGGTACCGCTTGGATGAACCTTAGCATGTTCTCGGCAGTTTCCTCCCGTTGGGTGGTGTAGCTGGGTCCGATGGATACCTCTACATCGTACTTGCCAACAGTCAGATCAAACACCTGCTGCATGCCCTGCTCGTTCTGGAAGGGGACGTTGACGGCTACTCGTTGGTTAGTACCGTCTGGATTTATGACTCTGACGATACGGGCGGTGTCGTAGACTTTGGGTATCAAGTTTATCAGGACTCTGCCAGCGTACTTCATGGCTCGGCCCAGGTTGTCGTAGAACGCGAAACTGGCAACGTCCCCCTCTCTCTGTCTTGCAAGAATGGCACGACCGGACTTCTCGTTGGACTTCTTGCCGAGCGATGCGAGCTGGAGCCCGGTCGTGTCATGGAGTTCCTGGTCTGCGATCATGATCTCGTTGTTGACGCCGGTGTTCACGACTACGGGTTCAGACCGGTGGGGAATAGCTTGAGGGTTGAGCGGGTCTACGTCGTACGGCAGATAGGGAAAGTTCTTCTTGTGGGCTTTGTCCCAGATGTGCATGTAGTTGCCAATCTGCTTGGCGGTGACCAGGAACGGGGACTTGGGTGCCAGAGAGATCATCTCAGCACCGGTGGACCGGGAGTAGTTGTACAGTCTCTGGGAGTCCTTGGCGTGCCGGACCATGCCCCGGTATTTAGATGTAGACTCTATATTAGTTTCTTTACCGTAGACACTGATGATAGGTATCAGGTCCCCGGGCCAGTCGGTTCGCTCCAGGATCTCGCCAAAGGTGGCTTTGTACCACTTAATCGTAAAGTCTTCTATTTCCCGCTTCTTGAGCACCTTCCAAGTCGGATCCAGGGGTGCTTTGGCTGGGTCCATCTCGCTGACGAACTGTTGACTCTGGCCGGTGAAGGGGTCCAGCTTCTCGACAAGATACACGGTCCTTTTCTTGGCTTCCTTCTTGAAGTACTCGACCACCCGGACACTCTTATCGTCTCCCCAGTTGAGATCCTGGTCGTGACCACCTTCAGTCCAACTGGTGGAAGCATCTGGATATAAACGATCAAATTCATCCCTTGGCATCTGCTCAGTCACGAAGCAGAACCGAGCGTCAGATCGGTCGAAGTTGTTAGCTGCGGGGTCCCAGTATACGGTGAAGGGATTCTTTATACGTCTGATGTGAATGTCTAAATCAAATATGTCATCATCAGCATACTCCGTAGTAATTCTAAACGCCCCGAACCCGCAGATCACGGAAGACTCTACGGCGGTGTCATAAGCTACGTCGGCGTCGCTCTGGACCTCGATGTTCCGGATCAGACCCGACAGGATCTCGGCAGTCTTGGGGTCTGCTTTACTATCTACAGGTTTGACCGATATGGCTGGCTTGTTCTGTCTCAGGTCCCCGACCACCTGGTCCGTGAAGGTCGGCAGCTTGTTGATCGTCAGCGTGGGTCTGCCATCTGCGTCCCGTTCCGACTGGAGATCCCTCGGCCACTGTTCTCCGTTAAAGAACTCTAAATCTTCTATGGCAGCGGTGTACTCGGCATCAGCGGCGTCGTACGCTTCCTTGAACCGTTGACGAATCTCGTATAGCAGATCTTGATCAGTCATAACATCCAACTGTTCTGGCCATGGACACCCTTCCCTCTCCCGAACCCGGCCAACATGTTCGGTCTCTCGTAGTTGACAAGGACTTCTCCTTCACCGGCACCCAGCATGGCGTACTGACCGGCTTCAGCGATGTGGCTGTAATGATTCTTGTTAGGCTCGTCGGAGAACCTTTCAGAATACGACACCTGCATCCGGCGAAAGCAGTAGCCGCCAGCCATGGCTTTTCGGGCCAACTTGCACCTGGGGGAGATGATCAGTCCCGGCTTTCCGTCGATTAGACGTTTTAGGGCCGCGGCTACTGCTTCGCGTCGGAGGGTGAACACGTTGGAGGGTGCGGGTTCTGCGTCTACACCTTGGCCTGCCAGGATCTGGTAGCAGGTCTTCTCATCTGTTTGAGTTCTTGTGTTACCGGCAGGGTCTCCGAAGATGTAGATCTTGTGGTCCTTGAGTCGGGCCAACATCGGTTTCAGTAGAGTCCCGAACCTCTCTACGCCCATCTCCTCGGATACGAGTTCGTCAAACCAGACCCATCGACCATTCACCAGTCTCTGGCAGAATATGGCGGCAGGGGTGAGCCCGAAGTCGAGGCCGATGTAGACAGGGATGCCAGGTACGGGTTCCAGGTCCTCTTGGGAACAGTGGATGTGGTCGTAATACTCCGGGTAGACGGGTTTACCTTCCTGCACAAACCCGTAGTTGCCACAGTAGTAGACTCTAATGTGGTCAAGACTGGCACCTTTGGCTTTGTCCAGGTAATAGTTGCTGCCACCAGATAGGTTCTCTAAATTGTCGGCATCTGGGTTGGCAACAAACTTGCCGTCCCGTTCAAACAGTCCCCCCGGCTGTCTCCAGAACTTCCATCCGTCCGGGCGCTCCTCTTCGGCAATCTTGTACCACCAGTGGTCGGTGTCTGGGGGGTTGGTGTCGAGTATCAGTCCGGACCAAGTAGGTCCACCATCTTTCATGGGAGGGTACCGGTCGAGGGTGTCACGAAGTCCCGAGATGATGCTCCGGCTGTAGATCTGTCTCGCTTCGTTGACCCAGGCGAAGGTTACCTCCAGAGACAACAGCTTCTTGATGTCCTCGGGTGTGTCTAAGGCTCTAAACAGGACTTCGAAGTTCAGATCGTTGACCCGGATCTTGTGGGCCATATCGTGGTGGTTGAACCGTCCGAATACGTCCTCTTTGAACAGATGCAGCCAGGTTTTGAGGGTGGTGTCACGGAGTTCTGGGTAGGTGTTGCGGACGATAACGGCTCTGGAGTACCTGATCCCGTCAGGTGCGGGGGCCTGATCTATGGCCCTTCGCATCAACTCATAGCACATCGCCGTAGACTTCCCGGACCCCCGGGGACCCATGACTCCTCGGACGAGAGCGTCGGACTTATGAAAACTCCGAAAAGTCTGGTTTGGGTTGTAGTTTATGGTTACGTCCACCGTCCCACGGCTCCTTGGGGTCGATATTCATGACGAGCTTGATGTTTCCCACGGGATTCTCGGGTTCGTTCAGCTCTTTAGGCATGAGCCGGAGGAGTTCCCGGTAGAACGTTTCTTGAGCGTCTTTGCTGTGGCTGGCCCAGTTGAGGAGAGCTTTCTTGCCCCCGAGACGTTTGTAGACCCAGACGAAGTCGTTCCGGACCTCTTTATAATTGATTCTGGTGGTTCTTGTCTTCTTGGGGGCAGGTTTGTCCACGGATACAGTATAGGGATAGTACCATGGGGAATGTCAACGATACGGGGAATAGATAAGTCTATTTATTGTCGGTAGGAACTACGGTGAAGGAGAACTGTTCTATAATTAGGGATTTGTCGTAGGACTCGGCTGTTTTGAAGGACTGGTCACAGTTGAGACATCTCCGAAACCGGATGATGCAACTGTCGTATTTGTAGGTCCGGAGCACAGATGTCTCACTGCTCTGGCAGAAGGGACACTTCATGGTTTGGAAATCCTATAAACCATTGTCGCTCCTATGGCAGGTTTTATAAAATCCCGAAAGTTGCTCAACCAAAGCATTAGACGGTCCAGTTTTTCGTTATCATACTTAATGTTCCCATCCCTAAGTGCCAAAGGTATCCTTTGTTTCAGGTCTTCTATCATCGCGTCTCCCCCGGCCCAATCGAAGTCGCAGGACTGCATCTTAATGTCGTATCCATGCTTCTGGCAGAATATCTCCAGACTTCCTGGGTTTATGAAATGCAAATCCGTCTTGCTCATCACGGCACCCAACATGTCTAACGTCATCCAGACGATGCCCCGGGGATTGAGGAAGCAGGGGGAACTGGTAATGACGTCACCATGTTCAGTCAGTAAGTTGTCCATCATCCACTTCAGTTCCGTAAACGGATCATCCAGGTGCTCCAACACTCCCTGCATGACGATTCGGTCAAACTTTTGGGTTACGGTCTTATATTCCTGGTTATAAATTGGAATATATGGGTTTTTATCCCTTCCTCTTTTAATTGCCTCTTTGTAATAATCTATCCCTACAATCTTTACCGTCGGATGAAGCATGTTCACAAGATCTCCCTCGCCACACCCTATTTCAAGAACCAATTTATTGTTCCACGGCTCCCCCATCTTGAGGATAGTCTCCCGCTCCTCGTGTCCGTCGCTGAACCAAGCAGTGGCACCTTTCTTGTGCATGGTGTCATAGACGGTCTTTAACTCTTTATTCCCCACGAGGTACCCCCCAGAAATGGCAGTCCCTACACCCCGGCAGCTCACTCCGCTTCTGATTGATGTGGTACTCAATATACGTCCGTCTCTTCTTGCTGTTCCAGGCGGTTCTCAAACCATCGTTTACATGTCCGATTCTCAGATGTCCCTCCGGATCCAATCTCACACACATGCTGATATTCCCGAATCTGTCTATGGCCATGTGAGTCAACAAGTCTAAGCAGATTCCGATTTCGGGGACTGTGGTTGGTTTTGAGTAATCTCGTGAAGCCTCTGGCGCGTGCAGTATGCGTGTTGCAACCACTCCAGGAAGCTCAAGCCATCTTTGCTTGTTATGTACGTTTCCAAGAAGACGATATATGAGATGGGGCTTTTGCGTGTTTCTTTTTCGAAGAAATTCTGTGACCACTCCATATTGCTCATCTCCTTCCGGATCATCCTGGATCACGCTGACAGTCAGGGTTTCCATGTTCCCGATGATGTCATCGGCCCGTTCCAGGAGTAGCTTGCCGTTGGTATTAAAACACCGGATGTTGTTTCTAAACTGATTGAGCACGGGACCGAGCAAAGGATACAGCAACGGCTCCCCGTTGTTGTGCATCTGGACTACGATGTTTCTGGGCGTCTGGTACGCGATGAACCGGACCAGGTCGTACTCCATGTCTCCCCAGTGGCAGAGTTCGGAACGGGCCTGCTCCAACTTCCGGCGACCACACATAGAGCAGTTCTTATTGCAACGACTCGTTAATTCGAGGTGTATAAACGACAGTCCGTTCATCTACCTTACAATCCTTTAAAATATTTACCACCCTGTTAATAAGTTCGTCTTTAGAACTACAGTTATAAGAAGATTGTATAATTGCCAAAAGTAATGGAACATGAACATTTATGTCAGACATAAGATTTACGGACATGCGGTTTATTTCTTTTTCTGTATCGTTTCCTCCCTTTTTTAAAATTCCCCTAACATCGTGAACGATACAGTAAAATAAAGAAGATAATTGAAATATTTCCTGAGGAGAATAACCAAACTTGTCAATAAGCCAACTTGATATTTTTGTAATATCGTTTTTCTTCAATTCCTCATGATGTTTCCAGCACAAAGTTATTAAGTCTTCTGGAGGTGACTCGTATACCCTTTTGTCCTTTCTATAAATAATATGGTGAGCCGTAAGACCACCCGTACATATTCCATCTCCGTTTAAGGCACACCTATATTTGTCTCTCTTTAGAACAAAACTTTTTAAACTGTTCCACTGTTCCGTATAATACGGGTTTTCTCCGTTGTTGTCTTTCATACGGTCCTGTACCCCCTGAAGTTGGTGTCGTTATCATAGTACAACCGATACATCTGACTCGACATCTCCGACCGTCTATGACTGAAATAGTTATCCACCAACTGCTTGTTGGCGCTCCAGAGTGCTTGATGAGCTTCTTGAATACTCATATCCATGAAGTTTACCGTAATCAGATCACTATTCTTGTGCTTAACCTCGTAGAAGTCCTCAGTATCCTTCACCAGACCCTTCTCCACTGCTTTCTTGAACAACGGGGTCCCGGGGTACGGAGTCACCGGCCTTATCGTCCTCAGCTCTTGGCACGGGTCGTACTTGATGATGAACTCCTTCGCCAGTATCAGGTTTTCTACGCTGTCTCCGGGGAACCCCCAGATCAGGTTGAGTCCCGGGGACAGTCCTGATTGTAGGGTAGCCTCCACTCCCCGGTGGATCTGGTCGAGGTTGAGCCCCTTGTTCATCTGGTTTAAGACTGTTTGACTCAGCGATTCGATCCCGTAGTTGATGTACTGCGCGCCGGATGTCTTCATAAGCGTCAACAGGGTTGACGTCGCAAAGTTCAACCGTCCATTGCAGTCCCATTTGATCTTGAAAGGTAACGCTGATATTGCTTGACATATTTCGGTGGTCCGTTTCTCCGACGACATGAGGAGTTCATCGGCAAACTGGAAGTGAGTGATGCTGTGCTTCTTGTGGAGGAAGCGGATTTCGTCAACTATGGCTTTCGTGTCTCGCTCGTAGAACCCGGAGCGCATCCGGTAGCAGAAGGAACATGACCAACGGCAGCCCCGGCTGGAGAGAATTGGAAAGCAAAAGTCCGTTCTCGTTGAGGTCGGCCAGCGGATAAGCCGGTAGATATCAACGGGATAGTGCTGGTATAGCCAGACGGGAGACCCGGAGTCATCTGTGTTTGGAGACTGGATAACCTTCTCTCGACTGCCCCCAGCGACTTCCAGAGCTCCCTGTTCTCCGTCTCCAACAATGACAGTATCCGCAGACAGTTTGCTAAGGAAGTACTCAGGGTCTGCACCAGGTCCATGACCTCCGAGGATGTACCGAAACTCTTTGCGTCTTGGATGCTTGTTGACTGCTTCGCTGATGCTTTTCGCTTTAGCATACTGATAGTACCCTCCGACAAACCCGAGACCCACGACATCAACCTTGCCACTCTTGAAGTCGTAGTCCAGCATCCTCGTAATCTCGGAATCCGGGAAGTGGTGCAGGTCTTGGTAGAGGATCTTGACATCGTGACCGGCCTGCACCAGAGCGCCAGTGAGGTAGAACAGGTTCAGGGGAAAGAACGGGATGTGGGACCCGTTGTCGTAGCTGATGAGGATAACGTTGGCCATTTACTTCTTCTTCCTGTCGACTCCTTTAATCTTCCCTGCATTCCGGCTCGCATAAAACACTTCTTCCCCCTTCTTTTTGCCATACTCCTTTGTCATCGCAGCCTTGATCTTGGTCCCTTTCTTGGTAAGCGGCACAGGTATCACCTCCTTTTTTTCCTTATCGTTTTTTTAAACTCAAGCTCATAACCATATACTTCTTCCCCGTCATAAGATCCGGTTTTGAACGTCTTGTCTTTCATTTCCTTGATAAACTTCTCGGCCTTTTCTTTTGACTCAAAAACCTTCTCCCCGCTTGGACCAAACAGGACAAAGTCTGTCTCTCTTGAAAACGGAAGATCCCACCGGACGACATATTCTTTGGTCAACGGCATTGGTTTCCCACCTCCTTTCGCACCAATATACGCAATTCCCATAATGTCAAAAGCACAGTCATGCCACGGAAGAAGCTCGATGCCGTTGTCCAACTCAATTCCTTCTATTCTATTAAAATCACGGAATTCGTCTATGGCTATCTTAACTATCTTTCTTCCGACAATATCGTTCTTGGTCAACGGTATGGTTATCTCACCTCCTCCCAGTAACGCAGCTTACTCATATTCTGTCTCTCTGCCTCCCGGATAATCCGAATCCCGTCTCCTATAATCTTGTTCGCGTTCTTGGCGTACTTGACCACGAGTTCCAATCCTCTGCGCTCTAAACTGGAAGCCTGATCGCTGCCATACATGGATCTGTCAAGAGTGATGTGTACCTCGATGTACTTGGCGACCAGGTATGCCGCCCCGACGCAGCTCTCTATCCCAGGACTATGATTACTATACCCGATCTCTGCACCCTTGTACTTGTTCTGGAGCGTGCTGATCATGCCCAGGTTCACGTGTTCATCGGGACAAGGATATTCACTCACACAGTGCATGAGCACGAAGTCGCACCCGGCAGTTAAGAAGGTGTCCACAACCCAGTCTATGTCCTGCCAGCCAGTACCACCGCACGAGATCAGGGTTTTCCGACCTAATATGGCCACCTCAGCCACAAAACTCTTGTTCGTCACCATGGGACTGGCTATTTTGTGCAGTTCCGGCTCAAACGCTTCCATTTCGGCCAGGGATTTCAGGTCCCAGCAGGAAGCGAACCAGGGAATACCGAGACTCTTGCTATAATCGTCTATTTCTTGATACTGGTCGATACTCAGCTCTAATCCCTCTTTCTGGTGTCTCTGGGTAGTGCCCCAGGGAGACTCCCGGGGAGAGTCCAGGAACTTCTGAGTGTAGACAGTGTTTATATCCCGTTTCTGGAATTTGACATAGTCTGCCCCGCACTCCTTGGCCATTTTCATGAGCAGCATGGCTTGGTTGAGGTCCCCTGAATGATTTATCCCGATCTCAGCTATGATTCTGACGATGGCTCACCCCCCATGATTATGCTCAGGTACCGGTTAAGGTACTCCCAGGTCTTGATGTCCTCCTCTATGATTCCTTCGGGACGAAAGTCAAACACCCACTTGCGTCCGTACTTGTCTGGAGTTATAAACTCAATTCTCACGCTGGCAATCATATACACATGCACCCAGACACGATCCCCGTGCAGATCGACTCCCAGGAACAGCATGTGCCGCCGTTGAAGGTCGGGCAGCAGCATAACACCCGGCTAAACACCTCCAACAGGAACGGGGAAGACTGTATCATGCCACAGATCATCACGCCCTCCTGCCAAACTTCTTCTTAACCACCTCGATATAGTTGCCCGAATCGTCCTCATACCACTCAACTGCCAGATGAGGGTGCCACCTCCCCTGAACCAGCTCCATTGTCTGGCCCTTCTTGTCCACCATCTTGACTACTTTCAACGATTCTCTCGACACCACCTTGAAACCTAACGCTTTCCACGTCGGAACTGCTGCTCTCAGGCTTCGTACTGACAGTGCCGCGTGCCGGAGTGTTAGAAGTCCGCTCTTCGACTGTCTCAATGACCACCTCCCCGAGGATTTTCAGGCACTTTTCGAGATGTTCCCCGTCGATGTTGAGGCACGGGCCGATTTTGACCCATTTCCGGCCCGTGTCTACCACCAAAACGTGGCGTTGCTCACATCTCATGACCACCTTAGCCGCTTCTTCTGCACTTTCGAACTCCAAACCTGCCATGAGTCCCTTGCCGTGGACTCGGACGGGCAACTTAGCCAGCCACCCGTGCATCTTTAGGCCCATTCTGTAGCTTCGGGTGATCAAATCCTTAGCCAGCATCTCTTCGATGACGAAAGTACCCGCACAACAGATCAGGGGACTGGCTGAATGGGTGCTGTGAAGGTAGGCATGTTGCTGGACTGCATCAGATTCGAGTATCTCCTTCGGCCCCAGCAGCACTGCCAACGGGAACCCGGCCCCTGCGAGCTTGCCGATGGTTACGAAATCAGGCTTGAGGTTATCGTACCATTCATGGGCAAAGAGCTTGCCACACCTGCCGAAGCCCCCCTGAATCTCGTCGATCAGAAACAGTATGTCTGGATA
>Ga0113563_10001478_pt1 | contig 13395 bp, 11 predicted proteins | sample Mud3Dept3metaG_FD_80117 | JGI IMG/M metagenome (GOLD analysis project Ga0113563, IMG submission 80117) | Freshwater wetland microbial communities from Ohio, USA, analyzing the effect of biotic and abiotic controls - Mud 3 Core 4 Depth 3... | ecosystem: Environmental > Aquatic > Freshwater >...
CTTCCTCGTCCGCACGGAGCGGGAGAACCGCCGGCTCCGGAGCGAGCTCGGACAGCTCCGGCTGGAGAACCAGATCACCAACGAGCTCCTTTCGGAGAACGAGCGGCTCCGCGCCGCGCTGGGCTTCCGGAAGCTGAACCCGCCTGCGTCGGTGGTCGTCCAGATCATCGGCAAGGAGTCCTCGCCCTCGTCCAGCACGATCACCGTGAACAAGGGGTCCGCCGACGGCCTCAGCCGGGACCTCCCGGTCGTCACGCCCGAAGGCGTCGTGGGGCGCGTCCACGCCGTTCTCTCCGGCACCGCGCGCGTGCAGCTCCTGACCGACCCCGGCAGCACCATCGCCGTGCGGGTGCAGAGGAACCGCGAGGAGGGCCTGCTTGAAGGCAAGCTCGACCGCTGCGCCCTGAAGTACGTGTCGTACTATGTTGATATCCAGGAAGGAGACCTCCTGGTCACCTCGGGACTCGACGGCATCTACCCCAAGGGCCTTCCCGTTGCAACGGTAACGAAGGTCCGCAAACATGAAGCGAGTTCGTTCCAGACCGTCTACGCCGATCCCGTCGTGAAGCTCTCCCGCATCGAAGAAGCGCTGGTGTTCAAGAAATGAAGCTCTGGGTGTATGTCATCATCTTCCTCCTGCTCCTCCCCCTCCAGGCAAGCCTGTTCGGCCCGCTCTCCCTCGGCGGCATCGCACCCGATCTGGGACTGGCCGTTCTCTACTGCATCGGGCTCCTGACCGGCCCCGTCGAGGCCGCGTTCGCCGGCATCGCTCTTGGCCTGCTGCAGGACCTGGGCTCGGGCAGCCTCATCGGCTTTTCGGGGCTCACCCTCGGGATCATCGGGCTCTTCATCGGGTTCCTCGGGCGGCGCGTGCTGGACATCCAGAGCCCGTCCAACAGCATCTTCATCGGCCTCTTCGGCATTGCCGGATCGGTCCTCGCCGCCCTCTTCCTGGAGCTCACCTACGGGTCCGTCCCGCTCCTTGGCCTCTTCCTCGTCCGCATGGTGCCCCGGGCGGTCACCACCGCCCTGGCAGGCTACGGGATCCTCAGGCTCGTCACCGACAAGCACGTCCTCGCGCTGATCAGGCGGCGCGAACTGCAGAAGGAGCTCTAGGATGCAGCAGGACACCCCGGCGGACATTCAGAATCGGCTCCCGCTCCTCGCGGGCTTCATCGTCCTCTTTGCCGTCGTCCTCTTTTTCCGTCTCTGGTACCTCCAGGTCGTGAAGGGCGCCTCGTACCAGGAGCTGGCCGAGAACAACCGCATCCGGCCCATCAAGCTCCGGCCGCCGCGGGGCATCATCTACGACCGGAACGGCAAGCCCATGGTCGAGAACGTTCTGACCTTCGACGTCTCCCTCGTCCCCGAGGATGCGACCTCCCTTGAGGGGACCATCACGAAGCTCTCGTCCATTGTCAGGATGAAGCCCGAAGCCATCAAACAGGCACTCGATGATGCCGAGGACGTGCGCGGAAAGTACGAGCCCGTGAAGATCGTCGAGGAGGCGCCCTGGGATGAAGTGGCCCTGGTGGAAGCCCGGCAGGAGGACCTGCCCGGCGTCATCATCGAACCGGAGCACCGGAGGCACTATCCGTACGGCGGCATGGCATCGCACCAGTTCGGCTACATCGGCAAAGTGACCCAGACCCAGAAGAAGTACGAACAGGCGGACACGGGCATGCTCGTGGGCCAGGGCGGCCTCGAGAAGACCTATGACAAGCTCCTGCGCGGCACCGCCGGCAGAAGGATGATCCAGGTGAACGCTTCGGGCAAGAAGGTGAAGGACCTGGGCATCGATGAGCCGAAGCCGGGCACGGACATCTTTCTTACGATCGACCTGGATGTGCAGCGGGCTGCCGAGGATGCCCTTGGCACCCGGGCCGGCGCCGTGGTGGCCATGGACCCCAACTCCGGCGAGGTCCTGGCGCTCGTGAGCCATCCGACCTACGACCCGAACCTCTTCCCGCGGGGCATCTCGCCGCGCGACTGGGTGAAACTCTCGAACGATCCCTCGCACCCCCTGTACAACCGCGCCGTGCAGAGCGTTTACCCGCCGGGCTCCACCTTCAAGATCGTCGTCTCCCTCGCGGGGCTCGATTCCGGGAAGATCGATCCCAAGGATACGGTCACCTGCACCGGATCGCTCCGAACGGGCCGCAAGGTCTTCCGGTGCTGGAAAAAGGGCGGTCACGGGGTCGTCAATTTCCACAAGGCCCTCGTGGAGTCCTGCGACGTATACTTCTACACCATGGGCGACCGCATGGGCTTCGACCATGTGGCCGAGTATGCGCGCAAGCTGGGGCTGGGCAGCAAGACGGACATCGTCCTTGCCGACGAAAAGCCGGGCCTCATCCCCACGGCGGCATGGAAGCGCGAGAGGGTCCGCGAACCCTGGTACCCCGCCGACAACTTCATGAACTCGATCGGCCAGGGATTCGTGCTGGTGAGCCCCATCCAGGCCGCCCAGATGATCGGCGCAGTGGCGAACGGCGGCGTGTTCTACCGGCCCCAGCTGCTCCGGAAGACGCGCAACCGGGAGACCGGCACGGAAAAGGTGTACGATTCGGTGGAGAAACGGCGGACGGTCTTCGATGCCGCGGCGCTCGCCGAGGTGCGGAGCGCCCTGCTCGGCGTCACGTCCGAGTCCGGCGGCACGGCCCATGGGGCGGCGACGCCCCTCGCCACCGTGGCCGGCAAGACCGGCACTGCCCAGGTCATCGCGCAGAAGACCCCCGGCGGGAAGCTCACCGAATCGACGCAGGACCATGCATGGTTCATAGGCTACGCCCCGGCCGACGCGCCGAAGATCGCCGTGGCGGTGGTCGTGGAGCACGGCGGGCACGGCGGCGCGGCTGCTGCGCCGGTCGCAAAAAAGGTCATTGAGGAGTATCTCCGGGATGCTGGAACGAAGACTGCTCAGTAACGTGCCCTGGGGGATGGTGGCGCTGATCATCGGCATCGCCCTTATCGGCCTCTCCGCCGTGTACAGCGCCACCTACACGCCAAGCGGCCCCTCATCGCTCTTCACCAAGCAGGTCATCTGGGTCTGTCTCGGCATCATGGTCATGTTCGCCGCGCTCATCCCGGACTACCATACGGTGGGCCGCTACGCTTACGTCGTCTATGCCCTCTCGATCTTCTTCCTGATCCTCGTGGCACTGATCGGCCGCACCGGCATGGGCGCCCAGCGCTGGCTTCCCCTGGGGCCCTTCGCGTTCCAGCCCTCGGAGCTGGCAAAGCTGTCGCTCGTCCTTGCCCTGGCCCGGTACTTCGCCGAGGACCCCCGGCGGGGCGGTTATGAGCTCCGGGACCTGCTCATCCCCGGGGGCATGGTGCTCGTCCCGCTCGTGCTGGTCATGAAGCAGCCCGACCTCGGCACGGCGCTCATGTTGATGTTCACCACCACGCTCATCGTCATCCTGGCGGGCATCAAGTTTCGGTCCGTCATGGCCGTCATCGTCCTGGGCGCGGTGGTGGCGTCCGCGGTCTTCCTGGTGCCACCGGTACGCCACAAGATCTGGACCTCCCTCAAACCCTACCAGCAGAAGCGGATCAAGGCATTCATCAATCCCGCTTCGGACCCGCTCGGCAGCGGCTATCACGCCACGCAGGCCAAGATCGCCGTGGGCTCGGGCCAGACCACGGGCAAGGGGTTCCGCAAGGGAACCCAGAGCCAGATGGCCTTTCTGCCCGAGCGCCACACGGACTTCATCTTCGCCGTCATTGCCGAGGAGCGAGGGTTCCTCGGCGCGAGCTTCCTCATCGTGCTCTATATGGTCCTGCTCCTCGTGGGCGTGGACGCGGCCAAGAGCGCGAAGGACAAGATGGGCACGCTCATGGCCGGCGGCATCGTGTCCATGCTGTCCCTCTACGTCTTCATCAACACCGGCATGGCCGTCGGGCTCCTGCCCGTCGTGGGCGTACCGCTCCCCCTCGTAAGCTACGGCGGCACCTCCATCATCACCACCTTCCTCGCCATCGGGCTGCTCTTGAACATCCGATCGCGCCGGTTTATGCTGTTCTATTAAATCCCGCAGGGTCAAGTAGCAAGGGGCAGGGGTCAAGGTTTCCCCATGCTACGTGCTACTTGCCCCTTGACCCTTTTCCCGAGGTATCTCCGTGTACGAAGACTTCCTCCCGCTCGTCAGCAAGCCGGCCCGGTACATCGATACCGAGGTCAACGCCGTGCACAAGGACCCCGGAACGGTGCGGACCAGGGTCTGTCTCCTCTTCCCGGACACCTACGAGGTCGGAATGTCCCATCTCGGCCTGCGCATTCTCTACGACATCCTGAACAGGCGGGCGGACACGTTCTGCGAGCGGGTGTTCTCGCCCTGGACGGACTACGAATCGAAGCTCCGCGCCTCGGGCCGCCCTCTCGCAAGCCTGGAATCGAACACGCCGGTCCGCGACTTCGACCTCGTCGGGGTGACGCTCCAGTACGAGCTGTCGTACTCCAACATCCTGACCGCCCTCGACCTCGCCGGCATCCCCCGGCGCTCAAAGGACCGGAACGATGCCCATCCCGTGATCGTCGCCGGCGGCCCCTGCGGGGTGAACCCGGAGCCGCTCTCCGGGTTCATCGACCTCTTCTTCATCGGCGAGGCCGAGGACGCGGTCCACGAGATCGTGGAGCTGAAACAGGAGCATCCGGCGCGGCGGCCGTTCCTCGAGGCCATTGCGAAGCGCGAGGGGTTCTACGTTCCCTTGCTCGGGAAGACGCCGGTCCGGAGGCATTTTCTCAGGAGCATCGAGGCGGCGCCCTATCCCGATCGGCCGCTGCTCCCGCTCATGAAGCCCGTCCATGACCGCGTCACGGTGGAGGTGGCGCGCGGCTGCATCCGCGGCTGCCGCTTCTGCCAGGCCGGCATCATCTACCGTCCCTACCGCGAGCGCAGCCCGGAAACGGTGAAGCACCTGCTGTCCACATCGCTCGCCTGCACGGGATACGAGGAGCTCTCGCTCGCATCGCTCAGCTCCGGAGACTACTCGGACATCGAACCCCTCGTCACCGGCCTGATGAGCGCCTACCGGGACAGCCGCGTCTCGGTCTCCCTCCCGTCGCTCCGCGTCGGCACGCTCACGCCCGCCATGATCGAGGCCATCGCCGGATCGCGCAAGACCGGCTTCACGCTCGCGCCCGAAGCGGGGACCGAGCGGCTCCGGAAGGTCATCAACAAGCCCGTCTCGGACCTCGACCTCATGGACGCGGCCGAGACCGTCTTCGCGAACGGCTGGAGCGTGCTGAAGCTCTACTTCATGATCGGCCTTCCCACGGAGACCGATGAGGACCTGGACGGCATCGTCCGTCTGGTGCAGGAGCTCCTCGCCCGGGGCAAAGGCGCGGCGCGGCGTCATGTCCAGCTGAACGTGAGCGTATCCACCTTCGTTCCCAAGCCCCACACGCCCTTTCAGTGGATGGGCCAGTCGCCGCTCGAAGAGGTGCGCAGGAAACAGGCCTACCTCGACGGCCGCCTCCGGAAGCGCGGCATCACGCTGAAGCTGCACGATCCCGAAACAAGCCGGCTCGAGGCCGCGTTCGCCCGCGGGGACGCCTCGCTCGGCAGGGTGCTTGAGAAGGCCGTGGACCTCGGCTGCCGCTTCGACGGCTGGACCGAGTCCTTCGATCATGCGAAATGGGCCGCCGCGTTCGCGGCATGCGGCATCGACCTCGCCGCCTGCGCCTCACGGACCTTCGGCCTCGACGATGAGCTTCCCTGGGACCATATCAGGAGCGGCGTGACCGCTAAGTTCCTGAAAGAAGAATATCAGCGCGCCGTGGCCGCGACGGTCACGGGCAACTGCAGGGAGGAATGCACCCTCTGCGGCATGGGGTGCAAGGACGGCGGCACCCGTGAGCTGGGAAAGCCTGAAATCTCTGCAGGCCTCGGGACGGACAAGCGGACCGCCCCGGAAGCGACGCAGAAAAAAAGCTCCGCCCCGCCCGTTCTCACAACGCGCATAAGGATGAAGTTCTCGCGCATCGGCCGCGTCCGCTTTCTGTCCCATCTCGACCTCATGACCCTCTTCCACCGCGCCGCGCTGCGCGCCGGCGTGCCTGTGGCCTTCTCTCAGGGCTTCAATCCCCACCCAAAGATATCCTTCGGGCCGGCCCTGTCCGTTGGCATGGAAAGCGAGGCCGAGTATCTCGACATGGAGACTGATCCCTTCATCGACCTGCTGCAGGCGACCAGGTCCCTGAACGGGACGCTGCCGGATGGCGTCAGGGTCCTCGAGGCGCGGACCATCCCGAAGAAAGCGGATTCCCTGTCCGGCGGTATCGGCCGATATGTCTATGGCCTGCGCATGCCCGCTGAGCAGGCAGCGGATGTGGAAGGGCGGGTGAAGGAATTCCTTTCGCGGGAGACGGTCAAGGTGGAGAAGGACGGCAAGCAGAAGGACATCAGGCCGGGGATCGAGTCGGTGACGGTGAAGGGGCCAGACCTGATCGAGGTCGTCCTTCAGGATGCGGAGCAGGTCCGGCCGCGCATTCAGGACATCATCGTGCAGCTCTTCGGCATCGGCCATGACCAGGCCGCCCTGTTCGGCATCCGGCGCACGGCCATGTTCATGAAAGTGAACGGGGAGTGGAAAAGCCCGATGGAGGTTGGTTAACGGAGAGAATAAAGATGATCATGATCGCAAAATGACCCCGCGCTGTCATACATCGGCCCAGCATTCCCGCTGATCCGCCTCTCAGGCCGTTCCGTACTTTCGGTTAAAATCACTGTCGCTCATGACCAGCAGCAGGATCCCTTCGATGAAACCGACGAGCGCTGGAATGAACGTCCAGCAGAACAGAAGATAGGCAATGCCCCACCCGACTTTACCAAGATAGAACTTGTGAATGCCGAAACCGCCCAGGAAGAGCGCAAGCAGGGCCGCAACCAATTTGCTCTTGCCGTTCGGAGTCGCAGCAGAAAAAATGCCAGGTGGAGGCAACTGACGCACGCCGCATTTCGGACAGATCTCCGCCTTTGCCTTAATGATGGCACCGCACTCGGAACAGTATTTCTCATCAGCGGCTTTTTGCACAGCCTCAGCCATGAAGCTCTCCCTGAGCGCTCGACTTAGGTCACAATTCACTTTGTATTTGCTTTATTGTAGTCATCCTGGAAAATACCCATCAGTTCTTCGACAGCGGAATATATCCTTTCGTTCACGCTCACTTTCACATTGACCATTTTCTTCTTTTCTGCGTCAAATGTCACGGCTTGCTTGTCCTGTTTTTCTCTGGCCCATATGATCGCAGAAATCATGCGGTCTTTTTTATAGGGAGAGGTTACCCTGGAAATCAGCGATAGCTTTACCGTCATATCAGCGCCGCCACCGCCGGTAGTAACTCCGCTAACGGTCACCTGAAAGCCTGCATTTACATTACTGGAGTCCTCGGCGCCAACCTTTAGACGTTCCAGGCGCGTAAGGATTATCTTCTTTATCTGACCTTCATCTAAATTCAAAGGCTCGCTTCCCGTTAGAGACAGATCCATCGGGATCGTCTTGCTGACTTTCCGCAATCCTTCGAGGTTCTGATAGCTTGTTATATCCTTGCCTTCGACGACGCCAGTTAGCATTACGAAAAAACATATACATAAATAAGGCATAACGGTTTTCATGGTTTCTCCAATATCATGGTGAGCTCCAAGATATCGCGAAATCAGTATCGTTAATGACTACGATGGCCTGGCTGTATTTGTTAACTCATACGGTGCTTCTGAACAGCCCACCTGTTCGAGCATCCGGTTACTATCTGTTCTCGGGCCATGTCTTCGGGGCTTGGAGGCATGCAGTTCATGCAAATACTTTTTCAGCATCCTGCGGCATGAGAATAGTATAGAGCACTTGAAATTGCAAGGATTTCTCGAGTGGCGAATATCCGGGTCACACGGTGCTATAATTTACACATAAGGAAGTCTTAGGCGGAAGGAGGTGAACCGCATGAAGAAAACCGTGAAGAAGACCAAGGTAATGCCGAAACGGGAAACGCTCACCGAGGCCTACGAGGTACGGGCATTCCGCGATGAGTCTGAGGCGCCGGCACCAGTGACGGAAGTGCTCCCCGAGGTGGCGCATGCGGCCCCGGGCGAGCTCCAGGCCATCAAGAAGACGGTCAAGGGGCATGGAGAACAGACCGTGCTGCCCGATGACTGCCAGTTCGGCGACAATGACCTTTGCTATGTCGATGCGTAGGGATGAGTGAGGGGGCGATAGCAAGAGTCGCCTTTGCTGAAAGCTGAAGGTATGCCTTCGATTTAATCTTCCGGCCCTCTGCCGTTCACTTCCCGCCAGAGATGTCCTTCAGGGTCCGATCCTTAAAATCAAATTCGTCTCGCGCCATGGCCTGCGGCCATTGCGCGAGATGCCCGGCCTTCGTCAATGATCATCCTGCGCGTGATATACTGAAGTGAACGGGCTTATCCTATGCAGATCAGCGCTGAAATACGCTCCCTCTTCCGCTCGCTCCGCCACCGGAACTTCCGCCTCTTCTGGTCCGGCCAGCTCGTGTCGCTCATCGGCACGTGGATGCAGACCGTGGCGCAGGCGTGGCTGGTGCTGGACCTCACCGGTTCGTCCTTTAAGCTCGGCGTGGTCTCGGCGCTCCAGTTCCTGCCCATGCTGTTCCTCTCCTTCTTCACCGGCCCGCTCATCGACTACTTTGACAAGCGGAAGATCATCATCGGGAGCCAGATCATGCTGATGCTCCTGGCCTTCCTGCTCGCGCTCCTCACCTGGACCGGCGCGGTCCGGTACTGGCACGTGCTGGTGCTCGCAACGCTCCTCGGCGTTGTGAACACCATCGACATGCCCGCCCGGCAGGCCTTCGTCATCGAGATGGTCGGCCGGGAGGACCTGATGAACGCGGTCGCCCTGAACTCCTCTGTCTTCAACGCGGCCCGGGCCTTCGGGCCGGCCGCAGCGGGGATGCTGATCAGCGCCGGCGGCACGGCCTTCTGCTTTTTCGTGAACGGGATCAGCTTCCTCGCCGTGATCGGGGGGCTGTTGCTGATGCGGACGGTCGGCGGCCCTGCGAGGGACAGGAGGCCCTATGACATCCTGCGCGGCACGGTCGAGGCGCTTCGCTGCATCCGGGAGACGCCGGTCGTGCTCACCACGATCCTGCTGGTCGCCGTGGTCAGCATCTTCGGCACGAACTTCAACGTCCTCGTCCCTGTCTTCGCCCGGATGGAACTCCACCGCGACGCGGCCGCTTTCGGGTTCCTGATGTCGTCATTCGGGATCGGCGCGCTCTTCGGAGCGGCATCGCTCGCCTTCCTGAGCCGGTGGGAGCCGAGGTTCTCCTTTCTCTTCAGCGGCGGGCTGGGACTCTCGATCTTCCTGATGCTGATCGGCCTCCAGCGGTCCTACGGCATGACCGCATTCCTGCTCGGCCTCGCCGGCTGGTCCATGGTCGGCTTCTTCGGCATGGCGAACACCACGGTCCAGTTGAACACCCCCGACCGGCTGCGGGGGCGGGTCATGAGCGTTTACACCCTCGCCTTCGGCGGGCTCACGCCCTTCGGCAGCCTCTTCGCCGGGACCATGGCACACTGGTTCACCGCGCCGCTCACCTTCGCCGCGGGCGGTCTGATCTGCGGCGCCGTCTTCCTCGCGGTATTCCTGCGGAGGGGAAGGATTATCCCCTCGAACGGTCCTGCGGCCTGACCAAACGTCAATGATCATTCTGCATTATTAGGGAAGCGCTGTCAGGAAGTGCAACGGGGAATAATTTGGAAGAAGAGATATAAGATCTGAAAGATGTGAATCTTCAGTCTCTGATGGCACAAAGACCGGTCAAAAGCACGAGCGGAACCTTTGCAGGTTCCGCTCGTGCGTCCGGTATGACGATCCTTCAAATGAACAACTGCATCGCTATCTGCGCATGTTCCTTCTGAAAGCCGCCAGTCCGAGAAGACCGCTGCCGAACAGCAACAGAGAGGCAGGCTCCGGGACCGCGGATGTGTTGTATGCTATGTCGGTTATAACGACACCACCGAGATCGGATGTACTGCCGGGCAGAACGCCGGAGTTACCGGGATCAAATAATACGTAACCGATGTTGGAAGCAGATACGTCGAGCGTATACCATTCAGGTTCATTCGCTCCACCAAAGACAGGTGTGTCATACCTACCGATGAAGGCATTTGTTCCGAACGCATAGAGATAGAGGCTGAACGCATCATCGTCCCCCGCTCCATCGCCGGCCCGTACAGAAATAAAATCGATGGGCGCCGAGAAGGCAAGATATTTGTCCGATGTGCTCCCATTACTTCCATTAGCGATAAGGCCTCCGCCATAGTAGTCGATATATGAGAGATCCCCTGTCTGCGAGGTCAAAGTCATATAGTCGAGCGTTACTCCCTCGTAATTTTGCCCTTGAACGGATATTGCACTGAAGTCATAGCTATACAGTACGGCGTGAGACAGACTGGCCATTCCCAAGACTATTGTTGTTGAAAAAATAATTGCAAGCAGCTTTTTCATAGAAACCTCCTTAAATAGATTGTCTATTTAAAAGCAATTCTTATTCCATTTTTAACACTCAATATTTCAACTGGTTAACTGGAATGAGGACACTATCTTTCTGTAAATTTATCCGACAATATTTCATTTTCTTTACACTTGGCTTAAAACATTGATGAATATATTCATCAAGTGTTCCATTTTCAAAGACTTATCACTTGACACAGAATTGATCTCTGTAAAGAAATCTGACAAAATGTGATTACTTGATCTGTTCTTTGGAAAAAAAGCTTTCCGGATTAGTGCCGCATCAGCAGTCTCGTTAAACGCGAACTATAGAGGGAAAGCGTCGAGCAGAGCGCATAAGAGATGGCAGGAAAGAGGGGTATGATTATATCAGCTGCAAATACTATCTGTTGCCTAAGTAATTGGAGGAATCAGGGTATCTCATGAGTTGTTCATTTGGACTTCCTCTGCATCTGCCCCCTTGCCCATTCATCGATGCGCGCCGCACGGTACTGAAAGATATGTTTCAGCTGCCGCTTGACCGCGATGGCGTGGACCGCATCTCCCAAGGGACCGAACGGCAGGCGGTACATGACGTTATCGCGCATGATGGTGCCGGACGGCGCATCTTCGAACGTGTGCAGGTGGCTCCAGGAGCGATAGGGTCCGATGGTCTGGACGTCGGTGAACGCTTCAGGCGGCCGGTATCCCTCGATCCTGCTCTTCCAGGGCAGGGGGATGCCGAACCAGCGGATGGTGTAATCGAACTCGGCGCCTTCGAACATCTCTGTCCTGCTGTCCCGCTCCTTCATCACGAACCTGAGCCAGTCCGGCGTGATGTCGAAAAGGTTCCGGGGGTCCTCGAAAAACGCAAAGGCCTGTGTTCGCGGCAGCGGCAGCACCTGCGACGCCAATAGGCGGTGAGTGGTTCGGCCCACGCGTTCACAGCGGAGGGTAAAGGTCGGGGGAAGAGAATTGGGCATTGTTCTTTGTCGCCACGGAGGCACGGAGAAAAGCTATGCTATTTGGCCACGGATTTACACGGATGAACACGGATCAACAATAAAGAAAACAAGTTCTCTATAAATATAAACTGATAATATATTTTTCGCGCAATGGCCGCAGGCCACGTTGGCCGCGGGCCACTTAGCCGCCAAGCTCGCGAAGAAAAGCGAAGCACCAGATCCTTTTATGGGTCGTAAATCTATGACACAAGCGGAGAAAAGCTGCGCTCTTTGGCCACGGATTTACACGGATACACACGGATTAGGAAGAACGGAATCGGCGTTTGTGCTTCAGGAGCCTGATCCCCTTTGCATCCGTTGCGTCTGAGCGGTCTGCGGCCATGGCGCGCGACGCATTTGACTCCTGCCTTACCCCTATCTGATTATCCTCTCGATATTCTCCGGCGAGTCGTTCTTCGGCGAGTTCACCTTCGCCGTCACCTCGTACAGTTCCAGTTCGTCGTCGGGACAGGGCCTGAGGACCGGCAGGAGCTTCTCCGTCCCGTGAACGCTCGGGTCCAGCCAGAGATCGACCTTGTCGGCAGGCATGATGACCGGCATCCGGTCATGGATCGGTCTTAGCGTTTCGTTCGCGCCGGTGGTGATGATGGTGCTGGTGCAGACCTGCTCCCCTTCGGGCGAGGTCCAGCGGTTGAACAGCCCCGCCATGCCGAAGGGCATGCCGTCCCTCCGATGGATATAGAATGGCCGCTTCTTCCCTCCCTCGTTCTTCCATTCGTAGAATCCGTCCGCAACGACCAGGCACCGCTGATGGCCGAAAGCCTCACGGAAGCTCGGCTTCTCGGCGACCGTCTCGGCCCGGGCATTGATCATCTTATACCCGTCGCTCAGCTCCTTGCACCATGAGGGCACAAAGCCCCAACGACAGAGAGCAAGCCGGTTCTGCCCGCCTTCATTCACGATAAGAGCGATGTCCTGGCCCGGTGCGATATTGAAGCCCTTGGGCATCGCAAAGAAGCCGCCGGAAAGCCCGAAAAGCCTGGCGATGATCTCGAAGGCGCTATGAAGCTCAAACCGTCCGCACATGAGGGCCTCGCACTCTGTGGTTCACATCGCCTCTTGCCAGAATAGAGACACTGAGGACACGGAGAGACCTCCTTGACACGGAAAAAGCGGATAGAGCCTCTGAAGAAGCAGGATCATACAGCTGTCCTTTCAAGCCTTTTCATAGCCATTCTCAGTGTACATCAGTATCAAAGGTCTCTTGATGCACTCTGCTTCCTTAAGTCAAGTTCGCCTCGCCACATGGCCGCAGGCCGCTAAGACGCAAATAAAAGAATTGGCACCACAATTGGACACGGATGAACACTGATGAACACGGATACATCTTTGAAAGACCAGCTGCCCTATCCGCCGTGATCCGTGTCAAAGGCTTCTTGATCCATTCAAGGGCTCGCGCTCGCATTTTGCCTCGCGGCCTGCCACCGCAGCACCGCCTTCAGCGCCTCCATGGACACCAGCACGACCGCGCTGATGGCCGTCACAACGGCCAGGTCCGTGAGCGTGGGAAGGCGTATCCCGAAGGTCTCGCGCAGTGCAGGGATCTGGATAAGCCCGAAGGCCAACACCAGTTCCCAGAAGATCGCGAGCAGCAGCCACTTGTGAGGCGGCGCCTTGAAGATGCTGTGTTTGAGAGAGCGGAAGCTCATGGCAATGACCAGCTCGACAACGATGAACAGGAAGAACATCTGGGTCCGCATATGCTCGACCTCTCCCAGGTCATGGAAGAAGATCCAGAAGAAGAGCGGCGCCTCTATGAAGAGCGCCAGCAGGATGAAGGTCATCACTTCCCTGGTGAAGACGCTTTCCTTCGGGTCCCGCGGCGGCCGCTGCATGATGTCCGGGTCCGGCGGCGCCACGCCCAGGGCGAGGGCCGGCAGCCCGTCGGTCGCCAGGTTGA
>Ga0113563_10001483_pt1 | contig 13381 bp, 8 predicted proteins | sample Mud3Dept3metaG_FD_80117 | JGI IMG/M metagenome (GOLD analysis project Ga0113563, IMG submission 80117) | Freshwater wetland microbial communities from Ohio, USA, analyzing the effect of biotic and abiotic controls - Mud 3 Core 4 Depth 3... | ecosystem: Environmental > Aquatic > Freshwater >...
GCTTCTCCGAAATGGGGGGCGGGAGGCCTTGGCCCCCGCCCTCTCCCCGAAGATCCCAGCGCCTTATGATTCCAAGCGGACCGGCCGGGCCCCCAGGCCAGGGCACCTCTTGGCCTTTGCGCCGGTCCTCCATTCATAGCAACGGGCACCCTTGACTGAATGGTTACGTCCCCTACTTTAAAATAGTTGCTTTTTTCTGCCAATCTAAATAGATTTGAAAGGTGGAAGATCGAAACATTACTCGATACGAACATATTTACATAGTCGTCCGCCAAATTCCTTTGGGCAACGTGGCCACCTACGGGCAGATCGCAAAGATCGTTGGCCAATGCACGGCCCGCATGGTCGGTTACGCCATGGCTGCCCTTCCGCGGGGGAGGGAAGTTCCCTGGCAGCGGGTGATCAACCACAAGGGGGAAATCAGCACGCGCTCACGAGGGGACGGAGCAACCCGCCAACGGCGACTCCTTCAAAAGGAAGGGGTTCGGTTTGACCGCCGCGGACGCGTTAATTTAAAGAAGATCCGGTGGCCCGGACCTGATTTCTCCAGCAAGGGCTCCGAGAGCCTCGATTCCACGGAGGGGAAAAGCTTAAGATGGGAAAGGTTACGACGAAGGAAATAAAGAATCTCGTAGGGATCTGCGGGATCTATTGTGGAACCTGCCCGACAGGCCATCCGCGGGATAAATGAGTGGGGGAAAAATGCGGCTCCTCGTCGTGGAGGACGAAAAGAAGGTTGCCCGTTTCATCAAGCAGGGCTTGGAAGAGGAAGGGTACGCCGTCGATTTGGCAGGGGATGGGGAAGAAGGCCTGGCCATGGCCCTGGACGGCGTTCATGATTTGTTTATCCTCGACATTGGCCTGCCCAGGAGGAACGGGCTCCAGGTTCTCGAAGAGCTTCGGAAACGGAAAATCGCGACCCCGGTTCTGCTGCTCACGGTCCGCGCAACGATCGAGGACAAGGTTCTCGGGTTAGACGCGGGCGCAGACGACTACCTGACCAAACCCTTCGCCTTCCAGGAGCTCGTCGCCAGGGTCCGGGCCCTGCTGCGGCGCAGAATCGAGAGCAGCCCGGCGCTCCTGCAGTTTTCCGACCTGACCCTGGATCCCGCGCGGCGCGCCGTTTATCGCAGCGGCGAGAAGATCGAACTGACCGCCAAAGAATTCGCTCTCCTGGAATACTTCCTGCGCAACCCGGGAAGGGTGTTGACCCGCACCCAGATTATCGAACATGTCTGGGACTACGATTTCGACAGCGGAACCAATCTCGTGGACGTTTACGTCAATTACCTTCGGAAGAAGGTGGATTCCGGCCGGGAACCCAGGCTGATTCACACGGTCCGCGGGGTCGGCTATGTATTAAAAGAAGAAGGCTGATCCTATAAGAGTTCAACCGAAAGATGGTTTCAATGCGGGGTGCGGGGTCAGGCAGGGACGGCGTTCCCCTGCCGAGCTTTTTCTGAAGTCAAGATTGATGAATTCGTAAAAAGCTCTCCCGCCATAGGCGGGACAAGGCGCGCAATCCCGCTCCGAGCGGGACAGATGGACTTTTCACGAAACCATCAAGTTTAGGCCATGCGAATCCGATCGATCCGGGCACGACTCACCGTTTGGTACAGCAGTCTCTTAACCGTAACCTTCCTTCTCCTGGGAGGAGCGGGGTACGGGCTTTTATCTTACAACCTCGCCCAAGACATGGATAGGGCCCTCTCCGGAGTGGCCAAAGTTCTCGCGGACCAGGCCCGCCGAACCGGCGCCGCCTCTTTCTCCCCCGATGTCGACGAGCTCTTTCGCCGTTTTTTCGGTTTTTCTCCCTGGCAGCGCTACTTTGACCTGATCACGCCCCCCGGCCGGCAGGAGTTCAGGATCCCGCCCGATTCGGGCAAGCTTCCGCTCAGTCCAAAAGCCCGAGAAGACGCCCAGAAAGGCCTGCCCACCTTCGAGACGGTGGAAGGGCCGGGGCGGCACCCGGTCCGGATCCTGACCCTGCCCATTGTCGAGGCGGGAAGGGTTGTGAACCTGGTCCAGGTCGGAATGTCGATGGAAATGACCGAGGCTACGTTGCGCCGTTTTCTTCTGACCATGGCCGCGCTTTTCCCGGTCGGTCTTCTCCTGGCCGGCGGAGGGGGATGGTTGCTGGCCCGGAGGGCCCTGCGGCCGGTGGATCGGATTGCGCAGACCGCGAGGCGGATCAGCGCCGAGCATCTCGCCGCCCGTTTGGAGGATACCGGCGCCAACGACGAATTGAACCGGCTGGTCGGAACCCTGAACGATATGCTCGAACGCCTGGACGCTTCGTTCCACCAGATCCGCCGATTCAGCGCCGATGCCTCCCACGAGCTGCAGACGCCGCTCACCATTTTGAAAGGGGAGATCGAGGTCGCCCTTCGTTCTCCCCGGACTCCGGACGAATACCGGGCAGTCCTGACCAGCGCCCTCGAGGAGATCGACCGCCTGACCCGGTTGGTCGAAGGACTGCTGCTATTGGCCCGGGCCGATGCAGGCGTCCTGCGCCTGGACCGTCGGTCCGTGGACCTCGCCAAACTGGTCGAGGATGTTTGCGGCCAGGCAAAGATCCTTGCGGACGCCGGTCATGTCGTCCTGCGCCAGGAAGGGATGGAATACCTGACGATCTTCGGCGATTATGACCAGCTGCGGCGGGTACTGCTGAACCTGGTCGACAACGGGATCAAGTACACCCCTGCCGGCGGCCAGGTCGGCATTTCTCTCCGGCGCGAGGGGCCATGGGCCGCCCTGCGAGTCGCGGATTCGGGGATCGGCCTTTCGCCAGAGGAACAGAAACAAATCTTCGAGCGGTTTTACCGTTCCCCCGAGGCCAAATCGCGGGGCGAAGGCGGCGCCGGGCTGGGTCTCTGCATCGCCCGCTCCATTGTCGAAGCCCACGGCGGGAAAATCCAGGTCGCAAGCACCCCCGGGCAGGGGAGCGCTTTTACCGTTCTTCTTCCCCTCCCTTCGTGACCCCAGACCTTTTCCTTCGATTGTCTGCCGCGATTGATAATTTTGTAAAAAGCTCTATGGGCCAGGCGCAGGCGAGAGTTGAAGAGTGAGGCGCGCAGGTGCGCCTCGGCGACAGACCTGAAGAGCAATCCCGCGAAACGCGGGACAGATGGACTTTTTACGAGACCATCAAGATTAGAAACTTTTAATCTTCCATTAATCTCCCTTTAATCTTTCTCCCCTACATTAAATTCAGAGAAGTTGAGAGAAATCCCTCCCGGCAAGGGAGGTCTCAACCGATTTTTCCAAAGAAAAGGAGGGTTCAAAATGTTTGCCAATTTGAAACAATTTCTGAACAAGGGATGGAAAGGGTATGCCCAGGTGGCCTTGGCTATAATTTTCCTCCTGACCGGGTTCGGTATGGCCTCGGCCTTTCATCGGGCCGGCGCCTCGGCCACAAAAAGCTCTCCCGGTATCTCAACTGCGGCCGCTTCGCTCCCTTCGGTCCCCAATACCTTTGCCGACCTGGCCAAAAGGCTGAGTCCGGAGGTCGTCAACATCAAGGTCACCAAAGTTGAACGAGTAGGAAATTTCTCCTTTCCTCAAATTCCCGAAGGCCCTTTCGGGGACTTCTTCAAATTCCCGCGGATAGCTCCCCAGGGCCCTGAAAGCCGCCCGATTCAGGGGGCGGGATCCGGGGTGATCATCGGCGCCGATGGCTATATTCTGACCAACAACCACGTTGTGGAAGGCGCCAAGGAAGTTGTGGTCACGGTTGGGGAAAAGGAAGAATACAAGGCCCAGGTCGTCGGTCGGGATCCCAAAACGGACCTGGCCGTATTGAAGATCAGTCCTAAGGGAAACCTCCCCACGGCCGTCTTGGGCGATTCCGACCAGCTAAACGTCGGGGACTGGGTCGTGGCCATCGGCAACCCCTTCGGCCTGAGTCATACGGTCACTTCCGGGATCGTCAGCGCCAAAGGCCGAGTCATCGGGGCCGGTCCCTATGACAATTTCATCCAGACCGATGCCTCCATCAATCCGGGAAATTCGGGGGGGCCTCTTTACAACCTGAAAGGGGAAGTCGTGGGAATCAATACCGCCATCATCCCCTACGGTCAGGGAATCGGGTTTGCCATTCCGGTCAATACGGCCAAGCCTCTGATCCCCCAGCTGGTAGCCAAAGGAGAAGTAACGCGAGGTTATCTTGGAGTTAGCATCCAGCCTCTTACCCCCGACTTGGCCAAATCGTTGAAGCTCGAAGAAACCAAGGGGGCCTTAGTCAGCGAAGTGACTCCGACAAGCCCTGCGGCCAAGGCCGGCATTCTTCCGGGCGATGTAATCGTATCCTTTGACCAAAAGACCGTTGAAGACGCCCGCGCGCTCTCCGCACTGGTGGCCGAAACCCCGGTGGGCAAAGAAGCCGCACTGACCCTTTTCCGCAACGGACAAAAACAAGTGCTGCCCATCGTGGTCGGCAAGTTCCCTTCTGAAAAAAGCGAAGAGGAATCATCAGCCGTGCCCGCTCAAGGAAAATGGGGCCTTCGACTTCAGGATTTGACTTCCCCGATGGCTGGACGCCTTGGAATTAAGGCGGGAGAGGGCGTGATGGTCGCGGGAATCCAGAACGGCAGCCCTGCCGAGCGAGCCGGCATCCATGCGGGCGACGTCATCCTCGAAATGAACCGTCAGCCGGTTCATTCGGTAGAAGAAGCCCGGCAGTTGGTCGCCAAGGCCGGTGAAAAAGACCCCCTGCTGCTCCTCGTGAAGCGGGACAGGGGAAATTTCTTCTTCGTCTTGACGTTGGAGAGAGGATAGACCGGACCCAAGAAGAGATCGGCCGGCATTCCTTCGGCCGGTCTCTTTTTTATTCCCCGAAGGCCGATCTTCTCCTTCTCGCCGGATCGGTGAAGCGAACTTTTTCAGCATCGAAATGTTCCGGGTCGAATTTCCCGCCGACCCAATTCAGCATATCCTCGTATTCCTCATTCTCCGGGTTCTTCAGCACTTTCAAAAAATCCCGGTATCCCCAGACTCCACCGCAGTCCTCGGGCGGGCAGGCTCGTTTGCCGTCGAGGCAGACAGGATATTTCCTTTTTGCCTCCCGGGGCAGAATCTTCTCCAGCTCGACGATATGCTCCCAATTATCCCCGAAATCGTAGGTGTACAAAGCCGACCGGTAACCCTCTGGAAACCAGTCGGAGATCTTCTGCTTCCATCCCGGCAAAACTTCCCGGTCAAAAAGTCCCTCATCTTCCGGAATCCCGATCGCCGCGATCTCGCCGCTCTCCGGGCTCATCAATTCAAATTCATGGAGATGGTAATCATCCCAGCCGAATACATCCTGAATGGCCACGTGCAAATCCCAAAACGTATAAGATTCCGGAACCTGAAATCTCCTCCACACCGCCGGTTTTACCCCTTTCAGGGTGACTTTGAATTGAAACACGCGTTCGAATTTTTTCTTCATTTGTCTCTCCTTCCCTATGGAGGATTCAAATTTCCAGCGACCGATTCCGAAGAAACCGGTGAATCCCGATCCACAAGAGCCCTCCGCCCAAAACCAGGAGAGCCCAAAGAAAAAAGGGCAGCGTATGAATCTGGTCGCCCATGACGACCATGAGAAGGGTCATGGGCAGGATACCCACCCCGGTCGTCCAGCCGAATGTCCACCAGGTGATTTTTGTGAGCCCCGCCGCATAGTTGATCAGGTTGAAGGAAATGATCGGGAGGAAGCGGCTGATGAACAAAGTCCCCAGCCCATGTCTGGCTACCCATTTCTCCAGGGTTTGCGCTTTTCTTTTCGACAGCACCCGGCACACAAACGGCTGCCCGTATTGCCGAGCCAGAAAGAAGGCCAGAAAGGCTCCCAGCATGGCGCCGACCCAGGTGATAACCGTCCCCCAGGCCGGGCCGAAGATCATTCCGTTGGCGATGGCCACGATCTCCGCCGGGAAGGGGATAAAGGAATGAAGGATCATCATGCCGATTGCGGCCAAGACCCCCCAGTAGCCCCAGGATTTGACGAAATCCACGATCCCGGGCACGGAGAACCGGAGCCACCAGGCGCACCAGGGGGAGTCCTGGATGAGACTGCAGAGCAGGCAGGCAAAGAGCAGGCCGACCAGAGCAAAAGCAGCAGCGGCAAGGAGGAATAGTTTCAGGTATTTCATATATAGGTAAAAACATAACACAAAACCGGCCGGGTCCCAACCGAGAAAAATGATTCCCCACCGAAGGCCCGGAGGATACGGAGAAAAATCGCCGGAATAATGGTTTCGATTGGAGGGGCGATTCAGGAATCCCCCCTCCAGATGGACTATTTATGAAACCTTCAGTCGTTGAAGAAGGATTCTTTCATGTCTACGGTCAGGCCGTCAGCATCCGTAAGACGCCTGGCCAAGCCTTCGATCTTGGGGAGTTCGTACTTGAAGAAGTAGCGGAAGGTGTAGAGCTTGCCCTGGTAAAAATCGGCTTCGGAGCCGCCCGGCCCCGGGTCCAGGGCCTTTTGGGCGGTTATCGCCTGGAGCAGCCACTGCCAGGCGACGGCAATAATCCCGAAGAGCTCCAGGTAAAGGGTCGCATCCGCCAGGAAGACCTCGGGCCCTTTGCTCTGAGCCACGCCGATTAGCTGGAGGGTGACCTTGGTGAGTTTATCGATCGCTTCTTTGAGAGCCTGGGCATAGGGTTTCAGCTCGGAAAATTCTTCGGCCTCCCGAATCGCCTTCTGTACCTCATTCAGGAAATGCTTGAGTGCCGCCCCGTTTTTCATGGTCACATTTCGGCCTAAAAGGGTAATTCCCTGGATCCCCGTAGTTCCTTCATGGATGGGGTGAATACGCGCGTCGCGGTAATAAAGCTCCAGGGGAAATTCGTCGCAGTACCCGTACCCGCCGAGACACTGCAGGCCCGCGCTGATCGAAAGAATCCCCATTTCCGACGGGTATGTCTTGGCGACCGGCGTCAGAAGGTCCAGCAGGAGCGCGGCTTTCTCCTTCTCTTCCCCCGAAAGGGTCCTCTCCATATCCGAATATTTGCTGCACTGGAGAACGAGGGCGAGGGATCCTTCGACTACGGCCCGCTGGAAAAGAAGCATTCTGCGGATATCCGCGTGCTGAATGATCGGGATCTGCGGCTGGGTCGGATCCTTGCTCGTCACCTTTCTTCCTTGCGGCCGCTGCTGCGCATACTCCAGGGAGGCGTAATAAGCGGCGGAGGCGATCGCCGAAGCACCGGAGCCGATGTCGATCCGCGCCTCGTTCATCATCTGGAACATGTAGGAGAGGCCTTTGTGCGGCTCCCCCACTAACCATCCCCGGCAGTCGTTGTTTTCCCCCATGCTGAGCTGGGTGATGGGGGACCCCCGATAGCCCATCTTGTGGTAAATGCCGGCCGTATTCACATCATTGAAGATTAATCTGCCGTTCTCCAGCCGCATCCGCGGGACAACAAAAAGGGAAATCCCCCTCACCCCGGCAGGCGCGCCTTTGATCTTGGCTAACATCAGATGGACGACGTTGTCGACCCCGTCATGGTCCCCGGCCGAGATGAAAATCTTCTGGCCGCGGATTTTGTAATGCCCCTGGTCCGTCGGTTCCGCCAGGGTGGCAATATCAGCCAGGGAGCTTCCGGCCTGGGGCTCCGTCAAGGCCATCGTTCCCTGCCACTCCCCAGCGAGCATCTTCGGCAGATAGGCGTCTTTCTGTTCCTGCGAGCCGAAGGAGATAAGGAGATGGGCCGCGCCGGTGGTGAGCATGGGGTAGACGCTCGCGGAGTAATTGGCGGCGGCAATGATGAACCGGCAGGCCGCGGAAACGATCAGCGGAAGCTGCTGCCCCCCGAGATCAAAGGAGAAGCTCGCCGCGATCCACCCCCCTTCCCCGCATTCCTTCATGAACGTCCGCACCAGCGGGTGGACCTTGACCCGGCCGCCCACGAATTCCGAAGCGGTCTTGTCCATCTCCTGGAGCTTGGGTCTCAGCAGGTTCTTCCCGATCTTCACGGCGGTTTCCAGGGCCATGTCGAAGCTCTCCCGGCTGTGGTCGGCGTAATAGGGATGCCGGGTGAGCGAAGGAGCGTCAAAAACCTCGTAAAGCAGGAACTTCAAATTCCGTTCGCTGACAAATTTATCCGCCATTGATAACTCCTTTTCTACCGCAGAGAACGCAGAGAGCGCAGAGAAAAACTTTAATCCATATTTTGGAATTCAAAAGACTTCGTCATTCCGGCGAAAGCCGGAATCCAGTCCTTGAATAGTTCTCGACTTTCGTCGGGGTGACGCTTTTGTTGACTATATGCGAGAGCATCGAGCAAATTTTTTCGAATTCCAATTTTTAAAATTCTTTATCTCTGCGCCCTCTGCGCTCTCCGCGGTGAAAATTTACTTCGCCGTGACTGTCGCCGGAAGGCGGCGCGTCAGGATCTCCACCGCCTCTTCCACTATCTCCTCCAGCACCTGTTTGGCCGGTTTGATCTCCTTGATCAGGCCCGATACCTGGCCGGCCAGGCCGCCCACGTAATCCTCCTTCTTCCCTTCAATGAAACTGGCCAGGAGGGCCGAGGAGATCAGGACCTGGGTTGGGAACGGGAGCGGCTCCAGACCCGATCCGTCCCAGAGATCATGGTACTTGTTGTAGCTCGCCCGGAGCGTTTTGCCCGTGTAGGCCTTGCTCACCCGGGTGTCTTCGTCGGTGGAATCCAGGATGTGCTTCTTGTTGACCGGAAGGGCGCCTCCTTCATTCGTCGCCAGGAACCGCGTTCCCACCCACGCCCCGACACACCCCACGGCCAGGGCTGCGGCCAACCCTCGCCCGTCGCCGATCCCCCCGGCAGCCAGGACCGGCACGGGCGCGGCGGCGTCGATGGCCAGAGGAAGCAGGGCCAGGGTTCCGATCCGTCCCGTATGTCCTCCCCCTTCGTGTCCCTGGGCCACCAGGAGGTCGATCCCCGACTGGGCCATGCGGCGCGCATTCTTGGCGTTCCCCGTAATTCCGAGGACCTTCATTCCTACGGCGTGGGCCTGGGCGACCATGAAACCCGGATTACCTAAACCGGCGCAGAAGAGGGGAACTTTCTCTTCGATGCACACCTGAATCGCTTCCTGGGGGCGCATGGTGGTCGTGTCCATCCTGACCATGATTTCCACATTCGGAAGCTGCATTTCCTCTTTCACCTTCCTAACCCAATCCTGGTGGGGTTTGGGGAGCGACTTTAGGATAGCGCTGAGCGGCAGCTCCTTTGGCCCCTTCTGGCCCAGCCCTCCCCCCAAATCCAGCTTTTGAGGCAGGAGGAGGTCAACCCCGTAAGGCTTGTCCGTTTTGGACTTGACCTCGCGGATCGCCTCCCGCAGCCCCTCGATGGAATATCCGCTCCCGCCGAGAACTCCCATCCCGCCGGCCTCCGAGACCGCCACCACTAAGGCCGGTGGCGCTCCGGTTGTCTCTCCGATCAAAGTCGGCCCCATCCCGGCCGAGAGAATCGGATATTCGATCCCCAACATGTCACAAAGCTTCGTGCGTAGAACTCGCTTCCCCATAATTCCTCCCCCCAATAGTGTCAGTGTGAGTGTGAGTGCCAGGATCCAATAAACCCTCAGTTCCAGAGGACATCCTTGAACCATTGAAATCCCCCCGCCCCTCTTTGCCAAAGGGGGGTTGGGGGGGATTTAAACTCACACTCACACTCACACTTTTTTTCAATATTGACGAACTCGTAATAAGTCGGCAACCCGATGGTTTCGTAAAAAGCTCCAGATGCAAGGCGCGCAAAAACTGAGGAGTGAGGCGCACTTACAGGTGCGCCGCAACGACGAGGTTGCAGCGCAATCCCGCTCCGAGCGGGACAGATGGACTTTTTACGAGACCATCAATATTTATAAAACGTCTGCCCCTTCTCCGCCATCTCCCTGAGCAAGCTGCTGGGTTTGAAGCGTTCCCCGTACTCCTTTTCCAGTCTCAACAGCGTTTCATAAACATTCTTGATTCCCCAGGCGTCAGCGTAGCGCAGAATCCCGCCGCGGTAAGGGGGGAACCCCGTCCCGTAAATCATCGCTAAGTCCATGTCCTGGGGCCGGTCGCAGATTCCTTCCTGGATCATGTACGCCGCTTCGTTGATGGCCCGGGCGAGCATCCGGTCCACGATCTCCTTCTCGCTCATTTCCTTCGGCTTCACGCCCTTTTCCTGCAGGTACTTCTGGACCACCGCCGCCATCTTGGGGTTCGGCACCGGCTTTTCCCCGCTGTAATCGAACCATCCGGCCTTGGTCTTCCTTCCATAGAAGCCGGTCTGGTAAACGATCTCCATGAGCGGGGACATTTCCCACCGCTTGCCGAAGGCCTTCTCGAAGGTTTTCCCCACGTGATAGTTGATGTCGATCCCGGTCAGGTCGCTCAAGGTGGCCGGCCCCATGGGCAGACCGAAGTCCAGCAGGGCCTGCTCCACCTTCGCGGGATCAACGCCTTCTTCGAGGAGGAAAGAGGACCCCCCCATAAGCCCGCCTAATTGGCGGGACACATAAAACCCGGGACCGTCGTTAACCACGATGGGAATCTTGCGGATCGCCCGGCCGAAGGCCACACTGGAAGACAGGGTTTGATCCGCGGTCTTCTTCCCGCAGATGATCTCCAGGAGTTGCATTCGCTCCGCCGGGTTGAAGAAGTGGAGGCCGATCATCCGGCCGGGGTCGGCGAGGACCGAGGCCATTTCGGTGATCGGCAGCGCAGAGGTATTAGTCCCGAAGATCACGTCCGGGCGGCAGATCCCCTCCAGCTTCTTCCAGATATCCTGCTTGATCTTCATGTTTTCCAGGACGGCTTCGATGACTAAGTCCACACCCTTCAAATCTTCCAGAGAGGGGGTCGTCTTGAGATGGTCCTGGATCATCTGGGTAAGACCTTCCTCGGTCATCGAGCCCTTCTTGATCGGATAGGCAAAAGTTTTGCGGATGGCCGCAATTCCTTTCTGAACCGCTTCCTCGTTGATATCCCAGAGGATGGCCTCGAATCCGTAGCGCAGGAGCAGATTGACGATCCCCGAGCCCATCACGCCGCCCCCCAGCATGGCCACGGTTTTGATCTTCTTCGGCTCAACCTTCTCGATGCGGGGCAGGCGGCCGGCGGCGCGGGTGTTCAGGAAGATCCCGATCAGGTTCTTGGCAATATCGGAGACCGCGCACTCCGTGAAGAGTTCGGCTTCGACCTTCAAATCCGCCTCGAAATTGTCGCTGAGCCCTCGCTCCATCGCCTCGATCGCCTTGAAAGGCGCCAGGTATCCTCTGGCCTGCTTGGTCGCCATTGCTTTGGCAAAAGCAAGAATCCCTTTCTTCTCATCGGGCTTGGGGAGCTTCTCGGTCTTGTTCCGGGTCATCCGGCTCTTGTGGTCCAGCTCTCCGGAGATAAAACGCCCGGCAACTTTTTGAGCCTGGTTGAGAAGGTCCGCAGGTGGGACCACCTGGTCCAGGGCTCCTTTCTTGGCCCCCTCATCGGCGGAAATCGGATTTCCCGTCGTAATCATGGTCAAAGCGTCGGCAAAGCCTATGAGTCGGGCGAGCCTCTGGGTGCCGCCGGCCCCGGGGATGAGGCCGATTTGGACTTCCGGCTGGCCGATCTGAACGCCCTGGGCCGCCACCCGGTAATGACAGGCCATGGCGATCTCCAGCCCACCGCCGAGGCAGTTTCCGTTGATGGCGGCGATCACCGGTTTCGACCCCTCTTCGATGGCGTTGATAAAACGGTTGTTCTCCATGACCCGGGGCAGGAGAAAATTCTTGTCTCTTACGGGCTGGATCTGGGTGATATCGGCCCCGGCAATGAAATTTTTGCCCGTTCCCGTGAGGATGATTGCCTTGACCGCGGAATCTCCCCAGGCCTGGGTGAAGGCATCGGCCATTTCGCGGACGAAATGTTCGGAAAGCTGGTTGACGGGCGGATTGTTGAGCCCGAAGATCGCCACGCCGTCCTTCACTTCCACTTTCACAGTCTTGTAATCCGTTTTCATGATCAAACCTCCCAGAGAATGAGAGTGTCAGTGTGCGTGTGAGCCAAAAATCATAAAGTGCTCATACCCCTGACACCCTAATTTTTAAGCTTTCCCTTTTTTGCTTCTGAACGAAACTTTTCCCCCGATTGTTTTACCCTATTTAACTCACACCCATACTCACCCTGATACTATTTTTTCTTTTTTTCCTCTTCCTCCGCCCTCAAAACCTTGCGCAGGACTTTGCCCACGGCGGATTTGGGCAAGGATTCCCGGAATTCGATTAATTTGGGGACCTTGTAGGCGGTCAGCTTTTCTTTGCAGAAATTGATGATTTCCTCCGCCGTCGCCGTCTGCCCGGGTTTGAGAATAATATAAGCCTTCACCGTTTCCCCGCGGTAGGGGTCCGAAACCCCGATCGATATGGCTTCCTGCACCTTCGGATGTTGGAACAGCACCTCGTCGATTTCCCGCGGATAAATATTGAACCCCCCGGCGATGATCATATCTTTCTTCCGATCCACGATGAAGATGTACCCCTCTTCATCCCGAACCGCGATATCTCCCGTGTACAGCCAGCCATCTTTGAGCTGCCCCGCGGTTTCCTTGGGATTGTTCCAATACCCCTTCATGATCAAGGGGCCTTTCATGATGATTTCCCCGGGCTGCCCCTGGGGTACCTCATGCTCCCCGGTCTCGATATCCACCAGGCGGACGTCGTTGTCCGGGAAGGGAATCCCGATGCTTCCGACTTTTTTGAGACCCAAAATCGGGTTGGAAATCCCCAATGACGTCGATTCCGAAAGCCCGTACCCCTCGCTGAAAAAGATCCCCATGTCCTTGATCTGCTCGATGAGTTCGACGGGAATGGGGGCGGCGCCGGAATTCAAGAGCTTCAGCTTCTTGGCCAGATCCAGCTCCCCGGCTTTGGGGTGGTTGACCAGGGCGTTGATCAAGGTCGGAACCGTGGGGAAGAAGGTGATCTCCTTGAAGTTAGCCAGCAGGTTCATCATCTCGTCAATGTTGAAGCGGGGGACCTGGATCTGGGTGGCGCCGTTGAACATGGCCCAATTCATAACCACAATGTTCCCGTAAACATGGAAATAAGGCAGCACCGCGATCACATTTCGACGCTCGATAGGCGTGAAATTGATCGTGGGGTTTCCCCACAAGGCGCATTGGAAGGTCGCGGCGATGACATTGGCATGGGTGAGGACGGCCCCTTTCGGGATCCCCGTGGTGCCACCCGTGAATTGAATCAGGGCGGGGTCTTCGGGATTCACCTGTACGCGGGGCCGCTTGGGGTTGGGACAGGATTCGATCATGGTGGAAAAATGATGCCACCCCTTTTCAAGTTCCAGGCTGGCGGCGGTGCTCACTCCGAGACCTTTGATATAATCTGTCACTTTGGTGACGATGACTTTGGGAATCTGCACCTGCTTGCACAGAC
>Ga0113563_10001484_pt1 | contig 13380 bp, 9 predicted proteins | sample Mud3Dept3metaG_FD_80117 | JGI IMG/M metagenome (GOLD analysis project Ga0113563, IMG submission 80117) | Freshwater wetland microbial communities from Ohio, USA, analyzing the effect of biotic and abiotic controls - Mud 3 Core 4 Depth 3... | ecosystem: Environmental > Aquatic > Freshwater >...
AGGACAGAGAATAGGAATTAATTATGCAGGGGAAAAGTGGAAACAAAAACCCTGGAGATATTATATGTAGTCTGTTTATATTCAACGATTCTTTTGCAAGTTAAAATGAAGTTAAATAGATTCCTGATTAGGTTCATATTGTAATTTTTTACGTTCTTTGTTTTTTCAATAATCAAAACAGATCATTTATGGATTCAGTACGGGCTACTTACCGTCGGTGGAATAACCTTACAGGCTGGTTCATGTTTTTATTCTCGGCAATTATTTATCTTTTAACTGTCGAACCGACTGTCAGCTTCTGGGATTGCGGTGAATTTATTCTATCAGCATTCAGATTACAGGTTGGACATCCCCCGGGAGCACCGCTGTTTCTTATGATTGGAAGAATAGCTACACTGTTTGCCGGTGGTGATGCATCCAAAGCTGCATTGATGGTTAATATACTTTCTGCTATCTGCAGTGCATTTACCATTCTGTTCCTTTTCTGGACTATTACACATCTTGTCCGCAGAATTTATACCAGGAACATACCTCTTGAGTCAAAACATATCCCTGCAATTATCGGAAGCGGTATTCTTGGTTCAATGGCATATACCTTTTCCGATACTTTCTGGTTCTCGGCAGTAGAAAGTGAAGTTTATGCACTGTCATCTCTTATCCTTGGTCTTGTTTTCTGGGCAATGCTTAAATGGGAAGAGGAAGCAGATGACCCGGCATCCGGACGATGGATAATTCTGATTGCTTACATAATGGGACTGGGACTTGGTGTTCATCGTCTGAATCTTCTGGTCCTTCCTGTTCTTGTTTTTGTATTCTATTTTAAAAAATTCGATGTTACAACAAAAGGAGTAATCAAAACTCTTATCATAGCCGCATTATTGATCTGGTTTCTTATATTCGTTCTGGTTCCCGGAGTGCCTAAAGTTGCAGGCTGGTTTGAATTACTTTTTGTTAATGTATTCGGATTGCCATATAATACCGGACTCATGATTTTTGTAATTACACTTGCTGCTATTCTTATTTTTGGGATCAGATATTCAATAAAAAGCAAAAAAATAATTCTCAATTATATAATGACCTGTTTTACAGTGATTATGATAGGTCATTCATCATATGCCTTGATAATGATCAGATCATCGGCAAAACCTCCGATGAATCAGAATAATCCATCAGATATATTTTCTCTTGCGTACTATATCAATATGGAACAATATGGCAGCAATCCCAAAATATACGGGAATTATTACAGTGCCCCGGTAACAGAAATGAAAAGAGTAATCTCCGGCTATAATAAAGTTGATGGTAAATATAAACCATATTACAGACCCGAATATAAGTACAATAAAGAATTTGAGACCATATTTCCCCGAATGTACAGTGCTGACCCTGAACACGAATATGCGTATAAATACTGGGGGAAAATTACAGGCAGAAAATACTCCGTTAGTTCCGGATCTGGTAAGGAAAGTATTGTTTGTCCCACATTTGGGGAGAACCTGCGCTTCTTTTTCAGGTATCAGACAGGATTTATGTACCTGAGGTATTTTATGTGGAATTTTGTCGGCCGGCAAAATGATATCCAGGGAAACGGCAACAATATTCACGGGAACTGGATAAGCGGAATAAAATTTATTGATGAGGCACGACTCGGAGATGCTAATGAACTTCCAGGAGATCTGAAAAATAATCGCGGGACTAATAAATATTATTTTCTTCCTCTGCTTATAGGTATTGCAGGTTTGCTATGGCAATATAAGAAGGATAAAAACGGTCTGGTGCTGATTTTGACATTATTTTTAATGACAGGTGCTGCTATCATTATCTATCTGAATCAGTACCCGAATCAACCAAGGGAACGTGACTATGCTTATGCAGGTTCATTTTATGCCTTTACTATCTGGATAGGAATGGGATTTATGTTTATGTATGAACAGTTACAGCGTTTAGTAAATCCAAAAATATCAGCAGCAATCACACTGGTTCTGCTGCTTGCTGCATGTCCTGTCCTTATGGCTGTGCAGAACTGGGATGACCATGACAGATCAGGGCGTTATACTGCCAGAGATATCGGCGCCAATTATCTGGAATCATGTGATCCTAACAGCGTGCTTTTTACTTATGGCGACAATGATTCATTCCCTGTCTGGTATGTACAGGATGTGGAGGAAGTCAGATCGGATGTCAGGGTAGCAAATCTCAGTTATATCCAGGCAGGATGGTACATAGATATGATGAGACAAAAAGCTTTTAAATCTGATCCTTTGCCATTTTCACTCCCACCTGAAAAATATATCGAAGGAACCAGAACTCAGCTTCCGGTTGATAACAGAATTAATAAACCCGTGAATCTCAAGGACATAGTTCAGTTTGCGGGTCGCGATGACAGAAAATACATGATAAATGCCGGATCAGGAGAATTTATGAATTACCTGCCGACAAATAAATTTCTGATTGATGTCGATACTTCAGTTGTCCTTGCAAATGGCACAGTAAAGGAGTATTATAAAGACAGACTCCTTTCTCCTATCATATGGGAGTTTTCTGATGAAAATGCATTTAAGGGTGATCTTGCAATAATGGATCTGATTTCGACAAATAAATGGGAACGGCCTATCTATATGTCAACAACAGTCCCGTCAAGCCAGTATAAGGGTCTCGAGAAATATTTTATCCAGGAAGGTATGGCATACCATATTGTCCCGGTTAAAACGGATGAACCTGAACAAGGTGAATTTGGAATGATAGATCCTGTTGTTATGTATGATAATATGATGAATAAATTCAAGTGGGGTAATGCAAATGATCCATCAGTTTACCTTGATGAAAATAACCGCAGGATGTTCAGCAACTTCAGAAGAAACTTCGGGAATCTCGGTAAAGCATTGCTGATAAGCGGAGATACAATAAAAGCATTAGAAGCTGTTAAAAAAGGCCTTGAGATAGTTCCGTCTGAAAAAATGCCGGATGATTTTTTTTCTTTGGGTATAGCGGAAGTCCTTATAAGGGCAGGTAAAACTGAAGAAGGCAATAAACTTATCGGAAAGATTTTGGACTACTCAAAAGAATACCTTGATTATGCGGTAACTATGGTCCAGGGTGAACGGTTCGGACTTGATTATTCAACAGGTATTAACATGCAGACTATGCTTGATCTCTACAACATGTCCTTAAGTCTTAAGGCAGATTCCCTGACAAGAGTTGTTGAACCTATGATAAATAATTATTATGGCATTCTGTACTCTCGTAAATAATTAAATATGAGGCTTTTCAGGCCATTGTTCTTCTTAAGGTGGTTATATCCAGGAACTCTTTTCAGGATTAAGACATCTGACAGGATTATTTGCCTGACATTTGATGATGGCCCCAATCCGGAAACTACTTCAGCATTGCTGGAAATTCTGAAAAAAAACAATATAAGAGCTGTTTTTTTTTGCAGCGGCCTTGCAGCAGAAAAATATCCGTCACTGATTGAGCTGATAAGAAACGCGGGACACCTTATTGGCAATCATGGTTATCATCATTATAACGGGTGGGTTACTTCTTCAGAAGTATATTGTACTGACGTTAATTATGCTTCGCAATTCACATCCGGAAAATTATTCCGCCCTCCATACGGACGTTTACGTCTGAGCCAATATAAAAAGCTCCGGAAAACATTCAGAATTATTTTCTGGGACCTGATGTCCTATGATTTCGATAATAGATTCGGAGCAGCAAAGTCGCTGGCAATTCTTAAAAAAAAAATACGACCGGGATCGATTATTGTTCTGCATGATAAACCGGGTTCATCTTCAATAAACTTCCTTGAAGATTTTATCGGTATGGCAGTTGACAGAGGTTATAGTTTTCTAATTCCCGAATTCTGGTGACCTATTTCATCTGCCAGCCGGATTTTTTTTCAGATTAAATGTTATTTTTGATATCTTAAATTCTTCGGAAAATGAATATTCTTATCCTGGGATCAGGCGGCAGAGAGCATACTCTTGTGTGGAAGCTTGTTCAGAGTAAAAAAATCAGAAAAGTTTTTATTGGTCCCGGTAATGCAGGGACATCAATGATCGGAACAAATCTGTCTCTTGATCCTGAAGATTTTGAAGGGATTAAGAAAGCGGTACTGGGAAATGGAATAAAAATGGTAATTGTTGGACCTGAAGCTCCGCTTGTTGCAGGGATTCATGATTTTTTTCTCAGGGATGAATTTCTTAAAAACATACCGGTCATTGGTCCCGAAAAATCTGCTGCGAGGCTTGAGGGGAGCAAGGATTTTGCCAAAGCTTTCATGACCCGTAACAAAATACCGACTGCTGCCTATAGAAGCTTCGATAAATCAACAGTCGACGAGGCTCCGACTTTTCTAAGGACTCTTGATCCGCCATATGTAGTTAAAGCTGACGGTCTGGCTGCCGGAAAAGGAGTGGTGATAATTGACGATCTAGATTCTGCAGAAAGAGAAGTTAAAGCTATGCTTGATGGAAAATTTGGTGCTGCAGGACAAAAAGTGGTTATTGAACAGTTCCTGAGAGGTATTGAATTATCAGTATTCATTATTACTGACGGGCATTCATATAAACTTCTTCCTGAGGCAAAAGATTACAAAAAAGTTGGAGTCGCGGATACAGGTCTGAATACAGGTGGTATGGGAGCAGTTTCACCAGTGCCTTTTGCAGACTCCACATTTATGGCTAAGGTGAAAAAAAGAATTATTGATCCGACATTGAAAGGTCTTTCGGAGGAAGGCATTATTTATAAGGGATTTATTTTCTTCGGCCTTACCAATGTAAATGGAGATCCCTATATGATCGAATATAATGCCCGTCTTGGTGATCCTGAATCTGAAGTAGTAATCCCTAGGATTAAATCGGACCTGTTTGATCTTATTGAGGGAGTAGCAGAAGGCAACCTGGCCGGAAGGCAAATTGAAACAGACGACAATTATTATGCTACCGTTATGCTTGTCTCCGGAGGTTATCCGGGAAGTTATGAGAAAGGAAAGGAAATTTCGGGACTGGAAAAGACAAGAGATTGTATAGTATTTCATGCCGGAACAAAAATGTCAGATAATAAGGTTGTTACATCCGGAGGAAGGGTGCTTGCCGTGAGCTCACGGGGAAAAACTTTACAGGAAGCATTAGATGGATCTTATCGTAACGCAGACTTATTGTCGTTCGATAAAATTTATTACCGGAAAGATATAGGATTTGATTTAAAAGTTTAATGTTTTTAAAATTGATCAGGGGAACAAATCCCGGGGTTATCTTTCTTATTATTTTGACCCTTGGATTATTTTGGATCAGTGCATTCCTGAATCCACATTTGCCGGGATCATATATTTATGAAACCAGGCCAATGCCTTTTTATGGGATCATAAAATTCCTTTTTAACGGTAAACCTTTACCCGGAGTTATTTTCTCATTTTTACTGCTGTCAGGAATGATCCTGCTCGTTACAAATTTTAATACAACTGTCTTTTTCATAAATGAGAGAACATTTCTGCCTGCACTCATTTATGTTCTTTTCAGCGCACTTATCCCGCAAAATCAGACCTTGAATCCTGTATTGCCTGCAGCACTTTTTCTGATGCTTGCGGTTATGAGAATCATGGATTCGTACAGAAAACCCGGGATTGCATTTAACTTTTTCGATGCCGGGATTCTTATCAGCTTTGGCAGCTTGTTTTATGCCAATTTGGTATGGTTTGGAATACTTCTCCTCACAGGAATAGCTTTACTGAGGACCGTTAACATAAAAGAAATTGCAATTTCATTCCTTGGTCTGGTTACACCTTATATAATGATAATTGGACTTTTTTATGTACTCGGAAAAGATATTGGAACTTTTCTTGCTGATATTAAAGAGAACCTGTTTGGTTATTCTCCGGAGTATTCATTCACAAGACTGACTATCGTTGTTCTTATATATTCTGCTTTGATTATACTTGTGAGCATCGGTTTTCTGATAGCACGGATGAATTCCAAAAAAATACAATCACGCAAGACTTTCTCTCTTCTTATTTGGGGATTTGTCATTTCACTGGTTCTATATTTCTCTCTGCCATCAGTTTCTGTCGAAATAATTTGGTTAACAGGGATCCCTGCCAGTTATTTTCTGGCACATTATTTTGTGTTTGTAAAGGACAAGATATTGCCTGAGATATTCTTTACCGGATTCTATCTGCTTGTACTGCTGATACAGGTATTTTATATTTTCTGAAATATTTATTTAACCATTGATACAACACCAACTCCTGATCCCTGCTGCCCGTCAATAAAATCGTAGTTAAGCTGGTAAATCCCGCTTCTGTTGCAGATAAAATCGACATATGGATATGTTTTCCCTGTTTTCTGATCGAAAGAAGAAAGGACAATTTTATTTGTATTATCTTTTATGGTAAGTATAAGCTTCCCATTTGAGTCTTCGGAATTGCACAGTGAAAACCTGTATTTTGTATTTTTCCAAAGCGACATCTGTGCTTTGTATCGCAGTTCTCCGTCTGATGATCCTTTGGCAAGCTGAACTCTGAAATCTTTCAGATATCTTGCATTTGGACCTGCGTTCAGGACGCAATTGGTTACAAGCAGATCTGCAGATTGTGCTTTTATCAGCAGACCGGCTGTAAGCAATAAAATAAATGTAATAAAATATTTTTTCATACTAATTATTTAAAATTAGTTTGTCACGAATTTTTTTGGTAGCATCGATAATTTCCTTCAATTGTTCATCAGTCATATCTACTTTACTTGATTCTGTCTGGGTAATTACCAGTCCGCCTTCTTTTTCCACACTGACAGGTTCCCCCAGAGTATAAGTAATCCTGACATCCCTGTACTTTTCTTTTATTTCCTGAAGATAACCACAGAGATTGTTGTACTCCGGATCCCTGCTGCAATAAGGATTTGCCAGCATAATCAGGTCATTTAAAATTATCTTCTGTTCTCCGATACGGTCTTTAAGTATCGGATCGGGATAATCACCGACTACCTGAGTTGCCAGGTACTGACCTTCTATCCAGACTCCTATTATCATAAGTGATGAAAGTTGTCCACGGGCATTATCGCGCAGATATTTGTCGATCTGAGTATAGGAATCAATTGAAAGAAAAAGGAGTGAATCAAGATTCGATTTATTAAGGGATAGTCTTTTTATTGCCTCAAAATCAAAGAACTGACCAACTCTGATTCCTTCAGCAAGTTTCCTGATTGAAGAAAGAATATCGATTGAAGTACCTGTTTTCTCATACATATTAAGATATCCGAGATCGGCTCCGAGAATTCCCAGGGTAAACGCTTTGTCAAAGGCTGTTGTCTGTTTATTTGGATCGATTGAAGAAGCAAGATAATCAGGTGAAAAAGGAACTGACATCATCTGCAAAAGATTTGCAATTTCAACAGGTGAGGAAATATTCTTTGAAATCTCTTCAATTGCTTCAGCGCTTAACTGTTCGGATTCGCCAATAGGTACTGAGTCTGCCTCAGGGAATATAAATTCCGTTGTTTTGTTTGATGAATTTCTGCAGGAACAGCAAACAAATACAACTGTAAATAGAATAAATAACAAACTTCCTTTCATCAGGATAATAGTATGATTGATACAAAAATATAAAAATTAAACTTTAATCTGTTAAATAATTGTCTACGGAATTTAGATTTTTCAATAAAATCAACAACTTTTGCTAAAAGTTCATAATATAATATCAGATAGAGAAATATTGTACTGAACAGGACAAGGATTATGTTGAATGTAAAAGTATCGGTTTTTATCCCGAAAATATATTTGGCAGGTGCATAAAAATGAGTCCTGAAATTCAGAAAACCTCTTTTGTATGGATCAAGGTAAACAGGATCAGTGTTCTGGACTAAATTGTTTTTAAAAAGAAGGATTTTCTTTCTTTCATAGTATTTTGTAACGATCTCTTCGAGTTTGTAATTGTAATAATCATTACGAAGCTTATCGAGCTTAACAGCATTTAAAATATAAAATCTGTCCTTCCTGTCACTTGCTTCGTTTGATATTTTGCTGAACAGATTATCCAGTCTGTTCAGATAAGCATACGCCGAATCTGCGATCACCGGATTAAATTCGTAAGGTGTAAGATATTTGATATACCTGAATTCCGGGAGCCCGTAGATTTCTGACATTTCTGAAAATTCGTTCTGAAGGAGCATTAGCTTGCTGAACTGCCGCGTCAGCTTATTATCTTCCTCTGTTTCAATAATTTTAGGATTGTTTCTATATTCGGTAAGACTTGTATTAAGAGCTTTTTTAAGTTCAGGAATTCTGTACACCTTGTTGAAATCTGCTTCACTGATCTTTTTCTGAAGAAGGTAATATGTTTCCTTTTCCCTGTTATATTCGACTTTGCTGTAACGATTATCTTTAAATTGGGAAACCATAAGGGCTTCGTATGTCCATCTTGTCGGCATTAATTCAGCAATAAAGGGTACTTTTTCAACACTTCCGATCTTCCTGTTAAGCTTGTCGAAGGGAAACATTGCTCCGCTAAGCACCATCATCGGAATTATGAGAAGGGGGATTATTATATATATGGTTATAGCTGAATTAAATGAAGCGGATATATTCAGGCCAAGCATATTTGCGCAGAATGCGGTCGTAAAAAGTGCAAGCCAGTAGTGAAAAAACATTCCCTTTATTCCCAGAATCGGATTTGCAATTGCCAGAAAAAGAAAAGATTGCAGGGCAGAGATCAGAATCATTATAAAGATCTTTGAAGCAAGATAACTTGTCCTGGACAGGTTCAGGAAATGTTCTCTTTTGAGGATTTTTCTGTCACGGAAGATCTCCTCTGCACTTATTGTCAATCCGAGGAAAAGAGCAACAATAAGGCTCATAAAAATATATATGGGGATATTTTCATTTTCAGAGAAAATGTAAATGTTTGAGTCCGGATCAGGGATATACCTGATAATAAATGACAGGAGAAAACCAAGGACCGGAGCTTCAAGAAGCGTCAACCTTATATATTGCGTATTTGCAAATTTACTCTTAATGTCCCTGCTGAAATAAATCTGGAATTGTTTCCATAATCCCGGTCTCTGAAGACTCCTGTGAGGAGGAACCTTAATCTCAGGTACTTTAGTTACCGGATATTTCTGTCTGAAAGTATTTGCCCACTCTTTGGGTCTGACCTTCCTTTTATCGGTATATTTCCCGAATTCATCAACTACATGCGTTTCGATGATATTAAAAATTGTTTCCGGATTTACGTTTCCGCATGAAGGACATTCACCCTGGTCAGAATTTATCTGGGCATCAAGAGTCTTAAAATAGATAACAGCATCGACTGGATTTCCGTAATATGCCATACAACCATCCTGGTCAAGGATAACTGTCTTATCGAACATTTTAAAAATCTCAGATGAAGGCTGGTGAATGACTGAAAATACAAGTTTCCCTTTAACTGTAAGATCTCTGAGAAGATCCATAAGTGTTTCCGAGTCCCTTGAAGAGAGTCCTGATGTAGGCTCATCAATAAATAACACGGATGGCTCCCTTATAAGTTCCAGTGCAATATTCAGCCTTTTTCTCTGGCCTCCGCTTATCACCTTGTTAAATGGATTACCTACTTTGAAATCTCTTTTTTCAAGCAGTCCGAGATTCATCAGGGTCTGATCGACAAGTGTTGTTATTTCACCTTTGGTCTTATCTTTAAAACACTGACAGGCAGCAAAATATAAGTTTTCAAAAACTGTAAGGTCTTCAATAAGAAGGTCATCCTGAGGCACATAGCCCAAAACTCCTTCAAGGGCAGCATTATCCCTGATTACATCAAGACCGTTTATTCTGACAGATCCGCTTGTAGGTTTCTGCATGCCGCACAACAGGTTCAGTAATGTGGTTTTACCTGCACCGCTGGCTCCCAGAATTCCAACTAACTTTCCCTCTTCGATCGAAAAGCTGATATCATCAATTGCAGGATGTCCTTCAATAAAATTATATGTAAGATTTTCAACTGTAAATGATAGCTTATGAATAATGATATCGGATAAAAAACTGGAACTGATATCGCTGTAGTAGATTGCCCGTCCCTGGGATGATCTCAGTGATCCGCCCTTGGCAAAAGTGTATACCTGTCCCGATACAATTGGGAGCCCGTTCAGGTAAAGTTGTTCAGTTGATATATATTTAAGAAAGTAAAGATCGACACTTGCAATTCTTAAGAAAAAAATATTTGTGTCCTGATACCCTGTTGCCAGTTTGTTACATATTTCACATTCTTCTTTTTCAGGACTCATCACAAGGATGGCAGGATTTTTCAGGTGTGCCGGATCGTTATTCTTCACAAATTGTTCAGTAGCCGCAAATTCATCAGGTGATATTTTAAAGACCTCTGCAACAGTGTTAATTATATTCATCCTTTGCAAAGTGAACCGGCGATCGGCATTGACCAGCTCATACAACCTTATCAGGACAACTACTTTTTGTACCTGGTTAAGTGTACGGTTAATCTTTTTACAGATGCTGAAAACCTTTACCGAATCTTTTACTGATGGTGGGGCAGGTTCTTTTTCTGCTGACTTTTCTCTTACAGGACCAGCATGCTCATCAAATAATGCCAGATATTCATTAACGCTTGCTCTTGATAGTTGCTTAGTTAAAAATTCTGAAACATAATTACGTTCATTGGTAATCATACCTCCATCCTGCTTGACAATCAGCGCAAATAATTCCATCAGGGCTTTCAGGATCTCTTCACTCATAACAGGTTGTGATATGCTCTTTTACAGAATGAACGAAGTTACAAAAAACTATTTCTTCTTTGATGCAGGTACTACAAATTTTCTCTGAATCCAGCCTGGAACTATCGATGCACCTATGATCAGATAGGGGTAATAGGTAATAATTCTCCAGATAATAGCTATTGCCAGTGAAATACTTAATGCATGTGAAGGATCAGCCGGTATGGCATCAGAGATATATCGGCCGAGAATCACTTCAGCAAAACCACTGCCTCCGGGTGTAGGACTTATTATCATCATGATCCATGTTACAAGCTGTCTGGCAAATATCAAAAAATGGTCATTGACCGCAAAGAAAGCAACAAGTATGGCATTGATGACCCAGTATCTTGAAGTCCATGACAGAAAGGTTGATAAAATTGCTTTCAGCCAGAAATGAAATGGCTTTTTTTTCAGTTCATGAGAACTTTCTACAATGTCATTGCCTGCTTTTTCGGCAGAAACTTTCCATCTCCTGAGCAGAGGCAGGCTGAAAAGATATATAATGGTTTTTTTTATCTTATCAGGATCGACAAAAAGTCCATATCCTACAAAAATAACCCAGGCCAGAATGATAATATATCCTGCGACTGCAACGAAAATCAGGTTATTCAGTAAAGTAATTCCGGTTCCCTGGAGAGAAGTGGTAAAAAGTATTTTCCCTCCCACAATTAAAAGTATCAGGGGGAACATAATCACAAAATATAATTCATCCAGAAATGAAGTTACCAGGACTATAGACGTGCTTCTTCCTACAGAAATGCCTTCTTTATGTACAAAAACAACAGCAACTGCAGTACCTCCGACTGTTGAAGGTGTAATTGCCGAAGTGAATTCCCACAGCATAATAACCCTGAATGCCTGCAGCCAGTTAAGATCCTTTTCAGATAAAATCCGGATTCTGATCATATAACCCAGATCCCGGCCTATCATACAGCACCATGCAATAAAGAGCCAGAAAACCGATTTCCAGGTAAAGTGCAGCATGTGTAATATATCAGTATCAATTTCCCTGAAAATGAACCATGCCACGACAGCCAGCCCGATTAAAATGGGAATAATTATCTTCCCGGGTTTTAGCTTGCTTACAAGTTTATATTGGCTGTCTTCAGTCATTTCTTTGATTACGGTATCCCGATTGTCCGGCTTTAGCAGTTAAAGATGAGATAATTTCTTTCAATTCCAAAATATGGACAATGACCGGTATCAGGAACTGTCCCGTCCAAAAAAAGATGACGGACGATTGAAATTATGGTAAAGATTTATACGATAATGACAGGTAAAATGTAGTTATTATTGATGCATAATAACATAAAACAAAAGCAGCAGGACAATAAGTTTTGTCCTGTCATATAAATGTTCTTATTCGAATATCAAATAATTATTCCAGTTTAAAAGTCGCTGTCTGGGAAGCTTTTCCACTTCCGATCTTGTCGTAAATAACCAGTTTAAACTTATATTCACCTGGTTCCAGATTAGCAGTATTGGTGCAGGAACCGTAAGGAGATTTAGCATGGTCATTCTCAAGTGCAACATGTCCGGCATCACCCAGCATACCGTTTTGTGATAAAAGAACCTTACCATCAGGTCCCGTGACTTCCATGTCAAAATCGAACCAGTTAAGCCCGGCATCGTCTTTTTTAAAAGGGCCGACATTTAACAGAACAAAGTGCACATCTTCCCCTCTTTTGAACACAGCCGGATCCTCAACAGCAACTACCTGTCCATTTTCACCCGACCGGGCAAAAGTGTAATCTTCAATACTTATCAGCTTCGATGTTGAAGTGCTTGTGCACGAAAATAGAACAATTGGCACCAAAGCCAGAAACAGGAATTTAAACTTGTTTGTCTTCATGATTGGATTTTTTTCGTAATTATGCTGAAAGTTAAACTATTTAAGCCAAAAAGTCAATAACCGATTGTAACAAAACACGATCTGGAAAAGGATAAGTGGTATTTGTGTCAATAATATTTGCATGCTTTGTTTGTGATATATTTTAAAAACTTTGGCTAACCTTATGACAATTAACCTTAAACAATCTGGTAAATCATATATATATATTATTGCATGATTCAAAAAATTATTAATAAATTGCGCAACTCAGAAAACGAATTATAAACTAACTCATTTTAAAACTATGAATTTAAAAGATTTAATTAACCTGCATATTCTTATTAAAAAAATATGCATTTCTAAAACTATCCTGATTATGCAATTTATAATTGCATTATTGGTATCTGATACATTCCAGTCCTTTGCAGGATTTGCTGATGACAATCTCTCGAAAGATGAAATTAATTCAATTCAACAAGAGAAGATAATCAGCGGTAAAGTTACTGACAAGGCAGGATCTCCGATTCCGGGAGTTTCAGTATTTGTTAAAGGTACTACGGCCGGAATAATCACAGATAATGGAGGTAATTTTTCCATGGTATTACCGGAAGGAGCCAAAACCTTAACCTTTTCTTTTGTGGGTATGGCTTCCCAGGAAGTGGAAATCGGAAACAGGGCAACATTTAATATAACAATGGAAGAAAGCTCCATAGGTCTTGAGGAGGTGGTTGTCATAGGTTATGGCACCGTCAAAAAAAGTTCTTTAACTGCCGCAGTTGCCACATTAAGAAATGACAAACTTGACCAGATTCC
>Ga0113563_10001485_pt1 | contig 13380 bp, 10 predicted proteins | sample Mud3Dept3metaG_FD_80117 | JGI IMG/M metagenome (GOLD analysis project Ga0113563, IMG submission 80117) | Freshwater wetland microbial communities from Ohio, USA, analyzing the effect of biotic and abiotic controls - Mud 3 Core 4 Depth 3... | ecosystem: Environmental > Aquatic > Freshwater >...
CGACCAGATCAAGATCGCCTTCAACACACCGGGCGCTCCTGGAACGTTCGGTGCGCCCGCCGCGGTTGGTGGTCCTGGCAACTTCGTCGGCGCGACCGTCGGCGCGTTCTCGAACAATGCACCCCGCAAGGATCTGGTGACGTTCTCCGGGCCCTCGGTCGTGTTGTTCACGCAACCAAGCTCGAGGACGTTCATCGAGACCATGACGGTTCCTGGGTTCAGCACGGGGGCTCGACCGGTGACCTTCGATCTGAACGGGGATGGACACGACGATCTGGCGAGTGCCGAGGAATTCGTCCTCCAGTGTCCTCAGCCCGGGCAGTTCGCGATGACCGAGTCGTTCCTGCGCTTGCCCGCGGGCTCGTCGACCGCCGCGCAGGTGTTCGAGGACATCAACGCGAATGGCAAGCCCGACCTGCTGCGGGTGAGCAACAGCCCGTTCCTTGAGGTCTTCCTGCAATGACGTTCGTCAGCGTCAGCGAGGTCGTCGCGGGCAGGCAGCCGGTGATGATCCGAGCCGCCCTCGCTGCCCTCGGGCTCGTTGTCTGCGCCAGCTCGGTCGCGCACGCCGATCCCCAAGCGGAGGCGATGGCGCTGTTCGAGCAGGGGATCAAGGACATGGAGGCGGGCAAGACCGACCTCGCGTGCCGGGAGCTCGGGGCGAGCCTGAAGAAGTACGAGGACAGCGGCACGAAGGGTGCCCTCGCCGAGTGCTACACGCAGCTCGGACGGATCGCGTCCTCCTGGCGCCTGTGGAAGGAGCTCGCCGAGACCGCGCCGACGGCAGAGCTCAAGACCGATGCCGCCGCGAACGCGGCGAAGCTCCTGCCGCGCTTGCCGCATTTCAAGCTCAGCGTGGTCGGCCCGTCGATCCCTGGACTCGTCGTGACCGTCGACGGCAGTCCCGCCGATCTGACGCTCGAGATCGAGCTGCCGGTTGACCCCGGCCCGATCGTCGCCACCGCGACCGCGCCGAAGTACGAGGCATGGACCTCCACGTTCACCGCGTTCGAGGGCAAGGTCACCTCGATCGAGATCCCGAGCCTGCGACCGCTCCCCGAGCCACCCGGCCGGGAGGCCGGCCAGGAAGCCCGACCGAGCGCGCCGGGACCGTCTCGCGAGGAGCTGGTCGCATCACGGCGGAAGCGTCACGTGATCGGCGCGTCGCTCGGGATCACCGGCGTGGTCGGGATCGGGATCGGCGTGGTCATGGGGAGCCGTGCGAGCTCGAGCTGGAGCCAGGCAGAGGAGGCGTGCATGCAGATGCTCGATCCATGTCACGGCGATCTCCTGGCGGCTCGGAAGCATACCGACGACGCGCGCCTCGCGGCCCGGATCTCGACCGGGCTGTTCATCGTCGGCGGCGCAGCGCTCGTCACCGGGGCGATCTTCTGGTTCACGGCACCGAACACCGAGCGACCGTCGCGCACGGTGCGTATCGCGCCCGCGGTGGGTGCCGAGTCGGTCGGACTCGTGGTCTCTGGCACCTGGCGCTGATCAGCGCTCGAAGACCGCGAACGCGCGCAGCACCAGGCTGCCGTCCGGCTTGCGCTCGGGCGCGGTGAGCAAGATGTTGCTCGCGAAGCCGTGCAGGCCGCGATCGCCCTCGAGATCAGCGATCGTCTGGCTGACGTCGGCCTCGCTGCCCGCGACGACGAGCCGGCAGCGGTCCTCGCGACACTCGGCCGTCTGGAGCTGCGCGCCGCGCACCTGGTGGAATCGGCGGCGGATCTCGGCCTCGGTCGCCGGCGCCCACTCGGCATCGCGCGGCTGCGCGCTGAAGATCGCCTCGGCACTCTGGGTGGGCGGGAGCGTCAGGTGCGGGCCTGCGCCCGGGCTCGCATCGATCGACGACAACGCTGGCGGCTGGGGCGCCGCGATCGGCCCGGTGGGCGGCAATCTTGGCGTGGTGGGGTCCGCCGATCCGGGTGAACCGGACTCTGCCCCGTGGTCGCCGGCTCCGGGCCGCAGGGCGAACCATGCGACACCACCGGTGATCGCCGCGATCCCGACGAAGATCGGCCACCGACTCGACATTTCCAGACGAGCCTAGCACTTGCCGGTCCCCGTCGCGCCATGGCTAGATGTGACGGTCGTGCCCGCGCCTGTTGGAAGTACCCCGCCCCCAGGCGACGACGAGAACACCGAGGTCTTCGATCGGTCGGTGCCCGAGGATCTCGACGAGCCGACCGAGCTGACCGCGCCACCCGCGTCGCCCGAGCCGATCGCGCCACCTGAGCCCAGCGAGCCGACGGAGGTGACCGCGCCGATCGCGCCACCCGCGCCAGCGGTCCCGTCGGCCGGCCCGCTCCTCGCGGCCATCGTGCCCCCCCCGGCCGGTCGCACGCGCGTGGTGATCGCGAATCCCGCCGACGGCGGGGTCGTGTACTGGATCGCCAAGCTCTATGGGTTCGCCGCGCTGGTGATCGTCGCCGCGTTCGCGTCCACCGCGTTCGGGGTCTACAGCTACTTCTCGCTCAACGCGCCGACCGTGCCCGACTTCGCGCGCTACGCGCAGACCGCGCCGAGCGTGACCCGGATGTACGCCGCCGACGGCACGCTGATGGGCGAGTTCGCCAGGGAGCGGCGCTCCGTGGTGCCGTTCGAGCGCATGCCGAAGCGGCTGGTCGATGCGTTCCTCGCCGTCGAGGACCACGAGTTCTTCGAGCATCGCGGGATCTACTTCAAGGGCATCCTCCGCGCGGTGTGGCGCAACCTCACCTCGGGTGACTTCGCGCAGGGCGGCTCGACGATCACGCAGCAGGTGTGCAAGCAGTTCCTCGGTGCCGAGAAGTCGTTGGCTCGCAAGGGCTTCGAGGCGGTCTGCGCGCGCCGGCTCGAGGCGAGGTACTCCAAGCGCGCCATCCTGTCGGTCTACCTCAACCACATCTACCTCGGCGCCGGCGCGTGGGGCGTCAGCGCCGCGGCCCAGACCTACTTCAAGAAGCGGCTCGACCAGCTGACGCTCGCCGAGAGTGCGCTGATCGCCGGGCTCGCGAAGGCGCCGACGAAGTACTCACCCGCCGACCAGACCGCGAAGCAGCTCAAGCGGGCGGTCGAGCGCCGCAACGTGGTGCTCGACAAGATGGCGGGGTACGGGCTCGCCACCGCTGACGAGGTCGCGCAGGGCAAGCTCGAGCCGATCACCCTGCAGATGTCGCGCGAGGTGTTTCCCAAGGCGATGCCTTACTACGCCGACTACGTGAAGACGTACGTCGGCAAGAAGTACGGCGAGAGCGCGCTGTCGGGCGCGGGGCTGCGCATCGAGACCGCGGCAGAGCCGACCTGGGAAGCCGCGGCCTACGAGAACGTCGACTACAGCACCCACCACCAGGACAAGCGCCAAGGCTGGCGCGGGCCGGAGTGGCGCGTCGAGGGCGCCGCGCGTGACATGTTCGTGGAGCGCCAGCGCAAGCTCTATGGCACCGGGCCGCTCGAGCCGAAGCGGCGCTACCTCGCGGTCGTCGACAAGGTCACCAGTGGCAACGCCGAGCTACGGATCGGTGATCGCCGGCTCCAGCTGCCGCTGCAGAACATGAAGTGGGCCGCGCGCTGGGAGGCTGGCAACGCCGAGAACGACGCCGAGATCGGAAGCGCGACCGCGGCGCTCAAGCCCGGGTACGTCGTGTGGGTCTCGCGAGAGATCCGGACGGTCGGCCGCTACCGCAAGTGGGTGATGACCGATCCGGTCAAGAAGAACCCGGAGTGGGCTCCCGCCGACGATCAGCACGAGTGGGATGCCGCCCACCCCGACATCGTCAAGCTCGAGCAGGTCCCGTATCCGCAGGAGGTGGTGTTCACCGCCGACCACCACTCGGGCCATGTCGTCGCGATGGTCGGGGGCGATGACTACGATCGCTCGGTCTACAACCGGGCGACCCATCCGGACGCGTGTCGCTCGCCGGGCTCGTCGTACAAGCCGATCTATTACTCGCTCGGGTTCCAGGAGGGCTACGGCTTCGACACCGTGCTCCACGATGTCCCGATCACGATCAAAGATCCCGACACCGGTGAGGAGTGGTCGCCTAACAACCTCGGCGGCACGCTCGACTTCGCGGTGACCCTCGAATACGCGCTCGTGTTCTCGAAGAACATCCCGTCGGTGGATCTGTTCCAGCGACTCGGCGCGCACAACGTCGAAGCGTGGGCCCGCCGGCTCGGCTTCACCACCAAGATCTTCGCAGACGATGCGCTCGCGCTCGGCGCGTCGTGCACCTACCTCCACGAGATGACGCGCGCGTACAGCGTGTTCGCCCGCAATGGCGCGTGGTGGCCGCGTCCCGCGGGCAAGGAGAAGGACCTCGTCTACGTGCGCCGCATCGTCGATCGCGACGGCAACACCATCGACGACAACACGCTCGCCGCCGACCCGCAGCTCACCCCCGCTGCCCGGCTCGAGCGGATCGCAGCCCTCGCCGGGATCGAGGCACCGCAGGCGATCCCCCCGCGCGCCGCGTTCCTGATGACCAAGCTCCTCGCCGAGGAGGTCCGCTACGGCTTCACCACCACCCTGCGCGGCACCGGCCTCAATGCCGCGGGGAAGACCGGCACCTCGAGCGATACCCACGACACGACGTTCATCGCGTTCACCCCGCAGTTCACGACCCTGGTCTGGATGGGCGACGACAAGAACAAGCGCGCGATCGGCCGCACGGACGCCGCGTACATCACGGTGGTGCCCGTGTGGGCTCGCTACATGTACGAGACCGCGAAGAACTTTCCGAACCCGACCATCCCGTGGGCCGTGCCACCGGGCGTCAAGAAGGAGGACCGCGGCGACCATAGCAAGGGCACGCGCGGGCCTCAGATGGACCTGATCTACAAGGGCCCGACGAAGCAGGGCGCCGCCGACGACGACAAGCCGCCGGTCTGATGGGGGTCAGAGGTGCGTGACGAGCCCGCTCGTGACCACCAGACGACCTGCGTGTCGCTGCTCGAGCTCGGTCAGGCCGGCGCATAGCGCGCGGCGGCTCGCCTCCGATGCGTGGCCGCGGTCGAGCAAGATCAGCGCGCCGCCATCGCGCACCACGCGCGACCATGCCTGCAGGGTCGTGGACCAGTCGTCAGCGGTGGCGATATCGATGCCCACGACGGCCGCGAGCGAGCGATCCGGAAGGCTCGAGGTGTCGGCGAGGTTCGTGGCGAGCTTCTTGGCGGCTCGCGCCGTGAGCCCGATCGGGACGACCTCTCGCTTGGCCCCGAACGCCTGCGCCAGCTTGAGGTTTCCGACCACGGCGATGGCGCCCTCGGCCTTGGCCGAGTCGAGTGCCTCGGTGATCGCGGTGACCGCGGGCGTCACGAACAAGCCGTCGAGCATGGGCCCGACGGTACTCTGGTGGCCCAGCATGGGCTACTGATCGCGAAGGTACTCGCAGCGCGGCGCTTCGATATGCGGCGTGATCCACGAGACGCCGAGGAGCTGGTCGAGCAGGAACCGGAAGTTTCCGTAGGTGACGACGAAGAAGTCCATCTTGCGCTTCTTGATGCCGCCGCCGGTGTCGTCGGCGCGCACGCAGCCGTCGTGGATCGAACCGTCGGGGAGCTGGAGGCCGTCGAACTCGGGGATGTAGAGCGGCTCGCCGATCGCGATGACACGAGGATCGACGGCGACCGACTTGAACGGGATCAGCGGACGCAGCCCGGCGCCGCGGCCGAACGGGTGCTCGCCGATGTCGAGCTGCTCGAAGCAGGTGCCGTAGCCGAACTTGCACGGTCCGGTGTAGTTGACGACGCGGTCGTCCATCATCAAGCCAGAGCCCTCGAGGCGGAGCGAGCATGCGAACTTCTCCGAGACGCGCCCGAAGAAGTATCCCTCGCGCGTGTAGAGCTCGACCCGCTTGCTCGCCGGGCTCGCGCAGGCGCCGCCCTTGGTGACCATGGCCGCCTGACGGTCCTGGTAGTCGACCTCGCGCGTGAGCCAGTAGAACCGCAGGGCCCAGCCCTGGTCGTCCACGAGCGGGTAGCCGCAGCACAGCTTGTTCTTGCCGCGAAACGTCGCCTTGTTCTGGAGCGGGACGTCCTCCTTGGCGAGCTTGCTGGTATCGGCGTACGCGGAGGCACCCAGGGCGATGGAGATCAGGATCGCGAGGGCTCGCACCACCCGATCGTACAGTTCCCGGCGGCTGGAGCAAGCGCTCGGACACCGCCGGCGCGGTACAACGCGAGCATGTGGGTCCGGTCCCTCGGCCAAAGCCGTCCAGCGAGCGACGCAACGAGCGCCGCCGCGAGCGGTGGCAAGGCGACCGGACTCCTGCGGCTGATCGCGGCCGGGCTCCCGGTCCCCGATGGGTTCGTCATCGAGGATCATGCGTTTCGCGCGGTCGTCGATGGCGAACAGCTCCCGGCCGAGCTCGTGCGCGAGGTCTCCGCGCGGGCGGCGGAGCTCGGCGTGGTGGTGGTGCGATCGTCGGCGTCGATCGAGGACCGCGCCGGAACCAGCGGGGCCGGGGTGTTCGCGTCGATCGTCGGCGTGCCCGCGAGCGAGGTGTGGGCGGCGATCCACGCGGTGTGGAACAGCGCGCGGACGCCGCTGGCGGCGAGCTATGCAAGGCAGCGCGGGGACCATGGCGGCCCAGCGGACGACCCGACCGCGAGGTGCGCGATGGCGGTGATCGTCCAGCGCTTCGTCCCGGGCGAGCGCGTGACGGTCTACACCCGGCCACCGGGAGCACCGCGAATCGATGAGCTGTGGGTGCAGCGCGGGGATCGGCTCGCCAAGCAGCCGCGTGGCGCTCCCGGACCGCTCGGTGAGCTCGCGCTGCAGGCGGAGCAGGCGATCGAGGCGCACGAGGGGGCCGATGTCGAGCTGGTGCTCGGCGAACAGCCGTGGCTGGTCCAGGCGCGACCGATCACGCACCCGGTGCCGCGCGTCCAGCGCCCGCCCCCGCCGTCGGTGATCGCGCCACTCGTCGCGGATGGACGGGTATGGACCTGGGACATCGCCCACAATCCGGATCCGTTATCGACCGCGCAGGCCGGGCTGGTCGAGCGCGTCGATCGAGCGGGGATCGCGCCGTGGTCGCTTCGCGTCTGCGCGGGTTACCTCTACACGGCACCGGCCCGGCACGGCGCGGCCGAGCCCGCCGCCGTCGCGAGCCGCGCCGAGCTCGACCGGCGGGCGGGCTCGATCGAGGCGAAGCTGGCGCGCTGCCTGGAAGCTCCCGAGCCAGGCGCGACGATCGAGCACGCGATCGCGCGCTATCTCGAGATCTACCGGATCTGGGCGTGCGAGCTGGTGCCGCTGATCCGGAGTGCGCGGCGCGGGCTGGCGCCCGAGATGCTGCCCGGCGCGCGGCCATCCGCCGTCGAGCTGACGCTGCTGGCAGCGGCACGTGGCGAGCTCGCGGTCGAGGCCGTGCTCGATCGGCTCGGCGTGCTGGCGCCGGCGTGGGACGTTGCGGTCCCGACGTTCGGCGAGCGACCCGCGTTGATCCACGACGCGATCGCGCGAGCCCGTGGCGTGCTCGGACGGTCGCCCGGGCCTCATCCGGATCGCGAGTCGCCGCACGAGCTTGCCCGCGCAGCTGCCGATCTCGCGGAGCGCGACGATGTGTGGTTCGCGCGCGCGCAGTGGCTCGTTCGGCGCGCGATCCTCGACAAAGCTCACGCGCTCGAGCTCGATCCAGAGGATGCCAGCTGGCTTCCACTCGACGAGCTCGCGGCCGCGACCACGCTCGATCGGGACGACGCGCGAAGGCGCGCGGCAGCGGCGCGTGATGCCGCGGAGCGCACCCGGGATTGGATGATGCCGCTGGTGGTCGGCGCTCCGCCCCCGACTCCCGGTCGCGCACTGGTCGGGGTCGGAGGAACCGGCCGGGTGACCGGGCGCGTGGTCCGGCTGTCATCTCTCGCCGCGACGGTCGCGGTCGGTCATGGCGATGTCGTCGTAACCCGGGCGGTGACCCCCGCGCTGGCCGTGACGGTCATGGGGTGCGCGGGGATCGTGAGCGAGACCGGCGGTCCGCTCGACCACGGCGCAGCCCTGGCGCGGGAGCTGGGCATCCCGTGCATCGTGGGGTGTCACGATGCATGGTCACTGCTGACCGACGGAATGATCGTCACCCTCGATGGGGACGTGGTCGTATCCTATTGATCAGCGACGAGATCGAGCCCTGCCTGGGGGGCGAGCTCAGTCTTCGTCGTCGTCTCGATCGGGTTCGTTCGGATCGGTATCGTCAGGCTCGTCGTCTGACGTGTCCGCGGGCATCGGCTTGCCGAGGCCCTTGTTCACCTTCTCTCGCAAGTCTTTGCCGACCTTGAAGAAAGGCAACCGCTTCTCGGCGACATGAACCGTCTCGCCGGTGCGCGGGTTGCGACCTTCGTAGGCCTTGTACTTGCGGACGGTGAAGCTACCAAAGCCGCGGATCTCGATGCCTTCCCCGCGTTCCAGTGCCTTCACCATCGAATCGAAGATGGTGTTGACGATCGCCTCCGCCTTACCGGCCGGGAGCTTCAACGTCTCTGAGATTTTCTCGATGAGCTCGGACTTGGTCACCCGTAACTCCGCGTAACTAGACATAGGCTACGCAAGTACGCATAGCGAAGGCAAGTATAACGCTGCGAAATCAGTCACATGCCTTTCGGTACGGCCGGGAGCTTCTGCTCGCCGTCCACTGTAAACGCCCGATATTCCGCAGGAAATATGTATGTCTGACAGCGGTGCCGGGCATAAAAATCGACGAGATCTCTCCAGGCGATTTCTCCGTTTTCGATGCCCGTCCGGAGCACCTGAGAGCTCAAAGCGATGCAGCGGTCGACCTTGGGCCGCTGGTGGCCTCGCCCGATCCGGTCATCGATCCCGACCTGGCGGGGTGGAACCAGGGAGACGTACCAGGCAGACAGCGGTGACAGCTCGACGGTCTCGACGCGGCTGACGATGATCGCCATGCCCGAGCGCCAGGCGCACTCGACCCGGACCTCGTGGTGGCCCTTGGAGATGACCATCGCGTTGAACCCGAGTGGCACGACCGCGTCGCAGCCGGAGATGTTCGGCGAGGGCGTCGTGACGACGAGGTATGCGAGATCCGACTGGGTCGTGTTCTCGATATCGAGCACGAGTACATCACCGGACCGCTGGGCGGTCAGCTTCAGACCGGCCGCATCGATCGCCGGTGATCCGACCTCGAGCACACGCCGACCTTCATCGACTCGATGGAGCAGCTTGCGTGACATCTCGTCGTACGTCGGTGTGCGCACACCCGCGACTGCCGCATCCTTCGCGAGGTGGTCCTGATATGCCGCCGGCGACGCGTTGAGATCCTCGATGGGTCCCGTCCCTCCGGCGCTCGGTCCGTCGGGCTTGGGCGGCAATGACACATCCCCGCAGAATCTGGCAACGGTGATGCCTGCAACCAGCAGGAGCCCTGCACCAAGGACGCCAAAGCGAAATTGTTCGTCGGAGAGCGACACCTGGATCCAACATACACGTCACACCACGCAGGCCGAAACGCAGACGCAGAAAACATTGACTCGATCCAGAGCCGGGCGCTTAATCGAGCCACGTTGAGGGGTCGAGCGCTCGCTCGGGTTGTCGCTTCGCTGGTCGTCGCGGTGACGTTGATCCATCGCGGATCCGCCTTCGCCGATGACCGCGTCGGCGAGCTGACGAAGGCGTTGTCGGCGAGCTCGAACGAGAAGACGCGGCTCTCGGCCGTGGTCTCGCTCGCACGCCTCGGCGACAAGCGCGCGATGAAGCCGCTCGTGGCCGCGCTCGCCGATCCGGACTCCAAGATCCGGGCGATCGCCGCGGTCGGGCTCGGCAAGCTCGGGCACAAGGCGGCGTTGCCGGCGTTGCGAAGCACCGCCACCGATGACGCCGACCCCGACGTCCGGAACCGCGCACGGCAAGCCACGCTCGCGGTGGCGAAGGCCAACCGGCTACCCGATCCGTTCGGGTCGACCACTGAACCCGTGACTCCCACCGCCACGAGCACGGTCGCGGCCAAGCGCAAGTCGTCGCGGGCTGGCTTCGGCAACCAGCCCCGCGCGATCGAGTCGCATCCCGATCTCTACGTGATGATCAAGTCATCCGCGGACGACTCGCCCGGCAGGGCCGACAAGAAGACGCGCAAGCTTCACGCCGACATCGTGCGCCAGACCCTCGCCGTGCAGTGCAAGTCGGCACCGAACGTCACCAGCCTCGCGACCGATGCCCAGCGCTGGGGGCTCGATCTGCGCAACGTCGATCTCTCGGTCACCAAGATGGATGTCGTCCAATCCGGCGCGTACATCGAGATCGCAGCCGAGCTCCGGCTCGCGATCTCCGATGACAAGGGCAAGATGCTGTCGTTCCTGTCCGGTGGCGCGAAGGTCCAGGTCCCGAAGCGCACGTTCAACGCGAAGTACCTGCCGAACCTCCGCAGAGAAGCGCTCGAGAGCGCGATGCGCGGCATGTTCGACAAGCTGCTCAAGCACCTGCGCGATCGCAGCATCACCTGATCGCGTCGCCAGCGCGGGTGATTCGAGCTACGCTCGCCGGATGTCTCGTGCGGCCGTGGTGCTCGGCCTCGTCGCCTGGCTTGCCGCGATCGCCCACGCGGATGATGTCCGGCCTCCGGACACCCAGGCCCCGCCCAGGCCGACCGGCGTGGTCACCAAGGCACCGAAGCTGCTCCAGGCGGTCGCCCCCGACTACCCGCCTGCCGCGCTCGCCGCGGGCAAGACTGCCAAGGTCAAGGTCAAGCTCTCCATCGACGTCGCCGGCACGGTGACCAAGGTCGACGTGCTCGAGAAGGTCGGCGACGGCTTCGACGAGGCGGCGGTCGCCGCGGCCCTGCAGTACGTGTTCGAACCAGCCGAGATCGACGGCAAGCCCGGCGCGATCGCGGTCGAGACCGCGATCAACTTCGTGATCGAGCAGCAGCCCGAGCCCGAGCCACCACCGCGCCCGCCGACCGCGCCGACCGTGCGCACCGGCCCACCCAACCACGCCGGCGCGATCGACTCGCCGATCACCCTCCAGGGCGAGATCGTGGAGCGCGGAACCCGGCGCAAGCTCGCCGGGATCATCGTCTCGATCTCGGAGCTCGGGCTCGACGCGGTCACCGGGGCCGGCGGGACGTTCTACTTCCACGGCGTGCCACCCGGGAGCTACACGGTGCTCGCCGTCGACGCGAAGTTCGATCGGCTGTCGCGGCCGATCACGCTCGGCAAGCGCGAGGCGCTCGAGGTCCGGCTGTGGATGCGGCCCAAGGGCGGCAATCCGTACGAGACCGTCGTCGAGGGCGAGCGCGAGGTCCTCGAGGTCACCAAGCGCACCCTGCAGCGCCAGCAGCTGACGAGCGTGCCCGGTACGTTCGGCGATCCGATCCGCGTGATCCAGACCCTGCCCGGGATGCAGCGCGCGCCGTTCGGCCTCGGCCTGCTGCTCGTGCGCGGCTCGAACCCCGACGACACCGGGATCTACGTCGACGGCCACGAGGTCCCGGCGCTGTTCCACTTCCTCGGCGGGCCGTCGATCTTCAACGCCGAGATGCTCGAGTCGATCGATCTGTATCCCGGCGGGTTTCCGTCGCGGTTCGGCCGGCATCATGGCGGTGCGGTGGCGCTCGAGCTGCGGCAGACCAAGAGCGATGGCGTGCATGGTTCGGCGAAGGTCGACTTCATCGATGCCGGCGGTTACCTCCGGGCACCGCTGACCAAGGACCTGTCGTTCGCGTTCGCCGGCCGGCGGTCGTACATCGATGCCTTCCTCGGCTTCGTGCTGCCCGATCCCGGTCCCGGCGCGCAGCGGATCGTCACCCCGATCTACTACGACTACGCCGGGCGGCTCGACTACAACCTCCACGAGGACGGCGCCGTCAGCGTGTTCGCGATCGGCTCGTCGGACACGCTCCACGTGCTCGACAAGGATCCGGATGCCGAAACGTCGACCGACCTCAACACGGCGGTGAAGTTCTTCCGCATCATCGCGAGCTACACGCGCTCGCTCGGCGGTGACCTCAAGCTGACGCTGTCGCCCGCGTGGGGCCGCGACACGCTGACGTTCTCGGGCGCGCAGGCCGAGGCCGCCGGGCCGTTCACCAGCGTCGGGATCGTCAACAACAACCTGTCGTACCGGATGCGGATCCACGGCCGCGTCGACAACCACTTCACGATCGATACCGGGCTCGACATGCTGTCGCGGGTGACCCGCTACCAGGCGCTCGTGCCGCTCGACGACACGCTGATCTCGTCCGGGGGCGTCGACATCCCGCCGTCTCAGGTGCTCCGCGGTGCCTCGACGCTCGGCGTGGGGGCGTACGCCGACGTCGGGATCGACGTGACCAAGCGGCTCAAGCTGATCCCGAGCCTCCGCGCCGACAGCTACCTGATCGAAGGTCAGGATCGGTTCTCGCTCGACCCGCGGTTCGTCGTCCGCTACCTGCTGAACCCGCGGCTGACGCTCAAAGGCTACGTCGGCCGGTTCAGCCAGCCGCCGCAGCCCGAGGCGGTCGACGCGCGGTTCGGCAACGTCGATGTCGACATCGAGCACGCGATGCACTACGGCCTCGGATACGAATGGAAGCCGGATCGGCTGTGGTCGGTCGACAGCGAGATCTACTACGAGAGCCGCAAGAACCTCGTCGTGTTCACCAACGACGTCAAGCAGAACCCCGACGGCACGTTCACCTACGTCAACTTCGCGAACACCGGCCAGCGCACGTCGCTGGGCTTCGAGATCCTGATCAAGCGCGAGATCACCGAGCACGCCTTCGGCTGGCTGTCGTACACGTTCAGCCAGTCGCGCCAGCGCACCGACGCCGATGACGATCCCAGGCCGACCGCGTTCGATCAGCCCCACGTGCTGAACGCGGTCGCGAGCTACAAGCCGGGCAAGGGCTACGAGCTCGGGGCCCGGTTCCAGCTCGCGACCGGTCGTCCAGAAACCCCGGTGATCGGCTCGACCTACAACGCGGATACCGGCAGCTACGATCCCGTCCTCGGCGCTTCTCGGTCGGTCCGTACCCCGACGTTTCGCCAGCTCGACGTCCGTGCCGAGAAGGTGTGGCTCTACAACACCTGGAGCCTCGGGCTATACATCGACATCATCAACGTCGCGAACTTCAAGAACGTCGAGGGCACGGAGTACGACTATCGGTTCCGCGAGTCGGCGCCGATCACGAGCTTCCCGATCCTGCCGACGCTCGGGCTCCGAGGTACCTGGTGAGGCCGCTCGTGCTGATCACGGTGGTCGCGACGCTCGAGGGCTGCGGCTCGTTCGAGAACGAGAACATCGTGCTCGACACCCGCGTGCTCGCGATGGTCGCGGATGTTCCCGACCAGATCATCGACGTCGATCTCTCGATGCCGGTGGATCCGGTGGCGTTGCTCGAGCAGCTCAGGCCCAGCACCGTCTGCGCGCTCGTGGCCGATCCGAGCTTCGATCGCCAGCTCCGCTAC
>Ga0113563_10001486_pt1 | contig 13380 bp, 10 predicted proteins | sample Mud3Dept3metaG_FD_80117 | JGI IMG/M metagenome (GOLD analysis project Ga0113563, IMG submission 80117) | Freshwater wetland microbial communities from Ohio, USA, analyzing the effect of biotic and abiotic controls - Mud 3 Core 4 Depth 3... | ecosystem: Environmental > Aquatic > Freshwater >...
ACGATACGGCCACCACCAAAAAACAGGCGCGTTTGCGTGTCGTGTTGTCATGGGATTCCGATGGCACCGATCTCGATTTGCATGTAGTCACCCCGAACGGGGAACATGCATGGTATGGACAGCGCGTCATTGCTGGGGGCGGCGCACTGGATGTGGATGTAACGACCGGCTACGGGCCGGAGATTTTTTCTAGCCCAGCTCCAGAGAAAGGCCTCTATCAGGTCTATGTAAACTACTACGGTTCCGGTTCCGGGGTACAAGACCTGACGACGGCACAAGTGTCCATCATCAGCAACGAGAACAGCCCCGATGAAAAACGCCAGACATTTCAGGTGCCCATGCGTCGCGCGGGCGACCTCACGCTGATCAGCTCATTCGTTTATCCATAATGTATACAAGTCGAATGACCGGTTTCTAGAATCTCGACAGGCCGGAACGGATCGAGAAGAGAAGGTCAGCATTGCACATTCACTACCCGATAGCTGCCGGTCGTCACAGACGGGAACGGGTTAAATACAGTCGCTCAAAAACAAAGCCCGCGAAAGCGGGCTTTGTCTTGTTAGCCGCTGTTTCTTAATCCGGCCGCAATACCGTTGATGGTGAGGTGAATCGCGCGCTTCACTTTCTCGTCGTTTTCGCCTGCACGGTGGCGGTGCAGCAGGGCCACTTGCAGGTGGTTCAGCGGGTCGATGTAGGGCGTGCGGGTGGTGAGGCTGCGAGCCAGAGTGGGGTTGTCTTCCAGCAGATGCGTTGTGCTGGTGATGGCGAACAGCATGTCCACGGTGCACTGCCACTCGGCTTCGATGGCGCCGAAGATCTTGGTGCGTAGCGCTTCATCCGGCACCAGCTCGGCATAGCGCGAAGCGATGCCCATGTCGGTCTTGGACAGCACCATGTCCATGTTGGACAGCATGCCACGGAAGAACGCCCAGTTCTTGTTCATCGCTTGCAGTTGCTTGAGGCCGGCATCGCCTTCGCGTTCGATGAATTGTTTGACGGCGCTGCCGACGCCGAACCAGCCGGGCAACAGGGCGCGGCTCAAGCTCCAGCTGAACACCCAGGGGATCGCGCGCAGGTCCTCGATGTTGTTGGTGGCGCGCCGCGCCGAGGGACGGCTGCCGATGTTGAGTTCGGCGATCTCGCGGATCGGCGTGGCGGCGAAGAAGTAATCGGTGAAGCCCGGTGTCTCGTATACCAGCTTGCGATAGGCGACAAAGGCATCGCGGCTCAGTGCTTCCATGATGCGGTGGAATTCCGGCATGGTGGAGTCGTCGCCGTGGTGGTGCACCAGCGTCGCTTCCATGGTGGCGGCCACCAGGATTTCCAGATTCCGCTGCCCGATCTCCGGGTCGGAGTATTTGCTGGAGATGACCTCGCCCTGTTCGGTGATGCGGATCTGCGCGTTCACGCTGCCCGGAGGTTGCGCCAGGATGGCCTGATAGCTGGGGCCGCCGCCGCGACCCACGGTGCCACCGCGACCGTGGAACAGGCGCAGTTCGATGCCGTGTTTCTCGAACACTTGCACCAGTTCGACTTCGGCTTTGTACAGCTCCCAGTTGGCGGTGAGGTAGCCTCCGTCCTTGTTGCTGTCGGAATAGCCCAGCATCACTTCCTGCGTGTTGTCGCGGCTCTTCAGCAGTTCGCGATAGAACGGGATGGAGAACAACTCGTCCATGATGACGCCGCAGCCGCGCAGGTCTTCGATGGTCTCGAACAGCGGGATGATGTTGAGGTGCAGGTCGTTGCCTTGCAGCAAGCCGCTCTGTTGCACCATCAGCGCCACTTCCAGCATATCGCTCACCGCATCGGCCTTGGAGATGATGTAGTTGGGCAGTGCGTCATGTCCGAAGCGACGATGGATCTCTGCGGCGGCGCGCATCAGGTGCAGCTCGCTTTGCGCGATGGCGGAGAAGCTGTCCAGCTCGGGAGCCAGCAGCGTATCGGCCTGCAAAGCGGTGAGCAAAGCTTTGCGCCGTGCGCCTTCGTCCAATTGCGCGTAGTCGGCCACGCCGGCATTGGCCAGCAATTCACTCACGGTCTGCTGGTGGATGGCGCTGTGCTGGCGCATGTCCAGCGGTGCCAAGTGGAAACCGAACACTTCCACGGCGCGGCGCAGTTCGGCCATGCGGCCGCGCGACAGATACAGCGCGCCGTGATGTTCCAGCGAGTGGATGACGATGTCGAGTTCGGCGATCAGCTCTGCTGCGTTGCTGTAGGGCATCACATCCTTGCTGACCGGATGCAGGTGCTGCACGTGATGTCCGAGGTGTTCGGTGGTGGCGACCAGGCGCGCATAGATGGCGAGCAGCGCGCGACGGTAAGGTTCGTCTTCGCGGCTCGCGGCACGGTCCGGTGATTGTTCGGCGAAAGCGGCCAGCTCCGGGCTGACATCCACCAGCCGGTTCGACAGGCTCAGGCGCGAACTGAGCAGGTTAGTTTCTGACAGATAGAAATCCAGCACGGTGGCGGAGTGGCGTTGCGCCGCATCCAGCATCACCTCGTGGGTGACGAAGGGGTTGCCGTCGCGGTCGCCGCCGATCCAGCTGCCCACGCGCAGGAAAGGCGGCAATTCGATGCGTTTCTCCAGGCGCGCTTCGATCTGTTTTTCCAGACTGGAATACAGCTTGGGGATCTCGCGCAGGAAAGTGTAGTCGTAGAACGACAGGCCGTTCTTCACCTCGTCCTGCACCGACAGCTTGCTGGTGCGCAGCATGCGCGTGCTCCACAGGATGAGCACGAAGCGATGCAGCGTCTCTTCGTTGTCTGCCAGTTCCTCCGGTGTCATATCCAGACGGTCGCGGTCGGACAGCAGGCTGGAGATGACGAGCTGACAATTGAGGATGCTCTTGCGCTGCACCTCGGTCGGGTGTGCGGTCAGCACCGGCGAGATCAGTGCCTTGTCGAAGAAGGCTTGTACCGCAGCGGCATCCAGATGCTTTTCCTGCACGTGATCCAGCACCAGTTGCATGCTGCCTTCCTGCGGCGGCGAACCCGCCTTCAGGTGTGCACGGCGGCGGCGGTTGTGGTGCAGGTCCTCGGCGATGTTGGACAACTGCGAGAAATAGCTGAAGGCGCGCACCACCAGCAAGGTCTCTTCCGGGCTCAGCGCATCCAGTATATTTTCCAGTTGGTCGCGGTCGCGGTCGTCCTGCGTCTTGCGGAAGCGCACTGCCGCGCGGCGCACGCTCTCGATCAGCTCGAACGTCGCTTCACCTTCCTGTTCGCGGAGGGTGTCGCCGAGGATGCGGCCGAGCAAACGAATGTCTTCGCGCAGTGGCGCGTCTTTGCTGGAGATGTCGGCAGGTGCAGAGATCAGGTTCATGTTTTCTGTGTGTGTCGTCGGCGCAAAAGCGCGGCGCACCTGATAGAATGCGCCGCGCATCAACCGCAAAATTATTTATCGTTAGGAAACCCGATGAGTCAGGCTTCACTTACTCCTCCAGCCCGTCTGGTGATCGCTTCGCGCGAAAGCGCGTTGGCCATGTGGCAAGCGGAACACATTCGAGACAGGCTGCGCGCATTATACCCGCAAACTTCCGTCAGTATCCTGGGCATGACCACGCAGGGCGACCAGATCCTGGACGTGACTTTGTCCAAGATCGGCGGCAAAGGCCTGTTCGTCAAGGAACTGGAGACCGCGCTGGAGAATGGCAGCGCCGATATCGCCGTGCATTCGCTGAAGGACGTGCCGATGAACCTGCCCGAGGGCTTTGCCCTGGCCTGCATCGGCGAACGCGAAGACCCGCGCGACGCCTTCGTTTCCAACAAATTCGACAATTTGGCCGCCTTGCCCCCGGGCAGCGTGGTGGGCACCTCCAGCCTGCGCCGCGAAAGCCAATTGCGTGCCCGTTTTCCGCAGCTGAAGATCGAGCCGCTGCGCGGCAACGTGCAGACCCGCTTGCGCAAGCTGGACGAAGGTCAGTATGCGGCCATCATCCTGGCCGCTGCCGGATTGAAACGCCTGGGCTTGGGCGACCGTATCCGCACCGTGATCTCCAGTGAGGACAGCCTGCCCGCCGTGGGGCAGGGCGCGCTGGGCATCGAAACCCGTGCCGACCGTCCCGACCTCAAAGCCGTGCTGGCGCCGCTGCATCACGCCGACACCGCTGCCTGCGTGCTGGCGGAACGTGCCATGAGCCGTGCCTTGGCCGGCAGTTGCCAGGTGCCGCTGGGCGGCTTTGCCGAAGTTCAGAACGGCAAGTTGCGCATGCGCGGCTTCGTCGCCACGCCCGATGGCTCACGCCTGCTGCGCGCCGAGCATATCGGCGACATCGCACGACCCGAAGCGCTGGGCGATCTGGTTGCGCAGGACTTGCTCAAGCAGGGCGCAGGCGAAATCCTTGCGGCGCTGTCGTTGTAGGATGGAAAAAATCATTCACCACAGAGACACAGAGACACAGAGAAAATCTAATAAGGTTTTGTTTTTCCTCTGTGTCTCTGACGAAGCCACTAGCCATTCGACTAAGACTGGCAAAAACGCCAGTCAAGTCGCTGGTTATGTGTCTCTGTGGTGAGGTTTGTCATAAATGGGTTTGCGCCCTCTTGCCAATCTCAACATCGTCGTCACGCGGCCGCGTGAGCAAGCGGCTGGCCTGGCACAACGTATCGAACAACTGGGCGGCAAGCCAGTATTGTTTCCATTGCTGGAGATCGCGTCTGTCGGCGACGCGCAAGGTCTGCGCGAACTGGCACAACATCTCAGCGTTTATGATCTGCTTGTATTCATCAGCCCGAATGCGGTGAAGTACGGCATGGCGGCACTGGGCGCAGTGCCGGACAGCGTGCGCATCGCCACCATCGGACAAAGCAGCGCACAAGCCTTGCGCGAGTTGGGCGTTGCACAGGTCATCGCGCCGATTGAGCGCTTCGACAGCGAAGCGCTGTTGGCTTTACCCGAATTGCAAAACATTCCGGGCTGGCGTATCGCCATCCTGCGCGGTGATGGCGGGCGCGAGCTGCTGGGCGACACGCTCAAGGCGCGCGGCGCACAAGTCGAATACATCGCCTGCTACCAGCGCAGCAAGCCGGATCTGGATGCGGGGATGGTGCTGGCGTCCCGGCCCGATGCCATTACGGTGACCAGCAGCGAGGCTTTGGGCCATTTGTGGCGGATGCTCGGGGAGCAAGGCAGGACAGGGCTTGCAGCCACGCCGCTGTTCGTGCCGCACGCCCGTATCGCGGAACTGGCACGACAACAAGGCTGGCAGCATGTCGTGGTCGCTGATTCCGGAGATGACGGAATGCTGGCGGCTTTGATAGCATGGGCACACACCAAACGGGATTAACGCTATGAGCGACCAAGCACAACTACCGCAAACCTCTCCCTCTGACAAACCCCAAGTCGGCCTGGATTCCGCCGCCATTCCTGCCGCCGCGCGCCCGCCGCACAGCAATCCGCTGGGCAATCTGATCTCGCGCATGACGCTGACCCAGCTCACGCTGGTGGTGCTGGTGGCGATCTTCATCTGGCAATGGCTGGATGCCCACTATCAGCTGGGTCAGGTGCGCCAAGAGGTGGCACGGCGACTGGCCGAAGTGGAAGGCACCAACAAGGCCAACCAGACACTGGTCGCGCAGAATCAGGAGCTGGCGCGCGAACTGGGCGGCAAGTTGAGCGTGCTGGAAAGCAAGTTCGCCGAGACGCAGACCCAGCGTGCCGCGCTGGAGGCGTTGTATCAGGAGATGTCGAGCAGCCGCGACCAGACCGCACTGGCCGATGTGGAGCAGATGCTGCTCATCGCCGGCCAGCAGTTGCAGCTCTCCGCCAACGTGAAAGCGGCACTGATCGCCATGCAGCACGCGGACAACCGATTGCAGCGACTGGATCGGCCCGGATTCGCCGAGCTGCGCAAGCGAATCGGCAGCGACATCGAGCACTTGCGCGCATTGCCCAGCATCGACGTGCCGGCCATCAATCAGCAGCTGGATAAGCTGATCATCGCCGCAGATACCCTGCCGTTGGCGCAGGATGTGCGTCCTCAGCAAGAGGCGGATATAACTGAACCGAAGCCGCAGGGCGGCAGTGCATGGAAGAACTTCTGGCATGAGGTGTGGCAGGAGTTGCGGCGCCTGGTGCGCATCGAAAACACGCAGCAGGAGGAGATGCCGCTGCTGTCTCCCACGCAGACTTTCTTTCTGCGCGAGAACCTGAAGCTGCGCCTGCTCTCCGCGCGCCTGGCCTTGCTCTCGCATGACGAGACCAGTTTCCAGCACGAGTTGAAGACCGCGCAAGCGTGGACAAAACGTTATTTCGATACCAGGTCGAACGAGACCACGCAAACAATGAGCGCCCTGCAAAAACTCGCGGCATCCAACATCACGATCAATGTGCCGGATGTCAGCGGCAGCCTGGAGGCGGTGCGTAACTATCGCGCGTCGCATGAACGGAGTGCGCGATGAAATTCCTGATCTGGCTGTTGGTACTGTTCGCGGCAGCGGTGGCAGTGACCCTGGCTTCGCACAATGCAGGTTACGTGCTGCTGGTGTATCCGCCTTACCGCATCGAGATGTCGCTGACCCTGTTCGTGTGCGGATTGATCGCCGCGTTCGTGGTGGGTTATCTGCTGGTGCGGCTGGTCTCCGCTGCGGTGAACTTGCCTGAATATGTGCGCACCTTCCGTGCCGAGCGCGCCCAGAGCAAAGGCCGCAACGCCATGCTGGAAGCGCTCACCGCGTTCTTCGAAGGCCGCTATGCGGCGGCGGAGAAAGCCGCGGTGCGCGCGATGGAGCTGGGCGAGAATTCAGGTCTCAATTCCATCATCGCCGCGCGTGCAGCCAACGAGCTGCGCGATTTCGACAAGCGCGACGCCTATCTGGCCGAAGCGCAAGGCAAGACAGTGGGCGAGGAGACCATGCGCCTGATGGCAAAAGCCGAGTTCCAGCTCGACCAGAAGCAGCCGCAGTCGGCACTCAGTGCACTGAAGGAATTGAGCGACACCGGTATTCGCAAACACATCGGGGCGCTGAATCTGGAGCTGAAGGCGCAGCAACAGGCGCGCAATTGGGATGCCGTGTTGGACGTGGCAAACCAGCTGGAAAAGCGCAATGCCATCAACGCGACCATGGCTGTCCAGATGCGCCAACAGGCGTGGCTGGAAAAACTGCGTGCGTGCGCACACGACGGCGGGATGCTGCGCGGTGTGTGGAAAGAGATGCCCTCGGCATTCAAACGCCGCGGCAAGATCGCTGGCGAAGCCGCACGCACGTTCATGAAGCTGGGAGACTGTGCGATTGCGTGCAGTCTGTTGACGGAAAGTTTGAACACCGAATGGGATAGCGAACTGGTTACGCTATACGGCGATTGCTTTGACGGCAGCGTCGTTGCACAGATCGACCAGGCCGAGCGCTGGCTGCATGCACATCACGACGACGCCGGATTATTGCTGGCGCTGGGCAAGCTGTGTCTGCATCAGGAATTGTGGGGCAAGGCACAAAGCTATCTGGAGGCCAGCCTCAGCGTACAACCCAGTCGCGAGGCCTACACTGCCTTGGCGCAACTGGCGGATAAGCTGCACAAGCCGGACGAGTCCTTCAGGTACTACCAGCTGGCTACGAAACTGTCCGAAGCCGATTAACTTTTCGGCACGAAAGTGAACGCGTCGGAGTAGAACGCCTCGTTCGGCAAGCCGCGCTGGGTGGTGAAATCGCGGTGCGCTGCTTCCACCACCACCGGCGCGCCACAGGCGTACACCGCGTAACCCGAAAGATCCTTGAAATCCTCAAGCACCGCTTGGTGCACGAAGCCGGTGCGTCCGTTCCATTGTTCATCGGAAACCACGGGCGTGAATTTGATGCCGAGCGCTTCCCACCCTTTGATCTTGTCCAGCATGTAGAGGTCGGCCGCTTTGCGCACGCCCCAGTAGAAATGCATCTCGCGCTGGAAGCCGATCTTGATCGCGTGCTCGATGATGGCTTTGACCGGGGCGAATCCGGTGCCGCTGGCGACGAACACGATGGGCTTGTCTGAGTCTTCACGCAGGAAGAACGTTCCGAGCGGCCCTTTGATGCGCAGGATGTCGCGTTCTTTCATGGTATTGAACACATGATGGGTGAACGCGCCACCGGCGATGTTGCGGATGTGCAGTTCCAGGTACGCGTCGTCGTGAGGTGCGTTGGCCAGGGAGAAGCTGCGCGGCTTGTCGTCCTTCTGCAGGATGTCGATGTACTGTCCGGCGAGGAATTGCAGGCGTTCGTTGGCGGGCAGCTTGAGGAACAGCACCATCACGTCGTGTGCGATCTTTTGCATCTTTTCAACGCGGCACGGCAACATCTTCACCGGAATGTCCTGCGCGCGGCTCACTTCATGACTTTCGATAACCAGATCGGACAGTGGCTTCGCGCAACAGAACAGCGCCATCCCGGCAGCTTTCTCTTCCTCGGTCAGCGCGTAAGCTTGAGGATTGCCGTAATCGACCTTGCCCTCCAGCACTTTGCCTTTGCATACACCGCATGCCCCGTTGCGGCAGCTGTATGGCATCACATATCCATGTTCCAGCGCGGCCTCCAGAATGGTTTCGTCCGTGTCGATGGGGAAGCTGTGTTTGCTGGGCTGGATAGTGGTCTTGAAGCTCATGAGCAGGGTCCGGTTGGTTGAGGGGCGCGATTTTAACGCATAATTCCGCCATGAAACGATTGCTCATCATCGGCTGTGGCGACATCGCGCTACGCACCATTCCAATCCTGCAGGGGCGCTATCGCCTTTACGCGCTGGTGCGCGATCCCGCCTATTGCAGCAGATTGCGTGCGCTTGGCGTTGCGCCCATCGTGGGCGATCTGGACGACCGGCACAGCCTGGCACGCATCGCGGGCATGGCGGATATCGTCCTGCACTTCGCTCCGCCACCGGGTCAGGGGCATCGAGATACGCGCACCTGCCATCTGCTTGCCGTGCTGGCGCAAGGAAAACTGCCCGGACATCTTATCTACATCAGCACCAGCGGGGTGTATGGCGATTGTGCCGGGAAGGTGGTGAGCGAAACGCAGCCGCTGCATCCGCAGAGCCAGCGCGCGCAACTGCGTGTGGATGCGGAAAACCAGATACGTAGCTGGGCCAAACGGAATCGAGTGAATGCCGGCATCCTGCGCGTGCCGGGTATCTACGCTGCAGAGCGTCTGCCGCTGGAGCGTCTGCGTGCCGGCTTGCCGGCCATCGCTGTCGAGCAGGATAGCTACAGCAATCATATTCATGCCGATGATCTGGCACGTATCGTCGTGGCCGCATTACGCCGCGCCAGACCCAATCGCGTGTACCACGCAGTCGATGACGACCAGATGAAGATGGGCGATTACTTCGATGCGCTTGCCGCTGCGTTCGATTTGCCGCAGCCGCCACGCCTGCCGCGAGCCGAAGTTCAGCGCACCGTGTCGCCTGTGATGTGGTCGTTCATGAACGAGTCGCGGCGAATGACAAACGCAAGAATGAAGCGGGAGTTGAAGGTGACGCTGCGCTACAAGACGCTAAGCGATGCGCTGGCTTGTGCAAGCGGCGAGGCAGCAAGCTGCCAGCGTGCAAAAGCGAAAGGGGGCTGATAGCCCCCTTTCTGTACTGCATGATCAAATCAATTTACAGCGTTGCTGCTTATTTCCAAAGTGCCTTGCCGCTTGTGTCCTTCACTTGTGCTTTCCACGAGTCGCGGATCATCTTGGTGACGCTGTCTGGCAGCGGCACATAGTCCAGGTTGGCTGCCATCTTGTCGCCGTTGCTGTAGGCCCAGTCGAAGAAGTTCAATACTGCCATACCGTTCTCGGGCTTTTCCTGGGATTTGTGCAGCAGAATGAATGTGGCGCCAGTGATAGGCCAGCTGTCCTTGCCGGGCTGGTTAGTCAGGATCATGTAAAAGCCCTGGTCAGCATCCCATTTGGCGTTGGCAGCGGCAGCCTTGAAGTTGTCCGCATCCGGCTTGACGAATTGGCCGTCACGGTTCTTCAGTTGCACGTAGGTCATCTTGTTTTGCAGAGCATAGGCGTATTCCACATAACCGATGGAGTTCTTGATGCGTTGCACATAAGAAGCCACGCCTTCGTTACCTTTGCCGCCGGTGCCGACTGGCCATTGCACTGCAGAGCCTGCGCCTACGCCACGCATCCAGTCCAGGCTGACCTGGGAAAGGTAAGTGGTGAAGATGAAGGAAGTGCCGGAGCCGTCGGAACGGTGTACCACGGTGATTGCCTGATCCGGCAGATTTACGCCGGCGTTATCAGCTGCGATCTTCGGGTCGTTCCACTTGGTGATCTTGCCCATAAAGATGCCGGACATGGTGTCGCCAGTCAATTTCAATTGTCCGGGTGCGATACCTTCCACATTGATCACTGGCACAACGCCACCGATCACGGTCGGGAACTGTGTCAGTCCGACTAGGCCCAGTTCATTCGGATGCAACGGAGCGTCAGAAGCGCCGAAATCCACGGTCTTGGCCTTGATCTGCTTGATACCACCGCCGGAACCGATGGATTGATAATTCATGCCCACGCCGGTCTGCGCCTTGTAAGTCTCAGCCCACTTGGCATAGACGGGGTAGGGGAAAGTCGCGCCAGCGCCGGTGATGTCTGTTGCATTGGCGGCGCCAGCAGCCAGCAACGCCGCAGACAGGCCGATGCTGCCTAGAAAACGATTAATTTTGTTCATTATTTCTCCAAGATTGTAGGTTGCCAGGTTACTAGCCATCTGCCAGCGGCGTGCATGGTATAGGCCATTTGTTACAGGATGATTACGTAACTGAAATGTGCAGACCGATCCACGGTGCGAGGAGTCGATTCCAAACATGTCACGCTTCATCAGATGCGATTTGCCGGTCGCCAGCGCAGCCTCGTCATAATTAAATCATTCGAGCTTCACAATAAATTCGCATGAGGCAGTGACACTATGCTGCATGAAAAGTCTGTTCAAATACTGGCGCTGGTTGATACCTCTGCTGCTGTGGAGTGCAGATGCCCACGCCTGGGGACTGTACACCCATGTCTATTTCGCGCAGATGTTGCTGTGGGCGGTGCCGCTCACCGATCCGCGCTATCGCCGCGCGATCAAGGCTTTTCCCAGGCTGGTATTGGCGGGCGCCTGCCTGCCCGATCTGGCATTGCTGAGCGAGCGCCCGTGGGGTGAGCCGTTTTCCACCACGCACCAGTGGCAACGGGCACGCAAATTACTGGACGATGCAAAAAGCGACGAGGAATACGCGCTGTCGCTGGGCTTTGTCAGCCACTTGCTGGTGGACGTGATCGCGCATAACCACTTCGTTCCCGCGCACGAGAAGATGTGGGGGAATGTTCCCGTCTTGACGCATGCGGCTTGCGAGTGGGCGATGGACAGCTACATCCGCGCGCAGCTGTTTGTTGAGCCTTACGATCTGATGCATGCGCATCGTGACGAACTGGCGGAATACGTGGCGCAGCATTTCTCCTGTTCGAAACCTTTGGCCATACGCGGTGTGGCGATGCTGGCGGGAGCCGAGAACCTGTTGCGCGGCAGCCGTTTGTCGCACCTGTGCTATCACGGCGCGCGCCTGCTCGATGTCGGGTTGCAGCGCCGTTTCAACTATTACCTGAACGAGACTGGCGCGCGGCTGACCCACATCGACCGCATCCTGCTGGGTGAAGAACCGGTGTGGGATGCCAACCCGGCGAGTTCGGATGCGACATTGCGCCAGCGCATCGCACTCATTGCGCCGCTGCAATTGCGGCATCGCATGCCCCTGCCGCAGGACGTGTTCAGCGAAGCCTGATCAGAAGGAGAGGGAGAAGCCTGATCAGAAGGAGAGGGAGGTGAGTGCAATTACCGCACCGAGCGCCGCACCGGCAAGCACGTCGCTGGGGTAATGCAGGCCGAGTATCGGGCGCGACAGGGCGACCAGTACGCTGAACGGCAATACCAGCCAGATCAGCGCGGGGAAGTAGGCGACCGCCACGATGCTGAATGCCACCGCATGCATGGTGTGGCCGGAAGGGAAGCTGAACTGATCCAGCGTCTTGCCCATACAGACGATGGCCGGATAGACGTTGAACGGGCGCGGGCGCAGGGTCTTGCCTTTGATGAGCTTGTAGATCAGCGTGCCGACAAGGCCGACGGCGAGCATGTGCAGCACGGCTGGCAATGCCTCGCCCTGGTAGCTCAACAACAGGGCGATCATCAGCGTGTACCAGAACACGCCATCGCCCAGGCGGCTGGCGAGGCGGAACAGATTGCGCACCGACCAGTTGCGGCTCTGCCGATTGCAGAACGCGCACAGTTCCATGTCCCAGGTTTTAATCTGTTGCAGCGGAAAGTTCGGGTTGGCCATGGTTGCCTCCATGCTTGAGCAGGGTGTCGTACAGCACCATCTCCATCTGACCCATGATGTGTTCCCAGGTCAGCGCTTCGACGGTGTGACGCGCAGCGTGGCGCAGACGTTGCACGCGCGCCATGTCGGTGATGAGCGCTTTGGCCTGAGTGACGAACGCGTTGGTATCGTCATACGGCACCAGCAAGCCGTTCATGTCGTGGTGGATATGCTGGCGCGCAGCAGCATAGTCGTAAGCGACCGTCGCCAGGCTGCTGGCCATGGCTTCGACAGTGACGTTGCCGTAGGTCTCGGTCAGGCTGGGGTACAGGAAGATGTCGCCGGAGGCGTAGTGCTGTGCCAGCGCTTCACCGGTCTGCATCCCGGCGAAGATCACGTGCGGATGCTGCTTCTGCAATTCGGCACGTGCCGGGCCATCGCCCACCATTACCAGCGTGGCCAGGGGGTTTATCGCGCGCATCTGCTCGAACGCCTGAATCACCACGTGCAGGTTTTTTTCCGGCGCGAGACGGCTCACCAGCATCACCACTGGCATGAAATCATCCGCCCCCCATGAGGCGCGCAATGTCTCGCTGCGCTTGGCCGGATGGAACAGTTCGGTGTCCACGCCGCGCGATACCACCAGCACGTTCTGGTAGCCCTCATGTTCCAGTTGCTGTTGCAAGGAAACGGTGGGCACCAGCGTGCAGGCAGCCTTGTTGTGGAAGTGGCGCAGGTAGGCGGCGATGGGTTTCTTCAGCAGGCCGACGCCGTAGTGCTGGGTGTAGCTGTGGAAGTTGGTGTGGAAATCCGTGCTCACCGGGATGTTCAATTTGCGCGCGGCTGAAAGCGCAGACCAGCCCAGCGGCCCTTCGGTGGCGATATGCACGATGTCCGGACGCTGTTGCTTCCACATGCGCAACAGCAGCCCTTTCGCGGGCAGGCCGGATTTGAGTTCGGGATAGCCGGGGATGGGCATGCCGGACACCAGCGTTTCGCGGTAGCTGTTCTCTTCTGCTGCTACATCTTGCTTGTTCTGACGCGGACGGATCAGGTGGATGCGATGTCCGCGCTGGCGCAAACCGTGGACCATGCGCCCGATGGTGATGGCGACGCCGTTCACTTCGGG
>Ga0113563_10001488_pt1 | contig 13375 bp, 10 predicted proteins | sample Mud3Dept3metaG_FD_80117 | JGI IMG/M metagenome (GOLD analysis project Ga0113563, IMG submission 80117) | Freshwater wetland microbial communities from Ohio, USA, analyzing the effect of biotic and abiotic controls - Mud 3 Core 4 Depth 3... | ecosystem: Environmental > Aquatic > Freshwater >...
AGAACTACGCGAAGCTTTCGCGCAAGATCCAGCCGGAGCTTGTGGACACCATTGCCGCCATCGACAACGCGGCGAAACTCTCCGACGTGATCGCATCGCACCTGGGGGTCAAGCTGGAAAAGAAGCAGGCCCTCCTGGAGATCACCGACGGCGGGGAGAGGCTCGAAAAGCTCTACTCCATGATCGTCGGCGAGATCGAGATCCTCGAACTCGAGGAAAAGATCAAGCGCCGAGTCAAGAAGCAGATGGAGAAGACCCAGAAAGACTACTACCTCAACGAGCAGATGCGCGCCATCCAGAAGGAGATGGGCGAAAAGGACGACTTTTCGAGCGAGATCGAGGAGCTCGAGAAGCGCCTGAAAGGCAAGAAGCTCTCCGAGGAGGCCCAGAAGAAGGTCAAGCACGAAATCAAGAAGCTCAAGATGATGTCCCCCATGTCGGCGGAGGCCACCGTCGTGCGCAACTACATCGACTGGCTGCTCGACATGCCCTGGAACGAGAAGACGGAAAACAAGCACACCATGAAGGAGTCCGAGGCCATCCTCGAAGAGGATCATTACGGACTCAAGAAGGTCAAAGAGCGGATTCTCGAGTACCTGGCCGTGCAGACCCTCGTGAAGAAGAACAAGGGGTCCATCCTCTGCCTCGTGGGGCCCCCCGGCGTCGGCAAGACCTCGGTTGCCAAGTCGATCGCACGGGCCACCAACCGCAAGTTCGTCCGCCTTTCCCTGGGCGGGCTTCGCGACGAAGCGGAGATTCGCGGACATCGCCGGACCTACATCGGGGCGTTGCCCGGAAAGATCGTCCAGCTCATCAAGAAGGCAGGGTCCAACAATCCCGTCCTGTGCCTCGACGAGATCGACAAGCTCAGCTCAGACTTCCGGGGCGACCCCAGTTCGGCGCTCCTCGAGGTCCTCGACCCGGAACAGAACGGCGCCTTCAACGATAACTACCTGGAGGTGGACTACGATCTTTCCGACGTGATGTTCATCACGACGGCAAACGTTCTGCAGACGATCCCCGGACCGCTGCAGGACCGCATGGAAGTGATCCGGATTGCCGGGTATACGGAACCCGAGAAGCTCAACATCGCGAAGCGGTTTCTCGTGAAGAAAGAAGTAGAGGCCAACGGGCTTACGGACAAGAACATCCTGTTCACCGACGGGGCGATCCTGGAGATCATCCGCAAGTACACGCGAGAGGCGGGCGTGAGGAATCTCGAACGCGAAATCGCCTCGATCTGCCGCAAAGTGGCCCGCGAGATCGTGACCAACGGGCACAAGAAGCAGATCCGGATCAACGTGAAGTCCATCGAGAAGTACCTCGGCATTGCGAAGTTCCGCTTCGGCGAGTCCGAGGGGAAGGATTCCGTGGGGCTCACCCAGGGGTTGGCGTGGACCGAGGTGGGCGGCGAGTTGCTGACCATCGAGGCAACGATCCTCCCCGGCACGGGAAAGACGATCCTGACGGGCAAGCTGGGGGACGTCATGCAGGAGTCCGCCCAGGCGGCCCTGACGATTGTCCGCTCGAAGGCCGACGCCCTGGGAATCGACAAGAACTTCTACAAGGACACCGACATCCACATCCACGTGCCCGAAGGCGCCATCCCGAAGGACGGTCCGTCGGCAGGGATCGCCATGGTGACCTCTATCGCATCGGCCTTCACAAAACGGCCGGTCCGGGGCAATCTCGCCATGACCGGCGAGATCACGCTGAGGGGCAGGGTGCTCCCCATCGGCGGGCTCAAGGAAAAACTCCTGGCTGCTCACCGCGGCGGGATCAAGACGGTCATCATACCCAAGGAGAACGAGAAGGATCTCGTGGATATGCCGTCCAACGTCATCAAGGATCTGGAGCTCAAGCTCGTGGAACGCATCGACGAGGTGCTCGAGACAGCCTTTGCCCCGGTACCGGGACAGGATCTTCCCCTGGAGATGAACGAGGAGATCCGCCCCATCGAAAAACCGGTTGAAGAGGAACGCCGCATCCACGCCTGAAAGGGCTCAAAGGGCACAATATCACCGCGAAAACGTGATATTCGCCCTTGACAACGCAAGGGTGTTATCGTACATTAGCGGCCCGACTAAACGGGCGGATAGCTCAGTCGGGAGAGCGCCACGCTTACACCGTGGATGTCACAGGTTCAAGTCCTGTTCCGCCTACCATAAGGAAACATTGCGGGGTCGTAGTTAAGTTTGGTTATAACGCCGGCCTGTCACGTCGGAGGGCGTGGGTTCAAATCCCATCGGCCCCGCCAGTAAACGAAGGGGGCTGACCGGAAACGGTCAGCCCCTCTTTTATTCTGTGGGACGGATGCAACCGTCGCCATCCCGTTCTGAACCTGAAGAAAGTCCTGGAGGGATCATGAATACGATCAAAATGACACAAGCAACAGGGTCACGTTTGGGGGTATGGGCTCTCCTTGGAATCATCCTGATTGTCCTGTTCGCGGCCGGCTGCACGAAGACCCAGCAGGTGCTCGTCCGGGAGCCTGCTTCTCAGCCCCCCAGCCTGGAAGGCCGGTGGGATCTCGTCAGTTACGGCCCCAGGGCTTCGGAAACGAAAGTCCTGGCCGACACGCAGGTCTTCATCTCCTTCACGAGTGACGGGAAGATCAGCGGCTCCGGCGGCTGCAACCGGTATTTCGGGGGCTGGGGAATCCTGGAGGGCACGAAGGATACCATCCGTATCTGGAAGACCGGGTCGACGAAAATGGCCTGCCAGGATCCCGTCATGACCCAGGAATACGGCTATCTGGAAGAACTGAGCCGTGTTTCCTCGTATTCGATGGAGGGCAGGGAGCTGCGGCTCTATTACAATGAAGGGCGTGGGGTTTTGCGGTTTACCAGAGGGGCTCTGTAAAGAGTGAAGTTAAGAAGTTAGGAAGCTATGAAGCTCGGATGGGTCTCGATCCACCGAGGCGGCTCAGATTCGCCAAGCTTCCCAATTTCATAGCTTCTCAACTTCTTACTTGTCAGAGAGTGACTTGACGTAGATGACCTTGTCGTCGCCGGGGGAGTAGAATTCACGAAGTGTGGCCTCGGCCAGGTACCCGCATCGCTCGTAGAAGCGCCTCGTCCCGCGGTACATTTCCTTCGAAGAGGTTTCGATGTAGATTTTCCGGCCGCCCAGCTCTCCAATGGCCGTCTCGGAGCGCTCCAGGAGGGTCTTCCCGATGCCCGTGCCCTGCGTTTCCTTCCGGACGGCGATCCAGTACAGATCGTAGCTGTGAAGGGTCAGGGGTACCGGGCCATAGCAGCTGTATCCCAGCACCCGGCCCTCCCTCTCTGCAAAGATGAAGTGGTACCCGCTGGGTAGCCCCACCCGGAGGCGTTCCTCCAGGAGCTCCACGGCGATGCCGATTTCATCGGGCCGAAAGAGCCCCGTCGATGAAACGATGTCTCGGATGACCTCGCCGTCCTCACGCCGGACGGTCGTCCGAAGAGTCATGGTTGCGCGGGATGCAGGCTTGGTTCGTCTATCTGCCATGGCGGTTCAATCCGTCCTGAACGCGTCTTCCACGATCCTGCCGATCACCTCCTCGTACCGGAGGCCCGCCTGCTGGGTTGCGGCTGTGAATCCGCTGTCCGGCGAAAGGCAGGGGTTCGAGTTGATTTCCAGGATCCAGGGATTGCCGTTGCGGTCAACCCGGTAATCGACGCGGGCGTACCCCCTGAGCCCGAAGAGATGCCAGCAGCGCAGGGCCATTCTCTTCAGGGATCGAAGAAGCAACCGGTCTTCCGGCCCGAATCCGAACCGCCGCGGCGTGTGATGGTATTCATAGGCATTCTCGTCCCACTTGGCCCTGTACCCGACGATACGGATACGCTCATCCCCGTACCCGATGAACTCGATTTCCGCCGGAGGGAGAACCTCGGGCCCATCCTTGCCGGCCAGAACGGACAGGTTGAACTCACGCCCGTCGATGTACCGCTCCGCGAAAGCATCGGCGCCCAGTTCCCCGAGACGGCGGCGGATTTCATCCCGGAGCTCCCCCATTGTGCGCGGGGAAACCACCGAACCCTCTTCGAGGCCGACAGAGGCATGCTCCCATACCGACTTGATGATGAAAGGGGACCCTGCGGGAAAAGAGCCTCTCCAGGAGGAGTCCCGCAAGCTGGCCCAGCCCGGTGTGCCGAGACGATGGGCGTGGAGGAGTTTCTTCGCGGCGAGCTTGTTGGAGCTGAGGAAGGTGGCCTCCGTCCCGGCCCCCGTGTAGGGTATCTGCATGGAATCCAGCAGCGCCGGGGCCAGGTGGATGAGACGTCCCTGTCCGCCCACGGTCTCGACGAGGTTGAACACCAGTTCGCCTGCCGTTTCACGCAGCCGCCGTGCCGCGTTGTCGAGATCGAGGCCCAATGCCATGGGCAGCGCTTCATGGCCGAGTCTCTTCAACGCTCCCGAAACGGCTTCGACTTGTGTCAGGACGTCCTGCTCATCTGCTGAGGCGCAGGAACCGACGTCACTGTGCAGAATGATCACCCTCATCGAATCCTCAACGTCCCGATCGGATCCGCTCTTCGGCAGACGACATGATCATCCCGAGAAGATCCCGATAAGAAACGCCTGCCAGGGCGGACAGGATCGGAAGATCGGAATGGGTCGGATGAAGACCCGCCAGGGGATTGACCTCCAGGAAATGGGGGATCCCGGAGGCATCTGCCCGGATGTCGAGCCGCCCCCCGTCCCTGCACTCGAGCCCGCGCCAAGAGGCCAGGGCCACCGCCGATACGCGCTCGGCCTCTTCGCCGGTGACGAGCGTATAATCCACGAACTGTTCGCAGTATTCCTTGTTCACGAGAGAGTAGACGCCCTTTTCGGCGTTTTCCCGCAGGAGGACTTCCATGACGGCAATCACTCGCGCCTTGCGGCCCGTCCCGACGATACCCACGGTGAATTCCCTGCCGGCAAGATAGGTCTCGACGAGAACCGGCTGGGCAAACGTCTCGAGGAGGAGCCGGCACCGGACTTCGAGCTCGCCCCGGTCGCGGACGATCGATTTTGCGTCGATCCCCTTTCCGGTTCCTTCCGAGATGGGTTTCACGAACAGCGGGAAGGGAAGGCGGACATCGGCGAGGTCGCCGGGCTCCTCCACGACGGCAAAATCGGGTGTGGGGATGCCCATGTCGCGGATGACCCGTTTGGCCATGGCCTTGTGAAGGGTAAGCGAGAGAACCAGAGGATCGGAGAAGACGTAGGGGATGTCGTAGGCCTCGAGCAGACAGGGGACCTGGGATTCCCGACCGTACCCTTTCAGGCCCTCTGCGATGTTGAAAACCAGATCCCACCTGTCGCCAGCTACGAGGCGTTTCGCAAGGGCCCTGACGTGGCCGATCCGTTCGGTCCGGTATCCCAGGGAGCCGAGCGTCTCTTCGATGGCGTCGATCGTGGCGGGCTGGTCGAACTCCGCAGTCTGTTCCTCCGTGTATCCTTCCTTGAGATAGTCCGTTCGAAGGTCATACGTCATCCCGACCCTTGTCATGGGGTTCTCCGTCTTCTTCGTAATTTAAGAGCCCCGCCGTTTTGGCGGCGGGGCTCTTCATTGTTTCTATCCGATCGCAGGGGCCGAATCAGACCCTGCCTTCGAACTCGGCGGTCGCGGCCGGGTCTGGATACTGGAAGGTGCGGCCCTGATAATTCCTGAGCAGGATGTGGTGTTCATCGTGGCCGACGACATACCCGGGCAGAAGCGGGATTTTCCCTCCGCCACCAGGAGCATCGATGACATAGGTCGGCACGGCGTACCCTGTCGTGTGTCCCCGCAGCCCCTCTATGATCTCCAGCCCCTTGGACACGGGTGTCCGGAAATGGGACGAACCGGTGATCGGGTCGCACTGGTAGAGGTAATAGGGACGCACGCGGTTCATGACGAGATCGTGGACCAGGCGTTTCATCGTAACCACGTTGTCGTTCACTCCGGCAAGCAGCACCGTCTGGCTCCCGAGCGGGATGCCGGCGTCGGCCAGACGGTTACAGGCCTGACTGACCTCGAAGGTCAACTCGTCGGGATGGGCGAAGTGAATGCTCATCCAGAGCGGATGGTGACGCTTCAGGACGTGGCAGAGGCTCGAGGTGATCCTCTGCGGCAGTACGACGGGCACCTTCGTCCCGATGCGGATCAGTTCGACGTGCGGAATGGCCCTGAGCCGCGAGAGTAGCCAGTCCAGAGCTTCGTCGGGCAGCGTCAGGGGATCCCCGCCGGAAAGAAGGATGTCGCGCACCGTAGGCGTGTTCTCGATGTACGCAATCGCACGTTCCCATCTCTCGCGGTCTGCGTGGATCTCTTCGTGCCTGCCGACCATCCGCGAACGCGTGCAATAGCGGCAGTGCGTGGAGCAGAACCCCGTGACGAGGAACAGAACCCTGTCGGGGTAGCGGTGAACAAGCCCCGGCACCGGGGTGTCATGGTCCTCTCCGAGCGGATCGTCCGATTCGTCTCCGGAGCGCTCGAACTCCGCCGCCACCGGAACCACCATTCTTCTCATCGGCTGATCGGAATCCATGGGATCCAGCAGGCTCGCGTAGTAGGGCGTGATGTTGAGAGGGATGGCGCCCCCCCGTGCGTGGATAGCCGTTTCTTCTTCGATCGAGAGCCACAGCATGCGCGAGAGCATCTCGACGCTGGTGATCCGGTTGCGGACCTGCCAGCGCCAGTCATTCCACTCCGCCGCAGTGGCCTCGGGAAAGAATTGCTTTCGGAACGACTGGGAGCGGGGGCTGGGCTTGCAGGTGGAAGCCCCCCGGGAAGGCATGATGAAAACGCGACTGGATTTCCCTGCCGTGGCTGGCGCCACGGGGGAAGAGGGGAGAGTGTTTTGAATTAGCTCATCCAGAGCTAAACCGGTCATGCCGGTTTGCTGACCTGGAGGCTCCGCCTCCTGGCTCAGACAGACGTTTTCTTCCATCCGTTGTCCTCCTGACGTATGTTCTTGACGATGAACTGTTCTCTGTCGCGCTTTCAATAGAATTCCCGTAGTCGGAGTCGCTTCACCGCTTTTTCATCGTCGGTCTGCCTGAAAAATGGCCCCCATAAAGAGGATTCACTTGTTTCCTTTGTAAGGCAGAAATATTTTTTGTCAAGCGTTTTCTGCAAAATTTGCGCACTTTTCGAAAAAAAATTACAATGAAATTCCGCGGACATCAATCCGCAGTGCAAGATGCTTGCCACGACGAGGTTTCAGGTCACCCCCCTCATGGATTCGTTATTTTTTCAGGCGATCCGCTGCACCATGCCCTGAAACTCTTTCGTGGTGCATGTTTCAAGGCACCCCGATTGACATGCTCCTGCGGGCCCGATCGGGGCAACGGGCTTGCCTTTTCGTCCCTCATCATATAGATTAGCGAAGAAAATTTGACAGACAAGGAAAACCGTTCCCCATGATCGTCACGGATGGCAAAAAATTCTGCCAGGTCTGCAGGAAGAAACATTCCATCGTACTCTGCGACGGCTGCTCCATCCATCTCTGCGCCGACTGCCGCCGCTGGGACCTCTGGGGCTACGGTTGCGGGCACGTTGATACCAAGGCCTTCTGCAGTTCATGCTACGAAAATCCATCCGTGAATCCCTATGGAGGGAACCACGGGGAGCAATGAAGTACGAAGGGGACATCATCCGGCCTCCCAGCGAGGCAACCAGCCTGTTATTGCAGGTCACCGTCGGCTGCTCGCACAACCGGTGCACCTTCTGCCCGAGTTTCAAGGACAAGCGCTTCCGCATCAAGAGCCTCGAGGAGATCGTCGAGGATCTGGAATACGCATCCCGGCGGATCCGCCAGATCGACAGGCTCTTCCTCTGCGACGGCGACGCCCTCATCATCCCTCAGAAGCGGCTGCTTGAAATCCTGGAAGCCGTCCGAAGACATCTGCCCGGTGTTCGCCGCATCGGTACCTATGGCAATGCGAAGAGCATCCTGCGAAAATCCGTCGAGGAACTTCGCAAACTGAAGGAGCACGGTCTCGGCATAGTCTACCTGGGAATCGAGACGGGAAACGAGGAACTTCTCCGCAAGATCCGCAAGGGAGCTACGTGCCATCAGATCGTCGAGGCGGGCAGAAGGGTGAAAGAGGCCGGGATCACGCTTTCCGCAACGGTCCTGCTCGGCATCGGCGGAATCGAGAAAAGCACGGAGCACGCCCGGGACACGGCCCGCATTCTCACGGACGTAGACCCCGACTTCGCCGGCGTGCTGACCGTCATGATCGTCCCGGGCACCCCGCTCGATGAAGAACGGAAAGCCGGGTCCTTCGTGCTTCCGGGCACCTTTGATCTTCTCAAGGAACTGAGCGTCATCCTGTCGGGCGCCCGTTTCAGCAACTGCTTCTTCACCGCCAATCACGCCTCCAACTACCTGCCCATCCGGGCCCGGATGCCCCGGGACCGGGAAAAGGTTGTCCAACTCATCGACGAAGTCGTCCGGCGCAGCGACGCTTCGATGTTGAGACCCGAATCTCTGCGAGGCCTGTGAATGAGCCGTTTCACCCTGTTCAGCGATGCCCTGGAGCGTCTGAAATCCTTCTTCGGCAGCGGGAAGGAGCGGGAGCAGTCCCGTCTCGAGGAGGAGATCCAGTCCATCATCGACGAGGGCGAAGAGAAGGGGCTCATCGACGAGAAATCGGGCGAGATGATCCAGAGCATCCTGGAGTTTCGCGACACGGTGGCCCGCGAGGTGATGATCCCCCGCACGGACATCGTCGCCATCCCGAGCGACGCCCCCATCGGAGAAATCATCGACCAGGTAACCCGGCACGGCTACACCCGCCTGCCCGTCTACGACGGAAGCGTGGACAACATCATCGGCATCCTCAACGTCAAGGACCTCCTGCGCCTCTGGTCGATGCCCGTCGGGGAGGCGGATCTCAAGCCGTTGCTCCGCAAGCCCTACTTCATCCCCGAGACGAAGAGCATCCACCTGCTGCTCCATGAACTCAAGGATGAGCGTCAGCACATGGCCATCGTCATCGACGAGTACGGGGGAACGGCAGGCCTGGTCACCCTGGAGGACCTCATCGAGGAGATCGTCGGCGAAATCAGGGACGAGAACGAAGCCGACGAAACGGACTTTACGGATCTTCCCGACGGCTACACGCTCGTGGACAGCCGGGTCGAGATCGAAAAGCTCGAGGCGCGCTTCGGGATCGACATTCCGGAGGGGAAATACGAAACCCTGGCGGGGTTCATCCTGCACCTGATCCGGAAAATCCCCCTGACCGGGGATGTCATCCGCCATGACGGCCTGGAAATGGTCATCGCCTCGGCGGACGAGCGAAGCATCAAGAAGGTCAAGATCCGAAAGACGGGGGAGGCGGCGCCATCAACGCTCTAAAGACACCAGCGCCGCGGCCGCCGGCCGCGGGCAGGGCAGGGCTGGACGTGAAAACGGCGGGCCTGGCCCTCCTGTCCGGGATCCTCCTCATGCTCTCCTTTCCCAAGTTCGGTCACTGGGCCGTCGCCTGGGTGGCCCTGATCCCGCTGCTGTACGGCCTGAGACGCCTCAGCTTCGCGTCGGCAGTGCTCGCGGGGCTCCTGGCCGGTTTCGTTCAGCACGTGGGCCTGATGTACTGGGTGACCCACGTCGTCGTCCACTACGGCAAACTGCCCATGGCGATGGGCGTACCCGTCATGATGCTGCTGGCCCTCTACCTGAGTCTCTACACGGGACTCTTTGCAGGCGGGACCGTCTTCTTCCGAAACCGCGGAATCCCGGCCGTCGTGTCCGCCCCTCTGCTCTGGACGGTCCTCGAGTATGCCAAGTCGATGCTCTTCACGGGATTTCCCTGGGAGAACCTGGCCCATTCGCAGTCCCTGAACCTGCCCGTCATCCAGGTGGCGGACCTCACGGGAAGCTACGGGGTGAGTTTTCTCATCGTCCTGGTCAACGGGGCCCTCTGCGCATTCATCGGAGCGGATGATGAAGGGCGCCGCAAAGCCGCGACCGGCGCGGTGGTCGCGGCCCTGCTCGTTGCCGCGACGGTGGGCTACGGCCTCTGGCGTATCGGGGACATCACCGCGCGCTTCGAAACGGCTCCCCGCCAGACGGTGGCCCTCATCCAGGGAAACATCGACCAGAGCATCAAATGGGACCCCTCATTCCAGCTGGAGACTCTGAGGATCTACCGGGATCTTTCCCTGCAGGCCGCAAGAGAGAACCCGCATCTCGTCATCTGGCCCGAGACGGCCACTCCGTTCATGTTCCAGAACCGCGACGAGCTTCACGAAGCCGTTGTTGCCGTGGCACGGAGCACCAGCGCATGGCTGCTCTTCGGCTCTCCCAGCTACACCCGCCACGAGGGGGAGCTGCGCTTCCAGAACAGCGCCTTCGTCCTTTCTCCCGGTGGCGAGATCGTCGGCAAATACAGCAAGGTCCATCTGGTTCCCTATGGGGAGTATGTGCCGCTCAGGCCGCTTTTTCCCTTCATCGAGAAGCTGACCGTCGGCGTGGGGGACTTTCTGGCCGGTACGGGATTCGATCCGGTCATGATCGCCGGCCGACCGGTGGGGATTCTGATCTGCTACGAGGGGATCTTTCCCGAGATCGGCCGCGCCTGGGGTCTCGGCAATGCATCGCTGCTCGTGAACGTCACGAACGACGCCTGGTTTGGCATGACATCTGCACCTGTTCAACATCTATCCATGACGGTTTTCAGGGCCGTCGAAAACAGGCTCTACGTGGTGAGGGCGGCCAACACGGGGGTGAGCGCCATCATCGATGCGACGGGCCGGATCACGGCCCGGACGGATCTGTTCGTCAGGACCTTTCTGACGGGTCCTGTGAAAATCCATCGGGAAGAGACATTCTACACAAAATACGGCGATCTCTTCGTCTTCTTCTGCATGATCGCCCTGCTCGTGATATTCTATAAACCGGGAGGAAGAAGGCCATGGTCGAAGAAATTCAGGAAAAGATGACGGACATCAAAAAACGGGTGGAAACCCTGCGAGGTTGTCTTTGACATCGACGGACTGACGCGGCGCCTGGCAGAACTCGAAAAGGAGACGGCCAAGGCGACCCTCTGGGAAGAGCCGGAGCGGGCGAAAGACGTTCTGAGAGAGAAGAACAGGATCGAGTCGACCCTCCAGACCTGGTCGGGGATCGACCGGGAGCTGAGGGACATCGATGTCCTGTTCGATCTGGCCCGGGAAGCGGAAGATGAAAAGACCTTTGAAGAGGTCCTGGGAAGCCTCGACAACCTCGCAGCGACCGTGAGGAGCGAGGAAATACGCCGCATGCTGGGAAGAGAGGAGGACCGGCTCAACGCCATCCTCACCATCCATGCCGGCGCCGGCGGTACGGAGGCCCAGGACTGGGCGGAGATCCTGCTGCGCATGTACCTGCGGTGGGCTGAAAAAAGGAACTTCAGGACACAGATCCTGGACTTCCAGCCCGGCGAGGAGGCCGGAGTCAAGAGCGTAACCGTCGAGATGGAAGGGGAGTACGCCTTCGGCTACGCCCGGGCCGAATCGGGCATTCACCGTCTCGTCCGGATCTCGCCCTTCGATGCCGCGGCGCGGCGTCACACCTCCTTTGCATCGGTCTTTGTCTATCCCGAGGTCGGAGACGAGATCGTCATCGACATCGACGAAAAAGACCTGAAGATCGATACCTACCGGTCTTCCGGGAAAGGCGGGCAGCACGTGAACAAGACGGATTCGGCCGTCCGGATCACCCACCTGCCCACAGGCATCGTCGTGCAGTGCCAGAACGAGCGCTCCCAGCACAAGAACAAGGCCATGGCCATGAAGGTGCTCCGCTCCAGGCTCTACGAGATGAAACTCCAGGAGCAGAGCGACAAGATGGATGAGCTTCACAAGACGAAAAAGGACATCGCCTGGGGCAGCCAGATCCGATCCTATGTGCTCCACCCCTATAAGATGATCAAGGACCACCGGACCAATCTCGAGGCAGGCAACACGCAGAAGGTCCTCGACGGGGATCTCGACGAGTTCATCGAGGCCTACCTGATCAGCGCCGCGGATCCGTCGTCGTGAAAGATGACCCGGAAATTGCATGCGATTCAGCTGCAGGGTCAACGGGGAATTCCCCGTTGACAGTTTGAAAGAATCTTTGTTAGTAAGCAGGGTGATCCTGCACCGGCAGGGCTTCAGCCACGAAAGGAATAGTGAATGCAGACATTAAAGTGGGGCTGCTGCCTCATCGTCCTCCTTCTGCTGTGCGCCTGCTCGACAACGACGCAGATTTCCAGCGATCCCCAGGGGAAAATATCCTCTGCAGACAGCCCGGACAGGCAATCGGCGAAAAAGATTTCGAAAAACGGCAAGGTCAACGGGGCGTCCTCGACGCTTGCGCGAAACGCCGACGGGAAGACCACGGAGAAGGCGCCGGGGCTCGGCGCGGGGTTCTCGGGCACGGATCCCTCCCTGAAGCCTGAGGACTGCCCTCCCGGTACGGAGCCAAGGGTGCTGGGCACGGGTCAGACCGTCAAGGCTGCAGGGAACAACGGCCAGGACAACGGCGACTCCGCCATCGACGAAGAAGTCGACGAGATCGTGGATCTCCTCCGGCTCGCCCAGGCCTACCGGGACAAGGGCGATCTGGACAATGCCCTGAAATCCCTGGACAAAGCCTACAGCATCCTGCTGTCCGAGGAGGATGAGAGCACCGTCATCGTCCGGCAGAAAGACGATCTGCGCCTCATGATCGCCCGCAAGATCCGCGAAATCTACACGGGCAGGCGAACGGCAACGATTGGAAAAGCCAGCGAGATCCCCCTCATCATGAACACCGACGTGGAAAAGGAGATCCGGAGCTTCCAGACGATCGAGCGGAACTTCTTCGAGCGTTCCTACGAACGGGCAGGCTATTACCTTCCCATCATGAAGCAGCAGCTGAGGCAGGCGGGTCTCCCCGAGGAGCTCGCCTGGCTTCCACTCGTGGAAAGCGGGTTCCAGGTCCATGCCCTCTCCAAGGCCAGGGCCCTAGGACCGTGGCAGTTCATCCCGTCGACGGGGTACAAGTACGGGCTCAACCGGGATCTCTACATCGACGAGCGCATGAACGTCGAGAAGTCGACACAGGCAGCCATCGCCTACCTGACCGATCTTCACGGGCTCTTCGGCGACTGGCTCACGTCGCTGGCGGCATACAACTGCGGGGAAGGGCGTGTCCTCAAGGTCATCTCCCGGCAGCAGATCAACTACCTTGATCACTTCTGGGATCTCTATCAGCAGCTTCCCTATGAGACGGCCCGTTACGTGCCGCGTTTCCTGGCCACCCTGCATATTGTCAAAAACCCGAAGAAATTCGGGATGAACCTTCCCGAACCGTATGCCAAGCCGATCGTCTACGAGACGGTCAAGACCCAGAAGTCCATGAAGCTCTTCGACATCGCATGCCAGATGGGCATTTCGACGGACACG
>Ga0113563_10001489_pt1 | contig 13372 bp, 14 predicted proteins | sample Mud3Dept3metaG_FD_80117 | JGI IMG/M metagenome (GOLD analysis project Ga0113563, IMG submission 80117) | Freshwater wetland microbial communities from Ohio, USA, analyzing the effect of biotic and abiotic controls - Mud 3 Core 4 Depth 3... | ecosystem: Environmental > Aquatic > Freshwater >...
AACAGCAACCAGCGGCAGAGTTGCTGGTCGACCGCATGGTGCCGGTTGCACACCGCGGTCTGCGCCATCTGCGTAATCAGCGCCTGCGTGTAACGCAGCGCCAGATGCTGCAGATGACCTCCCAGCGCAAATTCCTTTTTCAGAATGCTCGCCCTGAGCCGGTAGCCGCTGCCTGCGCTTTGCACCACCGCCCGGCTCGGCGTGCTTTCGCCGCCCATGAACAACGAGATGCCGACCAATCCCTCGTTGCCGGTGATCGCGATTTCCGCCGAGGCGCCGCTTTCCATGACGTAGAGCAGCGAGACGATGCTGGTGGTCGGGAAATACAGGTAGCTCAACTGGCCGCCGGGCTCATAGACCGCCCATCCCAGCGGCATCGGAGTGAGTTCCAGATGGGGTGCGAGGCGCGTGTAATCCGCCGCGGGCAGGGCCGCGAGCAGATGGTTTTGCTTCGGATTATGCGCTGACAACATGGCGACCGTCTCCTTGCGTCGTGGGCGTGTTGCAGTGATGGCCCGAACCGCAAACGCGCCGCATCGACGCAAATTGCGTGAACCCATTTTATCCCTTATGTTCGCTACCGCACAGACCTGTCCGGGGCAGGCATTATCATGGTCCTGATGCACGGCAACCCCGTTGATTCTGTTTGGAAAGTCATCACATGAACCTAGCCGTAACAGAAGTAGCGCCGGACAGCAGCCTCGTCAGGCCGGAAGAACTGGAATTGGCCCAGTTGATCGTTGCCACGCTTAACCTGGAAGTGGCGGCTGCTGAAATCGACCCGGCTGCTCCTCTCTACCGGGAAGGGCTGGGGCTGGATTCGATCGATGTGCTGGAACTCGCGCTGGCAATTTCCAAGACCTACGGGCTCCAGTTGCGCTCGGACGACGAGAACAATCTGAAGATTTTCAGCTCATTGCGTACCTTGAACCGGCATATCCAGCAACATCGTACCAAGTAAGCAGCGCAAATGGCGCGCCGGTTTGGTTGGCTGTGGGTGGCACTGATTTTGCTGACAGGCGCCGGGTATCAATACCTGGTCCACTCAGCCGTCGCGGGAGGGCAAATCGAGTCTATCCGCATCGCGCTGGCGTTTCTGCCCCTGCTGGCGCTGGCCGTTTGGGTGGTAACGCGTGCCCGCAACAAGCTCGCGTGGTCATTCATTCTGGTCGCGGCGGGTCTGGCGATCTATGTGCTGGAGCAGCAGGAGCGCTGGGGATTTGCCGCAGCGTACGGCATTCCCCACGCGGCAATCTATCTGTCGTTGTTGTGGCTGTTTGGCCAAACGCTGTGGCGCGGCAAAGAACCGCTCGTCACCCGGCTTGCCCGCAGCGTGCATGGCACGCTGCCGCCGGAACTGGCGGCATACACGCGCCGCGTGACCTATGCCTGGTGTGTTTTTTTCGCCGCTCAGCTGGTTATCTCCGCGCTCCTGTTCAGGTTTGCGTCGCTCGACACCTGGTCGCTGTTTATCAACGTCCTGAATTTTCCGCTGCTCGCCCTCATGTTCATCGGCGAGTACGGGTATCGCTTGATTCGTCACCGCGACTTTCCACAGGCATCGTTCTTCGACGGAATACGGGCATTCTCGAACGACGCCGCGCGCTCGGCCAGCGCCAGAATGCGCTAGCACGCGACCATGATTAACATTCCTCTGATACGCGCCTACGGCGATGACGCGGTGTTCGCCTACCGCGACCGGCGCCCCATCGGCGTGGACCGGTTCCTGCGGGACGTCGAGCAACTGGCGGCATTGCTTCCCGACCGGCGGTATATCCTGAATCTGTGCGCCGACCGCTACCATTTCGTCGTCGGATTTTTCGCGGCACTGCTGCAGCGGCAAATCAGCCTGTTGCCTCCCAGCCATACACCCGATCTGATCGGGCAACTGAGACTGGGCTATTCCGATGTCTATTGTCTGACCGACGCCGCCAGCGGTGTCCCGTCGCTGGAAACGGTGTTCTATCCCGCATTGTCCGGCCCGGATCCTTTGGTGCCGTCAGTTCCGCACATACCCGCGGAGCAGATTGCCGCCATCATATTTACCTCGGGCTCCACCGGGCAGCCCGTGCCGAGCGAAAAATCCTGGGGCGGGCTCGTCCGGGGCGCCGCGGCCGGGCGCCGCCGGTTGGGCCTGCAGGCGTATCCCGGCATGGCAGTCCTCGGCACAGTGCCGCCGCAACACATGTACGGTCTGGAGTCCACGGTGCTGATGGTTATGCAGGGCGGTCTCGCACTGCATTCCGGGCGGCCGTTCTATCCCGCCGAAATTCTCGCCGAGCTCGCCGCGCTGCCGCGGCCGCGTTGCCTGGTGACCACGCCGATACACTTGCGCGCGCTGTTGGCCGAAACAGCCGGTTTGCCGCAACTCGATTTCCTGCTGTGCGCGACTGCGCCGCTGCCACCGCAACTGGCGGCCGCTGCGGAAACGCGCTTTGCCGCGCCGTTGTATGAAATCTACGGCTGCACCGAGGCGGGACAGGTGGCCACCCGGCGCACGGTCGAAACAGTCGAGTGGCACGCTCTTCCGGGTGTCCAGCTGCGTCACGACCAACACGGGACCTGGGTCAGCGGCGGACACGTGGAGACCGAGGTTTTGTTGCACGACGTGATCGAGTTGCGCGGCCAAACCCGGTTCCTGCTGCATGGCAGAACCGCTGATCTCGTGAACATCGCGGGCAAACGGACTTCGCTTGCGAGTCTGAACTATCATCTGAATTCCATCACCGGCGTGCGCGATGGCGTGTTCGTCATGCCTGAGCAGGAGGATGAGGCCGTCACCCGGCTGACGGCTTTCGTGGTCGCGCCCGGGCTCACGAGCGAGGCGGTGATGAACGCGCTGCGCCAGCGCATCGACGCGGCCTTTCTTCCCCGCCCGCTGCGCCTGGTCGAAGCTCTGCCGCGCAACGACACCGGCAAGTTGCCGCGCGAGGCGCTGTGCCAGCTCTTGACAGAGCGCGCTGCAAGAGCGGGGTAACTATGCCCACCGCCGAGCGATTTTTTCCGCTTGATCATCCGGCGGCGCAAGGGCATTTCCCGGGCAATCCCATCATCCCGGGTGCGGTGCTGTTAAGCGACACGTTGCGAGCCATCGAAGCTGCGCTGGATCTCAGCCTGTCGCCGGGACAGCTCGCGTCCGCCAAGTTCCTGCATCCGGCCCGGCCCGGGGATCGGGTCAGGATCGAGTTTGCGGATTCCGCGCGAGGAGCGATCCGGTTCGCATGCTCAGTCGGAACGGTAACGGTGCTGACGGGAGTGGTGACATGCGAGGCCCTATCGACACCGGTGTAGCAGGCAATCCGCGCAAAACGGGATTGGAAGGGCAGTCGCGTCCGGAATGGGTCGCCCGCCCCGAGCGCAGCAATACGCTGGCACTGCGTCTTATCGTGTGGGTGGCGCTCACGCTCGGCCGGCCCGCTGCACGGTTGGCTCTCTACCCGGTCTGTCTGTATTTTCTGCTGTTTTCACCCGCGTCACTCGCGGCATCGAAAAAATATCTGCGCAAAGTTCTGACCCGCGAGCCCGGGCTCGCGGACGCATTCCGTCACTGCCATACTTTTGCCGCCACCCTGCTTGACCGGGTTTTTCTGTTCAACGATCAATACGCGCAGTTCGACGTGCACGTGCATGACGAAGACATTCTGTTCGACATGACGGCGCGCGGCGAGGGTTGCTTTCTGCTGGGCGCGCATATGGGCAGTTTCGAGATTATCCGCGCGCTGGGCAGGCGCAATACGGCGGCACGGATCAGCCTGGTGATGTATGAAGAGAATGCCAGGAAGTTTAACGCGGTACTCGACGCGATTAATCCGGACCTCGGCCTGCAGGTTATTCTGCTGGGCAGGATCGACTCCATGCTGAAAGTGGAGACGGCGCTGCATCATGGCGAAATCGTCGGCATGCTGGGCGACCGCACGTTTCTGGATGAGGGTACGGTTGCGTGTCAGTTCCTGGGCGAGCAAGCGCGCTTTCCAAGCGGCCCGTTTCGCCTCGCTGCCATGCTGCAGCGGCCGATAGTGCTGATGTTCGGTTTGTATCGTGGCGGCAATCGTTACGATATTTATTTCGAACGCCTCGTCGATGCGTGGCCGGCGCCGCGCGCGGCGCGCGAGGCTGCGCTCGAGCGGTCGCTGCACCGCTACGTCGAACGTCTGGAACACTACTGCCGCGACGCGCCTTACAACTGGTATAACTTCTATGATTTCTGGCAATAGCCACTGGTTCCGCCATTGGCTGGCCGCGCTCCTCGTGGCCGCAACCGGCATTTGCCCTGCTGCCGCAGCCGGGACGGCAGCGGCATGGGGGATCGAGCAACTCATGCAAAACCTCGCGCAGGTCAAGTCCGCCCGGGGCAGGTTCGTCGAGCGCAAAACTCTGGCGATCCTGAATGCGCCGCTGGACTCCTCCGGCACGCTCGTCTACACCGCGCCCGGGCGTCTGGAAAAGTACACCCTGCTGCCCAAACCTGAAACCCTGGTGCTGGACCACGACAAGCTCTCCATCGAGTACCAGGACCGCAACCAGCGCCGCACGCTCGCGCTGCAGGACTATCCCGTCATCTGGGCCTTCGTCGAGAGCATCCGCTCGACTTTGGCCGGCGATCTGCAGACCCTGAATCGTTTTTACCGCACCAGTCTGGAGGGCAGTGAAGGCGAGTGGCGTTTGTCGCTCAAACCGGCTGAGCCAAAAATGCAAACCGTGGTGAAAGAAATCCACCTCAGCGGCAAAGGCAACCGAATCCGCGCGATCGAGGTCATCGAAGCCGAAGGCGACCGTTCGCTCATGACGATCACCGAGGATGCGCCGTGACGGTGGATCCCTCGTCACGCTGGGCGATCGCGGCCTGGCTTGCCGCCGTCCTCGTTTGCGTTGCCGTGATCGGCAGAACGCAGTTCAGCGCCGATTTGTCCGCGTTCCTGCCGCGCTCGCCGACGCCGGTACAACAGGTACTGGTAGAGCAGTTGCGCGATGGCGTGGTTTCCCGGCTCATATTGATCGGCATCGAAGGCGGAGCGCCGGCAGCACTGGCGCAGACCAGCACGCGTCTGGCCGCGGAACTTCGCAAACAGCAGGAGAATTTCGCCGCCATCAATAATGGTGAAGACACCGGATTGACGAGGGACCGCGAATTTCTCTGGACCAACCGCTATTTGCTGAGTCCGGCCGTCAGTGCCGGGCATTTTTCCAGCGCGGCACTGCGGGTGGCGCTGGAGGGAGACCTGCAGCTGCTCGGCTCGCCCGCCGGAGTGCTGGTGCGGCGCATTCTGCCGAATGATCCGAGCGGTGAGTTGTTGCGCCTCGTGGAGCAGTTTGAAGGACAAGCCAGGCCCGAGGTGCGCGACGGCGTGTGGTTTTCGAAAGACGGCAAGCGCGCGCTGCTGGTGGCGCAAACCCGCGCTGCGGGTTACGACATCGATGCGCAGGAACGCGTCCTGGCGCTGATCCGGGGCGCGTACTCGAATGTCGCGGACGCCAGCGTGCGCGCCGAGCAGAAGCTGCTCACCAGCGGTCCCGGTGTGTTTGCCGTGACTACGCGCGCCAGAATCAAAGCGGATGCCTTGCGATTTTCCGTGATCGCAACAACGCTCATCGCCGCGCTGCTGCTCGCTTTATACCGCTCGCCGCGCGCATTGCTGCTCGGCCTGCTGCCGGTGGCCAGCGGCGCGCTGGCGGGCGTGGCCGCCGTGAGCCTGGGTTTCGGCGCGGTGCATGGCATTACGCTGGGGTTTGGTGTCACGCTGATCGGCGAAGCGGTGGATTACGCCATCTATCTTTTCACGCAAATCGCACCGGGCGCAACACCGGACGACACGCTGGCCCGCATGTGGCCCACGTTGCGGCTGGGACTGCTGACTTCCCTCTGCGGCTTCGGTGCCATGCTGCTGTCCGGTTTCCCGGGGCTTGCACAACTGGGGCTGTTTTCCATTGCCGGGCTGGTCACGGCGGTGGCGGTGACGCGCTACGTGCTGCCAGCGCTGCTGCCGCCCGGATTTTCCGTGCGCGCGGCCACCGGCCTGGCACCACAGGTGGCGTCGATCGTGCGACGCGCTCCGGCGCTGCGCTATCCGCTGCTGCTGGTCACTCTCCTCGCCGTATTTTTCCTGGCCGCGCAGCGCGGCCCCCTATGGAGCGACGAGCTGGCGAGCCTGAGTCCGATCGCCGCCAGCGACCGTTGGCTGGACGAGCAATTACGGCGCGACATCGGCGCGCCGGATGTGCGCCATCTGGTAGTCATCAATGCCCCGGACCAGGAAACCGCGCTCGCCGCAAGCGAAAAGATTTCCGTAATCCTGAATCACTCGGTGCAGCAGAGGCAACTTGAAGGCTTTGAGTCCCCCGCCTTCTACCTGCCCAGCCTCGCCTCACAGCGCGCGCGCCAGGCGGCATTACCCGAGCCTACGGTTTTGCGTGAAAATCTGCGTGACGCGCAGCGCGGGCTGCCGTTTCGCGCCGGCCTGTTCGAACCTTTTCTGCGCGATGCGGATGCGGCCAGGACGCAGCCGTTGCTCAACAGCGCCAGCCTGCAAGGTACCGGTCTGGCGTCGAAGCTCGATTCGCTACTGGTTAAACGCGAAAGTGAAGGAAAAGCGGACTGGACCGCCATGCTGCCGCTGCGCGGTGTGACCGACCCCGCAGCCATCGGGCGCGACATCGCGCGTCTCGCGGACCCGCAGGCTGCGCTGATCGATCTGAAACACGAGTCGGACGCGTTGTACCAGACCTATCGCCGCGAAGTCATCACCTACTCGCTGCTCGGCGCCGGTGCCATCGTGCTGCTGCTGCTGGTAAGCCTGCGTTCGCCACGCCGCGTACTCGCCGTGCTGGCGCCGCTGGCGGCGGCGGTGATCATCACTTTCAGCCTGTTGGTGCTGAGCGGGGACCCGTTGTCCATTTTTCACCTGGTCGGCCTGTTGCTGGTGGTCGCGGTCGGCTCCAACTACGCGCTGTTCTTCGAACGGCAGGCGGCCAGCGCCGGGGAACGCGAGCGCACCCTGGTTTCGCTGCTGTTTGCCAATGTCACGACCATGCTGGGCTTCGGCCTGCTCGCGTTTTCGAAAGTGCCGGTTCTGCATGCGATCGGCAGCACGGTCGGCATCGGTGCGATCCTGAGCCTCGCGTTTTCCGCCATCCTGATCACGCGCGCACCCAGTTCAACGGTGAGCCTCCCATGACATTGGATGCCCTCTATGATCTGGCGCCGGAACCGGGCCCGGGCCGCATTCTGCTGGTCATGTTGCCGGGTGCCAAAGGCCGGGCACAAGACCTGGTGCAATGGGGATTTGTGCGGGCATTGCGGGAACGCAACCTGCCCATCGACGTCGTCGCGGTGGAAGCGCATCTGGGCTATTACCTCGAGCGCAGCTTGAGCTTGCACCTGACGCGCGACATCATCGCGCCGGCCCGCGCCGAAAATTACCAGCGGATCTGGCTCATGGGAATCTCGCTTGGCGGCATGGGCTCGCTGCTCTACGCCCGCGAGCACCCGGCGGATATCGAAGGTGTAATCGTGTTCGCGCCTTTCCTCGGCGCACGCGGAACCATTGCCGAGGTCGTGCGCGCGGGAGGATTGGCTCGCTGGCAACCCGGCGAGATCAAACCGGACGACGACGAGCGCCAGTTGCTGATGTGGATCAAGACCTACCCACTCGCCGCTGGAGTATCGCAGAAGGTCCCCTCTCCCGTCGAGGGAGAGGGGAGTTTTTTGCCAAAGATCTGCCTGGGTTATGGGACAGACGACCGGTTTGCCGCGGCGAGCCAAATGTTGGCGGAGCGTTTGCCCGCGGCGCAGGTGGTGACCATTCCGGGCGGTCACGATTGGACGACCTGGCTGCGCCTGTGGCAACACCTGCTGGATCAGGACTTGTTTTCCTGCGGCAAAAACGTTGCGCGCGAGCGCGTGACTGTCCCGCAACAACTGACCATCACATGATGTCCGATATTGTGATCCCCCGCTGGCGCCCGGCACCGCTCATCCGGCTGTCCGTGCTGTGGCACGCGGTGGGCGCGATTACGCTGGTGGCGCTGCCGTCCTGGTGGCTGTGGGTGTTGGGCGCGCTGGCCGGCAATCACCTGGTATTGGGCGCGGCGGTGCTGTGGCCGCGCGGACGCTGGCTGGGGCCCAATCTGATCCGGCTGCCGGAATCCGCCGTCAAACGCGCTGAAGTCTGTCTGACATTTGACGACGGCCCCGACCCGCAGGTAACGCCGCAGGTGCTCGACCTCCTGGATCGTTATCAGGCAAAAGCGAGTTTTTTCTGCATCGGCAAAAAGGTTGCGGCGTTTCCCGACACCGTCAGGGAAATTGCGCGCCGCGGTCACAGCGTCGAGAATCACAGTTATGGTCATCCGCTCGCGTTTGCGTTTTACGGCCTGTCGCGGCTGCGGCGCGAAGTCGCGTCGGCACAGGCGGTCATTGCCGGCATCGCCGGCCGGGCACCGCTCTACTTTCGTGCGCCGGTGGGATTCCGCAGCCCGTTGCTCGATCCCGTGCTGGCCCGGTGCGGATTGCGTTATGTGTCCTGGACCCGGCGCGGCTATGACTCCGTGCGCCGCGATCCGGTGCGGGTGTTGCAGCGGCTCGCCCACGGGCTGGCCGCGGGCGACGTGCTGGTGCTGCACGATGGCGCGCGCGCGCTCACGCGCGCGGGCGAGCCGGTCGTGCTTGCCGTACTGCCGGCCCTGCTGGATCAAATAGTGGCGCGCGGTCTGAAATCCGTTTCCCTGCCAACCGCGTGTACCGACGCGTCATAACATGCAACCGCTGGCCATCAGCCATTTTTCCATCGTCAACAGCCTCGGCGCGGGTGCGGGCAGCGTCGCCAGCGCGTTGCGCGCGAGGCGGTCGGGATTGGCCGCCTGCGATTTTGAAACCGTCGTGCTCGATACGTGGATCGGACAGGTTGCAGGATTGGACGGATTTCGCGTGCGCTCCGATCTCGGTGCGTATGACTGCCGTAATAACCGGCTGGCGCAACTGGGCCTGGAGGCGGACGGATACGCCGCCGCAGTGAGCGCGGCGCGTGAAAAATACGGCGCGGGGCGCATCGGCGTTTTCATGGGTACCAGCACGTCCGGCATTCTGCAGACCGAACTGGCTTATCGCCGCCGCGACCCGCAGTCCGGAGCCTTGCCGGCCGATTATCATTACGCCCAAACTCAGAATACTTTTTCCCTCGCGGATTTCGTGCAACGCTATCTCGGCCTGACCGGTCCGGCGTTCGTCGTTTCTTCGGCGTGTTCGTCGTCCGCCAAAGTCTTCGGACACGCGGCGCGCATGATGGCGGCGGGCGTCTGTGATGCCGCGGTGGTCGGTGGCGTGGACTCGCTGTGCCTGACGACCCTGTATGGCTTTAACTCGCTGGGACTGACATCGCATGCGCCGTGCCGCCCCTACGACCGGGAGCGCGACGGCATTTCCATCGGCGAAGGCGCGGGCTTTGCGCTGCTGGAAAAAACGCCGGCGCAACCGGCCGACGGCGCGGTGCTGTTGCTGGGCGTCGGCGAAAGCTGCGACGCCTATCACATGTCCACGCCGCATCCCGAAGGCCTGGGGGCAAAGCTCGCCATGCAGCATGCGCTGGATGCCGCGGGACTGGCACCCGCTGATATCGATTACATCAACCTGCACGGGACGGCCACCAAAGCCAACGATGCGAGCGAAGATAAAGCCGTGTACGAGCTGTTTGGCGCCGCGACGCCCGTGAGTTCCACCAAAGGCTCGACCGGACACCTGCTCGGCGCGGCCGGAATTACGGAGGCGATCATCGCCATGCTCGCCATTGAACAAGGCCTGCTGCCCGGCGGCATGCACACGCAGAACCTCGATCCGGCGCTGCATTGCAACTATCTGCTCGACAACCGGGATGCCTGCGTGCGACGGGTGCTGAGCAACTCGTTCGGCTTTGGCGGCAGCAACTGCAGTCTGGTGTTGGGGGTCGGCGGCTGATGCGCGTCTTCGTCGAAGGTGTGGGTTTGCTCGGCCCGGGGCTGAACGGCTGGCAGGCGAGCCGCCCGTTGCTGGCGGGCGATGCGGCTTATGTCGAACTGCCTACGGTCGTGACGGCCAGCGACCTTTTACCGGCCGCGGAACGGCGCCGCACCGGTCTGGCGGTCAAGCTTGCGCTGGCCGCGGGGTGCGCGGCCTTCGTTCACGCGGGGCGTGACGCCGCAACCACTGCGACCGTGTTTACGTCGTCCTCCGGCGACGGCGAAAACCTCCACCAGATTTGCGCCACGCTCGCCTCGCCGGAGCGGGAGATTTCGCCGACGCGCTTTCATAACTCGGTGCACAATGCGCCCGCCGGATACTGGAGCATCGCAACGCGCTCGCACGAACCATCGACGAGCCTGTGCTGTCACGACGCGAGCTTTGCCGCGGGCCTGCTCGATGCCGCGGCGCAAATCGCGGTGGATGGCAAACCGGTGGCGCTGATCGCCTACGACCAGCCCTATCCTGAACCCTTGCACACGGTGCGCCCGCTCAGCGCGAGTTTCGGCATGTCCCTGGTGATGGCGCCGCAGGCGACCGGCCATGCCTTCGCTACGCTCGACATCAGTTTTATGCCTGGGAACGCCAGTGCGACGCGCATGCCGGATGCCGGTCTTGACGCCGTGAGGGCTCGCGTGCCGGCGGCGCGCTGCCTGCCGTTGCTCGCCGCGCTGGCGCGCGGCGTGGCCGCCGATGTCGTTCTCGCATACGGCGAGGACAATCATTTGCGCGTGGCGATCGCGCCGTGTTAGTCAACAAAACCGATATCGCCAGACTGATTCCTCACGCCGGAGCCATGTGCTTGCTGGACGGCGTGGTGAAGTGGGACGCGGCGCGGATCCGCTGCGTCAGCCGTACCCACCACGACATCGCAAATCCGCTGCGCGCCGATGGACAGTTGCCTGCCGCGTGCGGAATCGAGTACGCGGCGCAGGCCATGGCCGTGCATGGCGGGCTTGCCGGCAGCATCGGCAGCAGGCCCAAGGCCGGCTATCTGGTCAGCCTGCGCGATGTCATTTTCCGCAGGAGCCGGCTCGATGATCTGGAAGGCGATCTCATCGTGGATGCCGAGCAACTCATGGGCGATCAGCATCGCGTCATTTATCAATTCACGCTGCAGGCGGATGGCATCGAGGTATTGAGCGGGCGGGCAACGGTCGTGCTTGACGCGGCGGCATGAAACATCCGATGGGGGACTAAAAATGAAACGGGCGCTGGTCACCGGTGGCAGTGGAACCCTGGGCGCGGCGATCTGCCGGCGGCTTGCGGCTGATGGTTGCCATGTCTACGTGCACGCCAATGGCAATCTGCAGCAGGCGCAAAGCGTGAGCGCCGAGATCAACGCCGGCGGCGGTTCCGCGCGGGCCGTGGCATTCGACGTTACCGATTACGCGCAGACCGGCAGCGCGTTACAGGCATTGCTCACCGACGGCCCGATTCAGATCGTCGTCAACAACGCGGGCATCCACGACGACGCCGTGATGCCGGGCATGCGGCCCGACCAATGGTCGCGGGTGATCGCCGTGTCCCTGAACGGATTCTTCAATGTGACGCAACCGCTGCTGCTGCCGATGATTGCGACACGCTGGGGGCGGATCGTCAATGTGTCCTCGGCCGCAGCGCTCGCCGGCAATCGCGGCCAGACCAACTACGCCGCCGCCAAAGCGGGCCTGCACGGCGCGACCAAATCATTGGCGCTGGAACTCGCGAGCCGCGGCATCACGGTGAACGCGATCGCGCCGGGCATCATCGCGTCGTCCATGAGCGACGCTGCATTTACCAAAGCGATGATCGATCAGCTGGTGCCGATGAAGCGCGCCGGAACGCCCGACGAGGTGGCCGATCTGGCAAGCTACCTCGCCTCCGAACGCGCGGGATACATTTCCGGACAGATCATTTCCATCAACGGCGCGATGATCTGACCATAAAATATTTGGTTATTCCATCCCCGGGGTTTTTGATTTCATCGGCGTTCATCGGCATTCATCGGCGGCTGACTTTTGCTGATCCTGGTTCCAAGCAACCACGGCAACCGCACCACGAATTCCAGCAGCAGCCGCAGATTCATCCACGTCAGCAGCGCGTTGTCGCGCAGGTAATTGAAATGCGAAACACCGCCCTCCCCGGCGCTGAAATACTTCACCGGCGCCGCCAGATTGATCGGGGTGAGGCCGCGCCAGCACAGACGAACGGCGGCTTCCGGGTCGAAATCGAAGTGGCGCATCCAGCGGCTGCGCTCCATGATGTCGCGCAGCGGCGCTACCGGATAGACGCGGAAGCCGCATAGCGAATCGCCGACTCCCGCCCACAGGGTTTCCAGATTCGCCAATCCATTGGAGAGTTTCCGGCCGTGCAGGCGTATTGCCGGGGCGCTGGCGTCGAACACCGGCAGGCCGAATATCACCGCCTGCGGATGCGCGCGGGACATGGCCATGAACTCGGGAATCCTGGCGGCCGGGTGCTGGCCGTCAGCGTCCATCGTCAGTACGTGGGTATAGCCCGCCGTTGCGGCCTCGCGCAGGCCATGCAGCACCGCCGCGCCTTTCCCCTGATTGCGCGGCAGCACGAACACTCTCAGGCCGGGGTCCGCGGCTGCCAGGGCTTGCAATGCTTGGTCGCTGCCGTCCGTACTGCCGTCGATGACGACCCATACCGGCTGCCAGCACTGCCTCGCCTCGCGCACGGTTTCGAGAACTTTCAGGCCGGTGTTGTAGCTCGGGATGAGGATCAGATGCGAGCGGGATGGAACGCTCATGCTGCAACCATGATGAGTTATCGCTTCACTTCACCGGGGACGGCGGTGCCCGCGGCCAGCGTTTCCCGGTAATAGGACTCCAGCCCGGCGACCACGGCTTTGACGTCCCCTGTCACCTCGAAGCGCCGCCCCAGTCTGGCGCGGTAAGTCAGCGGAAACGCCGGCTTCCTGAATAGCGGCCAGCCTTTGCCCAGGAACAGTGAATTGGTCTCGATGAAAACCGTTTGTACCGGAACGCGGGCAGTTTTCGCAATCAGGGCGAAGCCGCCTTCGAAGTGATTGACCGGTGCCCGTCGCGTGCGCGTGCCCTCGGGAAAGACCAGCAGCTGACTACCGGCGCCGACCGCCGCAGCCGCCGTACGTATCATGGCGAAGCAGGAGTCATTGCGGATATAAGCGGCGAGACGCGCGCCTCCTCCCAGGAAAAGGTTCCGCAAAATTTCTGCTTTCATGATGCAAACGACGTGGGGCAGGCGTGAGACCACCAGCACCACGTCCAGCAGGGAAGGATGATTGGGCGCGATGATCAATGCGCCCTCGCCGCGCAGCGCGTCCAGGGCGCTTAAGTCGCATTTGACGATTCCGCTTGCCTTCAGCACACCAAGAAACCCGCGGAAAATCGCCATGAT
>Ga0113563_10001490_pt1 | contig 13372 bp, 34 predicted proteins | sample Mud3Dept3metaG_FD_80117 | JGI IMG/M metagenome (GOLD analysis project Ga0113563, IMG submission 80117) | Freshwater wetland microbial communities from Ohio, USA, analyzing the effect of biotic and abiotic controls - Mud 3 Core 4 Depth 3... | ecosystem: Environmental > Aquatic > Freshwater >...
TACCGTCAGCCCAAATTGAGCATTTATAATTGCGTGGGGCTGGCTTGTTGAAAGTGTTGTCATGTTTGTTTCTCCGATTAAAGTAGGGGTCGAACCCCTCATTCAAGCGCGACGCCTATCGGCGCGCCTTAATTCATACGTTGGGCTTCACAAGCGACCGTATCGTGTCCGCCAGCGCCTTGAGTCCTTCCGGGGTATCAACGTGGTAGCTTCCGCACGCCAGCCCTTTGAACCACTCACGCGGGCTCGGGCTTCCGCAGTGCCCGTCAACGCGAACATCTTTCCCGTGCGTCGCGTGCAGCCGTTCGTCCGCTTCTACCTAAATACCCGCAAAATGTCATCGGTGTCGGCATGGTCGCCGGCTTTATTCGGGAATCCCATCTCAATCTCCTTGTCCAGTGCCGCCCAACCCGCCGGTTAACTTTACGTTGGGCGTCATTAATTGATCGCGGCGTCCTATCCATTGGCAATCAAGGCAGGTCGATTCTGAGTCAGCATCTTGTGTCTTTACGCTGTGGCAGTAATGTTCGCCAGTATTCGCCATGAATCTTTGCAGGTGGCTTACCGTAACTTCTTGGCTGCCACATTCAGGACATTTAAATAATTTATCGTCGTTCATTTTTGTTCTCCGTTGAAAGTGACGCACAACCCATCATTCCAGCGGACTCGCAGAAGCGCGAGACGCTTACCCAACTTTACGCTTAAGCGGGACGCGCCTAACACGCGGTTTGTTTTCTGGTCAGTCATCTTGCGCTCCCCTTAGCTCCACGTTAAATCGTATTGTATCATAATCTTTACATCTATTGGGCATATTTTTATCACAATCACTTAATACACCAAATGTTATTAAACGTTTAGAGCATTTATATAATAAGAAAATAGAAGGACTTTCTGTAGTTTCAGTATAAAAGTGCTTGCACTTATTAAAGCATGGATTCATTTAATTATTCCACGCCATTTCACATCTGTTTGCCATGCTGAGTGACACATCCATGTAATATCTTTATATTTGAATGCTTCATTTATTTCTGCACATGCTATTAACCAATATTCACCATCCCAGTATGAGAATTTAAACTCTAAATCATCAATATCACGCTCATAAACTCCAATATGAACAGGTTTCACATTTCCGTCATGCCATTGACTAAGTTTCATTTTATATCTTTCCTAGCCTTCGTTCAGTTGCGGCCTCACTGCGCCAACAGTCTACAACTACATCGGCAGCATGTATCTTATGCCTGAATAACCAGTCAGCCTCTTCAGCTATCCTAACAGCTTGCAAATGGGTTAGATACTCTTCGCTTGCTTCCGCTTGCATGATCTGGTTAGCATTTGAACCATCAAAGCTCTTAGCAAGTTTAGCTTTAAGGTGTTTGCTAAAATCGTTGAGATAGCTATAATCAGCCCTTGCCTTGGCAGCTTGCTCCGCTGATTCCCGAAGATATTTCACTGCCTGGTTGATAAGTTGCTCGGTTATCAAGATTATTCCTTTTGGTCGCTCATTTCAGGCTCCTTATTGCCTTGCTTATGTTTGTCCATGGGCAACTGTAAGTATACTGGCCCTTAAACATTTCAGCGCACCTCTCCCTCTCTTTGGCTTCGACTGCGGCGGTGTAGGCATCCAACTCCTGCATGGAAACTTCAAAAAAGTAGTTAATTCTTGCGCGGTCATTACCTGATTCAACTTTATATTCTTGCGCATCACATTCAAGCAGCAGTGCTCTTTGTTCTTCTGGTGTCATGCTCATTTCAATCTCCTAACCTTATGTGATGGGCAAAATATCTGTTTAGTGACTGGATCATCTAAAAGTGTCTTGCATGTAAAGTTACGCCATTGATAGGCTTCTTTCTCATGCAATAGATATTTAACCTCGTAAATCTTACTTATCGCTATATAACCTAACAATAAACTGAGAATTACTAATAGGAATATTGCTATTTTGTGAGGCTCTTTCATCAGAAAGGTATGTCAGAGTCAAAGTTATCATTATTCAGTGAAGTATTAACAGGCCGTGCTTTTGATTCCTGTTTTTCTTCTGGCTTAACATAAGGCTCTTGGAATGAAAGGCTTAAAAATTTTCCGTTCTTTCCTTCTTTAATCCATGCTGACAAGGACATTTTCTTGCCGTTAACCATTACATCACCACGGTAATCAGGATGGGTATCTTTTTCCTTTTTACCATTTTTGAAAAGTGAACCACTGTTGTCTTTCATTACATATTCGCTCATTATGCTCCCTGCCCTTCTTGAATTTGTTTAGCTTCTTTTTGTTCTGCTGTATATTTCTTAATTCCTGAACGGGTTTTACTATCTAGCTTGTCCCACACCCAAACCTTTTCTTCTGCATCAAGTTTTTCACCCTCAAGGTAATCAGCAGAAGAGCCGTAATTATCCTTGTTAGCTAATACTTGATCGACGATACTTGAAAGGTAAACAAGTTCGTCTGCGTCAGGCTGGTAATTTTCATTTTGTGTGGGCTTATGAACACCTTTACCCTGTCCTTTTACAGGCTGGCTTGCTGCTTGTCCATCATCATCATCCTGATAAAGTCCTGTAATAGCTGCCAAAGAGTAACGACGAAGATAGGTTATAGCTGAACCATACCCTTGAGGGTCATTTTTCTGCAATGGCGCGGTAGCTATGTCCTCAATCCACTCTCCAGACTCGTGTATAAGACGTGTAGTCAACGATAACGTTCCAGACTCACTCGGAGTGGCAGACTGTATAAAAACGATACCAGCATCGTTCAAAGCTGGTTTAACTGCATCTATCACTGTAGGAAGGTCAGCGTACTTAGATTTGAAGAAAGGATTAGAAGCGTCCTTCGCTGCAAATGTAATTGCCTTTTGTGCTGCAAGCAATGCCACCGCAAGTTTACTGATTGTTTCGCTTGTTTTCATTTTCTTCCTCGGCTTGTTTATTTTCCATCGAAGCTATCCATGCTTCATAATCATCTGAACCGGATAGGTTCTCTCTTTCTTCTTGTTCCTGGTATGCTTCAGATGATCTACTCACGTTTGGCCTCTATCAAGTTAGTTACATGGTCGATTAACTTCTCAATGTCTTTGTTGATCTCTTGTAAGACTTCCAGTGTAGGAAATAACTTTTTTTCGTTGAACTGGCGGTGCATGTCGTATATCTTTGATTGCAGTGTTGCGGTTATTTCAGAGTAATCATTAATCACTTTTTTCCCCTTTAACTATTATTCTTCGACATTTATCCATTAATTTGCTGATAGTACATTCAGGCATCTTCTCAGATTTCTTACCGTTATACCTCAGCCAATATCTACCTTTCCATGGTTGAGGAATTAAAGCTAAACGGTGAATTTTACCATCAACTTCAATTATTACTTTTACACTCGGCAAAGACTTCATTTCTAACCCTTATTATTAACTTATACTAATTATAACGTGGCTTATAGGTTATTGTCAATTAAAAGTTTGATTAATTATAAGTTGTCTATTACACGTTATGCCTCACGCAAATAACTCTTTGCACATTCAGCGAAAAGCGGTGGCTGTGTATGCCCTGTTAATGTTGCAACCCACACTCTCCCAAAAATGAGCGCACTCAATCTTTCTTTCCACGTCATGCTCCAGCAACTCACGCATTGCTCTCCATCTGTAAAAATGTGCAGCGGTTCAACTCCGGTAACATTTTCCGAATACACTGCCCCGCTTGGCTGGAGTGTTTTGTTACTGTGTTTAAAATTTATAGGTTTCATTCTCTTCTCCAGTAAAATGCGGCATAACCCGCCGTTCGAGCGGGACGCTGGTAAAGCGTCGCGCCCCTCAACTTTACGTTAGGCAATCTCCCGATATGTGCTATCTTTTGGGTCATATATCACAGTTTCCAACCATAACCAGTATCCGTACTTATCTCTTACTGGGAATATAGCAAAAACACGCCTTGCACTTTGCAGATGTTTATATCCTTTACCGAATTTCATTTTTTATCTCCGTTTATCGTTATGCCTAACCCTACAATCCAGCGGGAGCCGCAAAAGCGCGGCCCCCTGATTTACACGTTAGGCATTCAATGTTCCACATGCCGATGAGTACAATAAATACTTTTCAACTTTTTCTTTTTTCGCTTTTCTTGCCGCGTGGTCTGGGGCAAGATTCAAACCTTCCACTTCGAGCATTTCAACCATTGCAATTAGGTCGTTCAATTCAGCTCGAATGCGCTCAACATTGGTTGTTTCAATATCACGGCCTTCTTCCAGCCCGAAGCGTAAAGTTTTTGTCACAGCCTGCTGTACTTCTGCGCACTCTTCGGTCAAAATCGTCATTAGATGCTCAAGTCTATTCACGTTGTTCTCCTGTTAAAACCGCCCAACCCAGCGGTGAAGCGGGACTGCCGCAGAAGCGCGTCAGCCCCTTACCTTTACGTTCGACCTCTATGGTTCTCTTGGGTTACTATCACCACATGTTGAGCATACAAATCCACTCTCAACAGGCCATCCACATTTTGCGCACGGATAAATATGTGGTGCCTTGCTGTAAATTATTTTCTTTTCTTCGTATTCATATTCATCTTCTGACGGGGGGTTATCTTTTCTTGCCATTTCATTCTCCGATTAAAGTAGGGGTCGAACCCTACATTCAAGGCGGACTCCGTGCCGGAGCCGCTTAATTACACGTTAGGCATTCCGTAGCCATGTATCAAGTTGAAATTCAAATCCTCCTGATACCATTATCATGTCAGGAAGTTTTATCCACCTGTGATATTGACCAACTATCACACCATCACTTTTATATTTCACAATTTTTGTGAAACATAAAAATTTATGCTCCACCGTTAAAATTATGTCTTTATCTTTTTCAACTTTTAAACACTTCATAATCATGTCCTCTTTTAAAATGCCTAACCCTACGGTCAAGCAGGACGCTGCAAAAGCGCCGCGCCTCTTACCTACACGTTAGAGCGCATCAAGAAACCGCACATGCTCAACAGGCACATTACCTATAGTTCCATCAGCCCACTCGACAATTGCAGTGGTAAAATTACCTGGTCCGCTTTCAAATTCTTCATAGTTTGTACCAAATTGATGAAACATCGCCTCGCCCTTCTCTTCGAGTTTCCATCTATTGTCAGACTGCTGTTTATGTTCGCTAACCATTACTTTACGCATTTTGTTTCCTCTCTTCGTTGTTACGGGTTCTCTAACCCATCATTCAAGTCGGACGCTCTACGAGCGCCGCTTAATTCATACGTTGGGCATATCCATTCTGCGCGCAAGTTCATCCCGCACTATTGGACTCCAAAGAGGCTCAAATTCTTTCAGTGCGCCATCGTGATGTGTGATGTTCAACAATAGACCCCGCAGCTTCTCTATTTCATCAGCAGCTAGAGTGCAAGGGTGTTTTCGTAAACTGCATCCTGTCACGGCGTGTGCTAAATCAGCAGTATTTCGTAATTCTGTAATCAAATCCATGTTCATTTCCTTTTTTAAAATTTGCAGCCCAACTCGGCGTTCAACTCGGACTCGCTAAAGCGAGCCGGTTAACTCTACGTTGTGCGTCATTAGTTTTTCCAACAGGTTAGTTCGCTCCGCGTTGAATGTTCTCGGCAGGTTACTTCTCCGTTTTCGATCTTATAGGTTATGTACCCGCCAGAAGTTTCTCTTACATCTGTCACGCCTTCGAAACGCGACACGGTTTCAGATCGCGGGGCGCATCCAGAGACGCACAACCCTACGCTCAAGAGGGACAGGCCGATAAGTGCTTCGATTTTAATGTTTTTGATATTCATGTTCATTTCTCCGTATTTAATGTTTTAGTCGGCCTGCCCCTTAGCTCCACGTTATTTGAGGTGATGATTATATAGTAAAGTTTATTACTTGTCCAGTCTTTCTTTTCTAACTTGCCCGATGATATGTTTTACACGTTGCTCAGATAAACAATGAAGTTCAGCAATTTTCTTTTGCCTCCAGCCTGCCTTTTCAAATAGGTAATAAATCTGACTGTTGCGGGTTTTAATCGTATCTTGTAAGTTAATCATCATGTCCCCCTATGACTTGCCCAGTCAAAGGCTACACATTGCCCACCATCCTCTTTTAACCTGTCATACACTCGATCACCAAGAAAAACCTTAATCTCTGACGGGGTAAGATTTGAAAGTAAAATTGTTGGTTTCCGTTTCTCATAACGCTCATTCAGCAAGTCAAACATAAAATTCTTTTCAAATTCAGAGCCAAATTGGACTCCAATTTCGTCAATTATTAACAAGTCTGGATAAACTAAAATTCCAATAACATCACTTTCAGATTCTTCTGAATCTTTCCTCCATGAATCCTTTAATCGTCTTATCATTCGTTGAACTGTAGTAAATGCCGCAATTTTCCCTGTTTTCATAATATGTAATGCAACACCAACAGCTAAATGAGTTTTGCCAGTTCCAGGCATCCCACAAAGTATTGCACTTCTACCTTTTTCATTAACCATAGCAAATTGCTCTGCATATTTAGTCATAAATGCTAAGGCGCGTTTTTGTCCTGCATTACTAGCAATATATGATTCTAGCGTTCTATCTCTGAATCTTTCAGGTATTCCAGCTTCACCCATTCTTCTTAACCAAATATTCGCCCGATCTTGATTGTCTTTTTCTTCCCGATTACGATCTGCAATTATTTTTTGTTCAGCAGCACATTTTGCACAAGTTGACCATATTTTGCCTATTATGTTTTTACTCTCATATTCACCATGTTCACTGCAAACCATTTGTTTATCAGGCAATCTTGAATTCATTAAGTCTTTAAATGATCCGACTTCATTATCTTTTTCAATATTCATAATAACGTAACTCCTGTGCCATAATTTTTAGATTCAAAATTGTCAGATTTAGCTATCCGATTACCATTTGTTTTTTGCTCAAACAATCCAGACCATCCATTTTCAGCAGCATCAGATAATGATTTACCATAATCAAGACCTGATATTTTCCATTTTTCAAGTTTATTAATTTGTGCCTGCATTTGCTCAGGAATCATTTTTTTACCTTTGCGGGTTTTCATCCATAAATTCCAATCGTCTGCATTAATCCAATTAGGCAAGACGAAAGTCGCGCTAGTTTTTATAGATGGTTTATCGTTAATGGTTAATGGTTCTTGGTTAATGGTTAGGGTTACGACTGGGTTAATCTGGGTTGCCAGTTGGTTCCCATCCGTAACCGAGTGGGTTTTTCTTGGCCTGCCACCCTTGATTCCATTGTCTTTATTTTTTATACAAACACTATGATAATGCTCTAACTCTTGATCAATTCTTTTATGATGATAACCGTCATCATGCAAAACAAAGAAGTCTGATAGTACATTTTCAACATTTATTGTATTCTCAATAACCAACCCTAACCGACGAATAACCGAATGGGTTATTGACGAAATTGGCTTTTCATCAAGGTAATACATGTCTATTAACGACCTGTAAATATAATGCTCTATGGGTATTAGGTGGGCCGTATCTTTTCGATAGTCGCCAATGTGAAATGAGTAGTAGTGCATCTTAATCCTTTTTGGTCTGGCCTATCCGGTGGGCATTCCGGAAACAGACTGAACTTAACTTAACGGGCAGATAAGCCAGGACAAAAAAGACTAAGACTTATCTGTTTCTATGAGCCGCCACAGCTCTGAAGCAGATTATTACATATAACTAACTACATTGCAATAAAAAACCATATTGTTAGCATCAACAACATGGTGTAAATGGCTCCGGTAATAGCATCGAAGCTATCAGTTTATAAATTCGCTCATAAATGGCGATTTACAGTATAAACCCTAACCTAGACCAGAATTGTACCCACATCCGGCCACTGCTTAAACTGCTATGGCTACCATTAAAAGGCTGTGAGTCGCGGTATCTTTAACCAAGGGGATAAAGACTTAAATAGTTGTTGGTGCGTCCGGGATTCTGCCCGGCTTACGGACTTAAATGCTTTTCAGCTTTCCGCGCTCAACCTCCTATCGCCACAATATCATGGTAAAACCATGTGCCGACTAACACCAACAAGCCAAGATCATTAATTAACCACTAGGGCGCATCTGTCGTAAATGACCTTGCTTCTTGATGCTATTTCCAGCTATCAGGTACTTCTAACCCATTAGCCTTCATACGTCTAATTACATTACGTGCCTGGCTGTCAGTCAATGGATCAGCTAGCTTATCAACACTTGCCCGTACTTTAAAATCTAAAGCCTTAGACGCTGCAATGTAAGTTCCAAACTGTTTTAATATATCTGCTTTAGTAATCATGTGTGCAGTATATAGTAATTTGCATAATAGCGCAAATTGTAAATAGTAGTTGCACTGTGGTAAAGTTTACTATACAATGCTTCACATCAACTAAGGAGCTAACATGAAACTATATAAACTATACGAAGAAGCTGCACGAGTGGCAAAGATGATTGAAGGTACAAATTTAGAGATTTATGAGTGCATAAAAACATTTGGAACAGTTTGCGACTGTATGCCTGATTTATTAGAGTCATGTATAAAAACGTTTCGTTACGAATTCGCCATTGCTGTTGTTGAAGGTAAGCCAGTGTTTAAGGGTGATATAATTTATTATATTCCTAATGGAGGAGAGCAATTAGTTGGGGATTATACCTCTATTGAAGATGGCAAATGGTCATGGACACCACCTAAATCTAAGACTGTAATGGTTGAGTTATTGAGAGAAGATGCTGAATGGTTCGTTGTAAACTCAATAAATTTATATACAAGGAGATTGGCTATCTCATGCCATAAAGCATTGGAGACTTCAAAATGACTAACGCAGAAACAAAAGCATTCAACGAGGATTTAGATCGTTATCAAGCACAAGAAATAGCCGCAGATAAACGTGACGCATGGGTTGAGCAACAAGTTGAATTCTTGACTAGCGAAGGTGAGGAATATTATCCTTTCCTACCTGATAGAGTCCGGGAAGCAATTGGCGAAATGAATTTAGCAGAAAGCATACTGTTGGCTTCTTATGCTCATGTAGTACATAAGTTGCCTAGTGATACATCAAGAGGTAATCTAGCTGATTATTTTAATCGTGTAGTTGTAGATTATTGGACAGAATTAGCTAAGAATCATGCAGAGACTGATTATAATAGTAAGTGGTAACGTATTAATTAAGGGGTGATTAATGAAAGAATCAGAAAAGCAGGGGAGTGTTAGCCGAGTCCCCTTGAATGCAGGGTTGGGCGTGACAAAACCTCATTATATTTGCGCTTCTCGTGATGGAAGAACAAATAGGTGGAGGATAACTTGCCCAAAATGTGGTGAACAATTTGAGCCGCTGACAACAAGATTTTCGACTCAGGGTTTGGATTGCCCTGCTAAAAAATGTCACGCTCACATGCTTGTTGACTATAACAATGAAACAGTGCGCTTGTGATGCCCAACGGCGGAATTCAGGGGTCGGCGCGTAGCGACGATCCCGCTGGAATGTAGAGTTCGGCCACACAGGGAGGCGAAGATGGGTTGGAGTATTGGATTTGATAGCAACTGGAACCGAGACATCGGATATGGCGTACCGGCAACCTGCGACCACCCCGGCTGTGGTGAAAAGATAGATCGTGGTTTGGGGCATGTGTGCGGAGGGCAACCTCATGGCGGTGAGCACGGGTGCGGCCTGTTTTTTTGCGGGAATCACCTATATGTAAGCGGCCCGGCCTGCCAGTGTGAGCGGTGCCGAGACAGGAGCGATCCCTTTGAGCCAACACCAGATACGGCAGAATGGAACAACTGGAAATTGACCGACGAAAGCTGGCAGAAATGGCGCGACGAAAACACGGAAGAAGTAGCAAAGCTAATGGGGTCGAACGTGTGAATTCAGCGGCTCGCGCTTCTGCGAGTCCGCTGGAATGATGGGTTGTGCGTCACTTTTTGGAGAATGGTATGGCAAAAGAACACTCGGTAAAGGTTGGAACGATCCCTAGCCTAATAATCGTGCGCGGAAGATTGAGCAATAGAGTCGGTGCAACGATTACGTTCCGCGTGGCATCACAAGGAACCAAGTGGGAGCGCGGCATCGTTGACAGCATCAACGAAGATGGATATTTATTCATTTGCCGGATGTGACACACAACGTGTATTAGACACCAAAAAAACCTTCTAACCAGAATGATTATTGACGTGGCATGATATTCGCCTAAATAAGAAAGTGAGAGAATATGAGCGCAATACAAGATTTACGAGATAAGATTCACCGCAGGAATGGAAATTCTTTCTCAATGAAAGAGATTAATCCAGATAATAAGCTATCAATTTACACTGATATTCGCAGGTTGTTACAAGAGCAAGAAATTGACCGAGTACCCAAGACTAAAGATGAGTTTATTGCTACATCTTCATTGCAAATTAGGAAAATAGCAAAATCAAAGAATCATCAGAAAATAGATGGTGAAATTGTTTATATTGGTAAAGATTTAAAGGGATGGAGAGAGGTATTCCCTGAGATGTTCAAGGCTCCATCATTCCCACATGGTAAGGTTAGAACTAACTGCTTAGAGGCTTAAAATGACAATACCAGAGATATTTCTTTATTCAGGAATCCTAGCTTTCTTAGCACTAGGTATTTTCCTTAGATTCGCTGCACCACTATATCATTTTAGCTGGCAGACTTCAGTAGCTCAATGGTTAGCTTTTATAGGCACAGTGTTGTTTTTGTCGTCTATATTTACTTAGTTTATTTTTTAAACACTGCCGAGATTGTGGGTGCAATCTTTTCTATCACACGTCCTCCGAAGTAAAACATAAGAACAGACTCGATTATGGCTTGTATAGGGGCTGCAATTGTGTACTGTGCTACCACACTATAAGCCACTAAAACAAATGCGCCTATCCCCCATAAAGGACGTACTACAGCAGCGGCGATTCCTGTCCATGCGTTACCTACTGCAATATCAGCCTTGCCTAGTTCTCTGGCACTTGCTCGATCTGCGTATTCAGCCTCTACTTGCTTCCAGTCAGCTTTCATTAACTCAAGCGTAAGTTGTTGCTCAAGGTTTGCTCTATCTGCCTCGGTCATTTTTTCAGCAGGGAGAACACGTTTTAATACATCAGGGAGTATTCCAGATAGGAATGGAAGAATTAAATTTAACATAGATACCTCACATATGAAGGCCAGTGAATGCGCCATGCTGGTTGATCGTTAGGACTTGTTGCCTCATTTGCTTACCGATTCCTAAGTGTGTCCATCCGCCACCATCAGGAGTAGGGAACTCAAGAATAAGCTGATCGAACTTAATACCACTCTCCATAATTGCATAACATACTTGCTCAGGGGTTCCAAATGGACTTCTAATATCAGCAGCCAGGCCATATTGGTGACTAGATGTAGGCTTCCCACCGATAGCTTTATTTACCTTTGGCGATCTATACCCTGAATTAACATTTATGGGTTGTCCTAAAGCAGTTCGTACTTCTTCAAGCTTGGCAGCAAGTAACTTTAGATTTTCTACAATATCTTGAGGAGGGGTATTGTCTACATTGTTCCTTGATGCCCAATCCGATACAGTTAGCTCTTGAAGAGTAAAATGTTCGCTTAGTTTGTCCATAATGTTTAGTTAATTCCTTTAGTAATTTAACTGATTCAAGTTCAAAGTTAATTTGCTCGTCTTTCGTGTTCAATATCTAGTCTCATTTCTATTACTTTTAATCTACTGTTAAATTCTCTGAATTCTTTTATTGATTCAGCATGTGTTTCTATTTGATCCCTAATAACTACAACGTCATTTTTATGTAGCTTTAGTTCAAGTTTTAACTCAAACACCGTAGCATTAAGCGTTTCTAATTGGGATATTAGCCTATTAAATTGACCTGTAAAATCTCGTTTAGCTTCATCTTGAAGTGTCACAAACCGTTTAAGGAAGTAAACTACCATACCAAGAAGTATAGGATAGGAGAAGTCCAGTAAAGTTACACTATTTAAAAGTTCCATTGCTATTTCCTATTTATGGTAAATATTCTTTAATTGTAATACTAGATGCTAATGATCCACCATATAGTGCATTAAAACTTGTTGTCCCAGCAGACGCACCGCCACCCCTAACTGTAAAAGTTGTTGCTGATACGGATACAGCAGAGACAATATATTTAAAAGTTATTACCTGAGAGCCACCAGCAGTAGTTTGGTAAGCAGCTCCAACGGCTACTGCATTTGCAGTTGAATCTCTAAATAAAGCTGCTACCACCCAATTACCAACACTACTCCCCAAATTTGCCACAACATCTATCTCTAATGTACTTGAGGCATTTTTAGGCGTAATTGAGAGTGACATATACTGGTTTCCCTCAGTAATTTGAGGGATAGTGGCATCAGCAGGGATTAAAGTTGTTCCAGTAGCCAATGTACCAGTTGTTGTATTTACAATCTGAGCGAGTCGTTGTCTATCTGAATATTCTGTTGTTGCAATCTTTGTACTATTATCTAATGGTAATTGTGTTGTTGAAGATGTTGCTGTAGCTGCATTTCCATCAATTGATACACCCGTAAGAGTCTGAGCCGCACTTGCCCTATCAGCCGCAATAGAGGTAGTACCAACATAATGAACTTGAGAAATTCCCGCTTTATCTGATCCCACTATAAATACAGATTGATCTGTCTTTAAAACTGCTATATCACCAGTAGTCTGATTACAGACAATAGGCGTACCCGACGAGCTTCCAAAGTCGCTTACTATTGCTGCACCTGTTTTTGATCTTACGTCAGCCATTATTCATATGACACATAAATAGTTCCAGCCGTATTTGTATCTGTACCACCAGCAGTTGTAATCCTAACCTTTTGGATTGCTCCAGTTATTGCTTTAATACCACTAGCATGTTTTGAAGCTGTAATACCTGTAATCCCTGCTGAACCTTCAAGCTTCCATAGATTTGTAGTTGAGTCCATTAAATATAGATCATATCCGCCATTCAACCCCTCTCCTCCGGCTGTTTGTTGTTCTAGTATAAATCCTACTGTTGTATATGCAGAGGCAATTGCAGTATTGCCAAAGTTTTGAGCATGAGATACATACCCAGTACTTTCGATTGATGCCCCTCCAATCTGGATCAGCCTAACAGATGTACCACTAAATGCAGTTCCAACAAATGCAATACGTATTTTTCTCGCTGTAGTTGGTACGGTGAAATCTACAGTGGTAGCACTATTAAAAGCGATTGGAGTTAAGTATGTAGTTCCATCTATGTTAGAGGAAACAATAGATGTCGCTGTTACATCTGCGAGTGTGGATGTGCTACTGGCAGAGATAGTAGTTGCTGCCACTGCTCCGCCTGATATGCTATCGGCAGTTGCTGCATGTAAATTTGCAACTAAAGTAGTAGACGCTACAACTAAAGGAGCCGTACCTGTTGCAATTGTAGAAGTAATTTGA